>JADEYI010000015.1_pt1 | contig 350896 bp, 637 predicted proteins | sample 8542331 | NCBI WGS metagenome assembly JADEYI01 (sample SAMN16510988, study PRJNA670497) | mine drainage metagenome | isolation source: biofilm near Copperflume 1 | place: Germany: Marsberg coppermine Kilianstollen | collected 2018-02
CCAATCAGCCCTAGGCGGCTGGAGTGATGTAATCTTCCTTCCTTCCTTCCTTCATAACTTAGGAGATACAAAGCAGCATTGAATTGCAATATGTTCTGCACCTTACATGCCAAATTGCCAGATTTACTTAACTTATTCGCTATCTTTTGAAAATACATAACAAGCTCGAGCCCAGGCCAAATTTGTTTAAAGTTTGCCTTCAGCTAGCTGGCACTGTCAGACTGTCTTTACTGCCAGTGGGCAGCAGTCCCTGAGGCCAGGCTGCAGCTCATAGTACCAGACTGCATTGCCTGCCAAGGCAGTGAGAGCGCCACCGTCAAGGAAGCTGATCGCAGTCAGCTGGATGCAGTCTGCGCATGGGGGCGCAACTGCAAGTGTCGTCCCCTGCAGAGACAGCCAAACACCATGAGCATCTCAAGCACACCTTCAATCAAAGAGTGCAAGCATGCTGGATTTTGTGGGGAAGCTGGGCGATGTGGCCAAACCTGGACAGCATCGATGACGTGGATCGCGCCCCCGGGCAGCGCCACAGCCGCAAGCATCCCGCTCATGGCAACATGAGTGACCTCCTGCATGAACACCCCCAAAGTTAACTGCAGTGTCTTTGAAGGCTACAGGAGGGCCAGCGCATATTAGAGGCACATGACAGATTGTGAGCAGCACAGAGTTGGTGTTGGGGAAAGGGGGCCCTGCCTGCTGATCGAGGAGGCTGGAGCCCACTGCGAGCTGGTTGTGATGCAAGAGCACACTCGCGAGGCGCCAAGGGCCGCGCTGCTCAGGCGGGAGGCGGCTGTCGCGCACAGCAGCCAGCCCCGCGAGCAGACCCCGGCCGGCCGCGCGCGCCGCCGCCGACGGCGGCAGCAGGTGCAGGTCGCGCACGCTGTATGCGCTGTGCTGCCGCGCAATCAGCAGCTCCCCCCTGGCAGCACAGATCCACATGATCACCATCAAATGCCAGTACCTGGCCCTGCTTGGATCTGGCGAGTCCAACAAGGGGTAGGATTGTGGCAGCCTTTGAATGCAGCTTGCCTGCAGGACGTACCTTGCTTTTTGGCAGGAAGAGCGTGCAATAATGATTTTAATGCCTGGATCAAGTTGTCTTTGAGTCCCTTCCATTCATTCTAAATCAATGAATTAGGAGACTTGCACCTGCTCGTCTAGGACTGCCACCTGATGAATGACAATCTCGGAGAGGGCGCCTATGCGAGAACGTGAACAATGGGTTGTGGGGATAGAGCATGATGGGGAGATGACCTGGCATGGTTCCAGAGGGCAACTGAGCCTGTCGAGGAGCAGGCCAGGATGCAGTCTGGGCCAGCCGGCGCCAGCTGTGCAATGTTTGGAAACTCGATGTTGCCATACTTGGCGGCCGGCAGTGCAGGGAGCTCCTTGAAGCTGTCAGCCGCGTCTGACACTCGCCACTGCTGCACGCTGCCGCCCTCCCCTGTCGGCCACACATTCAACATCGGCATCCTCACGTGCTACTGGCACGTCAGCCTCATACTAACTTTCAGGCTCTCAATAATCAGCCTTCACTAGAGCCTTGAAGGAAATTGTGTGCAACAGGCGGGTGCTCACCTGCTGCAAACATGTGATCCTCGCCTGACACCAACAGGCAGGTGGTTTGCTGTGGTGAGGAAAGTCGCTGGACAGACTGTGTGTGCAGCTCCTTGCCCACCCCAAGCCACAGCACACTGATGCAGGACGGCCCAGGTTGCATCTGAAACAATCCAGATGCCAGCAGCATCACACCATCCCTGCACCAGCAAGGTCTTCGATGGGTTTGAGTCACTTGTGTCCCTGGCTGCTCAGACAAACGATCCCTTCTTGAAGCACACTAGCTGGGCCATGCATGCGCGCCTTGTGGGGAGCAAGCACAGCCCCTGCTGCAGCTGTAGGCCTTCAGGCCGCTCAGTCCAAAGGCGCACATCCGTGCTGCCCAACAACGAAGCAGGCTCTGAGGTGCTGGCCAAGCGCCAGACCTCCAGGCTGCAACAGGGTGACTCCTCATCGCCCAAGCACACCGCCATACACCTGCATGCCCAAGCTCAGATGTTAAAAGAAGTAAGTTGCCATCAGGGCAGTCCCAAAGGCATGTGTTACCGGTACCAGGATTGGAGATGCAATGGATATGTCACCTAGTGGATGTGCACGGCACAGCAGCGAGCACCGGTCTGGCAAATCTCATGAATGATGCTTCCCATTGAGCGCCTCTCTGCTTGTTTGCGGCAGCAGTGCCCTGCCCCCCGCTCGTGTATGCATCCCTTGCATGCTCGCTTCCCCCACCCTCCCCTGTGTGGATGCTCTGCTGTGCCTGGGCGCTTATGCTAGACAAGTGGCCTGCGGCTGGCACGCTGCTGCACATGCTCCTGGCTGCTGATCTGAAGCCCGGCAGAGACCTGGCGTCCGGCGTGTCTGGCACAGTGTCAAAGGGCGGCAGGGACAGCACCGGGAGGCATGTCTCCGGCACAAATGACATGCCGGCAAGCGGATGACCGGTGGACACATTCATGCTGTCTGCATCTTGTGCCTCATGCTGCCTCCTCCCCGTCTCTTCCTCCCCTCCATCCTCTCTGGGCTGCGCTGCCTCAGTGCCTGCTGCTCCTGAGCCTTGGGCATCTGATGGGCTTGCTGCCAAGTTGAGCGCGAGCTGGAGCCCGGTCGAGACCAGGTTGGCTTCCCTGTCCGCGCGCCCTGCAGGCTCCATGGAGAGCCCCTGCTTGCGCCGCCACTGTGGCTGCTCCCTGGCGGGCTCATTGCTCTCATCTCCTTCACGACTGGCTTCAGGCGAGATGTCCAGGGGGTCCGCCACCTCCACAGGCCGCACACTGCTGGGGGCCACAGCGTTGCCAGGCCTGCCGTTCCTCAAGGGTGCAGCGCGGTGGCTCCTCCTCTTGGGGCCGGCTCCCTGGAAGCCGCGCGACCTTGACACATCCAGGAAGTCGCTGTCGTTCTGGCTGTGCTCCGCCAGTGGAGCCCTGTTCGTGGGCAGCGGCTGCTGCGGTTGCTGCTCGCTGTTCTCCTGCGGCTCTGGGGGGCGCGCAGCTTGCTGCTGCAGGGACAGGACGCCCCACTGGCGGCGGGCCTGCATGGGCTGCGGTGAGCGCACTGCCAGGCAGCGCATGCCAGAGGTGCCGGCTGGCTGGTGCGTGGGGACATCTGAGGACGGCTCGGCGGTGTTGAGCGCGGCCGCCTGCTCCATGCACTGTCCCGGCGCTGGCAGCCTCGCCATGGCTGGTGTCTCAAACTGACCAGGACTGTGATAGCCAGCCAGACTGCCTGGCCCATCTGCACCCTCTTTCTCATCATTCGGATGTGTGGACTCGTTGAGGTGTTCATTTTGGGGTCTGGTAGCAGGAGACGGCGTCATCAGGTTGGCTTGAAGCTTGCGGGGCAGAGGTGTGAAGCCCAGCGCCTGCCGCTTGGCAGAGCCGCGCAGCCTGCCTTGCTGCGCGTCTGATGAAGCGCTCTGTGCAAGGGCGGTGGTGTTGACGTCTGCATTGCTTTTGCAGTCCCCAGATTGAGCTTGCACACCACCTTCATCTCCAGCATGTTGGCTCCCAGAGGTGCTTCCATCCGACCAACCATTCCTCAGGGTAGCTGTTGATGTCGTCTGCATTCAAATCAGCATTTTTGAGGTCGTGAAAGAGACCCTTTGTCCGCATTATGAGCCACAACTGGGCAATTGACTCCTACCTGAATAGATCAAGATGTATTTGCACATGATTCATGGACATTCAAACAGGAAAACAAAACCATCACCTTCAAGATGAGCTTCAGAGCAGACAATTTCGCCAGCAAGATCTCGTTAGAGTCGCCCTGCTGAGGTTCAAGTTGAGTCCAAGAGTGCACTTCCATCCTTTATACCACGTACGTGAATCGGATAGATTTGATCATTGATGAATTGCCGGCATTAAGGTCGAAAGGACGTATTTACATCGCAATAAACATGGAATGGCTTTGCATGCTCGCTCTACAAGTCCCAATTCCATCAAGCTGTGAAATGCACGTGCACTTTTTGCTGACTGGATTGCAGCATGCAGGCATTGCACTGCAACATGCAGGGAAGTGGTTAAATAAGACGACCTTAGCCCTGCTCAGTTCGTGTCTTTCTCCTACTCACATCTGCTTCCTGAAACCCCTAGTTGTCCTCATCCTCCGCGGCATGCGCAGCGTAGCATCGCGATATCCATGCTGGCATAAATGTGCTTAATGCTCATTTGAAACCATCACGAGGCAACTATTTATGCAGTGAGGTGTTACAATCAAGTCAGATTCGGATTCTTAAAAATAGTAAGTTTGCGGGTAACACCTTCAAGATCTTTCTGGGTACCGGTGAGGTGAGCAGCAACAACTGTTGCAAATGGCCAGTACCGATGGTAAACACCTTTATACGCTCATAATCTCCCAATCGTATGCTTCAAGCAGTGTTCACACTGACTGGGATCTCAATGTCAGCCTGATCCACTGTTGAATGTCATGGGCACACACAACATACCACCGGAGTCATCCAGTATTGTTGCATGCTCGTACACCGTGTGGTGACCTTGGACATCAAGGCTTGCACCAGCACATAAACATGTACATCTGTTTTCACTTTGTTGAATTGTACAGCGTAACTTGCCCTACACCTTTTAAACATTATAGGTCTTTAAGCGCGACAGTCAGATCAGACTTAAGCTGACAAGCAAAGCTGCAATTGTAACTTGGTAGCCAGTACAGCTGTAGCAACACTCAGACGGAAACTTGTCTGGAGTTCCAGCTTGTGCGGCTGTTGTTGAAGGTTTCAATGCAAAAAATCATTTGATGGTCTGTCCTTTTTCACCATGTGGCTCAGGACCTTTGCAAAGCACCCTGCATGCCCTGCATGCTGACAGACAGTGCTGCAGCTACAGGTCCCGAGAAGAAATTGAATAGAGGGCACTACCGCGGCAGAGTTCGCATATAACTCTCTGCAGCTGCCCTAAAGTGGTTATCAACCAGCACCTCTATCCCGCATCTGTTCCCGAGCCTCCTTTTCCATTTGGATCTTCCGCTCAAGCTCTGCAAATGGATCGAGCACAACTGGCGGTGGCGGTCTGCCCTCCTGCACAGCCAGCTGCTGGTTGTACACAGCTAGGTCCCGCCTGTAGACCTCCCACACGCAATTCTGGCAGCCGTTCTGCACATGAGATCACTTGTCAGCAATGGGAGTGCTGCGAGTCTGTATTGCACCTCCTCGCTCTCTTCAGAACAAGGGTACAGGGGGGCACACAACAACTCCAAAGATCGACGAACTCAATATTCACAGGTCCCTCTTGAGAGCATCTTACTGCCAATCACACTTGATGGAGCATGCCTAAATGCTATATCGGTGCCTGGGTGTCAACATCTTTCAGGGCTTCCCAAGATCAGCGCTTCCACTTCTGTCTCTCACCTGGCAGCAATCCTCTGGACCAGGCTCCACAGGTTTCACGAGCAGTTCTTTCGTGCTGCTTTTATTGGCCTCTGTTCCAAAAAATAGAACGTAAGAAAGTTGGCTTTGGAGTCGTGAAACCACAGATCGACGCCTCCAGGTAGCTTGAGCAACTAACATGAAGATGCGAAATGCATCAAGCTGACTGCTGGACAACGATTTTGTAGATTTGAGGTAAGTTCTCACAAGAAGGAAGACCTTCGTCTGAGGATCGTCCAGCTTCTCGCAGCTTCCCCACGACACCCTTAGGGCCTGGCCTCAGAAGGCTGGATTTTGAGAGAAAGAAGAGAAGGTGTCCCTCTTTGAACCCTCCAGCAGCTTATAGAGCATGATCTGATGTTAGTCCGAGCATCAATCGCCTGCAGCTGGGCAACTCCATTACAAGTGACACTGCCATGCTCAGGGAGCAGGCCGGCTGGGAGTACTCGAGTGGGTAGCTCCACTAGTGGGTAAAGCGGTACTTATAACTAAATAGCCGCCGACCTGGTCCCATGTGGGCTCAGCGGCAACTTAAGGCTTGTAGTATCATTGTTACAAGATGGCTCTCTCAATGGCACAGGACCTGATCAATAAATTGCTCATGCCTCTTCATGTAAAAGCTCCAAATACCACTCTCATTCATACATCACTGTGACAGCCACATCCACTTCACCATTCAACATGCTTTTACTATGCTTGCCTTAGCGTTTATATTTCTAATCGTATGCACTCAGGATAGCCTAGCCCATGGCGCCGGCAGCGCTGAGTTCAAACCACTGGCGCAGTAGAGAGGCGAGCGTAGAGGGCAGGGAGGCCAGGTCGCGCAGGACGATGTAGAAGGGGAAGGGGAAGCTGTCCAGGTACTTGGAGAAGGTGGGCTGCCCGCCCACAAACTGCACCGCCTGCATGTCCAGCACGCTCGCCGCCGGGTTGTCCAGGATTATGAACGCCAGCAGCACACCCGGCCTCGAGGCCGCCTCCTGCACACACCCACCAGCTTGCTGTCAGCCCACCATGCATGCCAGTAACTCCCTCTCGCTCGCTTGCCAGAACAGCAGCATGCAGGTAAGAAGCTCTATGGCGCTTGTCAGCATCCTGCTTATTTGCTAGGAACCATGCCAGTGTAGAGCCTGCAGAGGAGGAGCTTCTGTTGGAGCTTGCCACATACGAATGAGGTTGACGGCAGGGGAGCGCACCATGACCATGCGGCGGAGGGAGTCCTTTTCGTGGAAGCGGCCATCGGCAAGGACGAGGACGAGCTGATGCAACTGCTGGGCGGAGCCGTGGGCAGCTGCGTTCGCGCGCGCCAGGTCCAGCATGTGCATCAGCATCGTCAGCAGCTCCACCATCGGCCGGTCCGCCAGCGTGTTGTCCTGCACCCACCATGTACAACATCAGCCTCGGCCCCATACCGCCTGAACTCATGAAATTTCCAGAACAGCCTCACCTCTGGTCATTTTCCAAGGATGGCACAGGAACTCAATTGTGCAAAAGCAGGACAGCTTGATGGCATGCAAGCTTCAAACCTGGCTAGGCTGCGTCTACTCAGAGGCATATGGATGAGTTTGGCGTGGCACAGTACCTGGTCAAAGCGGAGGGCGGAGAGGACGGCGGGCCCGTTGGCGTCGGTGAAGGGGGCATCGAGGGCGTGCAGCAGGCGCACGTGGTCTGTGCCGCCAAATCGCAGCACTCCCAGCTGGCCTACCTCCAGCCGCGCCAGCGCGCGCGCCAGCAGCGTCACAGCCTCCAGCGCAAACCCGCCGCAGCCGTTCTCTGCCATCGAGCGCGAGTCGTCCACCGCCAGCACCACCTGCCACCACATCACCTCACTTCTGAATTTGTATTCAAATATGCAGATTTCAAAATGACCTTTCAGCATCCTATATGAACAAGATACCTCGGGGAGATACATTTGACTAGCCTTCACAATATGCAGATAAATATTCCAGCACGCTTGCAGTGGCCAACATGCAAAACGGACTCCTCCCATGGACTTGTGCAACGCGGAGACAGGCTGCTGCCCATCCCGTACTGTTTCATGCTGCAAAACGTGACAGCAGGTACTTGATACAGCTGGCAAGGGAGGGCTGACCTGGTAGGTGCGCTGGTCGGGGCGGGTGCGGCGCAGCCAGATTTTGTCCTTGCGGAAATGGGACGCTATGTACGCAATCACACGGCGCATGTTGAGCCGCTTGCCGCTGCGGTACTCGCCTGCCAGCCGCGTCGCACGCGTTGGCTCCAGAATCAGCCGCAGCTGCTCTGCAAGCTCACCCGCTAGCCCTGCACACGCGCCACGCTCCCCATCAGTTGTTCTTCGTCTTCAGCTTTGAACCCTTGTCAGACAATGGATGTCCAGAAAGCGAGGGAGACTTTGTGTCTGATCGGCGGCGCAAGGAACCACAAATGTGAGATTGTGTGCCGTTCTGAACAAAGATGGTCCTCTGTCATGGCATGATAGGCCGAATCAGTGAGAAACATCTAGCGATACCAGGACATGCGGCTGGAGTGCACACCTGCGGTGAGGGCTTCGCAGCGCGCCCATATGTCCCGGCCGTACTGCGCGTCTGCGTCGTCAGAAGCGGTGGGCTGCCGCAGCAGCTCTTCCATCTGCGCGCGCAGCGCTGCCGCCTCCTCCGCTGACACCTCGCCCGCGTCTTCATCGTCTTCTCCCCCTGCTGCCAGGAAACAACATCAGAAAAGATTTGGCCAGGCCACATTGATGGAACAATTGCACATCATGAAACCCAAGCAGGAGGAGCACAGGAAAATAAGGCAGCAAGCATGTGCATAGCTTCGTACAGCTTGCTTTGCCCGGAGCTTTGGCTGTGAAGCCTCAGCCTTCAACTCTGCCGACAGATGATTGCTTGGATTTCATGCGTAGAAGGAGTCTCACCTGGGCCACCGTTGAGGGAGGTGCGCTGCAGCAAGGACGCCACAAAGCTGTCCATGGCCGCATCATGACCTTCTTCGCCCCTGGGCGAGCCTTCCTGGCCGTCCGCCAGGTCACCCTCCTCCTCAGCATCCTCTCCCATATCCTCATCCTCCTCATCTTCTGCAATACCTGCACGCCTGTTGGCGCCCGCTTTCTGCTGCTTGCTCCCCCGCAGCGCCTGTACACACCAGCACCCAAACTTCACGCACAATGCCCAAACAGAACCACTTGATAAAAGAGGCGAGACATGCGCCACTTGCTCTGTGCTTAATAGCCCAAACCCACACACCACTCTCAACAGAGTCCGCTGCCTATATTGATGTAAGGAATGGGCGTCTTGCAATCTGCCTCACAGTAAATTAAGAAGGGGGCCTGACCTGCTGGGGCTCCTCATTGGGCCCTTCAGGCTGCGCGATGGCGGCCTCCTCCTCATCAGACGCCGCCCCAGCATCCGGCATGGCCTCATCGGCGTCTCCGCCGGCAGCTCCCGACTCGGGGGCAGCCGCCTCGCGCGCCTGCTCCTCTGTCGCCGGTGCCAGCGCTTGCGTGTCGCCTGCTCTCCCACACCAGCCACCAGTCAAGCACCAGCCTGGCCTGAATTTCTTGTCGAAGAGAATATAGGCAACATCAATCAGCCTGAGCAGTTCACAGGTGGCGATAGAAGAGCAGTCAAAGACAGTGGCATGCCTGTTTGCTTGCGGTCGCCATTAGCAATAAACTCATAATTGCCCCCTGCCGTGTTGTCCTCGTTCGTCATGTCTTCGTCATGGTCTTGGGCGGCACCATCCCCGGCGTCGGGTGCAGCGGAGTCCATGGTGATGGACAAGCGCCTGCGCCACTGCTCCATGGCATCACCTGTGCCATGCCACAATAGAAATGAATGCTTCCCTCCTTGAGCGCAAATGTTGCAAACAGCAGCATTGCCAGCACAAACTTTGCAGATATTCAAAGAAGGTTCGTGGGTTGGAAATAGCCGCGACACCAGCAAGTGTTCTGCCACCATGCAAGGAAGGCTGTACATTTCCAACCACACCAATCTCGATTTGCTGTGAATGCGTTGAAGAGCTGTCTAGAGGGTTGCTCACCGAGGCTGCGGTAGGGGTTGGCCTGCTGCAGGGCCTGCTCCTGGCGGCTGGGCGGCTGGTCTCCGCCCTGCGCCGCCTCCGCTCGGCCCCTGCCCTGGCGCCCGGCCTCGGATGCGCCCATGCGGCTGCTGTGCGCCTGCGGCGGAGTTGCTGGAGCGCTCAAATCCTGCAAAGGGACGACACACGCCTTCAATACTAACAGCACAGTTTCATGTCAGTACAATTATACTTCAGAATATTGCAGCCACTCCTGAAACCTGTCAGAACCACTCACTGCAACGTATCTTCCACAATTGTCAGGAGTTCAGATAATGCTCACCTCAGCCATCGCTCCCTGATCCTGTCCTCCGGCAGCATCTGCCTCATCCTTGTCTGTGTCGCCAACACCTCTCGCATCCGGCTGTGCTGCTGCCTGCACATGTCACAGGGAGTTCATCAGCGATATTCGGCCGCCACTCAGCAGATTGTCAACAGCTGGGTCACGGAAATAAAGTTTTGTCTCTTGTACACACCTGGGCAGCGGCTGCCTGGGAGGCAAGCCCTGTGGGTCCAGCCTCTGGGAGGGCGTCCTGGTCTGGCTGCTCCTCGTCCCAGCCATGCTGCGCTGCCGGCTCCGCCTCCTCTTCTTCGCCGGGTTCTGCCGACTCGTCCAGCGCCTGATCGCCGCCGCCCTCCTCCAACGCCTTGGCAGCAGCCTCATCGGCCGCGTCTGCACCTGCTACACAGCAGCAAGGGATGAGATTTGCAGTCAAGCAGGAATGAGCGTGGGTGCCTCTCAGACGCCACACAACAGCAATGCAGGAAGAGAGCATTCAAAGATCTCTCAGGAGTGGGCGTGGGTGCCTCTCAGGCTCGAATGGCTATATGCGGGAAGAAGAGCTTCTGAAATCAAGATTGCTGACCTTCTTCAGGCGGGCCTTCGTCAGGGGGAGCGGTGTCCGGCCCCTGCTCTTCTTGCTCTTGCCCGTCTCCAGGCGCTTCCTCCTTATCGGCCCCCTCTGGGAATGGTTGCTGCACGGCGTCGTCAGGTTGCTCGGCGCCAGCCTCATCCTCATTGCCTTCTTGGCCCTCCTCGTCCCCCTGTTCTCCATCCAAGGCCATGTCCTCTGGCAGCTCCAGCTCCTCTTCAGGCGCCTGCAACAATGGCACAGACTTGCGATATTAGTCAAGACGTGCAAATGAGAAATGTGTGCATGCAATTATGGAAGAAAAGATTGTAAAAGAAAACGTCACGTCATATGTTTAAGGTATCGGCTGACCTGAGGAGCGGCAAACTGGCGCTGCTCATAGCCCTCTTCTGTATCTTCGTTGATGGGGCCTTCCCCGCCCTCCTCCCTTTGCTCCTCCTCTGCAGCCTTCTGGTCTGGGGCTGGTGCCTCATCAGGCGCCTTCTTGTCTTTCTCGCCCTTGCCATCCTTCTCCTGAGGCTCCTTGCCCTGCTCCCCGCCAGCTTCCTCCTCCTGGCCGGCCTGGTACTCCAGGTCCTTCTTGTCATCCACCTGTGCATACAAACACATTCATGAGCCAATCTACATCGCAAGTGCTGTTTGTGCGAGCCTGCGTTCTCCAGGGGTCACAAAAAAGATGCAGAATCCCTGCAAACTCTTGAATTTGAAGAAAAAGGGACCCATCACTTGGTGCAAGCCTAGGCCCTCCAGGGGACACACACACAGAGGTGCAGACCCCTTGCAAGTCCAAGCTTGAAGACAAGAAGAACTTCGCGGCAGCAGATGCCTTCGATGATTAATGATTATTCAAATACATGGCAGGGAGAAAGGTGGAAGCACCTGCACGGGGGCGTCCTTCTCGTACTTCTCCTCCCCGGGCTTCTGTCCCGGCTCGGGCTTGTCCTCATCGCCCCACATGCGCTCGTCCACCACCTCACCCTGCTCCCCCACATCCCCCATCTCCTGGTCCAGCTTCTCCCCATCCTCATCCTCATTCTCCTCCTCTTCGCTGTTCTCTGCGTCCGAGGGCACGTCGTGGATGTCCCCCTCAAAGTCACCCTCCATCTCCACCCCCTTCACATCCTGCTCCTCCTCCTGCTGCTGCTTTGCCTCCTCCTCCTGCGCACATGCAGCACCCACCCGTCAGATCCTCTCCTGTTACCAAAACTCCTTGCACGATTCCCCTGATGCCATGTCCAAATTTAAATTGCATATATCTGCTGAACGAGGGAGCTAGGCATGCTAGGGGTTGGGTTCGTAACAGTAATTGTAGCAGAAGCTATTGTTGGTCAAGAAATTCTGACTGGTTTGTATGTTGTTTGTTTGTCAGACCGGCACCTTGGGGGCGTCTGCGGGCTGGTCCTTCTGCTGTGCGCCGAGCAGTTGGTCCTCGTCTGTGATTTGGTCGCTCACGTCCTTGGCACCCTCGCCCTCGCCCATGCCCTGCGAGGACACCACACCCCCATCACCAAATGGGTTCCATGCATGCTCCAGCATGCTTTTTTGCGTGACCAGATGGACATGTTCAGCAAAGAATATAACGCATTTACGTTGGGATGGCAACCGACTGCACACAGGGGCATGCTTAAGCTTAGATTGTTCACTGACTGGACTGGACACGATCAGCAAAATGAAAGGATGGAGTATGCGGCGGCGCTCACCGTGCCCTCGGCTTCCTTGAAGGAGCCGCCCTCTCCACCGACGGCCTCTTCCTCGGAGGCCTCGGCGGTGCAGAAGCCCTCCTGCATGAGCCCCACAAAGAGCGAGGCGGCCACATAGCCAAGTTTTGCCAGGGCTTTGTGCAGCGCCAGGTAGCGCGCGGCCACGGCCTGCAGCGCGCCAGCCGCCATTCCCAGCAGCGGCGCCAGCGCGGCCGACTGTGCCGCCATCGCACCCGCCCCTGATGTGCACAGACGTCATCGTGAGTCACTCAGCCAGCAACGTCTCTGCATCCCTCAGCCGCAATGGGGTCAGCCTGGGAGACTTAACAAGGTTACTTGTAGGACTTTCTGCCTGCCTGTTGCTGACTCCTGTGTAGGATTTCATACAAGACTTTTCTGCCTCTTGCTGACTCTTTAGGTCACAGGAGAAACGTGAACCCATATGTGAGATCTCAAAAGGCAAAAGGAGGATAAGAGCAGGTGTGCACGCACCGGCAGGAGCATCGGGTGTGCCCAGGGCAGCGATCTGGGCAGTGAGGGCCTCGGCAGCGTTGCAGGTTGCGTCCAGGCGCTGGAGAGCGGCGTGGCCCTCCAGGTCTTTCATCATCTCTGTGATGCTGGGCGGCCGCTCCTCTCCTACTCCCTCCTCTGTGGTGCCTGCTTGAATGCAACATCACACTCAGATCGGCAAGATTTCATATGGACTCTCCTTCATATTTTGTGCAGTAAATGGGACAAGAGCGTCCTGGCTGTGATGCAAGGATTGAGAGCTTGCAAGAATGCTTACCGTTCTTGCTGTCTTTGGTAGGGCCAGAGGCTTGAGCGGCCTGTGCCCAGAGCAGGATTGAGGTGACTGCTGCCTCCATGGCAATCGACCACGTCTCCATGGGCTCTGAGCTCGTGTCATATGCCTCTGTCGGCGCTGTGAATGTGCAGGCTGCTGCTTGGAGCTGAACACCGTCCATGGCTGCGTTGGCCACTGCCTGCTGCACCTTGGACCAATTGGGGACAGTCTTGGAGTATGCATGGATGTGTTCGGCTGCAGACAGATCCGCCTCCGACCGTTGCAGGACCTGCACATGCGCAAATTTGTACTCAGCACTGAATGACGTCGCTGCTAAATTGCACCTGATACTCACAAGAAACGGATGTGGAATCAAGCAAAAATTTGCGGTTTATGGTGAAGACACTGACCTCCTGATTGTGTAGGATGATCCTCGCATGTGCAGGTGTCAGGACGGCAGATGTGCTGCACTGCAGAAGCACGCTCTGCAGAGCCTGCTTGCTTGCCACCATTTCCATGTGGCACCGCTGCAGACAGCCGCCAGCATCCTGCACTCAACACAAACTGGGTCTCAAAATCGTAGCATGCAAATTTGAAGTAAAAAGACACTTACAGGCAAGTTACGTGTGGCATCTCTGGCTGATCTTGAGAATTCACCTTGAGCTGCTTATTGGGCTGTGGAGCGTTCTCGACAGCAGAGAACGCCTCCAGCAGCTGCGCCGAGCCTCCCACCAGCACATTTAGGTCATCTAGCTGCTGCGCCTGCTTCTGAGCCCACACCCTGTAAGCCTCCTGCACCCAGAGAGCTCCCCCATCAGTCAAGAAGATCCTGATTTTACAAGGGGCTGGCCATTACAATTGCCCTTCTGAACAGCATGCAAATATAATGTGACATGCGATTTCTGAAGACTGTGCTTTACTTTCACAAAAAAAACAAAAAAAATGAGTTAATGCGCGCCTGCGGAGGGACGGCTGGTGGCGCATCTGCGCTAGCCGAGAAATCAGAGAGCGTGCTTGACAGGGAGTGCAGGCGCTCTGCGGCCGTGGAAAGGCGGCCGAGGAAGGCGCGCTGGCGGCGTTGCAGGAACAGCGCATGCTCGCTCAGCCGCTGCGCTGCCGCCACCTCCCGCTGCGACAGGTCCTTGCTCGGCGCCTGGGCCGTCTGCGCGCACCCACACCGACTGCATCTTGAGGACAAGTAAGACACATGCTGGCAATCCTGACATACTCACTCCCTGACGCTTACTTCATGACCCCATACTCTCCAACATGCAAGAGCTCTCTCAGCTTCAAGGGGTGAGGGAAACGATTAGCCTCCCCTCAGCAGTGCAGAGTGCAATATACCATCAAATCTAGCTATGCAGCGGAGCAGCAAAGAAGGTACCTGCCACAGGCGCTGGATGCGCGCCACATTGCGGTAGTAGTACACGTCCGCCTTGGACCACAGAGCGCGCGCCTGCACCACTGACTCCGTGGGCAGGGCGCTGTGGGAGCCAGCCTCTGCGCCCAGCAGGTGCTCCAGCAGTGCACCTGGGGAGGCCTGCCCAGAACAAGCCAAGGTTAAGAGTTACAGTCATGACATTTAAGTCAGTGCAGGTAAACACTGCATGTTGCATAGAGTCAAGTAGCCGGTACCCAGGGTAGATCAGGCGGTAATAAACAAGACACTCCTTCATAGATCAAGACGGCTGCAGCCTTGATTACGCCCACATCCAACAAGGAGCAACATTTTCTACCACCAGATATGTCCACCAAAAAGGCAATTTTGAAAAGCTAGTAAGGGAGGTTGTGTGCTGCCCAGGGCGCACCTGGGTGAACCAGGCATGGACGGAGCGCTCGACGGAGGGAACGGCGCTGCGCTGGCGCGACAGCCCCGCGGCGGCCAGCGCGTGCAGCAGGTCGGTGAGGGCCTTCTTCTTGCGCGAGCGTGCCCCCTTGTCCGCCGCCCCACGCAGCTCCAGCGCCCTCTGCGCCACCTCGCCCGCCAGAGCATCCAGCGACCCCGCATCTGCAGCACAAAATATATCAGCAGCTTATTTCATGCTACGTGATGTAGAAACGCAAACAGGAAAAGCATGAAAGGTAGCTGCCGCTGGCTTCCAACATTCCAGCTTGGAGTCGGAACTGCGTTGATCCAAGATGGGAAAGAGGGAGAAGAGCAGTACGTGAAGCGTGGTGGCCGACATTGTCCAGGCTTGATGCCAGGACGTCCTGCATGCGCTGCGCCAGCTGTGGGATGCGCTGCCGGTACAGCGTGGAGCCGTCGGGCCGTACAGCATCTGTCTCATTGGCAGCAGGAACGTGCACAGCTGACGCTTGCAAATCAGCAATGACGGCCGTGCAGAAGGCGCGCCAGTGCACGGCATCTTGCGCAGCCTGCGAAAGTGCGAGCATTTCTTCAGCCCGCATTCATCACAATCTGTGCCAACGCATGCAGAGCAATTTGAACTCATTCACCGCAGACCATGCAATCGATTGGGCCCTTGCAACCCAGGGAATGTCAACACCTCCTTCTGAACCCCATCTGATCTGCAGGATATCTAAATCATTTCAGCTGTGGAGCTTCTGCGTCAAACAAACGCTCACCTGGGCGGTCAGCTCCAGCTCAGTGGGTGGCGCAGCTTCGGGCTTCCTGCGCCGCTGCCGAGCGGAGTCCGCAAGGACGGCCTCGGGGGCGGTCAGATCGGCCATGCCCATGGATTTGGCGGCATCGGCCAGCACGGCGGCAGACGGCTGCTTGAGCGCGGCGGTGGCCTGGCGCTGCAGCTTGTGCAGCTGGCGCTGGGCCTTCTCCGTAGACTGCTTCAGGGAGTGGTAGCCCCGGTCCTCCCACTTGGCCAGCTTCACAAAGTCCTGATATTGACACACAAGCGGCCGTCAGCATCGTCCTGTTGCCTTGCTCTTCTATATGAGCTACATGGCTGCTACGAAATCTGCATTACGCAATGTTGAGGTGTTCATAGAGGTGTGAAATCTTCTGCAAAGAGAATTTGAGCAATACACAAATGTCCAAGATAAAATGATGGGAAATTATTTATAATACTTGGGGGAAGAATGCACACCTCCAAGCGCTTCTCGATGGGCGCCAGGCTGTCATTGATGGCCTTGTCCACAAGGGGACTGAACTGATTGTAGTACGCATGCACGTTCTCCAGTATCGCCACAAGCGTCTGGATTGCTGATCCCTTTGCGGCCGCTTGGCACCTGTGCATGCACACCAATTTCCTCTTGAATTCAATCCTCATAATGTTGATCAATGAAGAGTCACGGTCACAAGGGTGTTTGGTAAAACACCAGTCTGCCTTCAAGCGGGCCCACCTGAAGGTCCAGATGAGGTCCAGGCGGCGCTGGTACTCTCCCAGAGTGGCGCACTGCATGAACTGCTCCACCGCGACCGCCACCGCCGTGTCCTGCTCGGCGTCCGCCTCGCCGGGCGCCATCAGCATGCGGTACAGATGGAACCACGACCGGTGCGCCCCTGCACGCGTGCAACCCCGGCATCACTCCGCATGTCATTTGGAAGATTCCCAAACATCCACAAGAGAACAATCAGAGCCAATCTCCACTGCAAAAGCTGCGCAGAGGCTGAGGATGCAGCCAAGGGTCGACCTCCATCATCACATGTGTCATACATGGCGCCTAATGATGCAGCCCACCACAACAGTGAAGCGGTGATGCAGGTCGACTCCATGCTGCTGGAGGCAGCAGGAATTAAGATTGTGCGCCAAAAGAAGGGGAAAAGCGAGCGGCCGCACCGGCGGCGTGGCGTTGGGCGAGGGTGCGGATGAGGGAGCGCCAGGCGGCCAGCTGCAGGCGGCGCCAGCGCAGCGCGAGGGCGGCCAGGCGCTCCAGCTGGGGAGCCAGGCTGACGTGGGAGGCCGCCGTCTCCTGCCACACCTGCGAGCGCGCCAGCAGCAGCTCCAGCCCCGTCAGCGCCGCCTTCAGCGGAGCCTCCGCCACCATGCCTGCACCGGCCACCCCTCACTATGTCAAAACTCTGCAAGACCCAAAGGGTAGTGTGGGGAACCTTTGCCATTCACCGCTGTCAGTTCTTTTGCCCTGCGGCCAACTTCTCTGCCCTGCAGCTCTGGGAGGAAGTGCAATAGCCCGACAGCGGTCTGTATGCCGTAATATGCATCAATGGTGTTCAGGCAGGTTAAATTACAGTGCCATAAAGGACGCAATCCAAGACGTGGGTGCAAGGGCGCACCTACGAGGCGGTCGCAGAGGACGAGGAGCTGGCATAGGATGGGATGGTCGGGCCAGTCAGCCATCAGCTGCTCCAGACGCGCGCGCAGCGCCTGCACCGGCTCCTCCATCAGGCCCGCCTCCGCCAGTGACGGCTTCTCCATGTCAAGCGCACCCTCCCGCGCTGCAGCATGTGCTACCAGTAATTAGCTTGGTTGTGATGTTCACATTGCAAGGTTGCAAGACACATGCAAATACGGTAATTTCACACTGCGAAGGTTGCAAGATACACTGCAGATAGTGGATGGAAAGCAGCATCAGGAAGCAGCAAGACATCTCAAGAGAATGTAGCAACGAGAAGATTGCAAACCTGCAGCATCGGATGATGTGGCGGCGGGCGCCTCCGACAGGCGTTGCTGCTCCAAGCAGATCCGCATGAGGTGGCCGGCGGCTGTGCGCTCATCCAGCTCGGGGGGCAGCACACCACCGGCGCTTGCATGCTTGCTTATCAGCAGTGCACCCAGATCATACGCATGCTTGAACACCATCCTGCTGTCAAGCTGACCAGCTCCATCTTGCGCCCCAGCGACATGCCGGAACACCCTGCACATTAGCGCACCTCCCTTAAATCACCATTCTCTCTTAACAGACTCTTTTTACGCAGAACAATTGGGCATGAATTACTCTGAAGTGCACCAACAAAAACGCTAACCTGGGAATGACCAAAAGGAAATGGAAGAAAGAAGGCATATGACATAATGAAATGTGCACCTGGTATGTTCCTGCACAATGTCCTCCAGCAGGTCTCCCTGCAGCAGGGCATGCGCGGCTGCGCTGCCGGCCTCGGCCTCCGTTGCCTGCTCGTCAGCGGCAGGAGCAGCCGGCTCAAGCATGCCCTCATCACCTTCTGCATCCAGGATGTCTGCAAACGCAGCTGAGTGGTCCGGGAAGTTTTGCTTGTAATCTGCCTCCTCTTCTTCCTGAGCAAGTGCAGCGATGCGCAAAATGTGAACACCACTTTTCCTTCCAAAATGGGATGTGATGGTGTGATGCGGGTGTTGTGGAATGTGGTCATGTCAAGAGTGAAGGCCACCAGTGGAGAGCTGGGGACCTCCGTGGGTATGTAGACAGACCCGGTTGTCAGCCGCGTGCAGCCGGCAGCCCTTGCAGGCCGCCCCACACGGATCTCTCTCGGCAGCGGAAGTGGGGGGCCCACCGATCGCAGCAGTGGACCCCAGGCTATTGAGCTGCCTTGCAATGAGATTGCTGAGAGTAATAAGTCCTTCTTTAAACTTCAAAGGGTGAACCCGTAATTTCGAAAATGTTGTTCCCACCTTCAATATGAAGGGGTGAATCGAACGAATTTCGAGTTATGGGACAGGCCCCCCAAAATTCTTAGGTTGCTAGAAGGGCCCAGGAGCACAATTCTTGCAGCTGCATATGGGGACAGTGATAAGAAGACGCATGCAGGAAACTTGCCTCTTCGGTGAGGATGATGGTGGACTGGGTCTTGGTCTTGAACAGCTGGGCCTCCAGTGCGGCGCGCGCCTCCTCGGCCGCCTTGACCTCCTCCCACGCGCCCAGCAACGCCATCAGAACCGCCTCAAACTGCGCCATTGGCCCTGCATAGCACGCTCTACATCAGTCCCTTATTCAGAACCATTTAGAAGTTAAATCGGTCCAAACCAATTGTACGAATGTCCTGGCTGTAACATCCACTCGTAATTGCAGGACTGGAGTACTCTCCATGCTTGTGAGAATAATTGCACAAGGCCTTCTTCACAAAACATTCAGAAATATATAGGGTTCAGACTGGCTGTACAATACTCACACATGCCCCGACTATGGAATCCACTCACAATGCAGGACTTGCATACTCTCTATGCTTGGAACACTCGCCTCAAGCCTTGTCCTGAGATGCTCAAATTTTCCTGCTCTCACCTGAAGGCATCGATCGTGCAATGGCCATTGCTGCAGTGGAGTCACTGGGCGCTGCCCCAAGCACCGCTTGTGCAGCGGAGTGCAGCGCAGCGCGCAGCACGTTGAGGCGCGCAGAGTACACAGCCACCTCAGCACCGGCAGCAGACTGGCCCTGCTGACTCTGCCTGGCTGTGGCGGCTGTCACTGACACCGCCGCAGGACTGCACAGCAGCGAAGCTCCTGCACCAGGGCACACTAGCCTATCAGAATTACTGTCAAGAGGCTCCCAAACCTCTCTGATCAAGCAGGTGTGTTGATCATTGCTATCAAATAGTGTAATTGACACATGGTTCTCACCTGCGCGGAGGTTGGTGGCAGGGAATGCCATGAGCTGAGCAAGGACGGCGCCCAGCTTCAGACTTGTGCCCACTGTCTGCAGGGCTGTATGCGCGTGTGCGAGCATGGAGAACCCAGCGCGCATCTCGTAGACGGCCAGTGCGACCGGCTGCAGCAGGTCTGCGTACAGCGGGAAGGCTGGCAGCAGCCGGCTGGCCCATGCATCGGCATTCTGCTGCCACACGCCTGCCTGGTCCGCTGCGCCTTGCTGGCCCGCCTGTCAAGAGCACATCCACCAATGAGACCCCCGCAACAGAGATCGACACATGCATCAGTTGAGAAATCAGAAGCCTGTACAACAGCAATCTAAAAATTCACGGCACTTCACAGGTGCTCTGTACGTGAAGCAGCAAGATGGGCTGCGTTGGGCTTTGAATCCAACAAATAAGATGCCTGGAGTGAAGGGAGAGGTAAGAGATAGCAACAGACTTCATGGCATACCTGGAGCGCTTGCAGCAGGGCGGCGATGCGCTGGACGCTGCCGAGGTTGTGCATGAAGCGCGCCAGCTCCTGCTGCAGGGCCGGGTACTGCGACGGCTGCGGCCGCGGCACCGTCTGAGCACGCAGCTCCTCCGCTCTCGCGCGCATCGCTGCAGCCCTCTCCTCAAGCACAGCAATGCTGTGAGACTCGTCCGGGCCCAGCGGCAGCCGCTGCAGCGCTCTCCGTACCTGCCACCCAGACATCCCTGATCATCTCGAGGGAAGCAGTGCCACAAGTATTAGCTTTCATGGTTCTGCGCCTGACCGCTCTAGCATGATGGCAATGCACAGTCACATGAAACGTGCCGGAAGGGATCAAGTATCTGCCAGTAGCTTATCAAGCTGAACAGCCACATGATACCGCACGGCGCTTCACATGTGACTTGTGCAGGACATCCTTGACCATATAAATAAACAATAGCTTTCCGTTGTCTCTATCCTGGAGGCAGCAATTGTCTTGGGCGCACCTCAAGCTCTGCCAGAACGTCGTCCAGGACGGCCAGAAGGTGTGCACGCTTGTGTGCGTATTTGGCAGCCGGGTCGGTCCCGGGCGGCGGAGATGCCAGGTGCAGCCGAGCCGCCCCCAGCAGCACCCAGGCAGCGCCGCGCTCGGCCTCAAGAGAGAGGGTTTGTGCGCCATACGCAGCGGCTGGGCCGGCCGCCCTTGTGGCCTGGCTGCCCTCCAGCACAAGGGCAAGGAGGGGCAGCAGCACAGGCTGCAGCAACTGCACAAGGAGGCTGTGGCTGGAAGTAGCCAGCAGGTCGCTTATCTGCTGTCTGAGACCCTCCTCGCTGTGAGACCGGACAGGAATTTAGTACCCCATATCAATCTTCCATAATCTTCTGACAATTACCAAAATTGGTGATTCACATCACGCACATAGGCGACTTGCAATACAAACTCGACTGGCAAATTGAGAGTGGCAGTAGACAATCACCTGGTAGATGGCGTGTCAGGTCCCTGTGCAGCGGTGAGCTCTAAAAGAGAGGCAACTGAGGCGTCCAGCGCCTCACGCGCTGACGCATCAGGCAGGGAAGGCCGGTGGGCAGCGACGATGGTTGCCAGGAGAGCTCCCAGGCTTGCCCATTCCATTGCAGCAGCTGCTGCGCCAGCAGGCAGAGCCCTTTCTGTGGACCACCTACAGTGGGCATTGGTAAGTGAGGAAACATTAAAAAACTCTCATATATTTTGTGACTTCTGCTCTTTCACCTAAAAGCCATGCACAAGATTGCTGCCCATGAGCAGTGGCAGAAGCTTATTGCTTCATGAGAAGGGAGCTGCCGAGGGGCCGCACTTGGACACATGTCGGGCAGCGAGTCTGAGCTGTAGTGACTTGGCAGTGCGCATGGCCAGGCTGCTCTTCCTGCTTGCATCCAGAATCGCTCCCACGAGGCCACTCAGGGAGGACTGGGTGAGAGCTGTTGGGCTCTGTGTGCCACGCTTGCAGTCCCACAGTGCAGCATGCCAAAAGTACCACATCTCGTGGGTCAGCTGTGGCAGCTGCTGCTGCACCGTAGCCCCATCCTCCTGCAAGACATCGCAACATTGGTTACCTCGTGAGCGCGGATGTAATGTGTTGATGCTGTAATACAGGAGGTGCTGCAATAAGATAGAGGATGAGACATGTTTCTTGCATTCAGTCTGCGCAGTACTTGGGACGGTGCATGGGTGACATTGCAGTCACGGCATGGGATGTTGAAGTTCACCTCTGCATCAAGCAGCCAGAGCAGGAGCTGCAGAGGGGCAAAGTCACCGATGCTGCGGCCAGCAGCCATGCAGCCTGGCAGCACAAGTGTCCTCATCCTGTCCTTCATCCCTGAAGGATCAGCCCTCTGCTGGGACAGCAACATCACAGTCGCAGCAAGCAGGACCTGTCTCTGGCTCTGGAGGGTCCAGTGATCCTGCAGAGCACATCAGCAGAATTCAGAGCTGATGGAAAATGCATATTGAACAAACACACCGCGCGCTGTGAGGAAAGACGGTCACAGCATCGTGGGCCTACCTGGAAGGTTAGGAGCTCATGCTGCAGAGATCTGGTGGTGTCGCTTGCCATCAACTGTGTCGGGAACACCTCTGGCAGAACACCATCATCCAGAGGCTTGTCCAACAAAGGGGCTGCATTCCTAACCACAGGGCGCTCATCCCCAACCCTTGTAAGCGCCTGCAGTGCAAACACCAAACATCAAGCTCTGCATTTGTCAGAAAGACAGTAATGGCAGTCGAAAGATGAGATTAATTCAGTGGGTTCAAGTGAAAGTTCTCGCGCCTGCTCAATGGCCTTCTCAACGCGCTCCTCTAGGGCGGACACAATAGCCAGAGCGCTGCTGGCGGCCTGTTCAGGCTCCATGTCGCCGAGCTTGCCAGCTACCAACGTGCCCTTGCGGCCCGCAGCCAGGGCAGCCGCCATGGCAAACAGGCCCGCCCCTTCCAACAGCGCGCGGCGCAGGCCCCAGTCCGAGGACAGAGCCGCCGCGACCGCCGCCACTGTCTCCCTGCTGACTCGAGGCTCGCTATCTGGGCCGGTCTGCATGCCATGTTCCTCTTCTCCTCCCTCCAGCATGCCGGCATGGGTGCGAGAGACGAGCTGTGCCGCGGCGGCGTTGTCGCCAAAGTCGCCGGTGGCGGGGGCGCGCGCGGCGTTGCAGAGCAGGTGCAGCTGTTGGGAGGCGTTCCAGAGCTCGAGGGAGGGCGGATTGCTGGGGTGGCCGCCCCCGCGCCACAGCAGCGGCTTGGGTGGGGGACCGCTCTGCATGCCCAGGCCGCCGTTGACCTGATCCACGATGCCGGCCAGCCGCTCGGCCTCCCGCAGGGATGCTATGCCGGGAGCGGCTGCCGCAATGCCGCGCAGGGCCTTGGTCAGGCGCAGCCATGCAAAGGCAAAGGGCTCCTCCTGCACTGACAGGGCTGCAGGGGCTGCTCTGCTCATGAGGCCCCCGTGCGCCAGCTCCCACAGCGCGTCGCGCAACTCCTGGAAGAGGGCCACCTGAGAGCAGAGACATATGAGAAGTCAGAAAGCGCGTAGGGAATATGTGGTGGTGCAAGTTGGTACATACATCATTGTGGGCAGAAGAAAACCAGTTTGGATGGAAGGTTGGCTGGCTTAGATGAAGTCCAAGAGAATCTGTACCTGCTGAGCCAGCTGTGGGGTCCATTGGATCTGGGGAGCTGAGTGTGGGTCCAGCAAAGCCGCCTCAAACGCCGAGAGGGCTGCGAATGCCGGGTAGATGCTGTCAAGCACGGGGTGTGGAGCAGTTGTCCTTGCTCTGACCTGCAAAACCCCACATGACAAAATCAATCAGGACCCCTTTGAAGATTTCTAGAGAACAGCACATCAAGTTCAAAACCGCTTGAGGGGTTTAAATCACAAAGATCATTATGGATCATACCTGGGGGTTGATATAGCGTGTGTAGGACAGCTGCAGGACGCTGGGGGATGCAGCAGCGCCAGCCGCCTCAAGAACAGTGCTCATGAGTGATGCGTGCATGGCAGCTAATCTGACCGACGAGTGGCGTGCTGACAGGATTAAGGCTTGGGACGACCACACTGACTCCTGCAGGACCATGGCCAGGGTGCCTGGCAACAGAGGCCTGCTCCTGGCAGCTGTCTGTGCATCTGGCGGAAGGATGGCCTCAAGCTGGTCCTGCAAATGCGACATGAGTTGTGAGTTTGCAGTACAGCTTAAGAGGTGCAAGAAATACCAGTGCAACAATATTGCTGCTGGTTCAGGTGAGGCATTGATAAGAAGCCGGGAAAATTGGGGGCATACCTGCATTGTCGGCCACAACTGCAGGATCTCTTGGAAAATGGCATGTCCCAGAGAATCTCTTACAGCCTTTGAGGCCTGTTCAATTGCCTCTCTGGCAGAGGTGCACCCGGTGGCGAACCCATCAGCCTGCAAATAATAAGGTCAATTTATGACGATCCATGCAGACATTAAAATGCACCAAACATTTTGCAGAATCAAAACAAGCCATGGGTTCTCACCATTTCTTTGATGGAAGAGAGCCACTGCAGCCGGCATTGCCAGTCGAGCGTTGAGGCGCGCTCCGCAAAGCAAAGAAAAGCAAAGCGAAGCAGCCGCAAGCCTTCCTCAACACCAGCCTCCAGAGCCTCATGTCCGCCAATGCTCTGCACCAGCGCAGCTGTGGCGCCGACCTCCAGCGCATCACCTTGCAGGTGCGCCATCAGCATCGGCGCTGGCAGAGCAGCCGCACCAAAGGCGCTGCTCACACCGCCGGGCGCAGCCGCCAAGCTGGCCGCTTCTGCCGCACTGATCTGCGCGATCAGGTGCGTCAGCACAGCAGCGTCCACCTCCAGAGCGGCCAGCTGCGAGTCAGCGGCAATGCCGGCTGCAGAGAGCGCCTTGGGCCAGGCAGCCGGCCGGTGCAAGCTGAGCGCAAGGGGATTGGCAGGCGCGGCGTCGGCCGATGCGCCGGCGCAGTGCCGTTCAAAGACGGCGGCCGCAAAGGCGCGGGCGTCCGGAGACGGCTGGGTGCTGACATAGGTGTGGCGCCAGGCGGTGGCGAGCGCGGCGGCGACCGGGCGGCCGCGCTCGCACAGCAGCCGTGCCAGTGACGCCCACTGCTTCAGCTCCCGTGCCGACGGCCGCCGCCTGTTCAAACAATGGATACCTCAAGACATCTCCTCTACTAGTTGCTCACATTTATACTTTCTGTTGTTACAAGCAAGTAAAGAGGAGAAACGGTGCATGCCCTTCTTGACTGTGAGATAATGAAAGCAGCAAAGAGACTTCAGACAAAGGACTTGCCTGTGGCAGCGTGCAGCTTCCTGGGCGACAGCAAGGTGTGCAGCCACCATGGCGCGAGGCAGGGCTGAGCCAGGCACGCCTTGCAGGGCGAGCACAGCCATCAAGTCCTGGCTCTCAGATGTTTCTGAGGCCCCGAGCAGGGGTCCCGAGGCATCTGGCTCCCTGCCCTCATCCGCAGGCGCATCTGCAACGAACACCTCGATGCCCCTGTTGCGCATGGCCCTGGACAGCTCCCCATGCCTGCACAGTGAAGTGATTTTCAGGTTCTGACACCAGAGCCAGCGCCCAAGTCCAGACACCATCAGCATCAATTGTGCAAAAGGGTTTATACTAGAATCCATGTGGTATAGAGCCATGCAGCATGCTATTGCGGAGGCAGCTTGCATGAAAGAAATACAGGCGGTCTCAAAAGGGACGGACTTGGGGTCGAGGGCGAGGATGAGGCGGAAGTTGGGGTGGGGCTGCAGCACGCGGGGCCGGCCATTGGCAGTGCCGGCCTCGTTGAGGAGCAGCGCGCCGGCCGGCTCCAGCAGCGGGTTGAGGCGGTCCAGCACGGTGGCCGAGCACATGTTGGCGTTGTCCAGCAGCACCCAGCGGCCCTCCTCTATCGCCCGTGTCAGCGCCCCATCCACCCACTCAAACCTTGACCACAGCCAGAAGGGGATTCTTTACACCAGGGATGCATGCAATGGGATTTCTGCACTTGAAAACTGTGCACAAGTTCTCAGCCAAACAGAACACTCACACCAGACGTGCATGCACTGGGCGTCAGCTGCAGGGAAATATGCACTGCTTGGTACCGTCTCATCAGTTCATGTGCATGGGCATCATCAATATAAGGAATGGCCCCTTCACAGGATATTCCAAGTTCTCTTAGATCAGTGGAGTGTGCGGGTTCATATTGAGGAGCATTCTGTGCATGGCGCTCACCGTCCTGCAACGCCGTCCCCAATGCGCTCGAGCAGCGTCGTGGTGAGATCGGCCACTGCACGGGACGACTTTGAGATCTGGGAGGTGAGTTCTGCAGCCGCCTCTGCTTGCACTTGTGGTGCAGGGCAGGCCGCCAGTGTATTGGCCAGCTGGGTCAGCACTCGTTGGAGGCCTCCAAGAGCCTGTTGCAGGATCCCTGCACAGTCACAGCCTTCCTTCAGCGCACAGTCTGCATGCATGCATTTTGTATATGCAGAAATAAGCATTCAAGCAGTCCGTCCCCAGACATGAGAAACTGAAGCAGTCCACCCCCACCCACCTGTGTCGAGGCTCGGAGCGTCTGACAGAGCGCTGACTGCTCCCTTGCATGCCATCCAAGCGTCGCTGATGTCCTTAGACAGCCGCAACCGATCAGCGAGGCCGCTGGGGTCGGCAGCATCGGAAGGTCGCCGTCCAGTGCCACACAGCAGCAGCCCCACAGTCCGACTGACCAAGCCTCCCACTTCATCCGCTGCTTCCTGCATTCAGAAATTCTGCATGTCATGCCGTCTCTCCCAAAAACAGAATAGCTATGAAAACCTCAGTCAAGCCTCACAATGCGGGTGTGCTATGTCCTGCTGTACAGCCGATGTTAATTTTCTAGTCCTCTGAAACAGATGACAATGGGACAGCAGCGGTGGAAGGCTCGCCTGCAGCTGGCGGCGTGGCTCCAGCTGCTCAAAGCCGCCCAGCAGGTCGGAGGTGTCGGTGCTGCTGGTCAGTGCAATCTCCACCAGCTCCTGCCCAGCAAGCCCAGCCACCACATGCGCCAAACTAGTCTTGCCTGCACCACGCACAGAGCACCCCTCACAAACTCCTTGACTGCATGGGCAGGGCCCCAATCACCAGCACATTACCATGTGCATACATGTCTGCATGAGGCAAAGGTAGGACGCTCACCCGATCCAGAAGGCCCGACCAGGATGCACATCCAGGACAGCTGCATGCACTGCGCCAGCGACTCAAGAGCAGCTCCCTGTCCTTGCAGCAACTGCAGGTCGTCTTTTGTGCCAATCCCTGCAGTACATCCAGACCTTAAGCACATGTAGTCTATGGCCCCTAGTTCAAACGAACAGTCTTTTGAGGGGAAATGAGAAACGGGTTTAGCCTCACCTTGTTGGGCACGTTGCAGGGTTGCCCAGCCAATGTTGATGGCCTCGGGGGAGGCTAGGATCGGAGGCCGCCTGAAGCCTGGCAGGGCTGTGCCCCAATGCTCGGCAAAAGCTCGGCTAACAAAAGCCCGGTCTGCTGCAGCGCGCATGCGCTGCAGAAATAGCAGCCTTGCAAAGTGTGCCGCAGCTGCTTCCGCAACGTCATCGCCAACCCTGCCACACAGTACAGAGACAGGGTCAAGGGCAAGACCAGGCTTGACCTCACGAAAGATCAGGTGCACCTGTGGTACACCGGTAGATTCATTCCTTTCACGACCTCCAAAAGGACGCTTGCATGTGCAAGAGAACCACCAAAACATGATTCCATGCACATTAACATGATGAGGATGTAGTCCCGTGGGTGGCAGCCCTCAGCTCTCATAATCCAGTATCATCTGAGCATGATCCTGCCATCGGCCTTGCACTTGGGTGGGGGTGGTGTGGGGTGGGCGATTCAGGAGGTGGTCCACGCATCCGGCACACCTCGCGGGCATGCCGGAGTCATGGCCCACCTCCTGATCTGGGGAGAGGTGAAGGTGGGACAAGCAAGGCATACACCAAGGCAAGACTGACGGCCACGCTCTCACTAGTAAAATTGTCATCATCGGGCAGCCACCATCACCAGTTCTTATAATTACCTCAGTCTCTGCTCACTTCATTTCTTCTAGATATGACAGGGGCTCTGGCAGAGTTCAACTACGAATTGTCTGCAGATGGACATTCCTCTTGGCACAACAAGAGCATGACAACAGCAGGCTATTTAGACTCTGCGGTGCAAGACAGTGGTGGGAGTCAGATGCGCACCCAGGCTGTTTAGCGCCAGTGACAGTCTCCACGAGCTGGCACCAGCGCAGCAGGTCGCGCAGGTTGAACTCCCAGGGACCGCCAACGCCCCCAAATGAGCGCGCCTCATTCGCGCCCACATGCAGAGTCTGCAGGAAGGCGATCATGCGCTGCCGCACGCTGGCCGGCACGGCAGGATGCAGCGACCCTGCAGAAGGCAACGTTGCAACACCATTAGCAAGAAGATAACGCTAGTATATGCTCCATGCACCATAGGAGAGCACCCATAAAAGACGGGACAAGATAACAGCAACACCAAGGTCGACACTGCCTCAAACATTTTGCACCAGCTTCTGCAGTGAGGTGGCAAGAGTGTGTGAATTGAAGGCCCACCTGCAATGAATTGGAGGTCGTGCACGTCCAGTAGCTCCACATGCACGCGCGTGAAGCGGTTGAGGAAGGACTTGGGCAGGCCACGGCGGCCGCCGCCCTCCTGCACCGGGTTCTGTGCCGCAAAGATCCGGAACGTGGGCGGGCACTGGAAGCTGGTGCCCAGCTCCGGAATGAACACCTCCGCCCGGTGATCAAGGAGCGCATTCAGGCCCTCCAGGACGCTCTGACCTGCACAAAGGGAGATTAACTATCCGTCAGTGACCCTCACAGCAGCTCGTACAGGGGGATACTAGATACTTTAGTTGTATCCCCCTGGCTCATGTAGAAGAACACATTACTAAAATATCTACGCTAGGTACTCAAAGCATGAGTCTGTATGAGCGCTGCATCAACGACAATTTGAACTTGCCCAGACCCAAGTTCATTTTCCGACATTTTCCAAGTCAAGCATGCCATGCAATTTACCTGCAAGGTTGAGCTCGTCCAGGAGCACCCAGTCACCGGCCTTGAGGGCGGCCAGCAGCGGCCCGTCACACCAGGCAAACTGACCCGGCAAGCCCCCCTCCACCGGCAGGTCCGCACCGAGCAGGTCCATGATGTCTGTCTGCTCGCTAAGATTGATACGCACATGCCGCCGCCCTGCGCATACAGAGTCCACAAGTCAGAACCAGACATGCTGAGTGCGTCCTTGTATTTCTTTGCAACAACAATAGCAGGACCAGGTCCCTTCAAATGGATGCAACAATGTCCATAAAAGGCTCTTCCATAAAAGGAGTATAAGCTGAAGCAGGCAAATGGCAGGAGCATGACGGAGACAGTATGCTCGCCTGAAGCGCGGGCCAGGGCGGCGACAAGTGCGGTCTTGCCGACGCCAGGGCTGCCCTCCAGCAGGACGCTGCGCTTGAGCTGCAGCGCGCGCAGCACCCGCAGTGCGTTGCGCGCCGTCGTGGGCGCCCGGAAATCAAAGGCGGCGCCGGATTGCGCGCCGCTGTGGGGTCCTCGCTCTACAAAAAATGGCGGGATGCCCCACGTGCTGCTCGGCGATGCAACGCCGGCAGTCACTTCTGCACAGGCATTTCATATTGACATTCAGATTCAAATTAATAACTGCCTCTACAAAGCATCAGAGCAGGGCAGCAAGAATAGGGAGGATGCAAGCTTGAGAAGGTGCAGGTGTCATGGCACACCTTGTGCTACTGTTGTACAGGGTGCGTTGTCAATGTTCATAGCGTTGGGATCCTCGTCATGTGGCCCCGCGGAATGCTGCGGGTGTGTGTCGGAGGTGTCCAGGACCATGTGGCCCGCAGCCGCCAGCGCGGCCGGGCGCGCAGCTTCCGGCAGCTGCTGCAGCAGCATCTCTTGGCACATGGCGTGCAGCCTCTGTGCAGTCTGCAGCAGCACAGTGCACACCCAAATCTTAATGGCAGCCTCACTCAACATTAACGATGGCAGCATGAGAAAGACATGCTTGCACACATAGCAGATGACATGCATAAAGCTGCAGGCCTTCAAAAGAAGCTGCGGGCATGTATCAAAGGCTACTTCGTGGAAATGAGACTCTAGACTCCTGAACTTTCTGCCTCAGGCATGACTTCGCAGCATCTGCACCCGTCGCTGGCCCTTGCAATGTGTAACACACTGCGAGTACACACCTGATCCAAAAGGGGAGGGGCACGCCTTTGAACGATACTTTTCTTTACATCACGGAGAAGAGAGATCCGAAAAAGGAGGTGGGATATGGCACCTGCGCGGGCAGACCGATGCCGAGGCCGATGCCGTCCAGGAGGACGAGGTGGGCGCCGTGGGCATAGGCGGCCAGAGCGCCGATGCGCGGCGCGGCCGCGTTCACAAAGCCGGCCCAGGCCAGCAGGTCGCGCACTGACAGCGCGCCGCCCGCCGCGGGGCCGGCTGCAACCCGAAAGAAGCGCCAGAAGTCCAGCAGCCGCCCTGCCACCTCCTGACGCACCTCCTCGTCTGCGTCATGCCATGCCTCAAGGCTCAGCATTTCTCTTCTGTGCACGCAATAAAAGCACGCTGCAGCATTGCTCAGGGAATGAAGCTGATACAGATCATCTCGGGCCCAGAAGTTGTGAGAACCTGATGTTGTCCTATTTTAATCTTAAAGGCCAAACAAGCAAATTGCCTTATATTTGCAGCTGGTGCAGACATCGCTGCCACGGGCCTTCACTCCAGCTCTAACAATGCCCAATTGACAGGCAAACAGATACACACAGGGGATCAAGGCAGCACCTGCGACGCGGGCATTGAGGATCTGCGCGAGCTCGGCCTCGTCCTCAATGGGGGGCACCCAGACGGTGGTGAAGCGGTTGGCGAGGGCGGGCGACAGCTCGCGCTTGCCGTAGTCGCCGCCTGGGTTCATGGTGGCCACCAGGCGGAAGCCGGCCGCCGCCACCACCTCCTCAGCGCCCGCACCTCCCTTCTCCGCCAGCGTCAACGTGCGCCCGGGCTCCAGCACACTGCAGCAGCCGGCAACGGATGTTGATTGACAGCACAATTTTGAGAGACAGAGGGAAATCCAGAGTATCATCACAAAGCCGCAGTCAGCTACAGGTCAGCCACAGGTCCAAGGGGCAGTGGAGTCCAGGAACTGAACATCAAGTCCCTGCTTCCTGATCCATCCTTGGGTACAGTGCCCTCACGGAGATCACCAGCAAAGTGGAATACAAAATACTGTGACGCGCAAAGGAGATGATTGCGCCCAGACTGTGCAGATTTACCACATGCAACTCGACATGGTTGGTATTGAATGGACGATGACTGCAGTCACCTGTTCATGCGCTCAAGCACTGCGTCCTCTGCCAGGTTCAGCTCATCAATGAGGATGATGTCGCCTTGCCGCATGGCCGTGACTAATGGCCCGTCAACCCATTGAAACGGCGCTCGCGCAGCCACCGCTGCCGACGTGGCTTCACTGGCCGCCCTCTGCAGCTCCTCCAGGAGACCTGCACCATAAGAAATGCATCATGCAAATAATCCTTACTATTATACTTCAGCTCACCAACACTGGATTCCTTGAAATACAAAATGCAGACAACAGGATAGTACCGATGAAGTGCCTCCCAGTGTCCCATAATCCGAGGCGTCCAGATCAATTGAAGCCATATCACAGTGCAGCAACTTCAATCGCTCCAGGACAGAAGCACCATATGGTGGTTGCGAATCACACACCTTGCATCTCATGTGCAGAGCCATCATTTTGAACGGCTGTTTCCAGTGTGTGGACTGCCTTGGCAGCAGCCTTGGCAGTGTCGAGGAGGTCAGGCGCCTCCAGACCGGTGGGCGCCGCGGGTACGTCGATGTTGAAGCGTGTGACCAAAGGGGAGTTTCTGATTGATTCAATTGCTGATTCCAACCGCATAAACGCGCCGGCACGATCCCTGGCACCCAACAATTCGTCAGCATCTCCCATCTTAAATCATGTGGTCAGTTTGAATCATCGACCCCTTACCAGCCCTTGACATTATTTCGAGGCTGCTGCTTGTAGTATTGATGCTCAACATCAAGTTGGCAGAGATTAGCGAGAAAAGGTTGCGGTACTTAGAGCTTACTGAAAGCACAGAAGGCTTGCTGCACGCCATGCATGCATGCATGCTCACCTGGCGGGCCGGAATCCACCAAGAAAGTCGGAGACTTCGGTGTGCTGGTTGCAATTCAGGATGTGCAGCCGCTGCCCGCGCATGAGCGCGGCCATCTGGCAGACAGTTGTCTTGCCCGTTCCTGTTTCGCCCACCAGCAGCACCGGTTCCGCATTCTCAAGGCACCTGCGCAGCAATACAAAATTGTTAAGCTTCTCAAGCCCCAAGCATGAAGCATCCCGCATTGATCTTGATCTTTGCATTTACCAAAGGCAATGCATTCCCCCAAAAGAAGCTCGTGCCCTTATTACAAACCTTAACACAAAATTTCCCCACCTAAACTAGACTAAAAAGTGGCACATGCATGGACTGAAAAAATAGCAAATGCCTAGGCTTTAATTTAGTATAGCGTTAGAGACACGTACCGGTCAACCAGGGTGTACATTCGGCGCATGCTTGCAGTCCACACGATCCCAGACAGGGCCGCCTGCAGCGCAAGCGTGTGCGCATCTGTATTTTGTGCCTCCAGCTGCAGGGCCTGCTGCAGGCGCAGCTGGGGCTCACCCCCCTCTCTCTGGTACAGCTCCTGGGGATCAATCTGCAAAAACAGCATGCCTTACTCAAAAGTGTTCTCCAATTGATTTGCCAACACAACGACACTGGAAAAATAGGCTCTGATACGCAGCGCAAGGAGGCGAGACAATAGCATATCATGCTCAGGCCTCCTCCTATCGAAAATGTAACACAGTGACAGTCAAAGAACAGGCCCTCATGCGCACGGGCCAAGGAGGCGACAACACGTTGGAAGATAGAACACATGCATTAAAGGGTGGCGGACCTTGACTCTCATGATGTCCTCGATGGCCTTTTGGACGACGTCGCGCTCGGCAGGGTCGCGCAGGCGCTCGGCCAGGAGTAGGTAGCCATTCTCGCCCAGCTCCTGGTATCCCACTGCGCCCCTGCCGGCCCACTTGAACAGGTCCCGGGGCGTGATGAACCCATGCTTGCCCGCAAACACGTTCGTGGCCTGCGTAGTCACAAAATCAGTTCAGATTTCACTGACTCATAGGCAAAGCAGCGCCAAACAAGCATAGGCGAGCGCTAACATGCGGCAGATAAAATTAGAACTCGAGCATTGTTATAACACACGCTATTCCTGCCAGAGGCAACAGTGTGTCTGCAAACAGGCTGCATGCAAAGGCTGCCACATATTCTACCCCTTGAGGCACTCGCCAGTTCCAAGCGAGATCCAGGCAAAATTAGCTGTTTGAAAAATCTGTCGGCCGCGCAAGGGGTGTACCTGGCGGAGGCGCTGCAGCTCGCGCATGACAGCGACAAGCTTGGCGGCGTAGGAGGGCGCGAGGGCGCAGCGCAGCTGCAGGATGTGGGCCAGCTCCGAGTCAGGGATGTCGCCGACGTGCAGTTCCAGGAAACGCGAACGGAACGCGCGCGACAGCGCCTTGCGGCCGCCGTACGCGCCCGCCGGGTTCTGCGTCGCAAACAGCATGAAGTGCGGGTGCGGCCGCACCATCTCCCCCAGCTCCGGCACGTACAGCTCCCTGTTGTCGTCCAGCAGCCTGCAGCATTATTCATGAAACAACGTTCAGGACCAGAATTCTTGTTTCAAGGACTGTAAAGTCAGCAGGGTTACATTGCAAATTTTAGGAGCTCCCGCTGGCAAGCTGATCAGTCGCAAGGGCACCAACAAATGCATATATGCAAGCAGAGCTCCCAGCAGGGTATACACCAGGGCGAGGCAATCAACCGCACAGCAGATATCTCCCAAAACACCGCTCACTCCCTGTTCCAAGGCAGCGGCATCACATGCATGGTCACCTCCTACACACATTGGCCTGTAAAAGGAAAAGGGCCGGCACCTGTTGAGGGCTTCCAGGACCTCGGAGGGCGCCAGGTTGAGCTCGTCAAGGATGACCCAGTGGCCGGCGCGCACAGCGGTGACGAGGGCGCCCTCGCGGAACACCAGGCGGCCGGCCTCGTCCGCCACATAGCTGCCCAGGTACTCCTGCAGGTCCGTCTGCTCGTGGTTGTTTATGCGCACGCAGCGATGCCCTGTCGCGCGCGCCAGGTGCGTCACCAGGCTTGTCTTGCCGCTCGACGTCGGACCCTGTGAAGAATACTCAATCTCAGCCCCCGCTGATTTCTTTGATCATAATGGCCCCCTCTGACAGTCAAGACTCACCTTGTGAAGTGTAAAAGCAATAATAGCCTGCCTAAGTTCGTGCAGCAAGGGCGGAAAGTGTGCCACAACTTTGACATCCACAATGGCAGTCATGCACATCCTCTCCCGCCCTTGGGCATCTCCAATGCGTACAAGTTAAACGGTGGAATGGGCAAGATGAAGAAGACAGTGTGAAAAGCCAGCATGGGAAGTTGCAAGAGGCGGCAGAGACGGGTACCTGCAGAAGGACGGGGTAGCGGCGGGTGAGTGCAGCGCGCGACAGGCTGCGCAGGTGGCCCTGCACACTGGGCGTCGCCACAAACTGCACCCGGCCGGCCTCGGCTTCAGCGCTTGGCTCGGGCAGCGGCTGGTCGCCTGCCTCTACCCAGAAGTGGTCAAAGAGCACATGGGAGCCCCCTTGGGGTGGCACTGGTGCTCGCAGAAGAGCCTGCAGCAACGCAAAATGTTCAGCCTCCAAATTATGCCCTGCCTGGGAAGGAAGTCATGATAGTGATTATTAAAAGACCCACTGTGGTGCGGAGCATTGCGCTCAAAGGCGTTGTCATTGTCTGCATGTGATATTGCTCTCTTGCCAAAAGGTACAAGGTGCAGTCAACAGCAAGCGCATACTCACTTTCAGTTTGGTGCCGGCGCCCAGGATGTGGGTCTGCAGCAGGCCCTCCATGACAGGGGCGGAGGAGGGGGACAGCTGGGTGTGGAAGGCCATGCTGCAGCCGTCGTACAGCGCCCGCAGCAGGCCATACACCGGCAGCACCATGCGCGCGTACTCCAGAGCCCGGCACAGCGTGCGCAGGTTGTAGGCCGGCTTGCTGCCAGCGCCGTCCACCAGCTTCCTCTCCTGAGAGCCAAGGGGCACAGACCATGTCAATCTCTTGGCATCCCTCCCTGCATTGGGTGGTGTAGAAGAGTGATGACCGCCTGTGAGGTGGCAAAGCTTTCATATTCACGCCGAGGACCGCAAAACACAGCAGGCATGACAAGCCGAAGAGCTGGCACAAGTCGGTGAGCCAAGGACAAAGAATGAGGTAAGCGTGATGAGGAATTGGCAAATTTGATTGTGTTGCAGTGAGATGTCTGTTCATTATAGACCGCACATGGCCACTGAGAAGCTGCCAGAGGGTGCTGAATGGACAGGTCTGATGTGGCACCCAAGCGAAACAGCCGCACCCCGTGAAGGTGCAGCGCAGCTGCTTTAGTAGGATGCACATAACATTCGCATAGCCAATCGCTCGAACACAAATCATCAAGAATGTGGCAAAGCTATGGCATGCGCACCGACTCCAATTTGGCCGCCAGGTAAAAGTCGACGACTGCATCTAGGGGAGGGTTGGGCACAGTGTCTCGCAGGTATGCGGCAACAAGGCCCCTCAGGTCTTCGCGCGACGAAGGCTCCGCCACAAAAATCTCTGTGAAGCGATTCCTCAGCGCCGCCGGCAGCTCGCGCTTGCCTGCACCAAAGCTTCCCCAGTCAACGTTGCGGCCCCCTCTTCAGTATAATTCCTGGCTGGAACATGACATGTTGATGTGTAGCTTGCAGGAAAAAACACAGTTCTCTTTCCTCAGATCATGGGCATGCTGAGGGGACCAAGAGCATGGGGGTTGCAGACCAAGGAGTAGAAATGTAATGGACCTGCGTCGGTGGCGGGGTTCATGGCAGCGAAGAGCCGGAAGTTGGCTTGGCGGGGGACGGTGTCAGTGGTGCCCTTTTCCATGAGGGTGATGCTGGCCCTCTCGTTCTCCAGCAGGCCAGCCAGCCGCTCCAGCGCCTACAGTGCAGTAATAGCAATGCACTCTATCAAGGACAAACACAGGACGCGGCATGGGGCGCTGAAGTTTGTCTCAAAATGTGGAAATGTTCTCTGCTGGGTAGGACCGAAAGGGTCACGGCGCCGACGGCACCACTCCCCACGGCGATGGAATCAGCAGATGGCACCATCCCCAGGAGTCTGAAGTCTCGACCGGGGTGCCTCACTTTTGGGCGTTGGAGCTGGGACATGCGCCATATATCCCCCGAAGGGGTGGCGCCCCACTTTTGGATGGCTCATACGGGGTTAATCGTATGGCCAACCCGCCCATATCACTTTTGTCTTTCACCTCTGCCTGTCCTTCAACACTCCGTTTCCTCCTGGCTTAAAATTGAACCAACCTCATATATATGCACCACGTTGCATCGATAAAAGTAGTACGGGACCTCGAAATGCCGCCAACATGTAGCCACCCAGGCAGTTTATGGACAGACACACACCGTGGTGCAAGCATGCCTGCAATCAGGCACTGTGAGGGCAAACTTCTTACCTCGGAGGGTGCCAGGTTGATCTCATCCAACAGCACCCAGTCGCCGTTGCGTAGCGCCTGCACCAGCGCTCCCTCCTTGAAAGCAAAAGCAAAGCCGCCCTCTGCCACCTTGGCCGCTCGCTCTGCCGCAGACAGCTCTTCCTTGAACTGCGCCCACTCCTCCCTGCAATTCACGTCTCAGCGATGTAAGGCACATGCAAGTCTCAGTGATGCAAGCCAGATGCAAGAGCCTTTCTGCATCCATACTGCGGCAGCCTGATGCATGAGTCATTTCAAATATCAAGGAAGAGAAGAGTGCTGGCTACACACCTCAGGTTGCTGTCAAACATCTTCTTCTTCTTGCTGGGCCGCTTGCTGCCCTGACCCTCAGCTGCCAGGGAGTCAACAGCTTCCACCTGCAGATATCATGCTTACGGGTGAAAATGTCACATATGAAAAACAACACGGAATCTCCAGCGGATGTGGCGCAGGTCAGAGCTCGAATCGAGAAGAAGGGGCAGCTCAAGAGAGATCAGCACAGGCACCTTGCCGATGGCAGTGTGAAAAGCCTTCAGCAGCGAGCTCCACTTGCGGCGCTGCGCATACTTGATCGCGCGCCCCAAGAACTCATCGTTGTTGCCACGGTCCCAGGTTTTGCGCACAAGCCCCTGAACCAGAAATCCCCGCACTCACGCCCCTCTTGGCATGCTCTGCCCTGATCATCACAAGAATTCTAGGTGGCATTAGATGGGCATCCCGCTCCTGTCCAGAAGTGGCGTATGTCTGAACGGCCCTCATGATGGGGCTGACTTTGGGCAGAAGTAAAGATGTAGCAAAAGGAACATACCTGGAAGCGGTCTAGTAGGGGCAGCAGTGCATGGCGAGGCTCGACAGGCTGGAAGCCACCTAACAGATCAGCGCTGTCCGTCTGCTGGCTCAGATTCAGCACCACCAGATTGGTACCCACCTGCCACAGCACAAAGCAATACTCTGACGCTGCTGCCACATGTAGCATTGTCGTGACAACACATTTCCATAGAAGTGGCAAAGTGGCTTTCTGCATAAGTGGCCTTCATCAATACCAGAATATTCAGCTTGCCCTTCCTGTTGCAAATGAGGCCGAGGGAACGAGATGCATCAGACAAGAAGGCACATACATACTGGGTTGAAGTATAAACACATGGTGCTTTCATGCTTCCAGAATCACCAGCAGACGGCTCAGAGAATTGTAGTCTATTGATATGTTCATCATGATCAGAACAATATGATCATCATCGCCATTGCTTGGGTGATATGCATGGGTACTGCACGGGACAGGTGATGCCAAAGGCCAGGCATCAAGCAGCACACCTGTTCAGCTATCTGCTGCACCAGGGTGGTCTTCCCAGTGCCGGTCTCTCCCACCAGCAGCACAGGCTCCTGCTGAGCAGTCGCCACCGCCACAGCCTCCATTGCCCTCATGGCCTGGCCGGTGCGCGCAAAGCTGGACTTGCGAACCTGTGCCAGCACGACCCCATTTGTAAAGTGCATGTCTTACTTGCAGAGCAACTCCCTTGAGGTAGGTATTCCAACAAAAGAGTGAATGAATCCTAAGCACATTTAAGCTCTGGGCATATGCATCTGAGATGGCTGAGACATGTAGATTCAAGTGCACACCTTCTTGCTGGTGCTCTGATCGGCCTGCATTGAGACCTTGGGCAGCACAGCGCGGCCCACAACCACATCTGCGCCGCTGTCCTGGATCATAGGCTTCTTCAGCACTAGGTACTGCTCCAGAACATTCTCTGGCAACGCCCACACCGCCAACATGGTAGTCAACACCCTCCTTCGAGCCTGCGCAGCAAACTACAACCACTTCAAAGTCCGTCACATTACATGCATGACAATTTTGGGGATCGGATGTCTTACTGGATTTTGCATTAAGATAGTCTTACTGAAATTTGCATCAAGATAGCCAAACCATACTGGGCGCACCTCTGGCTTGGCAATCATTGCAGTATAGCAGTCGGCTGACTCTAAAAATGCAGCCTCCCGCATTGCCACGGGCAGCAGAGACACGTCGGAGTGGACGTCCGGATTGTCATGGGTCCTTACGGACCTCTGGAGAAGGGGTGCATGCACAGACTGCGCAGCACAAGAACTGCCTCTGTAGCCAAAATCGAGACTGCAAGTTGCTAACATCGAGATACTGGGGATGGAAGACAGAAACCGGCATGAGGTGACTCTTGGAAGCAGTGCATCTGCTGGATTGGGAAGATACATACCTGCATACGGCGACACCATTTGAGCACGTCCCTCATGGAGAAATGGCGCCCCACATGGAGAGCTGCATCCCCAGCATGCAACCCTGCACTCTCCAGCGCCGCTCCTGCTAAGCTGTCCCACCCATTTGCTTCCTGCAAGACAATGACCTCACATCATGCCGATGTCACAGCCAACATGGCTACATGATCTACCATGAGAGCACGAAGGGACATGAGCAAAAACTGTTTATGGCGCTTGTATGTACTGTATGGATATGGGCTGACCTCAGCTGCAGACCACTCAGTGCTGTTGTCTGCTGTGGCCTGCCCGGCGGCAAGCCGGATCAGGCTGAGTGTCGCGAGAGCAGGGGGCAGCAGAGGCGCCAGGAGGGGATGTGTCTGGGATAGGATGGCCAGCTGTTCCTGTCCAGTAGGAGTCTGGATTGTCACAGAGGCCAACAGGCTTCCCAACAGGTCTCGAACGCCCTGCGAGCTGCCATAGGCTCCCCCTGAGCCCCCACCTGGCCAACAATAAATACCAGTCGAGACCGGAACAGTGACCCTTTGTTCACAACAGCACAACTTTCCAGGCAGATGCAGTCAAAGCAAGGTACTTCATGCAAGTCATGAGGCAGGTAATTGGGTGCACACGGTCAATGGTTTGAAGTTCCAGCAAGAAATTGAATATATAAGCTATCAAAAACAATGAAAGCCACACCTGGGGATGAGGTTATGGTGGCCAGCAGCTGGAAACCGTCGGCAGCTGACAGGGACTGGGCACGCTGAGGCAGCTGCAGCTCGCGCCTCTCCAGCAAGGGGATAAGGGCAGCCAGCACATCCATTGGAGCCAGGTTGATGTCCTCTATGACCAGCCACTTGCCCTCCAACACAGCCTGCCCAAAGAGAAGTTCAACTCAGCAACATCCGAAACATTAGAGAGAAGAGCAGGACATTGCACGCACTAGACAGCACCCTACATATCTCAACAGAAAGTCTCAGCAGCAGAAAGTCTTAGCAGAACATAGTGGTACCTGGGTGAGCGGGCCGGGCTGCCAGACAAATTCGCCAGGCACAGCGGTGCACACATAGGCGCCCAGCAGGCTCTTGGCATCCATCTGGTCATCCACATGCACGTGGATGAAGTCGCTGTTGCCAGTGGCAGCCGCCAGCTCCTCCACCAAAGCAGACTTGCCGGACCCTGTCAATGCACCATCATAAGTCCTAGGCCTCCTTCAACATCCAGATATGCTTGAAGGAATGAGATGGTAAGGACTCACCAGGTGGGCCCTCCAAGAGGAGAGCGCGCTGCTGACAAAGCACCAGTGCAGCAGCCTCCAGGTTGCGGGCCACCGTCTCCGTCTTGACAAAAGGGGTTCTGCTGTGCGCTGCTGTGGCAAGCCCAGGAACGCTTCGGCAGGGCAGCTCAACGCCACACAGTGATACAAAGCCGCTTGCTGGCAGCGCGTGCTCAGCCATGCCTGACAAAGGCACAACCGAGCTGCTGCCTGGCCCTCGCGAAGTCTCAGAGCCGGACGCACTGCTGAAATGGGCAGGTGGCTGCATCCAGAGGCCTGCACCTTCAACAGTGTAGCGCAGACGGTCTTGCTGCCACCGCAGCGCGCTCGCCAGAGCTTCCTCGCTGGACAGTACCTGAGCCCTGAGACTCTCCTTTCCAGCATCGCTCTGCACCCACACACACCTTCTCTACACCCCTTCCATGCATATTGACCTTCACCAACAGGACAAAAACATATTGACAGGCAACATATTAAGAGCAATACCAGTAAAGAATAAAGGGGCCCTCACCATGTTTGTGAGGATAGCCATACACTCCACACCCGCCCACCTCACATCAGCATCTATATGAAGCAGGAGGGCCTGGATGGGGGCCAAAGACCACTTGTCGCGCAGGCCTGGGGACATCTGGAGCATGCGCATGGCAGCTCTGGCCATGTGCACCTGTGATGCAAAACAACAGTGAGTCACTACTCAAGAACAAGCATAAAAAATCTCTCACAAGAAACCCAGTCATGCGGCTAATTGCTGGATGGAGAAGCTCTATTACCTGCGTGATGGGCTCTGCAGGACTCCCAATGTTCAGCAGGGACGTTGGCCCTGCCAGCAGTTGATGGAATGGAGGCTCAGCAGCTTCCATGTACCGCACGACAACCCTGTTTGCAAAGGCACACCATCAGGAGCACTTGGATGGGGCTGCCTGCATTCCAGACAGCACATTGCTATGGTTGTGGGAATGTTCCCTGCTGGGTAGGACCGAAAGGGTCACGGCGCCGACGGCACCACTCCCCACGGCGATGGAATCAGCAGATGGCACCCCAGGAGTCAAGACTCGACTGGGGTGCCTCATTCTCAGGCGTTTACGCTGGGCCTCACGCCATATTATGTCCCCCGAAGGGGTGGCGCCCCAATGTTGCGCTGGATGACTCATACGGGGTTAATCATATGGTCATCCCGCCTACATACTTCTGAATAACAACAAAAATTGGGCCTTCAAAGTTCTGTATACTTTCATCATGCCTCATGTACAGAATATCAGCAGACAGATCCGCTCACCTCTCCAACTGTGGAGCCAGGTCCAAAAGGCTGATGAGGGCCACAGATACGGCTGCATGCGAGGGGCCTGAGCGTGTGGCATCGCTGAGACGGGCATCCACGAAAGCGCTGACCAGGGAAAGTAGCACGGGGCGGAAACAGCTGCCAATGCCCAGGGTGAGGCTTGGGCGAATGAGGAGCCCTTGAAGGGCGTCCAGTATGTGCCTAATGCTAGGTGGATCCTGCACCGTCAAACCGAAAGTCACGCACTGATACTAAGATTAATAAGAACCTATAGGTTTGTGGCTTTCATGGGGAAACGGAAAAGATCGTTTCAGTGGGGATCTGCTTTCAAGGTGTGATTTGGCTAGGAAGTAATGGGAGTCTAAGCCACAGATCAGTACGATGCTGGCAGCGCTAATAATTATTTACAATTATCCAAATCGTGGTTTGCGCCGTACAACACCTGCAGAAAGAAGGTGATGCACCTGTGCCTGCAGCAATGCGCCCAACTGCGGCTCGTCCTCCAACGATGGGAACCGCCCCAACAATGCACGCAATGCGCCAGACCACTGAAAGTCAAATTGTTGAGCCATTCCTAATAATGAAAAGCTTTCAGCTAAAATTGCAGAAAACAGAAAGCGGCTGCTGAGTGTATATTAATACGTTCCGCTTTTTGAGCTGTTCAAAGTGCATCATGACACCCAATTGCAGCTTGGAGGCTACATATCATGTTGATTGGTTTGTTTAATGTAGAAGTGGCGGCTGGCATCGTTGCGACGGCAAACAAAAGTTTCGGAACAGGAGAGGGCAGCCTGATTAGGCAATGCATGCTGGAGATCTCATGCAAGGCAGGCAAGGCATTCGAGGGCAGGCCTTTTGCTACTGGCGACCAGTAAAAGAGGAAGTCATCAGAACGTGGAAATGATTGAAAGCAGGACACCCAAAATTGCGTCCTCGTAAGCAGTCCAAGGTCTTCAGTATTCCATCGTTACTTGGCAGATAGTGGGCAAGAGACAAATAATCCCAGAACTCTCACGTGTTGCACTGATGAGATGGAGCTTGTGACTCCGCCTCAGCGTCGGTTGTGTTCATGGTGCATCCTCTGAGGTGCCTCAGGGCACCTTTTAATTTTAGGCAACTGACTTGCAATGCCATGTGCGTCCTCTAAGATTCAAGTGCTAAAATTAACGTCTGATCACTGATTATGTTCCTGGACCACTGTGAGCTTAAGTTCACAAGAAATGGATCTGGTGATCCACATCACCTACATATGTGCAATTGATTTGCAACAGATCACAACGTTGATAAGAAGCTTACGAAATACCCTAACAATTGCTGCTCATTCAATTGCAGGTCGGTTGCCACTGAATCAGCCAGCGCAGAGCCAGAATTGCTTGGAAGGAATTCGCCAGAACTCGTGAGCCAGAGCTGTCCTCAGTGCCTCCTTGTAGATCGCTTTGAAGAAAAGTGCAGCTGCAGGAATTTGACAGAATATTCAAGCCATGTTTTGTGCTTGCAGCTGCGAGATTATCTGCAGAAGTCGCTGTATGATCCTCACGAGGGGTACTTTACTTCATCCAAAGGGGTCCTGCCAGTAGGATCGATTGGGCAGCCTCTGCAGTTCAGCAAGCTGCTAGGGCAAGCAGACTATCTGGCTGCTGTCAAGCAACGCTACAATGAACTACAGGTTGGTGTCCATCTTCATCAATCAATTTTTGTGATCGCAATCATTTGAGCTGCCCGATATTAGGTGGTGGGTCCAGCACAAGGGTGTCCTGTGCAGGCATCATGGCTCACGCCCAGCGAGATCTTCACACCATACTATGGTCAAAGCATAGCGAACTTCATTCTAGACAAGCATAGCCAGATGGCAAAGCCTGACACTCCGCTGCGTATCTTTGAGATAGGTGGGACTCCAGTATGCCATATGGCCCCCTCAGATGGCTTACTTGAAGATGAGATGTTGCATTGCCCTTCTCCATGTCGACTGGTTTCCAAGGTTCATGCATGCAGGTGGGGGAACTGGGACATTGGCAAGGGATATCCTGGACCATCTGAGATGCTCTGTTCCAGAGGTCTACAGAGATGTACAGTATTGCAGTGTGGAGATAAGCCCCCATTTGGCACAGCTGCAGAACAGAACTGTTGCAGACGTTGCAGGGCACAGCAGCCATTATCAGGTGAACCATCCTCGGATTTAGCGGCTGGATCATGGGCATGAAATTTTCTGCCACCCATCATCATGCATGGCAAACGTCCAGGCTGCATGTGAGACATTCTGTGAGTGAGCAGGTTGAGTGCAGGGATGCTACTGACCTGCTTGGCTGGGACAGCAGCCAGAGTGAGGAGCCTTGCTTCTTGCTGCTCATGGAAGTGCTGGACAACTGTCCACATGACCGAGTGCACAGGGAGAGCACTTCAAATCCTTGGCTGCAGACAGCAGTGATTCAAAAGCAAGTGAGCGCGCATGCCACACTTGTTTGTGCAGCAGTCTGGTGGCATAGTCTCTGTCCTTTGTAAAGACTAGAGGACGGATCTCAACTCTTCCATGCCATCATGCAGGATCCAATGGCGGAGAGATCCAAAGCAGAGGAGTTGCTGGAGCCCTTGACAGATGACTTGATACAGCAATGCCTAGCAGTGGGTCCCTGGGAACACAATGGCAAGCCTGTCTGGCATCGTCTGCTGGATTGGGCTGTGGGCGAAGGTGAGAACTCGTGTCATGTGAGTCTCATGTCATGCGTCAACAATGATGGCCTTTGACCTCACTTGCTTCCTCTTGCCTGTCTGCGGTGCTACAAGGACTCTATGATGCTGCAGGGTTCGATAATGTTGAGAACACAATTTTCCTCCCGACAAAATGCATGATGTTGCTCGACACGCTCGTGAAGGCTTGCCCATTCCATTGCATCCTTGCTGCAGATTTTGATCAGCTTCCTGAGACAAGAATACCAGGGAAAAATGCTCCTCTGGCAGCAACAACAGTAAGTCCTGTCCCTTCTGCATTCGAGTAGTCGGACACAAATTATGTGCAGACACAGATATGTTGAAAAAGGGTGATGCTGACAACTGAGTTCAAATCGCATTCTTCCGCAAGGTTGGTGGCCAGACAATCGATCACAGCACATATTTGATGGAACCCGGGAGTGCAGACATATTCTTCCCAACCGACTTCTACATGCTAGAGCGCATGTATGGAGTGCTGGCAAAACAGGGCTTGGCTTCAGCTGGAGGTGCATGCCTTTGTGATTTCTTTGCATGCCTTGCAGAATCAGCTTGTGAGAATTGTTGCTGAGTGCCTGTTTTGTTTTTTGTCTGGCATATGATGCCTGATGGTTTCTGGTGCAGGCATCTCGACGGCGGTGATGAAAAGTGAAGCATTCATGAAGCGCTATGCAAGCATTGCGGACACCACCACAAGCAATGGATACAACCCACTGCTGCAAGATTACTCAAACACTTCGTTCTTTGTAGGCCAGCTAAGTTAAGAAGCGCCTGCCGTGAAGCCTCGCAGTCAAATAATGGCATACCCGTTTTTTGACAAGGTAAAGCATTGGATCAGAAGTTCAAGATGTGAGGTCGTTCAAAGAAATTCACTGTACATGTATGCTTCTGCAAATGGGAAGTGTGGCCTTTTCTTTTGTGCCTTTTGTTTTGCATGGACCTGCAGGATTGTGTACGTCATTGAAAGCCCATCTCAATTCTAACATTGGTCAGGCACGCGATAGCATGCATCTCCAGCCCAAGAATGGTTGGCGTGCTTCATCGGTACTGCAGCTGCAGACTGTTTCATTGTTACTGAGCCTTGTAAAGCAGCATGCTGCCAAAACAAACCTATTGAATATCTGTTTCACAGTTGACAGCAGACAACCCGGAGACTAGCAAACAATTCACACCCTAGCGGCAGGTGTCATGTGCATATCCAGCTGTCAGGTGGATCAGGTGATTGGAACAGACGCATGCTGTCTGCATGCGCGATATGGAACAGACAAGCTACACGTAGGGCTGGGCCTGACTGCTGCAAGGACATATTCGCGGCCCTCAGCACGCTCTCAGACGTACCCCACTTATCGCCCTCTGCAGATTCAAGACACACATTAGATCAGACTAGGGTCAGCATGGGTTTTACAGCTAAGCAGGCCACCCAGTAGGATACGGGCATCAGGTTCAGGGGCGCACGTCGTTTGCATGAGTGTGATGTTGTCGCCCTTCAGAAGTATTCTGCCTGTGAAATCATTGAACATGTACGTTAGCACCCAACCCAGTTGTACTTTCTCTGCATCCAACAAAGCTGCAGCAAACCCTCCAGGCATACCTAGTGCTTTTCTTGTTTTCCTCTTCATGGAGACCTCCTCCGCTTCGTCCAGCACTAGGTTCATGTACTCATCGAACCCCTGCAAGAACACAAGCACTTGTTATCTCTGGCTGATCACTGGCACAGGTACAGCAAAGATCTTGGGTGACATGATAGGGCAGTGATTTGAGGTTTTGTCTGAAAGACTTACAATGATACGTCCTTCGATGCGAAGGTCTGTCTGCTCGTAGAGCCAGATCTGCACCTTCTGCCGACTTTGCAAGAAGCGAAATATAAGATTCTGCATGGAACACACCAGGATTTTAGCCCACGCACAGGACGTGCCCTGATAGAAGTGACCAACAATTGAAATCTGAGATCATACAAGGAGGACGTACGATGGGCTGGGTCATAATTCTCTTGACTTTGGTGGCCATCTTGAGTTCTTTCTGCAGGGACAGAGGGGATTCCTCAGGCTACAGGCTAATCCTTTTGAGCAAGAAGACACAGATATGAAATTGTGTATATATGCTGATTAAACTTATCAGCTTTGAGTTTAGCTGAGAATGTTCTGACTGCATGTCTCGGAGCCAGCGGGTCGGCGGCGTTCTGCAGTGAGCTCCGAGCTGTCACAGCTTCTATCACTTTCATTGTTGTCCCTCGCGCCAATCCCATCAAATCTCTGAAGCAGAGGAACTCTGAGGAACTTAAAGAGAGAATGCTCTTTGGAAACGGACATGCTAGCACGTTGTTGAACTCAATAAATTCTCCAACCATGCATGGAGCCTACTTCAAGAGGGCGTGCACTTGTTTGATTCCTCTTCGCACATTTTTGCAGATTAAATCCAGGCCCCATCACGGCGTTTTTTGCCTGGATGAGGGTGGTAAGCTAGTTGGAGGATGTCAGACCACAGCCACCCTCCACCATCGGCGGTCCTTGACCACCACTTTTGCTGCCCAGACAAGTCCATCTAATGTTTTGAGCGCCCATGGAGACTACGATGCCGATCAGATTCAGGTGCGTGCCATTTTGGCGAAGACCAGCCTTCTTGGTGCCTGCTTTCTTGTCACTGCAGAGCTGCACAGTCTGGCAATCTGCACGTCTCTGGCACCAGCAGCAGCCAAAGCCCAGCCAAACATTGGGTACTGTACACAATTGAACGACCTTCAGGTGCTGGAAGGCTTGGATCCTGTCAGGAAGCGGCCTGGCATGTACATCGGAAGCACGGGTCAGCGGGGCCTTCATCATCTGGTACAGGACTTCAATCACATTGTTTGAATTTATTGCTCAATGGATGTGTGAACCACAACCCCTCATTATCAAGTTCAGCCATTCAACATTGTATCCCACCGGCCTGACCCCTCCGCTTTGCAGGTGTATGAAATCCTGGACAACGCCATCGATGAAGTTCAGAGCGGCTATGCGCACACTGTCAAGGTACGAGCACAATGCAAGTGTGTCAATCACCCCAAAGCCCAGCCTAGTCATGTGGTAGCTGGATCCTGACCTGCACATCCTTTGGACAGGTGGAGATGGATTTGACCAGCGGGTGGGTCACCATATCGGATGACGGGCGGGGGATCCCCACCAACACACACCCACAGACAGGCCGCTCCGCTCTGGAGACTGTGCTGACGGTGCTGCATGCTGGCGGAAAGTTTGGAGGGCAGGGGAGCGGGTACAGTGTCTCTGGGGGGCTGCATGGCGTGGGGATTTCAGTGGTCAACGCGCTCTCAGAACAACTCCATGTCACTGTCTGGTAAGATGCCAACCTGGCCCTGACTCTTGCAGGCCTTGCTAGCTTGTTCTTCTGTAAGTTGTTCGGAATGCAGCATTCTAGGATGTGAATTTCAGCGTTATCGTGCAGGCGGCAAGGCAAGGAGTTCCAGCAGAGCTACAGGCAGGGCCGGCCCATGACAGAGCTGCTGGAGGCTCAGCTGCCAAAGAAGGACTCCAAAAAGTCTGGAACACAAGTGAAGTTCCTGTACGACAAGGATGTCTTTGCCAAAGGGTGCGGCTCTTCTTGCATTCCAGATGCTCTCTTGTATATACTCCTTCTGTCTTCTTCATGACTTTTGTTTATTTTTGTCAACTTTGATCTTGAGATTGAATGTTGGCTGTGGAGCAGGGTGACAATGGACCCAAAGACCATCCGCACTCGTCTGCAGGAGCTGGCTTTCCTAAACAGCAATGCCACAATCTGGTTCAGGACAATCGAGTCAGGCAGCGCACCGAGCAACGGCAATGGTGCAAGCCCTCCCCCAGAGCCCGAGTGGGAGAAGCTTCACTTTGATGGCGGCCTCTGCGAGTATGTGAAGTATCTCAACCGGGACTCGCAGCCCATGCACGAGCCCATTTTTGTGACGGAAAAGGTGCGAGCGTGGCACTGTCACTGCTCCCTGGCAAATTTTCCTTTTACAACTTTCATTGTCCCATGCTGACATGTGAAGGTGACTAAGGGTGCCAAATGCTGGGCAGGTGGACGGCGTCGTTGTGGAAGTTGCTCTGCAATGGTGCAGCGATACGTTCTCAGATCTGCTCATCGGCTTTGTCAACAGCGTCAAAACAATAGACGGCGGCACGCACATCGATGGATTGAAGGTGTGCAGCATCCTGTACTCTCATGCTGCAGCTGCCACTACTGTACAACCTTGGGCGCTCGTTTAATCGGTGGCAGGAACACGTGTGGCTTAGGCACATGCATGGGATTATCATTTATTGCCTGCCGCATGTGTTCCTTAATGCAGGCGGCTTTGACCCGGACGCTGAACACATTAGGGAGGAAGACAAAGGCCCTGAAGGAGAATGAGGCCAACCTCGCTGGGGATCACATCCGCGAGGGGCTGAGCTGCGTCATTTCTGTGAAGGTGCAACATCATCACTGCTTCACACTGGCTTCCTATGCACTGCATGAACAATGTATGTTATTCCTGCCTCATGGATGTTCAGGAATTGCATCGAGGCATGACATGCATGTCATGCCCATGCAGGTGCCAGAGCCTGAGTTTGAGGGGCAGACGAAGACCCGACTAGGCAACCCAGAAGTCCGCAAGATAGTCGATGCCTGCGTGGCAAAGGTTGGTAACCTTTCATGCGCTCTCTTGTTGCTTCATGTTTGCATACTGTCTGCACATCATCTGGCAGAGTCTGCTCATGCCAGATGCCTCCGTTGTGCGCACCATGTATCACTCATGCCTCTGCAGCACCTAGGATGCTTGGGTTCATGTCAAAATGCCCCTGGAATGCCAAGCATGCTCTATGGATGCAGGGGATCATGGAGAGCCTAGAAATGGACACAGCGACGCTGGGGCTTGTTCTGGGAAAGGCTGTGGCGGCCTGGCGCGCGGCGGAGGCGGCCAAAAAGGCGCGGGAGCTGGTGCGGAGAAAGAGTCTTCTGACCAAATCTACGCTGCCTGGGAAGCTTTCGGACTGCACATCCACGGACAAAGCCCTCTCAGAGATCTTCGTGGTCGAGGGGGACTCAGCAGGTCAGTGCTGCACCCCTTTCCTCAGCATTTCGGTGACATGCATGCCTTTCAGATGTCATGCATGCTCGGCAGTTAGGCCGTGCCATGATGTATCTACAGCAGACATGGTCATATCTATTGAATGCAAGATGGCACAGCCATTTGTGCACTGATATAATCACATGCCTCCCGAATGCAACATGGCATGGCAATTTGTCCTCTGAATGGGGCACATCTCTGTAGAATAGCTGCAGAATAATTGTGAAATGGCTGCATGTTGGCTGCCCTGGTTACATGTTGCAGAAATGTCGCCCTGTGAGCGCACATGTGGCCAGTACACGTTACTTTTGCAGACATGTGGTCATGCTCTGATGTATGCTATGCTGCTCTTGTTGCCCCACAGCATGTTCATAGACATGCTTGATGGTGTTCATTAGGCACATCAGCCAGGTGCCGCCTGCTAGGACTTGATCATCTTGACGAGATAATCAATTGAGGAGGGCATCACTGAAGACATGTGGGGGATGGCATGCAGGGGGAAGCGCCAAGCAGGCACGGGACAGGCGCTTCCAAGCCGTGCTGCCGCTGCGCGGCAAGATCTTGAATGTCGAGAGGAAGGATGATGCGGCCCTCTACAAGAACAATGAGATCTCAAATCTCATTGTGGCCCTTGGACTGGGCTTGAAGGGCGAGGAAATGCCAAATTTGCGCTACGGCAAGGTGCGCATCTCCAGGATCACCTGTTGACATCAGTCTCAGAAGCCCCTCATTGTGTCTGTCATGACACATGCATCATCTGTCATCAAGCAGTCCTCATCATGGATCACCTCATCATTGTCATCGAGTGCTCAATTTCTGTGGCATGATGTGATTCCAGCATGCAACATTCTGCTGATGGCTGCCATGCAGGTAATTCTACTGACAGATGCTGATGTGGATGGCGCACACATCCGGACGCTCTTGCTGACCTTTCTGTTCAGATACGCCCGCGATCTGTTTGATAGAGGTCACATCTATGTCGGCGTACCTCCCCTTTACAAATTGGAGGTGGGACGCTCTAGCGTGTACCTCTACAGCGAAGGAGAGCTATCTGCGCGCACGCAGGGACTGGCCTCAGGCAGCTACACTGTACAACGTTTCAAGGTGCGCTGTGCTTCCATCTGAGCTGCTGCTGTCACATGAGCGCACATGCACGGCTTCTGATGCTCAACTGGTGCAGGCCTGGCCTGACGAACATGGCGGAGTGATTTCAGATGTCTAATGCTTCTCGCCATTCTGTCGGCGCATGTGAGCTTGAAAGCAGCCTGTTGTGAAATGCAGGGTCTTGGGGAGATGATGCCTGACCAACTGTGGCACACAACCCTCAATCCAGCCACGCGCATGCTGAAGCGGCTGACTGTGAACGACGCAGCTGAGGCGAGCCACCTGTTCGCTTTACTCATGGGGGATAAAGTGGAGCCGAGGCGTGCCCTCATACAGGCGCACGGAGCAAGTCTTGCATTAGAAGACCTCGACATTTAATTGTGCGCTTGTTGACAGACAGATGTTGCATTCCTGTGCAATATCTGGGATGCGGGAGGTTCTCAGTGGTGCTGCAGAATGTGCAGGGCCAAATAGCATGTATGCGTGCTGCTTAACACCAGCTTGAAACTTGTGTAATAATTCCAATGTGCAATCTGGCTTTTCATGGCTACTTTCCGAGTTCATCCAAATGCTTGTGCATTTTATAGACAAGATTGAACTATACTTATAAAAGAATCACTGGACCAGTCAGTACTGCCAATTGGACCCAAAACATGACTTCCTTCCCAATCCAAATCCAATCCAACAAGCCCCCATGCTTTGCATCCCAGACTCTTCAAGCACTCCTCAGTCAGGTAATAATAGCCTGGCTCCTTCGTCCTCCGCTGATACTTTTCTCCCGTCTACAGGGGCCTGCAAGACAGCAGAAGCTTCAACAAAATAGCAAGTTGACTCTTGAACTGAAGGAATCCTCCTACGACACTGCATTACCCCATGCAAGCCATCTGAATTCCTAGGAGGCCACTCTCTCAAGGCCTCTCTTAGCCCAGAGCCCATGTCTGAGTCTTTGATCTCCATGATTCTGTGCAGGCTGGATAGTTCCCCTCCCCAGGCGTGTCGTGCAACTATGCAAAACACAGGCCAAAAAGCAGTATTGATCACAACATGGCACACAAACACGTCCAATCACTGAGCAGGCAATATGGAGGTCATGTGAGACACAAGGTCCAAGAGAAAACTGTCCACAAGGCGGTGGAATGCAGACAACCGGGCAGGGACAATACACATCAAGTGGTCTCTTGAAAAAGAGGCGGCCCTCTTGAAGGATGGCAAGCCAAGGAAAGCATCGAACAGTCGCTCTCCAATTGACAATTGCTCTCCAACTAGCTGCTGCAAAGAGTCAACATGCACAGGCACACCGGAGCACTGCATAAGCCAGGCAGACAAACAAGGCATACCATCAGCAACATGGTTACAATCAGCGCAATAGGACCCTTGGACAGCACGGTCACTTCATCGACGGTCACTTCATCGACATGTTGAATACATGAGCTTCTTTCGTCTTGCACAGAGTGAACATGTGCAGTCAGAGAGCACTACGTAAATCCTGATGGCCATCCGATGTGTCATGAATCCTTGCAGAGCACAAGCCTTGTACCGCAGCAATTGACAGACATGGATCAAGCTGTAGGGTTACTGATGTTTACACAGGGAAAGCACAGTTCTTTATTGTGCCTATGATGTTTGGACACCTGACCTTTGATGAAGAACCAAACAGTGGGAAATGTTTGCAATCTGATTGGATGGCAAGGAGCTGAAGCAGCCTTGGTCTCTCACCGGTGTCATCTCTTAGTGAATACTAGCGCGATGCAAGAGCAACACAACTTCACTAAAAGCATGGATTATTGCTGCGAAGAACTCTGTGCCAGGGCGTCGTCAAGACAGCCACAAGAATAAGGAAGGCCGCCTGATATTGCCGCCTCATCTCCTTGTAACGGTACTTTGTATGGTACACCTGCAAGGCGCAAAGCCACGGTTTGCTGACGGGTCAAAATCCGAGAGCAGCCTGAAGCAGTGCACCAGAACTGACCAGAAGCAAGCTGTTCAAATAAGAACCTAGGCAGGCACGTACTGTGTCAATAGCGCCAATGGCAATGCAGACGAGGATCTGCCCAGTGATCCACAGTGGCTTGCTGGGACCCCCCATCTGGCTGAACACATCTGCACCCACTTCCGTAACGTTCATGTAAGGACCGCACCAACAGATAGTCCGGAAATGAGGAGGCAGAGCATCAGGTTGGTGGCTGGTATTACGACCTCTGCAGCCCCCAGCAAGCGCTTCACTTTCATCAGATTGCACGTGATAATGCTCCAAAAGCCTTCTTGGGCCTGCTCCACAACAATCACAGCCATGCAAGAGGTAGCCATTGAGACCTGCTTTCAAATGCATGGACTTGATTGAATTCCATCGTGTGTGACAACCATGGTGTAGAAGGTGGGCAGGCGTGGTCTTGACAGGGCAGGATGATGCTTCAAGGTTTGCTGCACCATAGTTTTGCTACTGCAGGTTGCCAATGTGACTGCAAGCACCTCACAGGAATCGAGCTGTAGATCAAGAGATCCAATGGCTCCTGCGCAGTGTTGCGATCCCAGCAATTTAAGGGCTTCTCTTCAGTCCTTATATGGCCTGTGATCTGCTCAGTTTCTACAAGCATGTGTCAGCCAGCTGGAAGGCAGCCAACCTGCAAGATACCCAATAAGCAGCCAGCATGATGCAGTGCCAAAAAATGCAGTATTTGACTTCTTGTCTATGTACTGCCTCCTTGCCTCATCGAATTTCTGCACGGCGACAGTATTTTTCAGTCAATCACCCCGGTGCCGTGGCTGTTCGCTTTATGTCACAGGATTCAGCAGCAGCGCATTGATGCATCTTACCTGCTTTTCAACAATATATTTTCTTGAATGCATTTCCCTGGCAACACTATTCTGGCTAGAGTGCAACTCTCGAAATGAGGTTGATGCTCAACAATTGTCCAGGCGTTTTTTGCTGGCAGAATGTCCCACTCGGGCGACCCAAATCTTTCGAGTCCCTTGTGACAAAAAATCGATTCTATCAGCTCGTACTGCGCTGTGGTATCCGATGAAGTGCTCACCCGTGAGTAACTTGCCAGTTTAGGTCTTGAGACACCGACACTCAAGTCAGGCCATCATTGCAATCTGGGACTCCCAGTGGGACTGCGAAATGAATATCTATCCTTTATAAGAAGCTGCCATTAAATTGCCAGTCGCAAAGTGACATTCTTCTTTTTAACACAAATCGACATAGATCTGTTTCCTTCGCCGCCAGCCTCCTTCGTCGATGTCGTTCGTGAGTGAGCTGCACCTGCTGGGGTTCAGTTCTCTGTGATAGAGAACTCCAAAGTCACCATCAAACCCTCAACGAAGACAAGCTACCATTTCTCGTGGAAGCTTTTGGAGAGGCAACCGATACACTGTACTTTGAAATCAGAGAAATAGAAAGGCTGTGCCACAGTGGTACTGCACACAATCTTCCTACTTTCCCATATCGACATGCTTAATTTGATCCCTTTCCACCCCCAGGCCCTTGAGAATGCCACGTGCAAGCTTATCAGCAACTTGCAGCCCAATTTTGTGGGACTCCTGGCGGCCATGAGCTTCCTTATGTATGGCTACTTCCTGGGTGAGTGCCAAGCTTGTGTGCATTTCACCACATGAAGCATGCCTGTCACACATCATGTACACAATCCATGTGCATCAATGCGACCGCCAAAGCTTTCACAACCTGCCTCGCTTGCTCTTGATAATCAAACTTGTTCTGCATTTGCGTTGCAGGCACAAGTTCGGGAACGATGGGACTGACTTCCTTTGCCCAGGTAATACACCTCGACATTTGCAGTATTCGAAGTCTCCTTTCAGTTTCAGAGGCGTGTTCTCAACTTGTTGCAGGATTCCCTTTGGTTCCTTCCTGCTTGACAACAACAAGCTATGAACTTGTGGTTGCGCAGTCAGTACACAGCAACATTGCTGCTTGGGAACCTTCCCTGGCAGCTTGCGAAGCTAGTGACTTGTGCAAGGATGGATCGATGGATATCAGGGGTGTAGTGGGAGCTCCCTTTTTCAACAGCATCGTCCTTATCATGTTCGCTATTCTTACAGGTCCAGAGTGCTCCCCAATTGTTCAATGAAGGTGCTAGTGCGATTCCCTTTTTGAAAAGCAGGGGTCTTTCAAATTCAGGAAGGTCTCAGCAAAGCAGTGTGCACTCATGCAGGACTCCTCCATGTTGATGACCCGTCAATCTACAGAGAGGAGCACTCTTTCTCGAAAATGCTGCAAATACTAATTAGCGGGTTTGCATTGCTCGCCTGCGGCTTCTGTTTGCAGTCATTCAACACCCATATCACCGTCTTGATCATTGGCAGGATATGCATCTGCCATGGCATCAGTGCAGTCACTTATGTAAGTATCATTCTTGATGCTGCATGCTTGGCATACTTTTGAAGTGCTGAGATGCCAAGCTTGAGAAACCTTGCCAGATGACAACTTAATATCTGTTTTGGGCGCAGATATGTTCGATGTGCACAAGGTCATCATAACCTGGCATACTATATGTGTTCTGCAGGTAACTCGAACCTATGTGAAGTACAGCCGCTTGCGGGTATATTACGAGAATAGTTTCATCTGCTGCGCCATCTTGATCATAACCCCGTGGCAGCTGGTATTGAAGCCAGGAGAGAGCTTTCTTGCCCCTTTGTACGCCGCGCAGCTAAGCCAATAGTTTGTGACAGGCACGCCAACATGAAATATCAAGGAACTCCTCATTAGTTGCAGCATTGACTGTACAAGACTTTACTTTTACAAGTTGAAATTTGCACATCTTTGAGGTCTTCTAGTCTGAATCCAAGCACGCAACGTGTGGCAGCTTGCCGTGTCGATGCATCCCCTGTGAATACTCTGCCATATACCCACAGCACTGCCCTCAGGGTGCCACTCTGACAGGCAACTGGCTTGGCAGCTTCAAACACGGCTGAACATTCATAACGGGATGCTCAACGCCAGGATGATGTCATCTACTGATGTACACGAGATACTTCAGCCCTGCAGTTGCAATGCCCCAGAATGCTATTGTGAAGCCCAGCACGATGGGGACCAAGTACACCAGAAATGTTGCATCGTAACCGTAGTACCTGTAAACAAACTGCGCTACATAAAGGTCCTGGCCGAATGGCCCATCGTCTGGGTCAAAGCCGTAGGTGTTGACAGAGTTGGTGAAGTCATCTCCCAATTGCGAGGCCACCAGCCCATAGATGCTCCATGCGAATGGGTTCAAGTAGTAATACCAAGACCAATAGTCTGGGATGCGCTGCGCAGCATGCCAAGAAAGGAGTCAGAATTCAAGCTCAGCCTTGCCGCAGATTCACTTTCTTCTTCTCTGCCTAGAAATGATACCATTTATTGTGCGACACATAAAGAGCAATGTTGCAGGGGCAGCTCACAAAATCGTCATGTAAACATCCCAGTGCAATCCTCTGCGGGCGCACCGGCTTTGGAATGATGAAGCCAGCGAAGAGGTTCCACATTGCAAAGAACGCAGACGAGAGCACCGCAGCCATCATGAGGTTTGGAGTGACAGCCACCGCCATGATCCCGTACATGGTGCAATACTGCAGCGTGGCAAACATGAAGAAAGCAAACCAGAAGAAGCTTCCTGCGCACGCCAGACATCACAAGCAGTTCAGCACAGAACCTAAATGCTGCACTATATACGCAACGCACTGCCTTGGCTCATGGCTACCACTACCACCAACGTCTAAAGAACTGGCAGGCGAGTGGAAGAGGGCAGGCTCACCAGCAGAGCTGCTGAAGCCCACCATGAAGTACACAATTGAGCTGTACAGTATGGCCTGAAACATATTGTACACGACCTCCACAAGCCCCTGCATGTGTGCACCATTTACATGAGCCACTGCATTTATGGCTGCTAGCTTTGACTGCATATATGTGCCAATCTGAAGGTGCCATTATTGATTACAATTGGTGCATGGAGCTGCAGCAGATGGGTCTCCCGCTGTAGCAGCAATGTGTGGTCATCAGGCATGACGAATGCCTCATAACAACATCAGCATGTGTACAAGATGCTGAACCAGGCGTCTGTAGTTCTGAGGCAACTGGTGACAATCTATTTGCGTGGATCAATCCTGGGGCAATTCAGCCTCGTTGGAAACGGCAAGGAAAGGGAGAGGAGCTCACCATGGCGAGGGAGTAGGCGGCGACAGAGTACATGCCGGCTGCGCGCTCACGATAGAACACTGTGCGCTCGGCCGCAGCCACGGGCTGCACTATAAGGCTGTTCACAATGCCCATGAAGAATGTGCAGAAATATAGCGCGCCCTGGATGTTCAGAATGTCCTTGGGCAGCAGCCTGCACAGGTCCCAAGCTTAGAAGATCCACAGAAGCTACTTTAGTTGTAATAGATCTCGCATTTAAAAGGAGGAGGCAAGGCAGCCATTCTGTCTACCTCCGTTCAATAGGAAAGAGCCAGATGTCAATGCAGCTGTTCATCTTGGATCTGCTCAGAGCAGGGATTGCCATTGCAGCAATCAGTGCCCTCGAGACAGCAATCCAAGTTGTCTCAATGGAAAAACACAAAAAAGGCCGCAATGAAGGGCAAGCACTGCGCAGAAAGCACTGTGCCCTTTGAGCTTGCGTGGGCCACGAAAGATTAAACAAGAAGTGTAGGAGGCACACCTGCGCATGGCGCGCATCCAGTACATGGAGCCGAAGATGAGCGCAACGCCAAGGCTGATGGCCATGCGCGTGGCGTTGTAATCCGGCGTGCGCCAGTAGCAGCGCGCGTTCCGCACCAGCAGCTGCCCCAGCTGCGACCCCAGTGGCTGCGCATACCGCTGCAAGAACGTCAACGGCAGCACGCTCGGCCGCGCACCTTCCGCTATCCGCTTCTGTACCGCCCTGCACCCAAGCACAGACTTGTCAAAACCACAGAGAACTGGTGAAATGGCTCTGCACTGCATTGGAAAGAATCAAATTGTGCAGCGCATGATGTGCTGGCCTTGCGATCCTCCAGCGCCCAGCGCCCCAGCCCTGACTTCCTCAACACACAGAATTGGAAGGACGGCTCTGCACTAGAAAGAAACGGGTTGTGCAGCGCATGATATGCTAGATACAACACCATGCGCTGCGCAAATTTATCTGATCCTGCACTGCTCTGTACTCCAGTGCAGAGTTTGTGGACCTTGCCTAGAGCTGTCTGGAAGTCTGCACAAGGCCATGATGCTGTGCCGATGCATTCCGAATGATGCGCTTCACGGCGTTGACCTTCCTCGTGCATAGCAAAGCTGCTGTCACATGCATGGCGGACAGGGGTCATCACAAGGAGGATCATAGTGGGGCGTGAGACCTCACCTGGCCAGCTCCGACTTGGCAAAAATGTCAGCAAAGTCCACGCCGATACGGTCTTCGCAAGCAGGCGTGCTGATGTCCAGCACCCAGGTCGCCGGGTTGATGGCAGCCAGCTCCAGCCGCCCAACGCCACCCTCGTCCTCCCTCACAAGAGGCGGCACCCCCTGTATGGCCTGCAACAAGGCATGCTTCCAATCTCACAGGGCTGTGTGTGAAAAATTCTTGGTTTCCAACGACAATTTTGCCGACTGCAAGAATATTCATGCGCCAGGGAGCCCACCTGGAAATGCGCCACCAAGTCTGATGACTGTGCTCCAAGGGGCCCGCAGTAAATGGTCTGGCCGCCGCGCTTCAAGAGCAGCAGCTCGTCAAACGCCTGCACCACAAGAGCAAGTCAAGCGCCATTGCTGTCTTTGTTCTTCCCTACTGCTGTGCAATTACAATTGTGGGAAAAATGCAGCAACATCTGGATACACCCTACCTCAAAGATCTCAATGCTGGGCTGGTGCACTGTGCATGTGATGGTTCGGCCTGTGTCCACTATGTTCCTGACCACTCGCATCACAATGGCAGCCGCCCTGGCATCCAGACCTGCATGCAAAATTGAACACCAGCTCACAGCAGACCTGGTTCATGATTTACACATCACAATGAGTGCAAAGCCACAAAAGAATACGAGGGAGATTTGATATTGTGGATGGTAGGCTGACCAGTGGTGGGCTCGTCCATGAGGACGACCGAGGGATTGGGTATGAGATCCACGGCAATGGACAGGCGCTTGCGCTGCTCCACGCTGAGGCCAGTGCCCCCAGGAACACCCACAAGTAAATCCCTAAGCCCAGTCAGCTCCACCAGCTCCATCATCTGCCATGCACAGCCATCCACAATTGGGCTTTTGAATTCAGGAGGGACCGCTGAAGTCAGGAAAGATAGGCATTCCCAGATGCCCAGATCTTAGTTTCAGAGATGTGGAGGGTAGAGTGGTTGTGAGATGTTGCACATGCTGCAGCACATTGCTGGCAAGGAGCTCATTCTGCGTTGTGGTCTGAGCAAAGGTTGTGAAGACGGGTGCGTACTTCTTCCACAAAGGCGACGCGCACTTTGCGGGGGATGTTGGCAGCCATGCGCAGGGCTGCGCTGAACATCAGCGCCTCGTGCACTGTCGCCTGCAGAACAACATCTCACAGAGCTTTAGGCAACCCCCGAGCATCGGAGCTGTATCCCTGCCTTTGACTGCTCTGGATGGGACACCGTGAAAGCATGGAGTCGGTTCTGCCGCCAGCACCTTGGCAGAGTGGATGTCGGTTTGCTCCACGTAGCCGGACAGGCGCGCATACGTGGTGCTCTCCCATGGGTGCCCATTGACCCGCACCTCCCCTGTGATCCTCCCCGCTGCACATCACTCCCAACCAATCTTCAATGCCACATGTTTTACTTCCTTTCAAGGTGTACCAGGCCTTCACGTGCAGCATGCAGCCTATCATACAACCCCACACCACAGTAACCTGAGATATTTTATTGCTCCCATCATACCAAGACAGCAAGCAATGTCTGTTATAAAGCCCAAGTAACGTCTGCTGCGCACTTGTTTTCCGGCCGGCCAGGATGTCGAGCAGAGTGGTTTTGCCAGCGCCACTGACTCCCACCAGTGCTGTCAGGACCCCCGGCCGAAAGATGCCAGAGATGCCCTTGAGGATTTCCAGCTCCCGCCTCCTGGAGCCCCAGCAGGGCAGGCTTGCTCGCAGGCCCTTCCCAGCCCTGTTGCTGTGGCTGGGATTGTCCGGATCCAACCTCAGATCCACCTCGTGCCCCTGACACAGCCAGACAGAACGTCTTGGTCCTTGATTCGGAGCGCTGCCTCCAACCTGACAACGAGGGACGCAAGTGTCATCGGTGCTTGATGCATGCATCGAAGGCGCTACACAGATGGTGTGAAGGGTGGTGCCAGTTCCCACTCACCGCTGGGAGGTCCACAAAGTAGTGGATGTTGCGGAAGGTGAGGGTGACAGGGCAGAATGGCAGCACCATGCCATGCTTGATGCGCGGCTGCACTGCCTGCAGCGACTCACCCTCATCCAGCACGCCATCCCTGCATGCAGAGCTAGCATCCTTGAGCAATGCGTCTTGAATTTAACCATTGAAAGGAGTGTCGAATGAACGCCAGCAGCTCAGCCTCTGCAAGATTAGACATTCAACTAGCATTTAGGGTCAGGCGACTCTCACCGGAAGGAGGGGGTGCGAGAGCTGGCAATGCCGCCTCTGTTGGGTATGAGCGCAGCATCTTGGTCCTCGGCCAGATGCCTGACATGTGTCCTGGGGGACCCTTTGTAACGGTGGGCTCCTCCATGCCACGCTTCGACAGGTGCTGTGTGCATGATACTAGGCCCTGGCGAGCTGCAGGTAACAGAATACCATTCAGTACTACTAGATGCACTTGTCTCAGAGCTTGTTCGCCCCTCGCCTATGGATGCATGCAGACATTCAATCCAAAAGAAAGAGTGCAGAGAGAGGAATGGCAGTAGCACGCATGCCTGCATGATTCAGATTTGATGCCGTTCAGGCCGCGGGTGGCATTGTGAGGCATGCTGTAGATGCGCCGCAGGGGAGGAGTGTCCAGGATGAGGCCGGCGGCGGCCGCGACGGAGTATGCACGCTCTGAGGCGGTCACGCTGCGCGATGTGCTGCCGCTGCTTGTCTTTTGCCGCTGCTGGGTGCCCCTCTGCGCTGCTCTGCGCTCCTCCAGGCTGTCCTCTGACATGACTGCCACCGGCTTCTGAAAGGCTGCACATGACATGCATGCAATGCATGAGAGGACTTGGAAGCACGAACGACAAGCAGGCTACTTTGCATGCGCTGCTCTGGCTTGGCTTTGACACATGATGACATGCATGCCATCATTGACTGAGGGTAGATTGGGCAGAGGATGACTTACGTGGCATGATCTGGTGGAACAGTATTGTGAAGCCATTGAATAGGATGATAGACCCAGTCAGGACCCCGATTGCCACCCAGCTCCACCACCGCTCTCCCCTAAAGCCCCTCACCTGCCAAACCATGACACCTGGTGACAATCAATTTGATAAGCGCCAAGCTCTTCATGAATTCCCCCAGAGAGGTAACTCAGAGTGTAAGATGCGGTGAAAGATGCGCACATTCAGGCATGCCTGTCCCAAAGTGATGCTCCTCCTTTTGCTGGAGAATTCGTTGTATGGCACATTCCATCGGGGCGCTGAGAACTCGTTCGCAATGAGGCCTTGGATGGCGTACGAGAAGGGATCCAGCCAATATGCCCACACCCACCAGTTGGGCATGTCAGCTGCAAACACACAGCCTTCAGAAAATCAAGCTAAAACATAGCCTGGCCTCATCACAACAAATGCATTGAAATGAAGAAGAAGCCATCCATGGAGGACGCTTTCACACATGTGGCTGCAGTCATGGCCTGTAAAGAGAAGCTGCAGATGGCGCACTTTTGGCAAGGATGTAGCCGGACAGCATGAGGTATATGACCAGGAAGAGGGAGCCCACAGACGTCGCAACCACCATGTCACGCGTCAGCGCAGCAAAGACCCGGAACATGGCCACTGCGTTCTGGTGTACCAGGAACAGGATTGCGAAAAACACCAAGAACCTGCACATGGCATGACATGACATTTCCCTCATTTTCCTCAGATCAGAAGCATGCACACTGGTGCTCCTACAGGCTTCAGGTGAGCAGAAAAGTAGCCAGTGGGGGCCCAAGATAGACGCTCACCTGCCGGCGTCCGGGGCAAAGCCGACCAGCCAGTACACGAGCACAGACCAGATGCCGGCCTCCGTCAGGGAGTAGAAGATGCGCAGGAAAGTGATGGGTAGGGTGTAGGCCCACGCAGGGTGCAACCCCTCCAAGCGCTGCTTGTAAAATGCTGGCAGCCTGTCCACCTGCATGCAAAATATTTATCTTACTAACAATCAGCACAGTAGCATGCCAACATGTTGCCAAATGCACTCTGGGACGGCATCAGGCGAAAACTTGGAAGTCGTCAAGAAGTCTCTACCCATCTCTTGACCCCAAATTGCACAAAGCTTTGAACAAAGCTTTTAGAACGTCATCCGAGAGTTTGCGGTAACCGGTGCCCAAAGTTGATGAAACATTTGCTGCATGACTTTCAGCTTGATGCGATTCTTAAGGTGCATTGGGGAGGGAGGGGCGTACCGCGATGGTGAGCTCAGTCTGGCCATTGAAGAAGAGGACCATGACCGAGTAGAAGCAGACGGACATGTAGTTCTGGCCGTTGAGCAGGGACGTGGGCGCCTGGCGGGTCTTCAGGAAGACTGTGCCGGTGATGGTGGCCATGATGAGTACCTGGCACGTCCTGAATTTGTACAGGAACTGGTACCTGTCCGTCAGGATACACTCCCGCCGCAGGCACGCCTTGAACGCCTGCCACCCTGTGTCAGCATCCGATTGGGTTTTGAAATTACTGAGTTTACTGGACATTTGCGCCCTCATAGCCTCCTGCAGCTTTGCATGCTGACAAGAGCCCAATTGTTACATGCAGAAAGCAAGCAGAGAGTCCCCGACGCAACTGGTGCGCAGACATGTCAAAGATGCATGCAAAGGAATATGAGCACTTCATGCACATGAGCAGCTTCAGCGCGCACCTGTGAGGGCGAATTTGGTCCAGGCAAGCGCCTTGTCTGACTCCTCCGTGCAATTGAATGGCTTCAGCAATGCCTCTGTCTGGGCCACTCCGGCGTCTGACCGAGCATATGCGTCCGCAAACTTCCGCACTGACACTACCCGGTACAGTGTGGGGTCTTTGGCCCAGTATTGCTGCACCCAAGGAACAATCAACTTATCAACTTATCATCGGCGTTGCGGTGTACTCAGGCAGCAGGCTGTGTAAACAAGACACCATCAGAAAAGGTGTCATGAACGATCCACAACAAAATTGCAAAGAAGAGACCGTCATGAGACATGGGCAGCCAAGGTTGCGCACCTGCTGGTCTTTGCTGGAGGTGATGTTTTGGAGGAAGCCGGGAATGGCCATGCGCGGCGGGCACTGGAAGCCCATGCCCTCAAAGAAGGGCAGCACCTTGGTGCATGGGCCGTAATAGATGCATATGCCGTCGCTCAGCAGCATCACGTCATCAAACAGTCGGAAGATCTCCGGTGAGGGCTGCAGCAGCGCCATCATGACCGTTGCCTGGCAACCCCATCAGTAAAATTTCAGTGCTAAGGTCTGACGAAGTATTCTCACACCAGCACTTCACAGCATTCATGGAAGTGGTGGTCTAACAGGCGCTCACACTGCCTTGTACTTCTTGCATCTCTCTTCTCTCAAATGATGCCCCATGCATTTGGCTTTGAGGTGATAGGCATGACAGCCAGGCGCACCCCATCCATGTGGGCAAAGTCCCCAATGGTGCGGACCACTTGCTGCGCGGTGGAGGAGTCCAGGCCTGTGGTGGGCTCGTCCAGCAGATACACCTGCTTTGGCCCCACCAGAATCTCCCCTGCACAGATGCCCAACCCAACATGTTGATGGCTCCAGCAGCCCAGCTCGACAGATGAATAGCGGGACCTTTCACAGTGCTGTACCTCATCACGAACAGATAATCAAGCATGACATTTCTGGTCATTCAACTCATACTTAAACGAGCTTGATGTGGCCCAAACGTTGGCAGATTTTACTGTTCCTCATCATCGATTGTTGTTGGCAGAGCTTACAGAGCAGCACGCTGCCTGCAGTGCAGTGCATCATGTAAATGATCATGGCCCCAATTATGTAAAGCATCCTTGCGCAATAGTATGTGATTCCAGAGTCATAAACAGCGCACCTGCCGAGACACGCTTGCGCTGGCCGCCGCTGACGCCCCTGAACCAGTCGTTGCCCACCAGCGTGTCCTGGCAGATCTCCAGGTCCAGCAGGCGCAGCACATAGTCCGTAACCAGGCTCTCGCGCTTGCCCGCCAGCGCGCACGCCTTCATGAATGTATCCACCGCCCACTCCACCTCCACCCCCGCCCTCTTCTCCCTCTTGCGCAGCTCCGCCATCTCAGCTGCACCCCACAGAGGATCATTATTATAATTGATATTACATGCTCTTCCTGGAAAAAGCAAGGTACGTCCTGCAGACAAGCTGCAGTTTTAAGGCCGCCCCTTGTTGGACTCGCCAGATCCAATCAACCACAGAATATACAGTACATGAGACTGCAGACATCATAAGATGTACCCATCGTCACGGGTATTTGCAAGGAAAATAGTGCAGGAGCAGAAATGCACTGAGGTGCAGTTTCCTGTGCTGAGGGGGGTTCCCATGGGCCGTAGCGCGCATGAATGGGTTCATCACACACCTGCATGGATGCCCACGCCCTGGCAGCGAGCGGAAAAGTTCAGAGCCTCCCGGACAGTCAGGTGGGGGATGTGGATATCCTGCTGCTCCAAGTAGGCGGCGGTGCGGTGCACCACAAACTCGCTGAGCTTGCGGCCGCTGTAGGTCACGTTCCCAGACACCTGCAGTTGCCAGCGCCTCTCACTGCCATGTGCGCCCCAAAGTGCATGCCACATGACAGCAGCATGTTCTGCTGTGTGAGAGCATGACAGAGTAAGAGGACCTGCACCTCCAGATTGCCACCTGAGGGCAGGCGCCCTGCCAGGGCCTGCAGCAGGGTAGACTTGCCAGAGGCGGGCGGGCCCAAGAGAAGGGTCATGCGGCCAGGCCGCAGCACACCGCTCACCCGGTCCAGGATCTGCAGGTGCTGCCTCCGGTCTCGCCGGAGTCCACACCTCGACAGACCAGCCTGTGCAACACATCACTCCTGACAGATAGTACCATTCATATCCAGCCATACAACAAGAGACATGGGCAGCTGTGGATGCCAAGCAGCGCGTATATAACCCCAAGACTGTCCCCTGTAAGTAAAGGCATGTACTCACCGTGATGCCATTGCTGTAGTAGTTCAGAAGTGTCTGTCGCGCCTGCTGTCCAAGGAGCACTTCGATTGACACAGACAAATTCTCAAATCGCACTTCCACCTCTGGCCGCTGGACACCGGCCCTGCAAGCAATGCAAAAAGAGGCAATCATCATGATGTCGGGCTCAAAGGCCCCATTCTGGATTGCATGTACTGACATAAATGAATACCATGCCATGAAGTCTGAGCTAGTGCAACTTCGACATAATGAGTGACTGAAGTGTGGGCCAGAAAAACGTTATAACGGCATGACTGACTTTGTACGACATGCTAAGTTATCTACAAGTGGTCAGTGCTATGTATACAAGAAAGGATGGAAGGACATGTACTTGCCTATCCAGCCGCTCCCGTATCTTTCTGCGAAGTCTGCTGTTCTGTCTCCCATTCTCTTTAATAAGTTTGTCAAGGATAAGCTTTCTTTCCTCGCGTCTCAAGCGGCCAGGCACTATCTTTCGTGTTATCGTAGCGCCTGAGTCACGGACAGGGCCCCTTTTCCTATCATCTGCCATGGTCAAAGCCTTGCGGAATGTTGACTCATTCCAAAAGCTCTTTTGAACATGACAAGGGAGTAATATTGCTATGTGCGTTCAGAGTAAGTTGTACAGCCTCGTCGATCTGTTCCAACCAGCTATATCAGCAATGACAAAACCAACCTCCAACCATCGCAGTAAGTTTCAGGTGCATTCAACTACAACCATAAGTGATAAGCTGCATTCATACAACCCGAACACGGGCTAAACTTGCTCAGCTAGTCCATTTTCCGAAACAATTCCGAGAGGGGTTCTTCAATTCCCTTACCCTATCAGGGTGAATCAGTATCTACATCTCCATTGCATGCACTGGTGGCTCTTGGCATGGTGATGAAGCAAGTGATATTTTGGGGCTGACACCCTTCACATCTTTCAGCATGCTTCCATCACCTTGAAACGATGACCATGGTGGCCAGCAGCATGCATATGCTTTGATACATTTGGGCTGAATAAGCTGGCCACGTGGTCTGAGTCGGACTCCGTCGGATGGCTGGCCCACCGGGTGATGGACTACTAGTAAGACTGACATCAGAGCAGCTCTTATGGCAATTGGTCCAATGGCATACTCTGGCAGCAGGACCGCTGCCTGTGGACCATGCAAGCTGCACGATGGTAGAGTCTTCAAAACGATGCATATGCAGGTGCTGGCAAGCTTGGGATTGCAGCGTTAATTGCAGCATCAATCAAAATATCAAGTGGGCTTAGCCTGCATTCAGCCTTGGAATGCTCCAGTGTACGACACATAATTTCTTAAGGCTTTGATTGTTGGCAATCACTTTTTTTTGTCTCCTTGTCATCTCACTTGTCACTGCAGACTGCAGAAACCATCCATTGAAATGTATGTTTACAATTGATCAATGCCGTATTCATAATTCCACAGTGCCATGTCTGTTGAACATTGAAACAGCCTACAGGGAGCTCTCTGCACAAAGCCACCCATGTGGCACATGCATGGCAAGTAGTAAGCCCAATGACATGCAGCCTGGTTGCCACCCCTAGTATCCAACCCGCACAGCAGCCACAGCTGCCAGGCTCTCGTCGTTGCATGTGACTGGAGCATCTTCATCGTCGCTGGTCTCTGCATTGAACTCCATCTCTGGAGGTGGGTCACCTGCAGCACAGAACAGATACTGCTCATGCAAGCATCACCAAGGAAGCAGCTTGCCTGCTTCCCAAAGAAAAAAAATTTCTACCCCACATATGCATGCAAATTGATGCGCACATGATGATCTGTTGGTTGTGAGGCTCAACGGGCATGCTGAACAATTGTTGTTGGTCCGTTCCCAGGACGCATCCAGCTCTGGAATGATGATTCCGCTGTGCCAGCGCAGGCCTCCCTTCACAATCTTGGGGTCATCAATCTTGCCGTAGGGGAACACTTTCTTCACGATGTCCACATCGACGCCCTTCTGCTGAGCAGCCATCACACCACACCTCACGAAGCTACAACTGAAGGTGGTCCATTTATGCTTCTGCTGGAAATTTGCCTTGGAATGTAGATGCGAAGCAAAGAAGTCGTGGTGTGTGGGATCCCAGAAGTGTTACAATGGAAGAGGCATCAGGTGGGAGCACCCCAGGAGGCGTACAGGATTTGGGACGGCAATCTTGGTCTTGATGCGCACTCCCTCAAAGCCTCCAGGCACAAACTCCAGGACAGCAGGGAGGCTGGTCTTCTCAAGAGCATCCTCCACTGCCTTGACTGCCGCTCTCTGGGGATCAGGTAGGACGAGTGAGCATCGAAATGCTGTGTGCATTGCTGACAACATTGAACATGTAGCAGATCTAAATCAAAGTCTTGGAAAACACTCTTCCGGAGGTGTCACATACCGTGGGGTCCTGGCCGTGCATGTCCACACCGAATCCAAATTGCACTGCGAGCACCTGCAGCCTTGGAGCGTCAGGTCATGCGTATTCGGACACTTGTAGACCAATGGCTTATCAAGCAGAATTGCTGAGTATCTGAAATTCAAAGAGGGAGACTAGCAAAGCACCTTCTTGAACCCTCGTGGCGTCCTCACAATTGCCCTCGAAAGTTTTGACGACATGGTGCACTGTCGGAAACCCACGAAACCTGCGCTACTGGCAGCAATATCAGGATAGCGCCGAAAAGTTAAAATTTCTTGGAGATCATATTGGAGACGATCTTTCACATGAAGGGTTTCAGGATTTCAGAAAGTGTTTGTGAACGCGTCCAATGCATGTCACATTGCACTGATCGGCAACGTAAGCTCTTGACGCAAAACATTTGTGAAGGAGCTGTACCTTTGAGTTTAATACTTCTGATCTGCTTTCAGAGTACTCCAAATGAGGATGGGCCTGGGCCTTAGGTGAAAGCATCGCTGAAAGGGCGACAATGCTATTTTCGGATAGCAGCATGGTGATTGTTGTCTGCCCACACCTGCTCAAAGCATCTCTACCATAATAATAATAATCTTTATGAGTGGCGAACCCAGAGCCCAGAGGCTACCATGCAGGCTACATTAGAAGGTAGTTTGCTCTCCACTCTCTGGTGTCATGAATACCTGCATGGCCCTGCCAGCACAGTCTGCAGACCAACTAATCATTATGTGAGGTTCCAATGATTGTGAGGTTCAATTGCAAGCAATCAGTACGTAAATGCAAGTGCACATGCACATGCAAGTGCCAAGCACATGCAAGTGCACATGCTGCCAGCTTTTAATATCGCGATGAGTGGTCATTCAAATCACCAGTATATGCTCTGCTGTATTTGCCTGCGTCCAAAGCTTTTGCGCCAGCTTTGAGAATTACACTTTTGGTCATTGACATTCCACTCAACGGGCAGCTTGTTGCCATCCCCTGAATAGTTTGAACGTTCTGAATTCCTCATAAATGCCAGAATATTCAAGGATGCCTTGCAAAATTAAGCAGCGCTTATTGAACACATGCGCACTGTACATAGACTGTGCATTGTACAGTCTAAGCACCCCCCAGAGTTAGTTGAGAGCTGCACGTTCCTGCTGTGATGTCAACATCCCAGGTAGGATAAGGGCAGCAGCCTCGGTCATGTCAGTGTGATAGTCCTGAAAGAGTTCATTCCCTAAACATTTTCCACCCGCTTGGTCACCAAGGGAGCGCTGGTGTTATTGCTGGGCGAGGCTGCAGTGCTCTGACTGGCTGATGCACCGGCCTGTACGCCGTTCCTGGCAGCCTCTGTTGCCCTCAACGCACTCAGCCGATCTCTCCCTATTAAAGGCCCGCTCTTTGAAGGGTCCCTCATCATCAGCTGCTGCGCCAACCCCCTCTTCCTTGCCTGTGAACGATGCACAAATCCCTTCAAGCACGGCCAAATTTGTTGAAGTGCAAAATAGAAGCATTCCTACTTATGACAAAGTCACCCATGCTTCAGAAAACTATGGCTGTTCTGTCTCAAGAGCTGTGAATCACACCTTTATGGCCGCCCGTGTGGCATACCAAATGGCCCCCGCCATGCTCACCCCCAGCCCAACCACGTTCCATTTGGCATATACAAAGTCGCCGAATGACACAGCGCCAATCAGGGTCATGATGATGTTCTTCAGGCTTCCCGCCACGCTGGTCGTGAGAGGATCGTTGTAGCGGGTGCAAATGAAAGTTGAGTGGTTAATCGTCAACCCCAACACGCAGCTCAGCATAAGCGTGACCTGCGCAGCACACATACTCGCCAGTGTTCCTACTGCTCCAGAGATGGCATGCAAGTGTGCAATGATCACAAGTGCACCAACAAACCCCACATGGACGCAGCTTCAGGCACTCACCCGGAAGCCTCTGCTGGCAGCATCAGGGTACGATAGAAACCCAGCGGGCTCCGGCGACACAGCCACTGCCACCGCCAGGAGAGGCAGGGAGAGCGCTGCATTGTAGAACAGCAGCCCAGTGGTGGTCAAGCCGGCTGTTGAAGGCGTGTTCTTGACCAGGATGAGGTACAACGCCGTCAAAAAATCATTGCCCAATACCGCGGCGTAGCCATACACGCTGAAGGTTAAGTCTGTCGTCGCCGCAATCACAGCACCTGTGCAAGCAGCCCAGGCCAACTTTATTCACTGCCTAGACAGAGTGCAAATGGAGCCGGTCATATCTTTGCAAGTCCAACAACAAGACTACGGAAGGCGCTCACCTCCAATCATGATGGCTACCGCTCCGAGCGTAGATCTATCGTGCTTTTTCTGCATCATGAAGCGCTCCAAGATAATGGTACAGAAGAGTGTGAAGCGCCGCAAAGCTATAAACATGGGAACGTTGAGCCCACCCGTGCCTGCACAGCCACTTTTTCAGATGAGCTCCTCAAAGTTGCACTCACTGCCAGGTCACTGGACACTCTGGGAAGCAGCTCTGCTGCCGCATTAGAGGAAGCACAGCAGATGTAGGGAGAGGCTGACCTATAAGCCCGCTGACCACGTTCAGGACGTTCACCATTGCCAAAGGTAGTGTGCCCCGAGCAATGCCCCATTCCAGCTTTGGGCGGGCCACAGCATAGCAGACAGGAGCAATGACTGCCATTTGCAGGAATGCCACTGTCAGGGGATAGTTGAAGCCATAGAGCGTGAAGAGCGCCTGCAAGAGTAGGGTGAGGTATCAATAATGGTTGCATTTCTTATGGTAGCAAGTGAAAGCAGAGACATGCAATCATCTGGAAAACTTTTCATCATCTGCAGGAGATTATCGTCTCCAGGTGTCGACTGTGACACTTTCTCTCACAATCACCAAGGCAAATCTGCAACTTGCAAACAGGTCACTGGGTGGTTCAGCTTAATGGAATGTATTCGCTTGAAATACGTTTTGTTCTAGAACATCGACAAGGAAGTCTATTACCTTATTCATAAACTGCACTGTCATGCTCGCCAGACAGTAGTAGCAAGCAGTAGCAAGCTTCAGCCATCCTGGCTTCCCTTGCTCTTGTGGCGGAGCCATGCAGCACTGTAAAAGTTATCTTTCACATTTGGAGTCACAACAACTCTGGGTGAACCACCACGCAAAGTTCGAGCATGCTGTCAAACCCATCACCTTTCAACGCTGTTCATCTCTGAACTGCAAGATCGGCAGAACCTTTTTGTAATCCGACCAGATTGCAACCCATGTGAGGTTTGAAGGGACAGATCGGGCAATTGGAAGCGATTTTCAAGAACAAGAGTCAAGGCTTCCCAGGGGGTCGAAAATCTGAGTAGGCCACAGCCAATTTTAGCTGCACATCCAATTCCTTGGACCTCGAAGGGAACTCGTTTCCTGCTTACGCATCATGCATGAAAAGGAAGGAATGAAGATGTGATTGTACCAGAGAAAGCTAAATCTATACCTCAACAGAGCAGAAGTTAGTTGCTGATGGACGACTGGTTGGATGATGGAAGGTTCAATGGCGATCAAGCAGCAGCTCATAATTCTTTCGGAGAGCATGAGCACTACGTCGATGAAAGATTGGAAGAACATGAAGAAGGTAAAGTGAGACAATTACTTCAGTCTGCATAATTGTTCATGCTCTAAGACAACGAGTCTACTCCTACTCTTCGCAAGAAGCCCACGCACAGATGCAGAACGCCACCTATCTGAGGTGCAAATTTCTCTTACTCACACAATTACAGTGGAGCCACACGAAGTACTGTCGAGAATAGAAAGCTGCATACTAGAATTCCTGGAGCAGCTCTTCCACCAGCAAAATGCACCGGACATCTCTGTGGTGAGCTGGACAAATTGCTCCAAGACATTAAGCAGGTCTTCTATGTACATTTGATGCAGATGAGGCAGATGTACATATGTCATTTTGGCGCTCCTGTGCGTGACGCAGCGCAGTACACTCATGCTGCAGGGAACTGTCATCACAAGATATGGGACACGTGAGAGAACACGTTCACTCATGGCAAGACAAGGACAAGGAGCCCATGGCTATGCAAGGCTGTTCCCCATTCTGGAGATAGCATACGAATTGACAAGCCTGGGCATGATAGCATCACAGAGGGACGTTTTCTACAGGTTGGTTACCCTGCTCCTGTCTGGCTAATACAAAAATTTGAAAGTATTGACAGGATGTCTTCATGCCTATGCTCCAAGGATGCTGTCTATTAAGTCTATGCATGCATGCAAACGCAGGCTCAAAACACTGGACATTTTCAAGACACCAGAGCAGGTGAACCAGGCTATCCAGGATGTGGCCAGCATTGTACAGGTGCCCTCCATGCTGCTGGGATTCAGCTGTGCCAGCAGGGGAGCAGTCTATGGACCACTGCTGGTGCGAGAGGAGGCAGCCGGGGAGTGGATGGATTGCAGCATGTGTGCGAGGAACATCCCAGGCAACAGCAGAGTTGTCTCTTCATTTGGCTTTCAGAGCCCTGCTAAGTGAGTGGCCATGCATTACGCTTCAGGGTTGACGCATGGTGCATGTCTTTTTGCATTGCTGCTGCATTTTGACATCAAAGACACTGATGATCTCCTGTCAGTTGTGGGCGCATCATCAAGTTCCTACAGTTTGCTCCTTGCCTGCGCTCCAGGTTTGTTGTGGTGGTTGAGAAGGACGCTATTTTCCAGCGGCTTGTGGATGACGGCTTTGCAGAGCACATTGGGGGCATCCTGGTCACTGCCAAGGGGATGCCAGACATGGCGACGAGGGCCTTTCTGCATGCTCTGACGCAGGCTTTACCACACCTGACCCCCATAGCAGGCAAGTCACTTCACAACGGGACCACACTGAGTCTAAATTCCTTTCAATGGTGTTGATGATGTGCTTTCGTGCCTCTGTTTCCCAGAATGAACCCTGGTATCTGATGGGCAGTGGCATGAGATGGTGGGTGTTGTGTGCAGTGGTCGACTGGAACCCCGCTGGCGTCAACATCTATTGTGTCTACAAGTATGGGAGCACAAGGAGGCACTCAGCGCAGTGTAGGCTGTCTGGATTGACATGGCTCGCTGCCCGTGCTGCGCTGCTGCATGGAGTCCCCAATCATGTACTCCAGGTACTCCTTCCTGATAATATGCGTTGCATGTGCAGGTTTGAGTCACATGTGCACATGAACTTGATGCAATGTGGAATGTTTGCAGGGGCCCCTCACGACTCGTGACAAAGCATTGACAGTTTCTTTGAAGGCCGGTCCCCTGTCAGCAGAGCCAGCAGTGCTGGCAGAGTTGGATGCAATGCTTGAAATGGATGCAAAGGCAGAAATTGAAGCCTTGTATGAGAAGGTCGGCATTGACAACTTTACAGCATCTTTAGCACAGAGTCTCCTTCAGCAGTATGGCACATAAGCACTCGTCCAATAGACTTTGGATGTCTTTGTTCTGGGTACTGGGTCATACTGTGTCAACATTGATACCACCACCGATTGAGAATCTCCCAGACCAGCCGTGCCTGAGCAAGGAGCCCCAGCGAACTCAGCCAGAAAAGCAGAGAATGCAGTCCACTCTGCACCACTGACAACTCAGCCTGACTCAGATTCCTCTGTAGCCCCAGCTGTTTCTTTGTTCCATCAGTCCTAAAGCAGCTCTTGAGTGTATCGTACATATGACACATCCCTTCCTGTCAAGGGCTCTCATCCTCAGCAGCAATCAGTTCTGTACATTCTATACTCATCTTGAGATGACAGAGAAACAGCGGCCTTGATCCTTTATCCTTGGTCAGAAGACATTGCTGGGCGCCAGTGGCACATGCACCAGGTCGTGCCCACTCACAGACTTGAACATCAGTCCGCACAGGTGCCCCTTGCTGTCTATGCGGCGCACAGTGTCAACACCCCGCTGGCTGGGGCTGTCGCGCTCAAAATTGAACATGCGCGAGTCTCCCTCACCCTCGTCATTCACCTGGCTCTGCACCGTCGTGCACCAACACTTGCTTCAGCTTGACGCTCACATCCTCGCAACCCACGTGACAAGGTCACGGTGATGATTGCAGGACTTGATGCATCAGGACAAAATGGCCATCTGAAGGGCTCACGTACCTCGAAAGCGCATCCGGCAGGGAAGGATGACAGGTAGGCAGGCACGGTGCTAATGATGACATTATCGCCGTTGCCATCATCGACGCCCCAAAACAGTGGAGCTGCACCCTTTCTGGCTACGAGCAGATACCTGCTTGCAAACTCCGCAAGTGTTACACCCAACAACATGGCAAGTTTTGACGCTGTATGATCTTGAATTGCAACAGAAGGCATGCAGAAATCGCACTTCTAGGCGCACCTGCTGTTGGAGTCGTGCAGGATGTAGTTGAAGTCTCCCTGCATTGGCCACCACCCAGGACATTCAGCCCCAGCCAAGCTGCAGATGACTGCGTGTGAGGATGGGCAGCGATCTGACCCACCTCCATGCAGTTGAGAAGAGTCGAAGGCTGGTCAGAGGGGTCGCCGTATTGGTCTTTGTAGCCCTGCAAGTGACAGAGTGCGGAGTCAGCATGGACACCAATACTATGTAATCTTTTGAGCTGTTAAATTTGGCAATCAAAACACGATCCTCGCAGTATGCCCGCATCCAGATTCACATGTACCTGGAGGTACAGGTGCAGCAGGAGACGTGCTGGGTCATGCACTGTCAACATTTTCTCGCAGTCGTGGTACAACGAGCAGATCTCCTCGTAGTTGAGGAGGTTGCCTATGAACACTACCTTCACCTGAAAGCCGAAACATCTCAGGTCAACGTAAGCGACATCATCCACAGTGTTTTCAGCTAAGAGCGTCAATGGCAGGGTTTCGAGTCGTTCCGGGGTGCTCACTCCGGATTGCCGTGCTGCCCTTGCTTTGTCATCCGTCCAGACAAGCGAGTGCCCACGTTCATCGAGGTGGATCTTCTGACTCAAATGGAAGGTGCTGGACGAACAAATCTTCGCAGCGTGATCGCGGAGACTGCACTGCACATGATCGCCCTCGTCTCTTAGCACCAACCGACGCGACCCAAGGAATGGTGTGGCGATAAGGTCGCGATGGAATGCAGCCAACATCTTGATATTCAGAAGATTAATTCATATGAGGGTGATTTCGGGTTTGGTGGTGAGATCCGCTGACGCAGACGATATCTTTCTTGGACTTGCTTCACCCTTTTGCCCTCGAGGGAACTATCCCAGGGATAAAGCCCTGGCTTCCCAGTCCAGGGAAGCTACAGTCTTGATCTGGAATGCCAATCTCAGAGCAGAGGAGAGCATGCTTATCAATGTCAATGTCACGTTTTGAGATCGAGATATAGATTCTTGTCATCGCCAGCGTGTTATGTGAAGATTTTGCTCAAAAGTGTATCACTAGCCAACACATGGACATGGAGACAGCTCGGCGTGTTGCATTTCAGCAGCTGCGACCGTTGTGCTCTTGCCTGATGCAGCATCGCAATGACGTACCTGAACTGTCCGATGCCCTACGCAAAATGGATGCTCGCCTGCATGCACTCGACAGAGATGGGCTGCAGGGCTGCAGCGACTATGTGCTCTTCCCACTGCTGTTCATAGTGGACTCTATATACGCTGTCAGAAACGAGTCAGGCGAGTCATACTTTGCAATTTCTTTCGCCATTGGACTTCATTGCCCTTAAAAGGACCAGGAAGCAGAAGGCCTTCTGATCCTCATCCAGGAGTCAGCTCAGGAGCTGCTGCTGCATCCGTGCCTGCTGCAAAAAGTGACAAGGTGGCGGAGCTAGCACTGTCTTGCTGCAAGACGCTGCTGGAGAGATGCTGTCCCCAGAATGGAGAACGTGCACTCGAACTGCTGCAGCGCATTGGAGCTGTAGCTGCCCTGAGCCGTGCTGCAGCGGCAGAAGAGGTTTGTTCGAATATACATGAAATTACAAATTCTTTTGAGTTTTTCAGACATGATAATCACCAAACCAAATGGATTGCCCCATTAATGCTTGTGCCCAAAATGCAGGTCCGCCATGTGGCTCTGGAGTGCTTGGTTGCACTACTCGCCACTATTACAGATGAATCTCCCGCAACAGCACAGACGCTGCAGTCAGAGGCCAGCACGCCACTGGTGGCCGCCATCGCCATGATGCTGCAGGAGGCAGCCAGTGCAGAAGCTGGCGCCGGTTTGCATGGGAGCAAGGCAGTTCGACTCTCTGCGCTCCGGGCCCTACGCCTGTTATACGAAGCTGTGAATGATGCGCAGGCACTGTCTTACGTGCTGCCAGGCGCAGTGGGCGGCTTGTCCAAAGCTCTCCTCCAAGGTGTGCACTTCTCTCTGGGGCCACTGCCATCGTCATGTTGTGAGGAGTCATTGGCATTGCACATGACAGCTGCTGGTGTCAATCAGCATGAATCAATCAAGCAGCTGTGTAAAGTAATTGGACCATTTGCTGAGCAATATTGACACCTCAAAAGTGCTGTGAGATCAGTGCAGTGAAGCCAGGTCAGTCTGAACGCTGTCATGCCCATTTCTGGACAGGGTCAGCGATGACCAGGCATGGCACGAGGGAGCAGAGCGGGGCTGCAGCCAGCACCACAGCCACTGTGGAGGCCTTGGCCGGCCTGTTTTCTGTCATTTGCATCACACTGAGTGATGATTCCACAGCAGATGCCCGGAGCGCTGCTGCAAATGCAGCAAGAAGCGCAGGTGTGCAACAATTGACAGTGCTCATTGTTAGATTTAAAGTTGGTTCTTCACCCTTTCTCGCAAGACCCAGCCTCGAAGAAGATTTCTGCTTGACGAATGCTTGTCTTCCAGGTGGGGAGCGCATACAAAGCAGCTCAGATGCTTTGGTAGCTTTGAAGGGCTTGCAGCAACTGGCAGTGGCAGTGCCCGGGCAACATCCTGGGCAAGATCAGAAAGCCCTAGAAGTGCCCGTGTCAAGCAGACGTGATGCACCCAACGCACAGGTGACTCTTTCTGATCCTGCTGCAAATGGAATTTAGAGCTCTTGATTGAGAAGCAGCGTTTGGATGCATGCTCCATTTGGTTCCCTGTCATGTCTGGATCCTGACATCATTGGTGCATGGGCAGACTAAGTACAGAGTCATTAGGGACGCTGCCTGGCTGGCCAACACAGTGACGCACCTGGAGCTGCTACTGAGACGCGTCCTGCCACCTTTAGCCTCCAGCCGCCACCCCAAAGTCCGCCAGGCCCTGGCCGAAAGTAATGTTCATCTCTATCTCTTGTTCTGAGCACTGCCCTCATGCTGACTCTGGATGACACGATGCCCCTATGTCTGGGGGTGGCACTCTTCTGAGAAGCAGAATGGTGGCAGCACTCGATGTCAAGGTCAGGGAAGGAGGTATCCTCAAGACCGTTCATGAGCCTGTGCAATAAAGAATTTGTTTGACGACTAAATGATTGCTGCGATGATCCGGATTGTCGTCTTGCAGGTGTGTGCAAGCTGTTGGTGAGCTGCCGGCACACGCTGGCGCCATGCAGCGAGCTGCTGTTGGAGCTGGTCTTCACGCTGGCAGCGGACACGTGGCCGGCAGTGGCAGCCCCCCCGCGCACATGGCTGGCGAGGGTACAAACGGAGGGCTCCCTGGACGCGCACCTGCCGCAGGCCTCTGTCGAGCGCTTCATCGGCCGCCTGCTGCATGCGTTGCTGCCGGCTGTGCGCACCCTTGATGGGGACGGTCTCGCCCTTGCCAAACGGCTGGCCGCTGCCATGCAGGTACACATTTCGTGCAAACTTCACTGCTTTTGGTAAGTGAGTCCTTACAGGAAGATGTGTGAAAAGTCGGCTCATGGTTCGAGCCTTTGGCAGAACACAGTTTGCATGTCTGTTTAGGGTCACTTTGTTATTTTTGGGAGATGATTGTCTTTTTTTACCTGCCGCCGATTCAGTAGAATCAAAATAAGTGAAGCATGCAATTGAAAAGGCATGCCTATTGCGCACAGGTGGCGGATGTGCAGCTGGTGGCGTCGCAGGTGCTGCAGAGCCCGGTGCAGCTGGGCCTGCTGTGTACATCTCTGTGCCAATGCTTTAAGTTCGACCGCACTGCTGCCGGCTTGCTGCTGCATGCGCCCCAAGAAGGCGGCTCGCACACGACCAAGGCGCTGCCTTCCAGCGAAGCAGGCAGCGCAGAGGGCGCTGCAACTGATGCAGAGGTCAGACTACAGAGTGGAGAGCAGCAGCCTGCATCAGCACAAGAACAGCATCCGGCCCAGTCGGCCATCTTGCTGCCGAGGATGCCGAATGGTCTTGCGCACATCTCGTCCCAGGAATCCTATGAAGCAGTTGCAAGCGTCGCGCGCACCGCTGGGCGTGTTGCCAGCCTGGCAGGTGAGTCCCATACGGGAAGACTGCACACGTGCATGCCTTCTCAACCAGATCAAACATCATTAGCAGGGAGAGCGTTCTTCGTGATGTTGCCCTTATATTAGCATTCAACGATGATGAACATGCAGCTGGATGATCCGTTGTGGGCACTGATTATTTGTTGTGGGCACTGCAATGACAGGTGGCACAGTACTGCGTGGGCTGCTGGACCGCCTGATCAGCGACCTGCGCAAGCTGCTGCCGGGGGGGGGCCGCCAGCGTGGCGCGCCCAGCGCCAGCTGGCAGCTACCTGCAGCTTCATGCGTCGTCGTCATCACCGAGGTCATCTTTGGGGCATCGGCTACCTGGCGCCCGGCCAACTATCTGGGCTCAATGGAGGCGGACAAAGACAGCGAGGCACCCAGGCAGAGCCAGTCTGGTCTGCAAGGGCATGGAGCGGAGCTGGAGGCCATAGTGGTCATGATCCAGGAGGAGCTGGTGCGCGAGCCTCTGTGGGGAGTAGCCACCAGCGCCGATGCTTCTATGGGCCACGCAGCAGCCAGCCTGACACCCCAGGTGACCCCTGGCACTTCCACTTGGCTGCTTCAGGGTCCCCGTCTAAAAATGACGCCTTTTGTAGGTGTTTAATTTCATGTGTGGGCGCTGAGTCAGTGTTATGTAACTTTCCCAGGCTCTGGCGGAGAATGCATTGCTGACGAGGGCGCTGCTGGAGGGCGTTGGCGCCTTTGCGCGCGCGCTCGGGCGGCGGTATGCGGCGGGTGGGCGGCTGATGTACACCGTGCTCATCCCCGTGCTGGAGCGCCTGTCTGACCCCTGCCCCTCCGTCGCCTCCGCAGCCTCCGCGGCCGTCGGCTCCATCTGCCTGCACTGCGGCTACGCTGGCCTGGAGGAGCTGGTGCTGCCCCCTCATCTCTTTACTGATGACATGCGTGCGTTGCGTGGTGTGGAAAGCAAATGAAAGTCTGTGCGGCCGTCACATAAAGTGAAAAATGCTGATTGGAGGACGCGGTGCAGGTGCGGGCGAACGCGGACTACATTGTGGATGGGCTGTGTCGGCAGCTGCGCCACCTGGACAGCCATCCCAGGTGACTCACTGCTCCCTGCATCTCTCACTCTGCTAATAATTTTGCCCTTGTGCATCGTCCACAACAGCAAAACCATCACCCCCCTCCTCAGCTTCCGGCTGCAAGAAGAGCTGGTGCAGAACGAACACTCGGACGCCTGTGTGCGCTCTTTAAGGATGTCTTGACGTGCGCAACAAGACCATACACAGATGCCTTGTGCGGGCTAAGGATATCTCTCCAGTGGGGATTGCCTACACGAGACACAATCGGGCAATTGTGATGGACATCAGGGTAGCTGGCGATGCTTTCGAGACAAAGCACCCGCACAACAGATCGCTCGATGGGTTTGCTGGCATGCAGGGCGCCGCATCTGTTTGCAGGCCTGCTGCGGCGGGCGGGGGTGGCGCCGGCACTGCTGCCGCTGCTGGCAGAGCCGGCGCGCGCGGCCGTGCAGGGCCTGGCCGTCACCGCGCGCCGCAAGCGGCCGGCCCACATCGCCGCCTTCCTTGCCGCCCTGCGCGAGATCTGCTCTGGTGCCGCCTCCGACGCTGCCGCGGTGAGCGGTGCTGCCCTCTCGTTGCCGCCTGCACGATGCAGTAGCTACAAGAAAAGTCTTCCTCCCTCAAAGTGTCAACTTGTCATTTCAGGAGTTACTCATCGACTGAAAGAACGGAAGAGTGGTGGCCTGGATGTGCAGAGCAACTGCTCCATGCTGTCCAAGCTGCTCTAAAATGCACATGGAAGCACCGGCAGAGCGCTGCTGTTGAGGGGATCTTTTCCTATGCGGGCATCAGGTGCTGACAGCTGCCGAGGAGGCAGCATCTGAGGCGGAGAGAGACAGCACAGCTAAGCGAGATGTGTACCATCAACGGAATGCAGAGGCTGAGAGGGAATTCGAAAGGGGTGGGGTTCCGGACAGCAACTACCCTCACTGTCCTGATTGGTGTGGTATCTCCCAATGGTGACATCCACCATTTATGCATCCTGCTTCCACTTGATCTGAGGCCTGTGTATTGTGTAATTCAGGGAAGACAGAGGAAGAGGTGAGGCAGTACTTCATGCAGCACTTGGAAAAGAAGGAACAGCAGGATGAAGGCGAAGCAGCGCTGGACCTCACTGATGAGGAACAGGAAGCAGCCCAGGTGTTAATCTCAACTCTGCGAATAATCCAAGACCCTTCGGCGAATGTACACCCGTTTGGTTGATGCGCAGTGCTCTGACCATGATGAGGGACATGCTGCAGGTGTCATGGAGTGCAGAGGCTTGGGCGCAGGCAGACGATCGGCTGCGCAGGGCCCACGCAGATGCCACCCTGGCACACGCTGCCGCGCTGATGGCCGGCCCCCTGCTGACATCACCCGACCTGCGGGTGAGCATCCCCCTTCAGGCCCTCCTTTGTTTTGACAGCATGTTCATGAGGCACATTTGGGCAGGCGTCATATTTACGCAACCACGGCCATAGCAGATTCTGTGGCAACTTCATGTGGGGATTTGCTTTCTCATTATGATAGCAGGTCAATTGTTTTGTTGCCATGCGGTACGCAGCAAGGTGTCATGACTGATTTCCCAGTACATGTCATTCACTCCCTTGATTGGCTTGCTCTGCTTAAATTATGTGAGCATTTGCTGTGGAGTGATCCAAGCATCCCATGGTGCAGGTTGTGCTGCTGGCCATGGATGCGGCCAGGAGTGCACTGCGCACGCTGCAGCACACGTCGGCGGTGTTAGACATCCATGAATACCGCATCAAGGCCGCCGTCCGTAAGAAGACCTCCGTAGAGCCGGTGGCGCCCGAAACGCCGCAGCTGCTCCCCACCATCCATGCGTTGTGGTCGCCGTTGGTTCAGTCCCTCAAGGTGCCCGCCATGCGATTCTCCTGCAATACGCCTTGTGTATCAAGCATAGCTCACTCTTGTCTTATGACAACACCGTTGCGGCGGATCCTCCTGAGTTGAGGAGCACATGAAGCCAGGCTTGCGCCACTACTGCCAGCGAAAACAAAGCTTTATTTCTGTACTCTCTTGGCACGCTGCAGGCCTTGACTTCACTAGGAGTAACTCATATACCCCAAAATCTAGATACCCTTGACTGCACTGACAGCGTGCGTGTGCATGCGTGTGCAGGATGCACAGGTGGCGGCAGTGGAGCATGCGCTGGGATTCCTGGCGGATTACACAGACGTCGGAGGCGGCGAATTTCTGGCGCGCAGATTCGCGCAGGAGGCGTGGCCCCAGCTGGCACTGCTGCTGCACCGCGGTCCTGACACCGCGCTCGGAGCCGAGGACGGCGGCCCGGCACCGGCCGTCGTGCAACGCACACGCTCAGCTGTGCTCACATGCCTGCTCAGGTACGGGCAAGAACTTCAAGAATGCTCCCTAGCCTTGAGAGAAATGTCCCCAATGCCCCTCAGTTTCCTTGGCATATGCATATACCATTCAGCATGTACCCCATCTGCTCAAGGTCCCTGCAAGTCTTCTCTTCAGTATATGGCCCGTGAGTTGGCTCATCCTAGAGATCACCCTAACTCGCAACCAGGGCTAGCAACAAAATTGGGAGGACCATTTTTGCTAGTGTAGCGCCTAGGTACGCGCCATTATGCGATGATGCCTCTGGCCTGCTCAGGATCGCATCGACTTCCGGGTGCGCGGGAGTCCTGGCACAGATCGTTGCCAAGGTGGCGGATGCTGTGGCCGTGCATGTGGCGGACAGCGCGGGTCTTACTGAGCGCACGACTGCATGTCAGCTGCTGCTTGCCCTGGCAAAGCTGGACGCCGATGCTGTGTGGCTGCTGCTCTTCCGCTTGCAGGTGAGAGGCTCAAGAATGCCTTTTATTGCGCTGGTAATTGCTGGTGCGCATGTTTTGTCAATAGCTTGAGAACAACCTGTATGTTGCAGGGTCCTGTGACAAGCGGCAGGCAGAAGATGCCCAACCCCTACTCTTCGGTGCTGCCTGACGTGCGGGACATCTTCCCCGTGAGACCAACAGCGGGGAGCCAACCCACAGGCGACGTTGCAGTTGTAAAGGCTCTGATGAACCAGGTCGAACAGGATCCAGTCGCCTGGCACCAGCATGCGGTTCTGCAGCAACAGGAGGCCTCCGCTTGAAGGAGACGGGAGGTCATGTGTGGATAGATGTCATTGGCAATTTATATCTTCGTTGTGATATCTGCAGGATGTATGTGATGTGATACCATTGACACGTAAAGAGGTTGTTTACAGAGCAAATTATCACAAGGTTCTAGTGATGCCATTGACACATGAAGAGGTCTTTAACAGAGCAAATTTGCTTTGTTTAAACTTATCACAAGACACCTGCTGGCCTGGGTGAGGCAATGCTCAGCAATCTGAGTTGTGAGCAGTCCATTGTCCATAGCTGGCAGAATGAACTTCATAGTCAAGCAGAACATGGGGTGCACACGTGTTAGATTACTAAGGGTTGTCCATGCTGCTATTGTGAATCAGCAATTCGAATTGCTGAATGAGTCATCAGAAATGTTAGCGCCTGACAGTCATATAGATATTTTTAGTGTTGCCTGCCAACAGCCCGTTTTAAGAAGATGTTGGAGCCCACGTGGTGCACCTGCAGTGCAGATTTGCTGCGATGGGAAAACAATGCAAACACAAATATGACACCCTCACAGCATTTAAAATTGCCTTGGTTACACGCCCACAAAAGTATAGACTGCACTTGAGCTCCCTTGCAAAACCAAAGGATTGAAACACATTGTCTGTTGATGGGTCACAAAGCAGTCCCTATATAGAGGAAACAAGTTGAGATTTCAAAGTATGGAACGAGAAGTATGTCATCCCCACCAAACATCCTGATGTCACAAACACCGATGGCACAGCGCTGGGAGTTCCAAAATGTTTGATGAAAGCCAGAACACAGGGCTCAAGCCTATCCTATGAGGAGGTGAAGGGTTGGTAACAATGCTACAACGAAGATCTGGAATGCACAGGAGACTGCGCACACCGCAGGGCAGGCCCTGCTTAGACAAGAAGCTTCGTGAAGCCACGCCACCTAAAGTCCAGCACCCAGTTCTGAGCATGCCTTGCGACAAGGGCATGCCAGCAAGGGCTGAGCAGCTCCCGCTGGGCAGGAGCTGCCTGGGCACAACAGGGGCGGGCATCGCCAGCCGAGGATGCACAGCCCCAAGCCCAGACCTTCATGCAGCTCTCAGCGGTTCACTTCTTCTTGGCAGCTGCCTTGGTGACCTGCAAGGACAGTTCACAACAGTCAGCACAGCTGATCTGCACATGTCTCATTCCTCACATCACTGACAAGCAAAGGGCGACAAGGACGGATGGCGGGGACATAGAGTGGAAAGGAGGCAGCGCGGCGCACCTTGCCAGAGGCGTCCTTCTTCTCGACGGCCTTGATGACGCCGACTGCCACGGTCTGGCGCATGTCACGCACGGCAAAGCGGCCCAGGGGAGGGTACATTGTGAAAGGCTCCACGCACATGGGCTTGGTGGGCACCTGCACATGACAGGACATGGATGTCAGTCTCAAGATTTGTCAGAAGGCAGTATGTGGAGCAGGCAAGAAGGGACGTGTTACACATTGCTGGAAAAAATAGCATTATAGCAATGGCACAATGCAGCAGCACAGGGCGGGTGTGGTCAGAGGGCGCACCATGATGACGTAGGCGGCGTCACCGTTCTTCAGGAACTTGGGAGCGGCCTCCAGCTCCTTTCCGGAACGGCGGTCGATCTTGGTGGTGATCTCCTGGAACTTGCAGGCAATGTGGGCCGTGTGACAGTCCAGCACGGGCGCGTAGCCGTTGCCGATCTGGCCGGGGTGGTTCATGATGATGACCTGCGCACCAGCCACATGCTGTGTCACTCTCACAGCTCATTCCTGCAGCCCTGATCATCAAACCATATAAAAATCCGCAACCAACAAAGCAGTTCAGACTGCTTCTGATCACATGCATGACATGCAGCAAATATAGACACCGCAGAAAAGACTGCCAGAGTGCTGCGTGGGGCAAGTAGATGCGCACCTGGGCAGTGAAGTTGGTGGCCTCCTTGGCGGGGTCGTTCTTGGAGTCGGAGGCGACAAAGCCACGCTTCAGCTCCTTGACGGACACGTTCTTCACGTTGAAGCCCACGTTGTCACCTGGGGCAGCCTCGGGCAGAGACTCGTGGTGCATCTCCACGGACTTGACCTCAGTGGTCAGGCCGGAGGGAGCGAACACCACCACCATGCCGGGCTGCACATTACACACGAAATGCATCAGCAACACATCTAAAAGCCCACAGGCTACCATTGCAGCCAGTGCCATGGCAAATGCATCCTGCTGTTGCCTCATGATCCTTCATGTCATGCATGCATCCTGCATGGGTCAGGACCAAGTCAATCAAGGTTGTCCTGTTGTGGCCATGCTCACCTTGATGATGCCGGTCTCGACACGGCCCACCGGTACAGTTCCAATGCCGCCAATCTTGTAGACATCCTGGAGGGGCAGGCGGAGGGGCTTGTCGGAGGGACGCTTGGGGGGGTCAATGGCGTCCAGGGCCTCCAGCAGGGTGAGGCCCTTGTACCAGCCCAGGTTGGTGGAGCGCTCAATCATGTTGTCGCCCTGGAACCCGGAGATGGGGACGAAGTTGACCTGCAGCCAACAAAAAGGTTGATGTCAGCAATCCTGCCAGGGTAAAAATCTTGTAATGGCCAGAACACTACTACAACACCTGTAAAGCTCCGAGATATAAATCTGCAAATTCCTGCACATTAGCAACCAGAAAAGCCACTGATGGCAACAAAGGGAGCAAGTGTCAGCTCCCGATGCAGTAGCTGCAGGACAGGTGGACGTCCTGGTGGACGCCATAGGCAGCCAAAACCCCCCGTTGACAGCCTTTCCTCAGGATGTTGCACACCCAAAGGGCACAACTGCGCAGCAGTCATGAGAACCAGTTGCAAAGCCAAGATAGCCAGGTCAAAGAGCCGCCAAGATCGGCTGTGAGGCGCACCTTCGCCGGGTTGTAGCCGACCTTCTTGATGTAGTTGCCGACCTCCTTCACGATCTCGTCGTACCGCTTCTGGTCGTACTTGGGCTCGGTGGCGTCCATCTTGTTCAGGGCCACGATCATCTGCTTCACGCCCAGGGTGTAGGCGAGCAGGGCGTGCTCGCGGGTCTGCCCGTCCTTGGAGATACCGGCCTCGAAACCACCAGGGGTGGAGTCGATGATGAGCACAGCGCAGTCAGCCTGGCTGGTTCCCGTGATCATGTTCTTGATGAAGTCACGGTGGCCTGGGGCATCGATGACAGTGCAGTAGTACTTGGGCGTCTCGAACTTCCACAGGGCGATATCGATGGTGATACCGCGCTCACGCTCGGCCTTGAGCTTGTCAAGCACCTGCAGCACAGGGGCAGAGCAGTCAGTGGCAAACCAGAGCTACAGGAAGCTGAAAACACTGTGGCGCTACAATCAGCAGCCAGAATCCAAAAGGCAACAAAAACACATCCAGCAACCTCGCCACCAATGCATAAAATATTCTTTTCATCGAAGAAGCTTGAACACTCACCCAGGCGTACTTGAAGGACCGCTTGTTCATCTCAGCAGCCTCCTTCTCGAACTTCTCAATCACACGCTTGTCAATGCCACCCAGCTTGTAGATGAGGTGACCGGTGGTGGTGGACTTGCCGGAGTCGACATGACCAATGACCACAATGTTCAAATGCAGCTTCTCCTTACCCATGGTTGCGAGTTTCCTGCACAGCACACAATCTTGTCAGATAAAAAAGCCAAGCTTTCCGAAGGCAAAACAACTTCATATTCAGCCTCAAAACAATACACATGGAAAGGGAAAAGTGGCTCACCAGCAACAGAGGATGCGTAGTCTGGTTGGAGAAAGAATGGTTTGCTTGAAGAATCCAGGAGAGGAGGCGGCTCTCAGCGCCTGGGCAGGCATTAATAAAATGAGAAGTCTAACCTAATCTGGCTCCTGGAGGCTGTAGATGGTGTTGCTGGCCTGGTGCCATCAAAGCAAATGTATTTCGAACGCACTTCCTGAATTTTCTGGTCCCTTGTGAATTCCAGAAGGCATCGATCGATTCCTTGATCAGATCTGATTGATCTTGTGCGGTTCATCTTTCTTGTGATCTGGTGGTGATCACTCTGAAGCAGCTCCTCATCAGTATAAAAAGTTTCCGTTTGCAGAGAGTTAAAAGCTTTTTGAGGCAAGTGGAGGGCAACTGGCATCGCCTCTTAGCATCACAGGCTCCCCGCCACGACTGCAGGCACGGTGGGGTGTGAGTGATTCTCACTTGGTATCACAGCGCGTCCCTTCAGCATTGAAGGATGTTTCTAGGTCCTCCAAATTAAAAGGAGCTGCACAGCCGCACTATAGCATGACTATGATACTACCAGAGCCCGTGAAGAGTCCACAGGACAAAAGGCTTTACAGACGCATCCGTCTAGCCAATGAGTTAGATGTCCTCCTCATTGAGGATCCAGACATGGAGAGATCCTCCATAAAAGATGACGACGCCAGCAGCATGGCGTCGAGTGAGGCTGACAGTTCTCAGGAGGAGGTGCGCCATCATTGAGGCACCAGGACCCACAGAAAAAATGATCTACCCTGGTCTATGCTTGCCTGGCATGGCATTGCTTGCTGACACTCGGAGGGATTTGCGCAGCAGGACAGTGACAACAGTGAAGATGAGGATGGTTCTGGTGATGAAGCGACGGCCAAGGGTGTCAAAAAGGTGATGGCTACCATGTAATTGTGTACTGTACATCGTTGTTCTGCAGTATGATCTACATGTCTGGCAGCATGCATCATCTCATATGGCTTTCATGCTATGCACAGGCAGCTGCAGCCATGGCGGTTGGGGTGGGCAGTTTCAGTGACCCAGATGATGTTCCGGTGAGATTGCATTGTAAGCTTCTCTTTAATGCTTGCGTGTCTTAACATGCTCTTAGGCTGATGTTTGCCTGCTTTGAAACAGGGCATGAGTCATTATTTGGAACATATGCTCTTCATGGGCTCCGAGCAGTTCCCCGACGAGAACGATTATGACGCATATCTGCAGAGTCACGGAGGTTCAGCCAATGCGTTCACAGAGCTGGTGCGGACCAAATCAGCTATCTTCACATTTCACCTTGCACTGATGTTCTTAGAAGTGTGTTGCATGTCATGCTCAGGCATGGTGGCTGTCATTCGTGTGCTTTGTGCAAACAATCATCCTGCATGTTATCTGAACAGGAGTTCACAAATTATCATTTTGACTGCAAACCAGACGCACTGCACGGCGCTCTCCAGCGATTTTCGCAATTCTTTGTAGCGCCACTCTGCAAGGCTGATGCCCTTGAGCGGGAGGTCAATGCTGTGGACAATGAATTTTCTGGTAATTTCAGCTCTTCTTTCATGCTGCTTTGAGACAGTAACCTCTAATATATGCTGTGCACTGGCTATCGTCATGTGAGCTGCTAGAAGGAGTGAATGGCTTCCGAACATAGACTTTCAACATGACAGATAGATGAAGAATACTGACATTTGCATGGCAGGGGTCCAGCAAGATGACTCGATGCGGCTGGCGCAGCTGCGCTGCCACACATCCCATGAGGGTCACATTTACAGGAAGTTCACATGGGGGAACAGGAAGTCTCTGGTGGACTGCCCAGCCGCAAAGGGCATCGATGTCCGTTCAGAGCTGGTGCAGTATTATAAGTGAGTCCTCCATCGTTCATGAAATGCCTGTATTTTCTGTCCATGTTCATGTGACTTATCAGGACTGCTAAAAAGTTATACGAGCCGCTTCATGTCATGCTCTTTGCTGCTGGAGCAGACCTCAAACATGATAAAGTGGGTTTGACGTGATGCCTGAACTGGAGCATGCATGATGCACCCAGGGAAAATTATAGCGCTGAGCGCATGTGCTTAGCTGTCCTTGGCGGAGAGCCGCTGGACACACTGCAGCAGTGGGTCTTGGAGCTCTTCTCAGCTGTCCCCTGTGGCCGCGGACCCAGGCCTGAGTTCTCAAATGTCGGCCTGCCTTTCACGGTGCACTTCCCCTCCTGCCTGCCCAAATCCCTCAAAAGGTAAAATTGTGATCTTGGCATATACGAACTTGAGCAGCTGATATCAGCAACTGTGTCGCAGGGCGGCAGGCTACACATGATGCCTGCGGTGAGGCAGGGCCACCAGCTAACGGTAACTTTCCAGCTGCCTTCGCTCTTGACAGCCTACAGGGAGAAGGCAGAAGACTACGTGAGCCACCTGGTGGGCCATGAGGGCAGCGGCAGCCTGCTGAGCGCCCTCAAGGCCGCCGGCCTGGCCAGCAATCTCAGCGCCGGTGTCAGTGAGAGCGGCTATGAGCGCAACTCGGCCCTCTTTGTCTTTGATGTGACTATCACCCTCACTGAGGCCGGCCTCCGAGCTGCTCCTGGTGTGCTCATCCATCCACCATTCTTATCCCTCGTGTCAGAGGGGCTCTGGCATTTCCTGCATGTGAAGGGGTCTGAGGCGATTTATGATGCGGTGCAGAAAGCCGTTGGATCATTTGCTAGAACAAACGTCCGTCCTTTCTGACACTTCATATGCATATGGTCAGGGAACGGCTTGGCGACGGTGGGCTTTCTGTTTGGGTACCTGCAAATGCTGCGCACGGTGGGGCCCCAACAGTGGATTTTTGATGAGCTCGCTGCCATTGCCAACCTGAAATTCAGATTCGCTGAGGAGGAGGACGCCTGCGAGTACGTGGCTCGCATTGCTGCTGACATGCCACACTATGCGCCAGAGCACGCCCTGTGCGGGCCCCACCTCTATGATACTTGGGATCCATCACTGGTGCGCAAACTTCAAGGGTACAGCTCCCCAATTTATTTGAAATGTACACTAACAGCATGCATAAGAAGTGGAGTTGTGACTCACCAGTGTTTGATTGGCTGCAGGTCAACAGTTTGTTAGATCGCATGAATCCAACAGCAGCGCGCTTTGACCTGCAGACCAGCGCCTTCACAGAGTTGATAGAACAGCAGAATGTCTTGTCACAGCCTGGCGCAATCTCCAGCACAGAACCCTGGTACACAGTTCTCTCAACACCTCATTCCAGCATATCCACATGCCATGTCATTGACTCCTACTGCACATTACCGTTGGACTGCATTTGTGTGCCATGTGCAACACGGCCTGACAGAGCAGTATGCCATGACAGGTTTGAGCTACCATATGTCTCCCTGCCCCTACCTGCTGAGCTTGTCAGGTCCTGGGAGGAGCCCTCAGAGGCCATGATGCGGGCCCTCTCCCTGCCTCCCCGCAACCACTACATACCAACAGATTTCACGCTGCGCTCTGCTGGCAATGCAGATGCCAGCAGCAACGGTGCTCAGGCAGCTGCGCTCAAAGAAGCTGCTGCCGCTTTGGTCAGAGGCATGTCAGGGACAGCTGAGGAGGTAGGCTCCCTCCTGCCATGCAGGATATTTCCATATCGGTCTGCCAGCACTTCGTCATGACAGGCTGAAGGGTCTCATGCATGCAAACATGCCTCATTGATCGCATGTGGCTTCCATATGACAGGCGGCCAATGGGGACACCAACGGAGCTGCACAGCAGAATGGAGGCATTCAGCCTCTGGCAACTCCACCACAGCTCATAGCAGACGCGCCGGGGCTGCAGGTGTGGCACAAACTGGACAGCACATTTGAGGTGCCCAAGGCGGTTGCATACATCAACATCACGTCCAAGGCGGCCTATGAGAGCCCTCGGGCTGCGGCAGCCACGCACCTCGCCATGAAACTGCTGGAGGATACCCTCTGCGAGACCACCTACCTCGCTGATGTTGCCGGGCTTGGATATGATGTGCGCCCTTCCTGCCCCTCATCTCTGACATGCACTGATCATGCATGCCTCAATCAGCTTCCAAGATTGTCCAGTACAGCAATGATGGTGTCCTCACGTTGTTTTTGGAACTTTGCAGGTGTGGCCTGAAGGTCTGTCTGGCATCGAAATAAAGGTTGAGGGCTTCAGTCACAAGATGGCACTGCTCACCTCCACCATTGTGCAGCAGCTGGTCTCACTGAAGGTGTGCTTCTTACTTATCCCTGAGCTACATTAGAGCTTCTGAGTTTTCATCCAATTTCCAATTTTCATCTCCATGATGTAATCCTCTTCTTCATGCATGTCAAATGTTTAGTGGCCTGTGTCCTTGAAAAAACACATGCATCTTGTGAGTATGGTGGTGGATTACAGGCTGACCCTCAGTCTTTCGACCGCATCCGGGAAGTCTTGGCGCGCAAGTACCAGAATGCCAACATGAAGCCTGACCGGCATGCCAGCTACTTGCGGCTGCGCGCTCTCAAGCACCTGTGGCATGTGGACAACATTCTTCTGGAGCTCAAACTGCTCACACCAGCAGCTGTGCAGGCATGTTCAGTCACGCAGTAATCTCTAACTCATGTTCCTAATTTCAGCAATACACTGAGAGAGACATACTGCTTTACTGAGAGGAATTGCATGAAGTGAGAGAAAATGCATAATAATGTGACAGAATGATTATTTACTGGGGGAAATTGGCATTGGTGAGCGATGATGTTTGTCTCGTTCGTCGGAATGGCGAGATCCACCAAGTCTCACAAAGCCTTGACGACAATTTTCACCACCCATAACCTGAGCTCACCGCGGCACAAGCTGCCAGAAATGCCTTCACTCTGCTGTCTCCCAACATTCCAACACCCTGAACGCCAACTCTTTCACCGAGTGCTCCACATCTTTGGTCTGGTGCGCGCAGGAGTTCCTGCCGCGGCTATTCAGGGACACGCACATCACAGCGCTGCTGCAGGGCAACCTGACAGCGGATGATGCGATGGAGATTGCCAGCTCTGTGCGCGCCACATTCCCTGACGGCATCATGCCAGCTGCCGAGCGGCCCCTGGATCGCGTCGCCATGCTGCCGCAGGCCAGCAGTCTTCTCCACAGGTGCTGCTCCGCTGCCCTCCCCTGCTGCGCTGTCCTGCTGCCATCACCACCTGTGTGTGTTGCCCTGGTTGCTATTGCCCCTTTCAGTAATATCTGTCCACTCTGGCATTCCACGCCAGTGTGAAGCGAAACAGCGCATTGATGCGCTGGCAAGAGACACTTTTCTGGAGGTTGTTGTTGTGTGGACACTGTTGGAGGCCGCCTAGAAAATGTCACTAAAAAAGTCACACCTTGAGCCAGCACCAACCAAGCAACGCCTCATCAGAGAGTCCATTGCTGCGACTGCAAGACATTTCCCAGTTTTCTTGTGGACACTGTGCATGAGGGGTGCATCTGTGTGCGCAGGGCGCCGGTGAAGAACGCGGAGGAGGACTGCTCGGTGGCGGAGGTGTACCTCATGGCGGGGCCAAACGAGGTGCGGCTGCGCGCGGCGCTGGATCTGCTGGAGCAGGTGCTGTCCGAGCCCTTCTACGACCAGCTGCGCACCAAGGAGCAGCTGGGCTACAGCGTCCACGCCTCCACCCGCCTCACCCACGGCATCCTCGGCTTTGCCTTTGTCGTCGTGTCTGGTGCGCGTTGCCTCCTGCTGCGCCCCCTCCTCAGCTCATCTTGCTCGATGCAGCCGGTTTTTTCGCGCTGTGGATAACCACGCTAGTCATGGCAAGGTCCAAAGACCCTTCTATGCAGCTTGTTCTTGTTGCATTGTGGATGACTTTGCCAGTCATTAAGATGGCCTGACCATGCAGCATCTGTTTTTTTGTCCATGGTCATCATGGGTTACTATCATGGGGCACATTTATATGTCCTCTGGAGCGGCTGTGTGTGAGGGGAGCTGACGGTGCTGCTTGCTTTGAACAGCAACTTTTGGGCCGGGGCATGCAGACGAGCGCATAGAGGCATTCCTGAGGGGCTTTGCTGCGCGGCTGGAGGCGCTGTCAGTGGACGAGCTGGACTCCAACCGCCAGGCACTCATCGCGGCTAAGACCCAGAAGGACCACACCCTGGCAGACGAGGCCGACCGCAACTGGGAGCAGATCTCAAGCAAGAGGTGCGCGCCAGCCACATTACCTTGCACTCTGCTCCACATGGAACCCCTCCCGCCCCTATCTTTCTACCTTTCGCCATTCTAGCCTGATTCTCTATGTTTTTAACCTTTCCTGATGTCCTTCTTGGCGCTTGCACTGCCTTGCATGTCTTGCATTCTGTCTTGCTTCAGCTTGCCATAACGGCGATTTGGAGCAGGTCACCGTAGACTTTGCTGTTGGCTGGGGTGATTGACAGATCCGGTGGCCTTTCAAGAGTGGCAGTGTCTGAGAGCTGGCTGCCCTGTTGCAGGTATGACTTCCTGGCGCGGGAGGAGGAGGTGGCGGCTCTGGAGCAGCTGACTCTTGAGGAGCTGCAGGGAGTATTCAAGGCACTGCTGGTGCCTGGAGGGCCGGAAAGGAGGAAGCTGGCAGTGCATGTCGTGGGGAAGCCGTTTGCCCAGGTACTCACCAGTGCTGCGCCCGATGGGTGCACCATGCTGTCTGACCTGGCAAAGTTCTGGGAGGACAGCAGTAAGTATGAGCCTGTTGTTGGCGCCACTCCAAGTGTTGCAGCTATGTAGGATACAGTGCAGATAGGTTGCGCTGCAAGGCCACTTCTCAAGTAAGGCCAACCTTCAAGTTGCGATTTTGAAATTACAATTGATGGGGTTCAGACATGATTGCAAGTTTCTGAAGCTTGCCCTACCAACTACGTGAGACACATACACAGCTCCGCCAACTGTCTGTTTGAGTCCATCCCTCCCATTCGAGCCTTGGTGTTTGCAGCAAAGATAACGCGCTACGCTGCTGCTATGATTTTGACAGGGGCTGCGCTAAAATGCGCGGAGGACTAAGGGGCCTAATCAAGATTTCCGCCCACAGTAAGAAGTCTCACAGTAATGTTCTGGTCACTGATGACCCGAGAAACACCGATCCTTATGTATCTGGTAGCTCTGAATTCTATAGATATTGTAGTATACTAGCTAGCATCTAAGCATCTGGGCCAACAAGCAACATCCATCTAAGCACCTCAAGGTCAGACAAAACAATTGCTACCTTTCTTGCTAGGCAGGCCACTGGATTTGGTTATCAAGCAGCTGCATGACCTTCTCATAGATGAGGAAAGTGATGGCTGACTGCGGCATGACTCGCAGCACATTGGGCAGCAGGCCCTTGTAGAGGCCCCTGACGCCTTCTCTGCGCATAGTCACCTGTAAAGTGCGCAAGCCACTGTCGTAGCGCACGCCCCTGAACTGGTCCTGACGCTGCTGAATCCGAGCACGCACAACCTGCCCATCACACATCCACCCTCACACGTGATTCATGTCGAAGCTGCTGTAGACATCTCTATGCATGATATTTCATGTCTGCAGATTATCACAGTGCACATGTCACACTGTTCATGAATTTGATGCATGGGGATTAGGGACATGATGTCGGTATGTGCCTGTGATGGGTAGGTCACGATGGAAGCTGCAAGCTTGGAAACTGCTCCGATGACAGAGATTTCGAGGGAATTGAGCGGCTGTTTGCTGCCATCGTCTCGCATCAGCGGCCCTGATGCCGCCTTCTTGAGCTCCTCATACACCATGAACTGTATTGCGCCATGCGACACCTACGCATCACAGGCATCTCATTGCGCTGAACACTTGCCTGAGGTGACATAAGTCTTCAAGTAAGATAAGTGACAACAGCTCGCGCTGCATGATCAATGACATGCGCAGGAGAGGAGCAGAGCTCACCAGCAGCAGAGATGGGAGGAGACCCCTGTAGAACCCTGCAAACCCCTCCTCTTTGGCTATTTGTCTGACTGCATGCCCAAAGCCTCTGTATGGATTCGAGAGCCTGGCTGCTCGCTGTGCTGTTCTTCCACCAACTGCATTCAGGCTGCTCACCCTTTGCAGTTGGAGGCGCGTTTTGATGACCCAGATTGGATTCGTCAGCAGGCAGACCTGCAGCAGCCCTTGGGCAGTCCAATAAGATTGCCTCGAGATGCAGATGATGCACTTAGCATGTTGCAGGATTCATTCAAAGTGAGGGATACTTACAATGCAACCGGCCTCAGCAGCAGACAGGAGGTGCAGTGGCGCTGACAAGGAGGCTTCATTCCTCAAACCCTGCCACCTCATCTTTGCATTATTATATGCTGTGAAGTAAATGCCCCATGACAGCCCTGGACCATGGCAAACAGTCGTAAGCAATGCACAAGGGAGCGCCTGAGTCCCTAGCTGGAGAAAACAAACAATGTCTGTTGAGATGGGGGCCGCACCTGCGCCCAGAAGGGCTGGCGATATGCCAGCATAAAGCGCTCGCCAACCCTCGTCCTGAACAATCCTGAAAAGTGCATCTCGAGTCCCATAGTACACTGGAAGGACTCCGGCCACACCGTCTTGGACTGCAGAGGAGCATACACGGGTTCAGGCTCGCCATCAAAATATCTAGTAGCGACCAAAGTACCCTGAGGAGCACCTTGTACCTTGGAGACGAGTCTTGACGACGTCCAACGGATGCAGGGCTAGGACTGAAACCAAGCCAGCGGTGCACCCAGCAACGGCATGCTTCCTGCAACGAGTAAAATCAGTTCAAATTATTGCCTGATGATCCCTCAATCGTATCAAAAGTGCAAGGCTATATAAAGACAGGATCCACTGAGCAATCATCCCAAACAAGCAGCTGAGGAGCGCTGAATTTCTGAAGCCCACCAGCTGTGCTCACTGTTAGACATTTGTCAAAGGGGTAAGGTTATCGCGCTGCTATTTTCTATTTCACAAAACCGTACATAATCCTAAGTACGAAAGCAAAATAGACCTGTGCAATGTGCATGTACACCGAACCGCAACTTGCCAGCGAGACTGAATGAGAGTGAAGCGATAAAGGTGAGAATTGTATGTGTCCTTTACGGAGACGTCAATTCTTCAACTTCATAGTAATGGAAAGAGGAAGAGAAATGGACGATGGGATGGCCTGCGTCGTGGAAGGCAGCTTCCACAGAAAGGGAAGGTGCCTTGGGGGTGCACTGCAGGAAGACATGGGTCAATGCAGATTCTCCATCAGTGTGATCTCATCACTGAGATTTGGACAATAAGCTTTCGTGGGAGTTTGCTTGACTCATGCATGTTATGCTGCACAGAAGCCCGCACTCATGAGTGATCACAGATTCATGAATTATTATATGATTTCTTTTTTTATTATATATAATGATTATGTATGATGATTCACTGATCAGCTGCGCAGTCTGGCTGGGTGGCTGGGCCAGCTGTGAGCAATGATCAGTACTATAGGCATACTAGGCCTAGCCTGGCAGGTGTTTTGCAGTTCAAAAATTGCACGGTAATTCAAGTTGACTTCAGTTAGAAGCGTGGCTTCAAGATAAGTTATCGTCATCAGGTTGATTGTTGTTCTTAGAAAATAATACCAAAAATCTGCTGTTCCAAGAAAGGACGGCCCATACGGTATATAGGGGCGCCCCATATGGCTGCGCTGGCTACATCCTAGATTGCCCATTGGCAATAGATCATTTTCTTCTCGCCATATAGACCGAGTGTGCGTCCCTGACTCTTTCCATGCACTGTCAACAGCACTTCAATTGCGATTGCCACCCTGCTGCCCTTCGGCTGACAGGCAAATTGAAAACACCATGCATCCTCGTGCGACCAGCAAATGTGCGTGCACCCACTCAGATTCCCTGTAATCTCCTTATGCAAAGTCGCTTTCGCTCTACCTTCCGTACAATTCTTGTCTTCTCGCTCACAGACCAACTGTAGTTCACAGGTACCGGCCTCGGCTATCCCATCATCGAGTGGGAGGCCCAACGACAACGATGAAAATAAATAAGATTGCTATCACCAAACCGCCGGCAATCTGCAGAACCACAAGTTGATTCTGTCAGGTATAATCACATGCCTTGCAGTTTGTTTCAGCACCTTACTATAGTGCCGAAGTAAGCAGGACTCACGCGTTGCTCAGGCAAGGGAGAGACAGCGACCACTTGCCTTGAAGAAGTTCTCTCCGCTAAACACGTCAAGCAAAAGACTTTCTTGCTCTCTGATCTGATCTCGTCGTAATCTTTTGGCTGATCTCCTTGTGCTAGTACTGCTCTCCACCTCAGGCAGGTCTGTCAACACATCCCAGTGAAGGTCTTGATTTGGCACGCAGAAAGCATATCTGGAGTGAATAGTTCAGAGTGAAGAATGTCAGAATTAAAACACTCACTCTGCTTTGCCTTACTCCACTCAGCGTCCCAGTCAATGCCTCCTTTTTCACGGTCTTCTTGCCGTGCTCTGCAACAGTTGTCACTTGATCTGACTCGTCCTCTAGTGAGTGGTGGTCTTTTTTGTGAGAATGGAGACCTGACAAGACACTGATTGACTGATCCGAAACTGCAGTGCCCTGTCACAGTCATTGTAGCCCTGCAACAATAATGTGGATGAGTGCCTCAGTAGTGCCAAGCTCTTTATTCCGTAGAGAAACAATATATCTTTGGGGCAGTGATGGAGTTTCTGGATAATTTGCTCGTGTGGAACATGAGCAGCTCGGGAGCATTCTCTGCCCCGCCTCAACACAAGACACGCTCAGACACCAATTAATTCCGAACAATTCAACGGACAGCTCAATGATAAATGGGGAGAGGATAGCTGTTTTGGGCAGATGTCAGCTCTTGGGTCTCCCACAATACGTTAAGAGGTGAGACCGTCATGGACTGGGAGACCAGCAAGGAGAACTTTCAGCCCCTCAAGCAAGGAAGGGACCCTACACAGATCTTGAAAAAAGCTGCCCAGACTCCAAAGAAATTTGATTCTCAGGTTGAAGAGCAACGGAGGTGAGCAAATAAACATGTGAAATGTACTATTCTTCCAAGGACTATAATTGCTGATATGGCACGTACACAGCTGGGCTGACAAAACTCCATTGCAGGCTCTTCTGGAAAGAAATTACAGAGTACGAAGGTCCCGACCCCTTGGAAGTTTGGCTGAGGTGCGGTATCTGCCCGTAATGTTCGCCTGAATGCACTGTTCATATTTGCCCTCACGCAGGCTGACACTCCAACATCCTGCAGGTTCATCAAATGGACACAGGATACTTTCAAGAGCGGGGGGCACAGGGCGGAGGTCCTTCCGCTCTTGGAACGTTGCACTAGAGAGCTGCAGGACAATTCGCAGTATAAAACCGACGTCCGCTACCTCCGTGTGTGGATTCAGTATGTAAGAAAGCTCACCTTCCTGCCTTGCCTGCCCCTTAACGATAGCCTCTCTTCCCACCGGGCATATGCCAGGAGTGCTTTAAAAAGTTTATGTCAACTTCAACTTTCTTGGGTGTTCCATAGGCCGACTGTTTGCCGGAGCCAAGAGATGTCTTCACATACCTGAAGGTGGGAGCACTCTCCACCTGCAAAATGCCTTTCAGGGTATTTGCGCCTAGGCACATACTCTTCCTCCATACATTGCCGTTCAGCATGCATGGTGAGCGCAGGAACACAACATTGGGCAGGACTTCTGTGTCTACTATGTTGCATATGCTGCCTACCTTGAGCTGCGAGGCAGTTACGCCAAGGCAGAGAAAGTGTTCCAAGCCGGTCTGCAAAGGTATGGACAATCCCTAATTTTGGCTTGCTCACAACAAGAACCCCTGTTCCCCTAAGTACGATGGGTCATAATCTGATTTCGTGCACAGGATGGCACACCCTGTTGACAGGCTGCGCAGCAAGTACGAGGACTTCCAGCACAGAATGGTGCGTCTTCACACGTCGACACTGCACAATGCTTATCTCCAACTATTCGTCTGATCTGTAGATAGCATGTGGAGCAAAACAAGGATGGATCCTGCGCTGTGCCGTTCCCACTCAGTGCCCTCTGAGATCTCCGTCAGCATCATGCAACAGCTTCCTGTGATGTGGCAGGCGCGGCGGCAGGCGCGCAAGGCGGTGGAGGGCGATGTAGCCACTGCAGCAGAGGAGAATGGTCACCCAGCGCGGGCGGCGCTGAACACCCTCAAGGCGGCCAGGCCGCGGGGTCCTCGGGCCAGGCAGGCAGCTGCCACTGCCCAGGCAGCTGGAGGTATCAGCCGGCCCAAGCGCAAGGGCCTCTTCGCAGCCGCCTCCGACTCAGAGAACAGGCCTTCTGGCGGTATGCTTCCATCTGCACCACTTTACAAGCACATCACTGTTTTGGTTCAAAACTGTACATCACTGAAATCTTTAAATTCATGGTTGCTTCGGTGCAGGGCTGGACATCTTTGTGGACGAGGCATTCCGGCCCGGCGGATCATCTGCTGAAGCAGTGCCAGAAGCCGCTCACACAGGAGAGACGGGCTGGAAACAGCTGGGCACCTTTGAACAGACCCGGAAGGAGAATGTGCAGCAGCCCGGCAGATGGGCAGGTGTGCATGCACCCATTGCCTTAACCCACAGTCCAAACAACATTGAGTGTGCAATAGCAAACCTCTGCTTTCTGGCACGTGAAGTTTCTGCTACGAGTTCATCTACTTGTGTGCATACTGGTGCACCGGCGATTGCTGATCTATATTTGCTGGTTTATTGGTATTTTGGTGTGCACAGGAGCAAAGCTGAAGCAGAAGCAATCCTTGATGACGGAGCCGGCTCCTTCCCTGGAGATCCATGTGGACGAGGAACTGGCGCAGCAGCCCTCACGCCGCAGGGCCAAGCCAGACATCGCGGCTGGACCCAGCCTGCGCCTGCGCCTGGACGCACCCGACCTAGAGGAGCACCTGCAGCACGATCCCCTCCGACTCCACAAGGTATGCTGCTTGAATTATTGAGTCCACAATTTGACATTTCAATTTCACGATGTAAAGCACATGCATGCGCTTTGCCGCCCTGGGTGCAATCTAACGGCGAATCGCTGCCGACTGCATCTAGAAATGGTTTGCACATGGACCTTGTATAATGTCAAAAGACTGATCGTACTCTCTTTCTTCATTGTGATGTGATTTCTGGCTGATCCTGAGCTCCCTAGCCTCTGGTTTATTCATTTCAATTTCGATTTGGGCACGCCATGACCCGGCGCCCGCTCATTGTCAGCATCACATGGTGCTGGGGGGGCTAATGAGTACTTTGTGGACCACACTGTAAGCATGTGAATTGTGGCTTGTAGGGTCAGCCACTGGCGTCACAGGCGATTCACGAGCCCATTGCTGCATCGCGTGAGAGGGCGGTGGCGGAGGGCCCTGCCCTGAAGCGCAAGCGCGAGGAGCGCTTTGCCTGGGATGCTGAAAAGCTGGAGGGTCCCTCTGGGATTGAGCTGAGCTTTGAGGAGGTAGAAGCCCAAGCATTTGTCATCTGTTCAGATTTTGAAATGCTTTGCTTCTGCAAATGCAAAGGTTGACAGACACGGCGGCCTGCTACTGTATCATCATGACGCATCACCTTTTAAGTTAGTGGACCTGATGATTATCTGCTGGTTGCAGGTGCGTGCCCGCGACTATCTGCAGCATTCCAAGGCTGCGGCGCAAGCTACCCAGCGGTCTCCTGCGTCAGACGCCATGGACATCAGCTCCACAGTCCAGTCGCCTGCAGCCAGGGCCGCCCCAGAGCCGGACCTGCACGCCACACCCTCCCCGGACGCAGCTCACCGCTCCCCTGCAGCTATGGCAGGCTGCAATGAGCCAGATGCAGGTGCGGCCGCACAGCAGCCAGCGGTTGGGGAACGGCTGAAGGCGGTGCGCACGCAGCTGGCGGCCGCGGCAGAGGAGTGCGACGCGGTGCGGCTAGGCCGCGCGAATTCCAGTGCGTCTCCGGCCTCGGACGGCAGCAGCCAGCCGCGCACGCAGCCCTCCTCGCCGGCCTTTGAGCGCTCGCTCTCCGGCAGCCCACTGACAGCCGTCCAGGAGGAGCTGCCCTCTGACCTCGCGGCGGCGGCTGAGACGCACCAGCCGACGGTTGACGCCGCAATGGACGTGACCATCGCTACACAAGCCGCCTTTGCCGCGGTGAACACCATGTTTGCGGAGACCATGGCCCTGCCGAGGCAGCGGCAGCCGTCCGTCAGTGCACCATTCTTCGCAGCAGGCGACCAGCACGGCCTTCAGGGATCTACAGGTGCAGTGCAGGCAGAGCTGCAGATTCCCGGCGAGGGAACGGCAGCCGCACAGCGCAGCGGGGCCGACATCACGATCGCAACGCGCAGCGCCTTTGACGCGGTCAACTCCATGTTCCACGGCGCGCTGCCGCACGACGCGCCCTGGCCCAGCCAGAGGGGCAACTCCCTGCCACGCCGCGGCGCCGGCCGCGTGTCGTCCGGCGGCGCCCTGACCGCCAAGCTGATCGCCGGCCGCCACCAGCCGTCAGCGCCGCGCAGCTCGTTCCGCTGCAGCGTCGCGCCCGAGCCGACCGTTACCATGGGCACACAGGCCGCCTTCGACGCCCTCAACAGCATGTTTGCCAGCCAGCTGCCTCACGAGAGCGCAGGCGCAGCTGCGCAGCATGCAGAGCCGGTCAGCCATGGGGACGAATTGACTGGCAGAGGAGTGCAGGCAGCGCCAGCCGAACCTGCCCTGGGTGAAGCCGGCCTTGACTTCAGGGTCTACGAGGACACGCAGGTCTTTGGCCGAAAGCCTCAGACAGACGCCAGCGGGGAGCTGGCAATCTACGAGGACACCCAGTTCATGCGGGCGCCTTCCGCACTCACCGCCCGCTCGCTGGCAGAACGTGAGGGTTCAGATTTTTCCGCGGCCGCCGCACCGCCCCAGGAGTCCCCCACAGGCTTCCAGCTCTACGAGGACACGCAGTTCATGAAGGAGAACGGCCAAGGCGGCCCAGGCGACAGCCTGCAGCTCTACGAGGACACACAGTTCATCGGCTCTGCCGCGTGTTGCGCCGGCCCCGGTGCCGCACCGCAGCCGGCCGCACAGCAATCGCCAGGGCTCGGCATTTATGAGGAGACAGAGTTCCGTACTGTGGGCGGCGCGCAGCGGGAAGACTCCCCACGACACGCTGGTACAGGCGTCCTGGAGGTGTACGAGGATACGGCACTGCTGCAGGGGCTGCAGGCAGATGCGCGGTTGCCAAGGCAAGATGTGACGGCCTTCATGACAGAGAATGTGGCGCCTCCTGCCGGGCACCAAGCCGACCAGGACACTGGAGACCTGTTGGCCGACGCCGATGTACTGGATGTCCTTGCAGACCAGGTGGCGCTATCTCTTCCTTCAATGCATGCTTACTTCGCCATTCTTCAGAGCGCCTGTGCTTGTAAAACATTCCAGCCTGCTGCGAGCTGATTAAGAGCAGAAGCCATCAATGTCTGCAAGCGGCAGCTGTGCTGAGGTCTCTGCAATCTTCAAGCGAGAGGTCAGTCATAGTCTTGTGCTCCTGTCGGGCGTCTGGTTCTGCAGGCTAGTTGAGAACACCTGCAAAAGCCATTGCTTTTAGCATGCGGCAGCTGTGCTGAGGAGTCAGTGGGATGTTTGTTGGGAGATCTGACGCCTGGTGATTGTGTACAGGAGAACCTGGGGACGGCTGAACGCATTCTGCCTGCGCGCAATGTGGGCGATCCTGCAGCGGCTGCCTGCGTGCTGCAGGACTTGTCTTTGCAGCGCACTGCGGCTCTGGGGGTCCAGATTGACGAGGACGTGGACGCGCTGCAGCGACTGCACCTGGTGAGAGCCCATCACGCGCACCTTGGCATGCCCTTCTTGGCCCAGCATCCCTGGAATAGGCTTGGCATTGCATCAAGAAAGCTTCATCAGTGGATGAGGGTAGAGATCAGTGTGCCTCGCTCATGCTTGCGTTGGATTTCTGCTTGCAGGCGGGCACTCAAGAGCCAGAAGGTTTTGATGTGTTTGACTGTGCTGACGCGCGTGAAGGCGAGAGCGGTGAACTCGGCAGTGGAGCAAGCAGCAGCTCAGCCCACCTGTCATAGGATGGTAAAGATACAGGCGCAGCATTTGGTCATGGCATGATGGTTCTGCATTATGAAAGAATTGACAAGGCTTGCCAGGCTGGTACTGCACATACAGCCTGCAGAGTTGGATTGCTGTCTGACAAAATTGTATCTAGGGGTTGTTGATTCAAGGAAAGACCCCAGAAGCTGACGAAATCCACTCTTACAACTGCGCATGCGTAGCTGCAGCAGCTGAAATTTGTAAGATGGTGTTGTCATGACCCTATTATGATTATTTGAGATCTGTCATGACCTGCTCATCTGTCATGGCTGGTTCATCAGACCGGCTTCGGTAGATAAGATCAGGCAAATCGCACTGGTAATATAGCCCTTTGCAATAGATATACAGCTTCAAGACGGACTTGCCATCCTTATTGTGCTAGTACGAGTTGCCAAGGACTGAGAAACAACACAGCACAACAAATCATACTACTTTCATAGAAAATGCGTGTTTGGCTGTGTTTCTGAGCTTGAGGTACCTGCAGGACAGTGGGAGTGCATTGAGTTCCAGACACAGTCAAGTAAAAGTTTCTATTCAGTCACAGCTTCAAGCACCTTGCAACATGCAGTTGGGACCTCACACATACACATACGCAACACAGCGGGGTGATTTCAATCTAAAAAACAATGGTGAGCACCATGCTGTTTAAGTGCTGGCCTGAGAAGCTCACGCTGAGAAGACCGCCTATCGCGCAGCAAACCACCATATGGCCCAAGCTCATTATTGTCAAGTGGCTGGAGGCTGACTGAATGAAGAGACCCATTGCCAGGGCACCCAGCCCAGCAGAGCACCAGAGCCCAGGTGAACGACCATAGTTTCGCCAATAAACACGGACATACTTTTTGCATATAATGTTCATAACAGCTGCGGGTTGCATCACGCACACAAGTCAGCTGCAGCCTCCTGACTGTACTATGAACAACGAGCAACAAGGTCCAAGGCATATTGGATGTTTCAAGAATGTGGGAATTTGTCTTTTCAAACCTGAGAACACAGAGAAGGACAGGAGGATGGTAAAATTCCAAAGAGGTTCCCACAAGAGAAAGTCATTCTCCAGTGAGTTTTGCTGGCACGTCTTACCGCGTCCCTCGGCGGCTGTTGCTCTCTTTTGCGCTTTGTAATATTGGCCTAAAGCCTGTTGAGCCAGCACCAATCAGATGGAATTCGATACTTTATAAATCTGAAAATTGCTGGAGAGACGCACAAGCAGATTGACACGTTTTTGCATCTAGAGGTGTTTGAACCCTCCACTCCTTTTATGTTTACCTCGCCAACTTGACCAACTTGAAGGCCATACACACCCACAGCGCCATCCGTTGCACCTGCAGTGGCGCTTGTGTATCAATCAAAGGAACGGTGAGCAGTGCATCCGTGAAGACGACTTAATGCAGAATTTCACCGAGTTTGTGGAGGTGGATTTACCTAGAAAGTAGCCAAATAAAAGCAGGCTGATTGCTGCTATCAGTCCTACAATGTTGGGTTGCCAAGTGCATACTCCGTTCATGAGGCCCTGGATGAATACTTAAGTCTTCAGATGACCTCGCTGTGATCACGCTGTTGATTCACAACCACGCCTAACACTCAATGGTTGGGTTTTTGAGAACTGCTTTCGCCTTTATGGCTGGTTTACACAGCGTGCAGCTCCAAAAGCTGTAGCTTTTCTTTAATCATCATATATCCTGTATTTCCGGCTTTGATTCCGGCTTGCCACCGTTATCCAATTAGGTTGCTGCACACCCAGGACTGAAAGATTATTCGAGAGCAAAAATGGCGAAGAACTTACGAACGACATAGGTAAGGGATCAGCGGCAACTATATCGAGCGCGGTTGCTTTGAAGTGTGACTGATCTCAGCAAAACAACACACTTCCAGTCAATTTACACTATGGCTTCTTCACAGGGCATCACAGGAAAGATTTTAGTAATGTGGTGTGCTCAGACTACAACCTAATCAGGCAACTTGGCGATGAAGCATCTTCTTTCTCTTGATATTTTCTCGATCCTGGTACAATGTGGTGATCAATAGAAAAGGCTGGATCATTTTGATTTCAAGCTCAGTCAATGTCTGGTGAAAATCTGGGATACAAGAGAACGGACGAGATTCCAAAGATTCAGGGTTCTTGACCACATACACTGTCAAAATTGCGAGAAGATGAGGTCGAGAAGGTCATTCCGCAGACGAGAATTTGAGGTTTGGCAATTTGATTTTACTTCTTGTGCATCGTGGTATCTAGCGCAACCAGCATTTCGCAGAATGAAAGAAGGCAGGTGTCCAACCTCGCCGCCGACTCACTGGCTGATCGCCATATTTCTTGCTGTGCAGATGCGCAACGAGAAGAAGAGGGAGAACATACCTTGGAGGCAAACCGTCAAGATATTCAGTGCTGCAACGACCTTATTAGTCGTGGGATACATTCTGGGTGGGTGGGCGGCCACCTTCATGGATTCTCTTGCTTTCGAAGGCCTTCGGCTGTGCCTGTCTTAACAGGCAGCTCTGAATCATGGCTGCTGGGCAGGGGCTCTTAGGAAAACTGAAGGACCGTACCAGATATGCCAGGTAAAGTAAAAAGGCGTAAATGCACACACTCTTTTCTGTCCAAAGCATGCCCCTTCCTCTGAGAGTGCAACAAAGATTAAGGAGCTCCACAGGTCCCCCACACCATGTCATGGACATCATCATAGATTGCCCCTTGTGCTGGGATAGGTCGGTCAGGGAGCTCTCGGGTTCCTTTCATGTCTTGCTTGGGAGACACAGCGGAGTCTCAGATCGACCGCACTGTTGGGGCGTCTGTTCGGCATATTGTTCTGCTGCAGTCTTTCCGGGGTATTTGTGGGTAAGACCCATACTCGGTGTCCAAAATACCTAGGACGACGAGCCTGCAGTTTGGTTCGTTCTCCTCAATCTTGTGTGTATCAGAAGATCTTGGCAATGTACTCAGGAAAAGGATGGTAGGCAGGAATACTGCTCACTGACAGCCCCCGCAATCATTGATTTTTGTTACGCACTGGAGCTGTCTAAAACTACCAACCAGAAATACTGTACAACGCATGCAGGGTTGGGAGCGACCCTTGCGAAAAAAATCCAGCAGGTCTTCTTCCGTGCCAACTGGATACTGATGGTCATTTGTCTCGTTAGCTTTCTATATGGCAACGAATTGAACATTGATAATTGGATCATATACAACAAATCAAAAAAGTTCAGCTGGTCAATGTTCATTAGTGGGCAAGCCATCCTCAGCGCTGCCATTGGCGGAATGGACATGGTAAATCATCAAGCTCCTGAGTCGTGATTTCAGTGCACGTAGGTCTGTCTGTGACAGCCGCTGACAATTGTCATATGAGAACTTCTCTCTTGAACAACTGACTTGTGCGCATCATTGCAGGTGATTCGGACAGGCGATCGGCAGCAAATGAGGTTTTGGTATTACGCGGTATACAACGTTACAGTATCTCTCTTGATCCTCCCCTGGCAAGGACTAACCCACACTAGCCAAGGCTTTCAATGAAACCATTTTTGATCTTTTGGCGCTCCAGCTGCCAGCCAGTGCGCAGTGCGCAGTGCGTAGAGAATCGACGCTGTCCGCGCTGCAAAATGCAAGCCAAGACAGGGCCAGATTGCAGGGTCGGGGTCGGGTCAGTTGAAAGGCAGACATGATTGGCTGGCTGCCCGCTGGCTGGCTTACAAGCATTGCTGACTGGCTTGGTGGCTGAGTGCAGCCGGCACTGTTACGTCATGTTGAACTCTCAGAGTGTGATGGCAATTGAGAGGTTGTTCCTCCGAGGCTGAGATCATCTCTGAGATCATCAGCAATTGCTCATGCCTGGTGACAGTAGCGTGAGGCACTGACTGAGTGTCTTATAAGACTGGATTGGTTTGTCAGACGGGAAGACAGTAATGTGAGGGCCTTACTGGCTCTGGCCTGAATCAAGCAGATTACACCGACTCTGCTACAGAAGTGATTGCTTCCAAGGGGAGAGACTTCACCCATGCGCAGACATCTATCCTACACTTGCTACTAGTTATGAACTCTCTGCAATTGGAAAATATTCCCAAACATGTGATTTGTCTGTGCTTAACAAGAAGCTGATACAGAATCATGACATTTTGACGTACAGCAGAGTGCTGTCTTTCTCGGTGGCTCGCAGATCAGGACATCATTTGCATGCAGGATGGTGGGGGTTGCCAGAATTGGCACCCGTCAGCTTCAAATTTTGGAAGCTGCACAGCGATCTGAAAAGCAAACTGCGACACGCAAAGCTACTCAGCAAACTAAGAGCTTTGGAAGAGCTTTAGAGAAATCTCAATAGACTGGTGCCAGCATGACGAAGAGGAATGACCAGAGCTCTTATGACAGGAAGATAAATGGCGGAAGGCAGAGGCGGGAGCTGTCGCCACAGGAAGAGCGGACCGTTTGTGGATGTAAGTTGCTCTCGCGCTCATCAGTGACAAACTCTCGAGTGGTCATGTCCGCAAACGATCCCCTCTGGAGGAGTGCTGGAAACGAAGATTTCAGGGTATATACCAATCTACTGCCCTCAGCTCCTGCTCTTCATTCTCTGACATCATCCATGATGCAGTGTGCGTGGCCGTCGTCGTGCTTCTGGCCGCCTGTTTCTGCCTTGTCTTTAGATTCGCGCAGAAGAACCTGCAAGACTCCTACGATACACTGGGTGAGATTCTCTCATATATATAGGTGTCTTTCACTGACTCAGCTCAGCTCACATACCTGCCAGTGACGTCCTTGCTACCACTTCTGTCGACATTGTGTCCTTTAGAAGACATTGTACATGCTCTCACGACATCAAGCTTGTGTCCTGCAGACCACTGAAGGCTTCAAGTTGGCCTTGTAGACTGTAAGGATGTCAACAAAGAGGAAGAGGCTGCACATATGGATTGGAATGGAGGGGTGAACAGGAGGGAAACGAAGCTCAAGCCCTTTGTGATACTTGAGGACTGCTGTACTGGGGTCTGTGCAGCTGCAAATCAGGACAATGTCGTTCCTGAGGTTTCACCAGTTCAGCGGAAAATGTTCAGCAAACTTCAGACTCTGTCTGTGGTTGGAGACAGGCACAAGATGACCTGTAGCTTGTGTCACTCCCCAGTGTACATGTAGGTTGCTTGTTTTGTAAAGGCTCTGCTCTACAAGATTTGACGCCAGCAAAGCACTTAGCCTTTCCACTTGTTGCCAGGCATGCATGCACTTAACCATGTGCAATGTGCAGTGTCTCAGGTGCAAGAAGCATGGCAACTCAGCAGTTGCATGGCATCTTTCAGGTGGTGACTGGCTGCCAGAGAGGTGTAAGGGCCTTTCTGATGATCATTGATGCATGGTGCCTTGAACATTGATGCATGGTGCCTGCAGCGCTGCGCTCATGCTGAGCATGCTGAGCTCAGCTATTGCATGCAACGCGCAGTGCAGAAATGACCCTCTCATTATGTGTTGGCCACAGAGCTGAGACAGTAGCAATACTCTTCCTGATGTCCTGCTAAGTTTTGAACACTCGCTTTGATTTTGATCGCCAGTCATGTGTGTGCACCTGTTGTTATTCTGCCCTGCCTTCTACTGTGCTCGCAGCTCATCTGAGGCTTCCTCTGCAGCCGGCTCTTCACTTCAACCTTCAGCAGCGCTGCATATCACAGTGCTTCCTGGCTTGGGAGTTTCTGCATCCGCGTGCGCGGGAGATGTTCTCCTTAATTTTGTGGTTTTAACTTCTCACCATCTGCATGCAGGTATTGGTTTTGCCATTGTCTGCCTGGCCTCTTGTCTTGCATTGACTCCTGTGTGTGTTCCTCTGATGGACCGAGCCAGTTGTCAAGCAGATTTTGTGTGAGTTTTGGTTTGGCAGTCCCTGTCTGATGTAATAAGATTGCACCATCTTTCCCTCTAGGCCTTCCTCTACATATATATCAGTACCACACGAAGGAGAGGTGGCTGCTTAGGGTCCAGGTGACTCCTAGGGTTCTCAATTTCACTCCCTGCTGTGTGTGCCATGAGAAATGCTCCTGTGGAAAACCACAAAACGCTCTCCCTTCCGCCTGGCTACCTCGCATCGTGGTATCTTGAAGTAATGAAGGCCAAAAGGAAGCGCAGCAAGAATGCAGGTGTTGGAATCGACTTCAAACGTGCAAAGCTCAAGGTTGGCAAAAAGTTGCCGAAAGCCCAGAATGCCACGGACACAAATTTCAAGGCCCAATCCATCAGCCTACCAGGACAGAGTGCCTTCACGGATGATCGTGCCGGAGTTGCAGTCAGTGATCGCAACCTCACACTGAAGGTGATCTGGGAAACGATCCAGTCTGAGATAGCACTTATAGCGTGCATTATGCATCTTTATTGCATCAGCTTACTTCAAACCATATTCAAATCCGCATGTTTACGCAATCATTGTTTTCCTTCGTGCAGGACTTGCTTGGCCAAGTTGGCCATTACAGTGAGAAAGTCCGCAAGGACGCTCTGCAGGGAATGTCAGAGCTCTTTTCGAATCATCCAGCGGAGCTCAAGAGCCAGGTAGGTTGCGTTGAACGCAACAGTGCCTGACAAGCTCAAAGAAGTAGGAGCAGTCCTGCCCTGAAATTATAAAGCTGTTGGCCGATGATGATGCAGGCGGGGCTCGTTGTAGAAGCACTGGCTGAACATTTAGCTGATGCTGATACAAGTGTGCGTGCGGCTCTCAAAGACCTACTCAAGGCTGTTGTCTTCCCTGGCCTGGGACCTGCCGCACTGGCGCCCTTTCTGCCCCTCATCATGGCTCACATCACCAGTGCCATGACCCACCTGGCTGAGGCTGTCCGGTGAGCATGTCCCTGCACTGTCTGCATAAAAATCTCAAACGATGGTTTCCCTCGAGGTGGGGAACTGCCGGCACCTGTCTGCAGTCACGACTGCTGGATTCCTGAAATGAGCTCGTCAGTGTTTGTGGCGTGCAGCAAGGATGCCCTTCATTTCTTGAACCTGATGATGGCAGCAGCGCCGCAGCAGGTCACTGGCACTTTCTTGCTGCCGGCCCTTCAACACTACAGCCACCTGCTGCTGCCCTCCCAGCGTTCACGCTCTGTCAAGGCCGGCTCTGTCAAGACACTGCAGGAGGTGCGCTCTAAGCACTGCAGGATCCTCCAAGACAGTAACAAGATTGCTTGTCCACCCTTAATGACCTCAAATGCAAGGTTCACCACTGCTGAAGCATCCAATATAGAATGAAGTGCTCCTTCTACATTTGATCACATCGCATGTGAGGGGCCTTGACATGTTGCAGGTGGTTGAGGGGTTGAGAAGCCTGCTGCATCAGGCAGCAAGTGTTGACCAGCGCGAGCTCCACGAGAGGCCGCATGTGGAAGCTGGCACAGACACCAATACACCCGCATCAGTTTCAGGCAGAGCAGCAGATATCACGCTGTTTGCACAGCGATTTGAGCCGCCGCCGAGGTCCCTCATGGCGCACTTGATCGGCACCAGCCAGGGTAATCCCTTGCGGCAGCCTTCAGGTCAGAAGCAAAGAACCGGTGCTGCTGAGGGTGGGCTCTCGACTCCATCCATCCCCACGCATTTGATTGCTCATAGTCCAGATTTAATCGGAAATAGCTTTTTTTGTGCGTTTTCCAAATTCAAACTGTTCCTGCACACCTCTTGATCATTACGGTCCTTGGGACTTGCATGAATTGTGGTATTGCAGGAGGCAACACAAAGGAGCCTCGTCAGCTTGCGTTGGAGAGTTTGCTGGAGCGCTTGTTGGAGGCATGGGTGGAATGCACCCCAGGCCAGCTGTCCTCTGCTCCTGATGCTGCGGCGGTGCAGTGCTGCGAGGCAATCCTTCACTGCGCAAGCCTTGTTCTCGACCGCATGACGCCGGGTAAGTCTTCAATTTGATTATATTGCCTCATCATTGCTTGAACACGTCCATTTCCGCCGCATTCTGCTCCCTCAGCATTCCAGCATGCCTGTGTTTTCATGCAATGCGGCTTATGGGTTTATTTGTTTATGAGTTTGCTGGATGTGTGCAGGAAGCGACCCGGCATGGGCTTCTGCCATCATCAATAAGGTTGCGCCTCACGTGCCAGTGAGTGCGCCGGTGGTGAGAGTGTCCCCGGCAGTCACAGACTCTCTGGTGAAGATCAATGTGTCATCCGCGAAGCTGCTCACGAGATTCTTGACAAGCACTGACGCTCGGGTACACCTCCGCAATCCCCTGCCTCCATGTAGATATATGCAAAAGCAAAATTACATGGCAGGAATGAACTCTGTCAGCAGAAAAAAGGAATTCAAAGCAGATGTAAATTCTGTCACGGCAGCCCTCAGATTGCCATTGTTCACCTGAGTTGCTCTGCAGGCGTCACAGCGTGGGAATGTCGTCTGGATGGAAAGGTTGCTGGGTTTCTACGAGGGATTGTTGAGGGACGGCCAGGTGCTGCCAGCCAGCAGCAGCATTGGCGAGGCGCCAGAGCAGCCCGCCATCTCCGCCGATGTCTACACGCATGTCCTGTCGGGTGCGCACACACTCCTTCAACTCTGCTCCCTGAATCTAGATGACCATCACAGTCCTTGCTGCGTTGCACGAATATGCACTGCGATTGCCATTTTATGAGAAAATATTTTATGAGCAGATATCGCGTTCTCTACTTGAATACGTACCTTGAGCAAGGGATGCATGCATAGCAGGTGTGCGCACTGCGCTGCCGTTTGTCACTCCGGAACGGCGGCACAGCCTGCTGGCGGCTGTCGATGCATTGACGAGCCGCGTCACCGCCAGGTCAGCGGTGACTGCTGCCTGCCTGCACTTCCGAGCTTTTTTCCTTGCGCGGCCCGATGTGTTCTATGCTGACCCTGCCACGGGGCTGCCTCTCATCAGCGAAGAGGAGGCTGCAGGCTGGCTCAGGGTGAGGCTGCAGCCTGTAAAACAATGTCCTGTCTATTTCACGATCGTGCCTAATCGTCTGACTGAGAATGAATATTCTCTCTGTTCATGCTCACGCCTAAATGTCTGATTGAGAATGAACGTCCTCTTTGTTCATGCTCATGCCTAAATGTCTGACTGAGGATGAACACCCTCTTCTTTCATGCTCATGCCTATTTTTTCATGCCAATACCTCGCAAGAAGCTGTCATTATGCAGATATTGATTGGAGTGTGCATGTTGGTGTTGCAGCCGCTGCCGCGCCTGCTGTGGGAGCTGGGCAGCAAGCACACAACAACTTCCTTGACAGCTCTGCGCATGCTGCACAATGCTGCGCGCTATTCCAGGCTGGACGGGCCCATCAGCGCAACCCTGCAGGAGCTCCAGGCTCAAATGACCCCGCTGTACATCACAGCGATGCCCGCAAAAGGCAGCGCAGGTAAGGTGAAGAAGGGGGTTCAGGAGGAGGCGAGCATGCATGCTGGAGAGCAGCGAGTTGGTGCAAGACTCATGCCAGGACCCCTGGCGCGGCTTCCGCTGGAATGCCAGGTGGGTGCTCACGCTCGCTGTCGTGCACTTATAACCTCATGACCCAGGGAATCACCTGAAAAGGGCTTGCGTGTACAAGAGTGTTTGAAGTCCCTCCCTGATGCTTTGATTGCGCAGACTCTGGCGGTGGACATCATCTACTTCTACGCTACAATCACAGAAGCCACGCTGCGCATGCTGGCGCTGCTGTGCCTGTCGCCCATCTACCCTGTAGCTCTGGCCACTCGTGCTCTGGGAGTGCTGCAGAGAGCAGCAGCCCTACCCAGCGTGGCACCTGAGGGATATCTCAGCCTCCAGCTCTCCATTTTGACAGGTTGCAGCAGTCAAGTGGACTCAGAGCAGTTGGACTCCGGTTTTGAGAGGTCAAGATGTTTGGTTGACGCAGCACGTCAAGGCCTGCAGACATTTCCGGGGGGTGTAGGTGCGTCATGTCAGCTTTCTTCAAAATGTTCTCACAAGAATGGGCTTGAATCTGTGCATGCACATCATCCAGCAACGTCAGAAATCCATTTGTCTCTGAGACTGAACTCTTGAAATGAATGCATGCAGGCGTCGCGTTGGATTGTCTGGCAGGCGCTCTTCTGCAAGAATGCAGCAAGGGGAGCATGCGGTCTTACTATGGCGCATTGCAGATCCTGACGGCAGCAGCAGCCAGTCATGCGCCGTCTCAGCAGCAGGCAGGCTTAGCACAGACCTTGGTAGACAGCATTCCTCGCATTGTAGTCCAGTATGCAGTTGGGGTGCACCAGCCAGCTGCAGCAGACCAGCGGAATGGCATCGCAAATGCAAGCCCGGCAGCCGAAGTGAGAGGTCAGCAGTACCCTTCCGAGGCATATATTGGCCTCCTGGCTGCTGCACCTGCATTCCTGCCAAGGGTCTTTGCAGAGCTGGCAGCGCATGCTGATGCAAGTCAGGCGGCAGCAAGTGAACAGGACATGCAGCAGCGTGTACTTGCAGCAACAAGCACTCTGTGCGAGGTATTTGCTGATGACCGCCTCAAATGCAGCCTCGTTGGGATGCAGGCAGAAGCAGGCCAGGTTGTCTCAGTGCTGGGAAGATTAGCTGCACCTTTGCATGCAGGCGAGAGCAGCAGGTTGAAGAGCTTGTTCACTACCTTTTATGGACTGCCTGTGAACTATGCGGACTGAAGTAGACATGCGAGTTGCAATACTTTTGTGGAATCAGATTAGAACGTGAAGAAGGACGTTCCACTTGGTAGCAAATTAAGAGGTTCACATACAACCAAATACAACAACGAAATCCTTGTGGAGTTCGTTGACAACATCAAACTATCTCTCTTGTCCGATGGTCTTAGATCTAGGAAAGCATCAGGTTTTTTGCTTGTTCCCTGCACGGCTGCGGGGTCTGGATACTAATATTTCAAATATGCTTCCTGAACAGACACTGCGTCAGACTTCTACTTTGCAGGCACAACCATCTTCCTTTCGCGTGGTATTCCTCCTCTGCCTGCAGCTATGCCGGTCACCAACGCTATTGGTGGCGCATGTGGTGGTGCCGGCAAGATCAAAATAGCTGCAATGTGCAGCTGGTGCAGTTGCTTGAGTGCTCTATTCCATTGCTGTTGACATGAAAATTCAAGCAGTAACTCATCGCAGATACTTGACAAGCACTCAGGAGATCAGCTATTTTCCTGAGCCTTGAGACCTTACTTGTCGTTATTCTTGCAAAGGGATGTGGCATGTCAATACCTGCTGGATGCCTGACTTATTGTGGCAACCCCAGAGTAGTGTTTATGGCTGGACCAATATGGAAAATTGGGCAGGTCTTAAGAGTGACTGCAGTGTCAGACAATGCATGCATGCGCACATAATCATAATGTGCGTATGCACTGGAAGGGCTATGTTCTTGTTGCCGACAGGTGCGCATGGCACAGCACCATGCGGCTATACATATGGCGTGGCACTGCCAGGCAGTGGTGATCACGTGCCAGTGACCAGTGTGGTACCATCGGTGACCACAAGCCACAGTGCGTACAGGTTACAAGGCATGGCAGAGAACATCAGTGCCAAGCATCCCAGTTGGAGCGAATCGAGGCGATGTCTTACAAGGAACATGTTGCAGAGCGCCGCAAATTGATTGAAGAGGTTATCAAAGGCACAGAAAAGTATACAAAGGTGAGCATTTCTTTTGACCTGCATGTCACCCATCAGAGTGCTTTACAAACGATATTTTGCACCATTTGCTGCTCTTGAGGAGGGCGTTGTTCAACCGTGCGCCAGGTCTCAGGTGTCTTCTGCTATTTGCAACGTTATCCTTACATGCTTTGCTGATGTTGCCTTCTTGCAGATGCAACCCATCCATTGGTAAGCCTGCGGCATTGTGTGCTACCGCAGATGCTCGAGGAGATGTCAGGCTTCATTTAGGAACAGCTTCCTCTTGGACGGGAGAAACACTCGGCCGCATGAGAGTGTGCAACACTTTTCATGTTCAAGCCTGGGCTGGAGGAAGGATGTGATGAGGGAATGCCGCACCCTCACACCTGTACCCTTTGTGCATGCAAACAAATGCAGTACTGCAGTACCAGCTGGCGTAGCACCCGAAGCCTTTGGGAGTTCCTGCATGAGGACTGTAATGAGACATCATGAATCCACAGGAGGAGCATCTCTCAGGCAGCTGGGTGGTTAGGTGACTCTAGATGTCTGCCTGGATTTTACATTGGTAATGAGGATATCGAATTGCAAATCGTGTCATCGCTGTGCTTGCATCCTCACAGAATCAATGAGATCTCCAGGAAGTTCATCGCATTCACTCATCACGAGCATCTAAGAAAGTAATTACTTATAAGATATCAGGTCACCTCGCCATGGACTGACTAGTGTCACAGGGGAACCTAATCAGCGCTGATCAGCTCATGAGAGCTCATTTCATATGTATCCACTGCAGTTGCAAATACTTTGTCACTTCACCATTTCATCTTGGAGTCAGCTTCCAGCAGCTTGGAAGCTGTCCAGATGCCCTAGTAAAGTTGGCAGCAATAATACGGCATCCTTAGCATGCGTCCTCATTCAATTGCTGGAGTACTTCAGTTCCTAGGAGGTAGGACTGGTGCAATCGCTCTCCCTATTCTAAGGTATCCTGTCAAATGGCGCAGTGTCGGCAAAGCACCGGTCAAACACGTTATCCACTGCCCGCTTAGCACATCCTGGGCCCTTGCAGTAATCATTCATTCCAACGGACAGCTCCGCCCTGCGGCGCACGCAGCGCTGGTGCTGGCCTCTGAAGCCAGTGTTCCCTCGCAAAAGCTCCTGCTTAAAGTGGCAGTCACCGCTGAGGCTGGCAGCCCGCACTTCACTGCAGGCGTGGTGTTCACAATTGGTCCAGTCCAGGTCTGCGCCTCTGCAGTGGTCGTAAGCATGGATCAACTCGTGCGTCAGCACGTGAGACACCTCTTCCTGGGCTGACAAATGGTTGCTGCAGACAATCACCTGCACAACACTGAGCCCTCATATGCAGAATTCAAGCCACCGGGCCCCAATCAGTCATTGCGTTGGAAAGTCCGAAGAACAAATAATGTGCGCTGTGAGCTTACGCCGTCAGGGACTCTGAATCCACCGCCCACTTCTTCTGAACAGGATTCCAAACTGAAGAATCTCTCTCCTACTGGACAGCCCGCCTGCGTGCAAATAGGAGATATCAACAGTCTATAATTACTTGCGTTATGGTTGTGAGCAATTTTGCCACTGATGTCGCAGCAGATATGTACAGCAATGAATGCGCACCTCCTCAAGCTTCTCTACCATGAACTTGACCACTGGATTTCGGGTGAGGGCATGATCGACCATGCGACGACATTCTTCTGTTCTTTTCCCAGAATTGTGTACATTGACATCATCACTAGCACCTTCGCTCATATCACGCTTTGATCTTCAGGAGGACATTTACACGCTCACTCTCACCTATGATGAAGTGACACAGCAAGTCAATAGTGCGCAGAAAGATTGTGAACAATTTGGATCTTTGACTGGTTTGAAAGAAGATTTGACGAAGAGGCGACAACCGACGTTGTCCTTCGGCGAAAAAATCCATATTCGTCAATCCCCTTTTGCATGCAGGGGTTCATGATATCTGGCGCACCAATTGTCGCTTCAATAAGCAAGGAAGGAGGAATTTGAGAAACTTCAGTACTGAAATGTCAAGCGCAAATGTTGTATCAGCAATGTAAATGTTCAACAAGGTTCTTGGCTCGTCAAACAAGAGATCAGCGGGTGTCTCCTTTGGGCGTACAATAATGAGTAATATTGCTCCTCGATCTTCCTTGCGGACGTCCTCCCCGATGAGGATTCTAGTGTCATTAACATATAAAATGCACAACTGTCATAGTGCACGTCCGATTTCTTAGTCCCTTTGAAGCACTCCCGATGTGGCTCGTCCACATCTGGACTGCGTTTCTGCTTTTTGCGCTGCTACTCGTCATTGTCGTGCTCCTCCTTAGGTGCAGTATCCCAATCTACTGAATACAAGGTTATCATTGATGCATGTGTTCTTCATGGCACTGATGATAATGCTGGAGCAGACTAAGTAGCAGACTGTTCGAGTGTCTGCAGGAAGGTGCAGGCACTGAGGCGACTCGTATGTCTGAAATTCAGCATCCGATGTGTGCCAAAATTGTCTGGCATCACAGTGGACAGATCCATATTTTCTATTTGGGATGGTATGACTCGAGCTTAAGTGCTTCTGTTTGCCGATGGACACAGTGAGGGCCAGTTCAACACTTGCCTCCTCAAGCGGTCATTGAGAGATTGCTGACGCAGGTTCAATTACTTTGCATGGAGTTTCCCTGTCGTCAGAGATCTTGAGGAAGCTAGACTGGCATCTGGAATGCCGGCAGGGTGGGTGAAGAGTCCTAACTCCCCGACTGAAGCTTTTTTGTTTTCTGCAGAGTTTTGGACACAGACTAAGAGTCATCAGACATTGCCACATGATTTATGTGTTTGCAGTCACCGTCGGAAGCGTGCATATCCAGCTTGCCTGGCCATGGCGGGCACGGGGGTGTGCATGTCTGCGCATTGTTGGGCTGTCAATTGAGTTGGTTGCCAGAAGTCTCCCACAGGTAGAGCAGCATGGAATTGCAATGCACTCATCAAAACATTCAATGCTTCAATGAAATGATATCAATATCGAAGATGTGCTGAATGTTGAACTGCACGCGTGGTGTCTGTTGTGCAGCCCATAAGCCCAGAAGCGCAGCGGCAGCAGGAGATCAGAGCGGCACAAAGAATCAATGGTCCAAAGCTTGCTGCCGTTGATCGCTTGCTGTGGGGTGGAAAGCGGGGATGGTCATCTCCTGGGCAGACATGTGTCCCCATGTGCAGGAGATATGTGCAGCGCCTCCTGCAAGACGCTTCTTTGAGTCTTCACGACTTGTCCATCACTTTCAGCCCAAGCCAGCCTCTGAAGCCGGTAAACAGACATTTTTTTGAGGCTCCCTGTCACCCTTTCATGTGAATTCTATGGTCATGATTAGATGGTCTGAGATAACTTGATTGCAGGCACATGTATCTGGCCCAGCTGACACTCCCTGGAACTTCCGCCTTCTTCTGAGAGATGTCCTCGTGCGAAGCACCAGCACAGTGATGGCATCTACTGATTTCCAGACTTCCCTAGATGTCAAGGGGTTGAGCCTGGAATTCCTGGCTCCCTCAAACAGGTGAGGCTCTCATTGTGCCCTGTCCTGCATTGTATTCATTATATTGACAAACAAACTCTGATGCCAATTGTGAACCAGGCCGGCCATGCATCGGACAGCGCGCCTGCCATTCAGCATCCTGCGGAGATGGGGCCTCAGTGTGCAAGCCAACTGGTCCTGCCAGTCTGAGTCTCTGGCAGCCACTGTTTCAGCAAATGCCATCCCACTTTGTTTCAACAGCGAATGCGCCGAGGCAATTCTCCAGATTAGAGCCAGCTTACTCACATACCTCAGGCACAGTAGCTACCTGCAGATACGCCCACAGGTAAATTTTCCTGACGGTTTCGTACAGTCAGAACAATTAGAATGGCCCCTACTGTCTAGAAGCAGGGACCATGCCAAATTTGAAAATATACATGACAAATCTCATCATCTGTGACCAACTCTACAGGTGCCCGTTGACGCCTCCCCATCCCAGTGGTGGCAACATGCAGTGCGCTGCATTGGCAGAGAGCGAATGGGTCTGCTGGACACGACCTCACCAGCCATTGTGACGCCTGAGCGCCGTGCGCTGCGACATGCCTACATGAAGGCATACCTGAACCAGCACGGTCCGCGCCGATGGCTTCGCATGCCATGGCATGGCTCTGCCAGACTGCTGAGGGTGCGAGGCATCTGCATCACCTTGTGAAAGACACGAGTGCTGAACTCTTGTGGCCCATGCCATGTCACATGCACTAAGCAAGTCAAGATGGACATCCTTTGTACATGAAAGGCTGGGAGTCAACGCACTAGGCCCCCGTTTGCTGTACAGGAGCATGAGGCAGAACTCAGCCTGTGCGAGATTGTGAGGTACCGCTGGTGGGCATGGGCAACGGTGCATAGCGCAATACCTGTCGAGGTATGAAGCTAGGGAGATTTTTTCTTTTTGCATTTTCCTCATACCTAAATGCAGGGCAGACCGCAAACTTCCCTTTTGCTGAGCAGGTGTTGTCAGCCAAGTTGGCCAAAGTGCTGGCTGTTGCAAAGTTGCGGGCGAGCAGCAGCGCAGAAGGGCCCTGTTCGCACATCCAGCTGCGCTTCCACTGTCCCAGAGTGTCTCTGGCTTTCCATGTCCATCCGCCACCTGCAGCCTCACACATGTCGTCAGCCTCATCCTTGGCAGCAAAGAGCAGCCATCCGGCGGTGTTCGAGCTGTGCATGCGCGAGCTGCAGGCCTGCGCATTGACCCATATGCAGCCAGAGTTGAAGAAGATCACAGGCTCCATGCGCACGGCTTTTGATGGCAGCATTGCAGGTCTCACGTTCAGGGAGGTTGGGGCAGCTCAGCTCAGGAGTGGCATGTCAGGCTTTGAGGCAGCATCCAGCCCTCCCAAGCCGCGTTTTGGCGCTGTGCCCCCATGGCTCGTGATGTCTCCTGCTGCTGGTGGAAACGCGGAGCATGGGGTATGTTGAACACCTTGGACTCACTGTGAGTCATGAGGGTTTCGTGTCATTCTGCATGCATTCCGACGAGTACAGGAATTCATTGTGTTGTCATCTCTTTGCAGGATGCTTTTGTCCGGCTGCAGTATCGCCTGCCGCTGCTGGCCAGTGAGCCCAGCAAGTGCTGGGTCAGGTTTGGGGCACTGGATGCCATCTACTGTCACTCGTCTCTGTTGCGCATCGCCGGTTTTCTGGATGACGCATGGCCGGCAGCGCCAGACCTGGATCCACTGGCTGTGAAGGCAAGCGTCTCATTGAAGGAGGTGGTTCAAGGGTCAGTCCGATCCGCGCAGCTGCAGAGCTTGGAGACGCAGAGCCTTCCAGGGTTGCAGGTGCGAATCAACTCAAAGTCATCTTACAGATTTTTGTTTCCTTGTTCATGCATGAGTGCGTGAGAAACCTTGATTGTCCTCCAAAGATACTGTCTGTGACTGGTGCAGGTCATAGTCGGCAAAGTCCGTATCCTGTTGCCATGCATGCCACTGCCGCAACTTGAGAGGCCTCCGATCCTGCCTCATGGATCTGCCTACGAAGGACCGCCGCATGCTGCAAGTATGGGACTTGGACTTAGCTCGCCTGCAAACACTACTGCACCCTTGGAGGATCAGGGCATCAGGGTCCTTGTGCTTCTCCTCGGAGATCTGGCGCTGACATCTGGCGCCTCTGCACAATATCAGTCTGGGACGCCGGCCCGGGAGCCTCTCATTGCTGCAACCACGTCAGACAGAGGTGAACCTCTACGTAGTGTACGCACCTGGTCAATGCTTTCTGGATCCTTCTATAACTATCGGTGATAGTGAGTGTTGAAGGGGCGACAAGAACATGCAATACACATTCATGTGGGTTTAAATCCAAGAAGAATGCTGTGGTGACCAAGGTATGGGAAATTCTTTCACCACTTACCAGGGTTGGGTTTGCATCAGGGCGCTTGTGGGACTCATTTCCACCAACCGATGAGTCCGCCTGCAGCAAAGGATGGTCGTCTGAGCCTGGTTCCTCAGCCAGAGACCCTGCAAGGCGCTTGTCAGATGGCGGCCCTGACAATCTGCAGGCAAGAGCCATCATCTCTCCCACTGAAGAAAATTCATCTTTGGAAAAATGAAAATTTGTATAGCATGGAGACCACCAATGGCATCTGAAGTTTAAATATTTTACCATCACAGGCTCATGTCCAGCTGGCGATTCAGTTTGCTGAGCTGTGCGGGGGTGAGACTGTAAAGTTGCGCGGGCAGACGCCCTTGTTCGAGCCGTTCACTGTGGACACAGGCATGCGTCAGAGCATCGACGCGCTTTCAGGCTTTGCCCACAGGTTACTTCTACTCCATGCTCCTTTTTGTCAGACAGTGAAGGATAAAGTACAGCAATATTTTGAGGATACATGAATTCACTGAAACTGTTGGCTTGAATGTGCAGACGCGTCTTGCACCTGGACACCAGGATATCTGCAATTGGCATAACCCTGTCAGCAGCCATCGTGGAGGACTTGTGCACGGTTTGGGGGTGCCTCAATGCAGCGCTCAACAACCAGGCTGTGTGCTCTGCTATAGCAACACACCTCTCTCGCATAAAACCCCCCCAGGCGTGTCCTTCCCTCTTGTCTTCCTTTATTCGGGTGAACAGCATGTTAAAAATTTCATGAAAAAGCCTGCCGGACACGATTGAATGTCCTTGTTCCTGTGAACTCCAGGGAATGACTAGCGCTCGATTCAGCGACCCCAGTCTTGTCCCCCCGTCGCCTTTCCTGCCGCACGCATCATGCGTGGCCGCCAGTTATCCTTCTAAGAGTCCGGCGACCCCACTGGTACGCACGCGCCAGTACCACTCAGCTGTCTCTTCCTTGGATGCTTCTGCTTCTAATGGCAGAGAAGGGGATAATGTCCTTCGTCAGGTAGGAACCTTCGCGCCAAAGGTATGCCTTCCTTCTCAGTAATTACCTTCAACATTGCTCCACATGCAAGGGGTCTTGCTGCAACAGGGTGCTCATCAGCCACGCTATGGCATTGGGGTGACCCATCAGTGGAGCTGCCCGCTTGTGTCCATACGGCTAGAGCAGGCTGGCGCGGCTGCTAATGGCATGGCCCCTCCTGGCGCCTTTTGCCTCCAAATGTCCAACCTGCAGACGAGCGTGGCATTGGAAGGATCAAACAAGGATGTCAGGTGAGCTTTATTACTCATGAGCTACTCCTGAGCTACTCCTTAGCTACTCTCCAAAAGGGGATGCTAGTACATGGCATGTCATGCTAGCATTGACAATTGGGGCATGCTGGCAATACAGGTTCAGCATTGCTACACTCTCTCTGGAGGACCTAGCTGAGGGAGCTTTCAGGGCGAGGGTCATCGAGTCAGTGTCAAAGTGCACCATGGCTGTTGGCAGAAGAGCCCTCTTGCAGAGGACATTCCAGGTGCAAGATTCTAGAATTCTTGAAGGGCATGAAAACTTATGCATACACAGCTAGAGCCAGCTGGAGCCTGTTATACGTTGCATACTGCAAACAGGTAACCAATCTAGTAAAGATTTGGCTATATATCTCCAGGTCTGGAGGCTCAGGGCCGCAGAGAGGAGTAGACTCGCGCGGCAGATGCGCGTCAACGCTGAGCACCTTCGAGTCACTGCTGACTCGCAGCTCTTTGGTTGCTGGACAAAAGGCACAGACAGCATTGAGTTTTTGCTTGAGGTCGGCAGAGTACTCTCAGTTGCAATTGAGCTGGGGACAGTGGAGCGAGGCCTCCAGACAGCATGCAGCCTTGTGGAGGTACTATGAAGCAACATGCAGTCACCTTATTGTGCAATGGTGTGCAGGCAAGATGACAAAAAACGTGGGTGTTACCTGCAATCACCCAATGTTCTGTCTTCTTCCCCAGGCTGCCGTATCTGGACTTGAGGCAGGTGGCTTGCAGCGCCAGGCGCATATGATCAGCCACTCCTCGTGCGCAGAGATCAAAGGAGCAGCCACGGCGCTACAGATGCATGTCCATGTGCACTGTGCACAGATTGAGGTAGACCTTACACCTCACATGAACACGCAAAGCCTTCAAGCTAGCAGACTATGCGCTGATCGAACATTGCGCATCCCTTCGATCCAAACAGCGCTGGGTTCTCTGTAGTGAAACTTTCTCTGGAGCTGCAGGCATCGCTGGGGAACAGGAGCTTTGCAAGGCTGGCCCTTGAAGAATGGTCTGGAGAGCGGACCAGCGCTACCAGAGAGTCAGAAGGAGAGAAGGTGGTCATCAGATGTGAGAGTCTGCAGGTGCGGCCCATGAAGCTATATCGACGATCATAGCAGGCTCAATTACATTTGCTATCTCCCATCATGCTTGCCATAGCCTGAGAGCCCAGGCCTCACTGAAAAATTTGTATGTGGGTGCTTTCAGGTGCATGATCTGCTGTGTGTGGAAGAGCGGTACAGCACTGTGCTGAGCATCGGAGGAGGAGCATCTGGACCTGGCATCATTGTCAGCCAGACGAAGCACATGGTGCACCATGCACACAGTTTCTCTGACGGCATGTCGGCCATGGAGGCAAGCTAATCTGTCCCAGCATACTTGTGATGCTGCTAAGCTTTCTGACATTTGTTTTGGGCCATGATCCCTTGTCATGACAAACAAGAAGGAAGTTGTGGCCTGCATGTAGATGCTCCTGCCACAGACGGAGGTCCTTGCAAGCTGCGCCGGTGTTCGTGCCATCCTGATCATTCGCTTCCTCCGCGATGTCAGCTTCTTTGCAAACCGCTGCAGCGAGATGCGCTCTGCCTTATGGCCTGCCAAAGGGCCGGCCTCGAAACCTGCAGTAACGGCTGAGAGCTACCGCACCCTGATTGAGGTAGTCAGATTATCCATGATCCTGTCAATTTGCATGCATGGCAACCTGAAAGATATAGAGAGCTGGACACAGTCTGAGTACTCTGTATTGTCCTACTTTCAGGTTACTCTCAGGGATGTGCTGCTCGATGTTCCAAAGCACTCTTGGTCAGATGACTTCTTGCGCTTGGCGTGCTGCAATGTCACCGTCCTCACGCCTGCCTCCGCCTCGTTCTCTGAGACGGCTCAACCAAACATGGAGGGCTGGGCGCAAGACACAGCATATCCAACCAGGGAGTCCACCGGCTCTTTGGACCCCTCAGCGAATGGAATGGCAGGCAGCTCAGATGCATGGGAAGCATCGGAGGGCACGGCGCAATCTGGTGAGCACCTCATCAGCACTTGGAGAGAGAGAGCGCCGTAGAGAGGACATTTAGGAAAGTCCAGGCAGTCAGAAAATCGTTAACAAAATGTCAGGGATGCTCAGGTGCTTGGATGTGTAAGCCAAGATGCCCACATATCCTCCTGACCAGCCTTTTGTGTGCAGGGATGGTGCACGGCCAGTTTCATCACTGGCATGATGGCAGTGCTGCCACCGCTGTGCTGACCTGCTCAGCACCCAAGCTGTACTGGGGATCGGCTGGAGCCCTGCAGCAGGGCTTTCATGCCCAGGAGCTGACGCGTGAGATTTGGAGCGGCGCAGATGCAATTGTCAAGTTCTCTCCAGATCCCTGTCGCGTGCAGGCAAGCAGCCAGACATGTCCACCTCTGCTGGACTGCTCAGAATTATGCATATAACAAGGTTGTTGGAATTATTAAAAAAGAAATCTGAATAAATGTGTGATTGCTTCAGATCTGTGTGCCGGGTGTTGATGCAACGTTTGGCTGCGTGGAGTTTGAGGTGCTGATGGGGGTGATCTGGGAGAACATGGAGGAAGCCTGCAGCTTTGGGCCTCGGCTCAGGCCGGATATCCCCATCGGCCGCCGGCTGCCGCCTACCGGCCCTCAACCAGAGACTTTGGGCGTGGATCGCACCCCTCCAGTCTGGCAGGTGGAGGTGAATGTGGGCGCCATCAGTGTTGCTGTGGGTGGCGTGCCGCCTTCAAGCGCGGAGACCTTCCTTGGCTCCGGACCTGCGCTGGCAAGAGTGTGTCCTCTTTTTCACAATGCAAGATGACGCATGTCTCTGGAAGGATGCTATGGTCTTTCTTGCCAGCATGGGTTGTAAAATCAAACGTGAGCTTGTTTGGCTACAGGTGAGGCTTCGCGAGCTGCAGGTCAAGGCAGCTGTGCACACCTGTGGCTCATTCAGCATCATTGTCTGCAGCCGGACCCTGAAGATCTCCGATGACAGGGCCTGCAGTGCAGCGCCCTCTCAAGCCCCTCCAGTCATCAGCATTGGGCAGGACCTGCCGACGATGTCCTCTGGCCTGCGCCATGTGGACTCGCTGCATGTCAGACATCGGTCCAGGATTTCAGTGGGAAGCACGCAGCAGGTTTGGCACAATGGAGCTCCTACTGACTGCCATACAGCGCATTTGTGCTTTTGCACTAGAATGTTATTTCGTTTACTAGTAATGAAGCCACTGTCATATTGAGGTACAGGGCTTCAATCCTCCCCACAGCTTGGCGCGGCTGTCGTCGCTGAAGTGGGAGCCCCTTGGCGAAACGATTACACCGAGGTCTCTCAGATCCTTGCGGCCTACTGCTGAGTCAGTAGGCACAGACGCGCAGAGCGCAGCTGGCGAGGTCTGCTCATACTTGAAAATTACAGCATTCCCTCTGTTGCCAACTTGAGTTCCCACTGCGCTAATCGTGTCATAAGGGCGCCCTTCAGGGGTGCCAATTTATATGGTATCTGTGCAGGATATGGATACAGACGAGTCGGAGGATGAGGAGGGCTTCTATTTGGAGTATGTGCTGCATTCTGGTCGGGCAGCTGTCCCTGGGGGCCCGTCTGCAGGAGGACCTCACTTGTTGGAGATTGTGGGGAAGGGAGCGCAGCTGTGCTGGCCTCATCTCTGTCAGACAGCCTTCATCACGGACATCGCAGCCACCTTCAGCCACTACTTTGTGCGGCCATGGGTTGCACCCAATCCTGAGGTAAGACTTTAATCTCATGTCTCAGTGCCAATAAAATAGATTGTGCAGATCTCACAGAGTCACTTGCAAATTGCTCTACACTGGCCTGATATGTCATTTGCTTTTTACGGGTTGCAGTTGACCTCTTTGAGGCTGGCTGAGTATTACTTGCCTCATTGCAGGCGTTGGGACCCAAGCAGTGGATGTACATCAATGTGATACTGGAGAGGTCCGAGCTTCTGTTGCCAAAGGCCCATGCTCCTGAGCCGCGCCATGCGCAGTCTGAGACGGTGGACACAGGACTCTTGACAGAGTGGAGCGGGCTGCGAGTTGGCTATTTCTGGGGAGGCTATAATGAAACCATCCTCCGCATCAATGCCAACGACCTCTCCACCTCCTGCCAGCTTGCTCCCACCCAGCAACCCCAGGCAAGCACCCTTTCCTGTGTGCTCCATACGCCTGACATTGTGTGCTTACAATTTCTTTGTACTGGATCTGCTGTGACTCTCTGATTAATGTTCTGTTGTGAAGGTCCTCGTGACGCACTTCCAAGCCACAGCAGAGGTTGCATGGCAGCGGCTGCCGAAGCAGCCTCAGAACACAATCGCCACTGTGCGCCTGTCTGACATGCGCATCCAGCCGTCTTTTACCTCTGGGCCCATGATCCAGTGCTTTCTGAGGGACATCTCTTGCTCGGCTGCCTCTAGGCAGACGGTGAGCAACCTCCTTCATCATGCACTTGTCACTAGCCGTTTCATATGCAGTGCTGGAGGTTTCGAGGCTGTGTAGTTGATGTAAGGCCCTAATTTTTCCAAAATAGGCAAAATCTGGATCCCAACTTTCAGGGCACTTGAGAAACCAACTAAGCAAATAGAGACAAACTTGTTCACAGGACAAAAAGTGCACTTTGTTGTGTGTAGGGTGAAGTGGCAGGGGGTTCAAAGCAGACAGCCAGTTCTCCAAACCCAGGAAGAATGCAGCTTGACATGACTGTGCACAGCTTCACTGCGGCTCTCATAGATGACCGCTCTCATGGTGGCCAGCTGGAGGTCATGACAGTCCGGTTCCAGGTGTTCATTCTAAATTCTTTTTCTCGCTTCGATTTTGTACAATGCGATATGGCGACCACACGTCTGCTGTACAATGTGAAAGCTGTGTTTTAGGACATGGACATTAAATTTGAGCGGAAGGCATCGGCGCCAGAGTCCCTGTCAGAAACGACCGGACGCGTCAGTCTTGGAATTGAGGTCCTTTTCCTCAACAGCGCAGTCGATGCAAAGGGTAAGTTTCACAACTAATTCATATGGAACTGTTCCATGCAACCAACCCTTTGCCAATTATGTAGATACAAATCTGGTGGGGGAATCTGAATCGAGGATTCCCAGAGTATATTACAACCATTGATTTCCAAAACTGCGAGAAATTTACTCATATACATACCATTTTGTGGTGTTACAGAGCCCATGATTGAAGCCTGGACTGTGGTCTTGACATTCCGCCACTTGGCGTCCTTGCGCTGCCTCAGCCTGACCTCTGACCAGCGCCTGAACCTCATAGCCACCCCAGCAGCCTTCCGGTCCCTTGGAGACCTGCGCTGCTTCCTGCTCCTGTTCTCATGCTCCCCTCAGGGGTCTCTGGCCCAGGCATCCACCGTTGTCAGGCGCAGAGCCATGCAGTGGCTGTCCCGCAGCAGTGCCAGCAAGCCAACCATCTACAGGTGATTGGCTAATCCCCACTCTCAGTTGATCCTCACATCTGCATTGCGTCTCCCACATTTCACATGAGGGCCTGAGATGAGCCTTCTTGCGCCGCTGCAATTCTGAGATTGATGGTGCACTGTGCAGGCTTGTTAATCGCTCAGGCCTGAGGCTCTCATACTGGACGAGATCTCCAGAGGGGACCAGCACTGCGCATTTGTTGAACACCTGGGAAGAGAGCCCTCTGCTCGTGGAACCTGTGGAGCACCATGTGGTTCTGGCTGAAACGCAGCAGCAGGTCACACTGCCCAACGGCCCTTTACATGGATATTTCAGCTGCTGCACTGAATGCTACTCTTGTGCTGACATACTCCTGTGCTGAGATGGTCGCCACTTGTGCACAGGTGATTGGGCGGACCATATGCATGCAGTTTGAGGGAAGCTTTGCTGCCAACTGTGATGTCATGGTGGACAAGGTGACGCCTGCTTTGCATTTTCATCTATGGAGATGCACTGCTCTGGCTGCCCATCTCCTCTTTCATCTCTGCACCAATGCTGTTCTTGCACGCCAACATGTGCTTAAGCGTGCCTGAACAACTGCGTTGCAGGTGGGCAAGTACGCCTACGCCATTAGCAGCCCCTCCCAGGAGGCTGTCACGCCCATCATCCTTGATGTCGCCCTTGATGTGCGCACAAAGGTGCGGTCTTCTCCCTCCTTGAAGAATTCACAGGCAAACTCAAGAATTCAACCTTCCAGATCACCTGGAAGTATCACAGTACTCACATGTATGTGCTGCCACAGGTGCTGACTGTGCATTCACCGTTCCGCCTTGAGAATCGCACGAACACGCCCCTCAGCTTTGTCGTGCACACTCACGGGCGCAGCACCACTTTCAGCAGGGCACCCCACAGCGGGCCCCTTGCACCGGGCTCGCAGTGCTACCTTGCCGTGAACTCAGTCTGGTGAGCTTTTCCAGGCACATGCATCCCATACTCCTATCCATCACCGTCAAATTGAACTGGTGAGTCATCGATGTACTTGTGCAGGGGTGGAGTGCTCTATCTACAAGCAGTGGACAACGCCAATTCCTACAAGCCAGCGAAGCGGGACCGGATCACGCTGGATGCTACCAAGCTGAAGGACGCGCAGGGGGTGTACACCTGCCCTGCCGCACCTCAGGGCAGCAAGCCAGACTTCCACTGCTGCCTGGAACTGCAGGAGACCCAAGTCTTGCACCAAGTGCGTCTGCATATTTCTTGTGAGCTGAACTTTTCTTTCGACCAGGGCTTTGACAAGATAGCAAGTCCAACAATAAGGCTGGAAACGACCTTTAATTGCATGCAGGGGGCCCTGGGGACTGGTCTGGCTCAGAGCATGCCAGAGTTCACTCTGTCCTTCCAGCCGCCCCTGACAATCCGGAATTGCCTGCCGTGCGAGATTACCATAACTTTGACAGACAGCAGCGCCAGGCCGCAGCATTTTGATGTTGGTGTCGGCGGCTCAATCGAGGTGTACAGCTATGACATGAGCCGAAAGATCCACATGGCCATGCAGCTGCAGGTGTGCTTCTGCCAATTGTGTCCTTTCTCCTCATCCCTTCACACTGCCTTATCACTGAATAATTGAAAGACGCTTGGTGAATGGCTTGATATGACTGGAGCATGACATGGAAACAGGACTACAAGTCACGCCATCGGGTGGCCATACACTACCCCCCGGCGTTGGGCTTGGATGACAGCGTGCGGCGGAGCATCATAGCTGACCTGCCTGGCTTGCGCCTGGCCAAGGACATCCTCCTGCAGAAGGACCAGTCAGCGCCCGGCGTGCCTGTCATCTCTGCACTGGCTGGCTCCAGGCTGAATCTGCGTCTCCACAACAGGGTGCGTACAATTTCAACACACAGGGCCTCTGTACCAAATAAATTTGCTCTCTGATATGGGGTGCTATTTGATTACAGTGTGCTTTCTGCCAACATCTTCAGGCCCATCAGGACAGAGGTAATGAGCAGTTTGAGACTGACTGCTCTTCTTGTGCTGCGAAGCTGAACGCTGCGAGCAAGGCTCGGGACGTGGTGATTTTCTGCCCCTACTGGATTGTCAACAAGACAAACGCGGCGCTGAACATCAAGGATGTCAGCCCGTATGGCTCAGCGCCCAACAGCACTGCACCTCCCATGGCAGACAATGGCACTGCCAACCCTGTCCTCTTCAGGTGAGCTGCAACATTTATTTTACCTTCAGTTTGCACATCTTCAAGTTTTGTATTGCAGTGTTTGTGGGCGCAGTCAAATGGCATGCGTATGGTGGTTGAGTAATCTTCATGTGTGGCGTGCAGCTCGCCACGTGGTGCCATGCGCGTGTGCATGCACACAGCGCTCTGGTCCCGCTCAATCAACCTGGAGTCGGTGGGCATGCATGGCAGCATCCACATACTGTCGCCGAGCCAAATGACCACCGGTGAGAAGGCTGTCAGCGGGCTGCGGCTGCTGGAGGCACCTGAGATCATCAGCGCAAGGTCCAAGAGGATCAAACAGAGGTAACTCATTACCTGTCGCATATGTTGCTGGCAGAGCCTTCAAACCTTTCTTAGTCTTCATTGCCATCAATTCCAGCTGGGCATGCCCTGGCATACTTGACTGCTATTACTGATGGCATTTCATGGTCATGCAGGGCGCCGGCAGCTGCACAGCCAGACAGCACTGAGCCAGGCCCGGCTCAGGGAGATGAGCAGGGCCAGCAGCAGAAGAACTGGCACAAGCACAGCGACCCGGGCCACCTCCTTGCAAGCTTCAATTGCACTGCTGCCCAGGATGACGGCGCAGGGGAGTCATCCCGCCTGAAGCGATATGACCTGGCTATCGATGCCTCATTTGGCCCAGACATTTACCACCGGACCAAGGTGCTGCCCAAAGCTAATCAAATCGGGATGATCCTCTTGCGAACGCTTTGCAGCCCTTGGCGATTGTTGTACTCCTTTACAACACAGCTGAGACATGCTTGCTGCAGGTCATCACCATCAGCCACAAGTTCATCCTTTGCAACACCAGCGATGGGACCATCCAGTGCGGGCAGCGAGGAACCAGCACCATATGGCAGCTTGAGCCGGAGACCAGGGCCCCCTTTCATTGGTGTGACGCCGATGAGCCTCTGGAGCTCTGTGCGCGCCCAGGCATTGGGCAGTGGGGCTGGTCTGGTGCCTTCCAGGCATGTTGGCAATGACCCCTCCTCCTTTGACGTGCTGATATTTATCTTTACGCAGTGAGCTGGCATGCACTGCGTGCGCAGTGACCGACTTTGTGTCTGGTGCAGATCGCGATTGCTGGATCTTTTGGGTTGCGGGTCTTTAACTCTGTGACAAAGGAGCTCCAAATTCTCCCTGTCAGCATCAGCATGCAAGGCGCCTCTTGCGTCATCTCCCTTGGAAACCTGCACCTCGAGCCGCCACCTTACAGGATTGTCAACAGGTACTCTCTGCTTTCCTTTACATTCAGGCATTTTGATGATGGCTGGACCATTGCTCTCATCCGTGCATCTGGTTGAAAGTTGACAGAGAGTGTTTGTTGAGGAAGTGTGGTGCTACCAAAACAGGTGTGAGGCGCTCAACTTGAGATTCCAGCAGAAGGACCTCAGCAGCGCAACCTGGGACACTGTGCAAGCTGGCCAGCACCTGGATTATGCTTTTGATGAGCCATTGCTCTCGCACAAGATCCGAGTGGTGCTCTGTGCAGAGAATGGGTACCTCGACCAAGCAATGCATGAGTACCCGCTGGACATCATCAAGGTTTCTTTTGCTTCCCAACCCCCAAATTCCTACTGTCCCACAGGTGCTTTCTCGTTCAGTGCGGCCTCAATAGATGCTGCATGACTCATGCTTTGTGATGCAGGCGCACCCTGTGATCAAGATGAAAGGCTTCAAGCGCTCCAATGTTGTGTCCAAAATGGCGGGCACCATGGGCAGAGCATTGGTCACCCCCTTGACTATTGCGGCAGGGAAGCCGGGCTCAGGGAAGGCACAGGTGGTGGTGAGTTGCTCCATCATAAACATTTGATCTATGCATTTGAATTTGTAGGGGTAAGACTGCAACAGTCACTGATTCTCACCCTTTGTGTGTGCAGGACCAGCCAGAGCCAGACATGCGCCATGTGCATGTGGGACTGCATGCAGATGGGCCCACACGGGTGCTGTGCTTCAGCGACAGAAAGGATCAGTACACTCAGGGAACGAATGAAGACACCATGGCAGTGCTTGCAGCAAAACTGGCTCGCCTGGAAGCACGCCTGAAGGTGACCCTGTCATGATGACAGCTGTGCATTCCATTCATCTGCATGCATGTGTGTGTTGCTCAAATGGCATGCAGCTGTTGCTTCTGAATTTCTGCTGTGTCCACAGGACGTGAACACACAGCTGCAGGATATGCAAGGTAAGCAGCCGCTGAATTTGGGCATCCTGGACTCCAAGTTGGCTGGCCAGCACAGGAAACACCAGGATGCACACCGTCAGCAGCAACTGCCAAACCTTCCCCGCCATCAGACCCGCAATTCGTCAGAGGGTGGTGCGCAAGACTTTGCTCCCTGACATTGTGTTCCTTTGGGCCTCGTAGTGACTTTACTGTTTCCTTTTGACAATGTTAGACAAGCTGAGGCTTAGGAGCCTATGACCTCCCATGTGCAGGCCATGCAGCCATCATGCGGTCTGGAAGCAGCATTCCACAGGCCTCGCCGGGCTCAAAGGATGCTGACAGTGCTCAAAGCCAGAACATCCTGAGGAAGCTGAGTGCAATCGGGGAGGCTGATAATGAGGCTGAAGAGCCATCGAGCCAAGCGCCTGCGTTTGGTGAAGGGCTGGATCAGGTGAACGTCCCATCAGAAGCTGCCCTCATGAATCCTGGAAGACTTGCATGTCAAAACCACTGACATTTCGCATCGTCTTGATTTGCAGGGGTTGCAGAGGGCAGCGAGCCGTGGCGCGTCACACTCAGCAGAGTATGAGGCAGATGTCAGCGGCGCAGACGTGCACGGGGACACGCTGACCTTTGCAAGGGAGCAGAGCCACTCCCTTGGGAGTGGGCACGCGCGCCTGTCTTCCTCTGCCCTGTCGGAAGCGCCAATGCAGACGTCCCCAGTGCCAGACACGTCATCGAGCCTTGCCAAGGCCATCCCTGAGTCGGAGGCTCTGGAGGGAACGATACTGAGGCTGCCTCAGCTGGGGTTGGATGTGTCCAATGTCATTGCTGGCTCCGCAACACTAGCCGAGCAGGCACGGGCCCTTTGCATTCCAGCCTCTGTTCCAGCTGATCAATTGTCCTCATGATGACCGCCCGCAGACTAGTTGGCAGGTCCCATCTCTGCACATGCGTATCAGGGCTGAAGTGGGACTATCATGTGCTGCGTGCAACAGGATGTTAAAGACCTCTTGGCGCCTGACACAGCCATGAGCAAGCCTGAGCGCCAGGGGTCTGGGATGGCCAGGATGCTTTCTTTGACCCGAAGCAGCTCATTGCCAACATCGGACGCCTCGTTGTCTACAACCAGCCCAAAGTCTCCAGTGGTGCGACAGTCCCACCGTTCTTCCATTAAATTCCATGCAGCATGAAGCCAGTGAGGTGCATGCATGATGTCAGGCTTGTGCTTGGCATGTGCTGACTGCATACATCGTCATGCAGCATGAAGCCAAAGAGGTGCATGCATGATGTTACGCTTTTTCCCGGCATTTGCTGAGGGTATGCATCATCTGGACATGCAGGCACCAGCGCAGCCAAGTGGTCAGGGACGGCTGTCGAATGCGCTTCGGCGCGCATCGATCGTGCTCGCTCGTGGAGGACGGGAGGAGCGCCATGCGCGCTTTGCTGAGAGCAGCGACATGGCAGAACCTGCACAGAAGGAGGACATCTTGGGCGGGGAACTGCTTGTCAGGGTCGAGAATGCGCAGGTGATCATCTTGTTGTTCAGTTGCGCTATGAGGATGCCGAATGGTCAAACACATACACTCAGGGCTTGCTTACATGCATGCATGCCTATTAGCAAAGTGTATCTTTGGTGTGCAGGGCCTCTACACTCTGCAGAATGCTTCCCAGGGTCGCTCCCCTCAGCAGCCTGAAAGCTCATCTGAGGCCAAGGCAGAGCCAGCCAGCTTTGAGAAGGGCCTGAAAGCGCACTTCAGCCGGAGACGAGGCGGGTTCTACTGCGTCATGCATTGTGAAGGCCAAGTCTTGCGGACGAATCTTGCTCCTGGGCACCCCTACCCTGTCTGGAGGCATGAGGCGTCCTTCAAGAGCGTGCAGATCTCCTCAGACCTGAAGGTAAGCCCCATGCTCTCGACAAATGTTTCCACGAGCAGCACTACGCTTGCTATTGAGTGTGCCATTCACGATCAAGTTTGAAACTCTGCGATGAGTGCAGGTGAGCGTGTACCGGAGAGCGAGGCTGGGCCAGGATGTCTTTCTGGGAGATGTTGTCATTCCCTTGAGCGAGATTGAAGACACCGGTGACAGCTCGCACGGCGCAGAGCTGCGCCGCTACACCCTTGGCAGGCACACCGTCAAAGACAAGGTCAGACTTGCCCACCTGCCCATGCCATGCAGGGCCCGCTACAGCACGACCTCCTTTTTTGGAAGTGAATACTGAATGCACTCAACATTTGATAAAATGTGCATGCTGCGCCAGCTCGAAAGCTTGGAGACTGCTCAAGCATGCATGCTCTGGCGTTGTAGGTGAGCGGTGAGATCAATCTTGCGTGCTGCTGGCGCGTGACGCCACAGGACGTCATGACTCTGAGAGTGCGCACGATGGCTGCTGAGGTCAGTCAGAGGGAGGAGGTGCTGGCAGTGCTAGCAGAGCATTCAGGCCAGAGCTTGTCAGAGCCCCCTCTCGCACAGAGTGTGAGCGCCGTTCCAGAAAGCAACGCGCATGCAGCCAACCTCAAGATGGCACGGACAAGCCGAGGCCGTCTTGGGGTCAAGGTGAGCGCTTTCGAGCTGTCTTGCGGATAATCTTCCAATTTTGTTGCCCGACTTCTTGATGCTCACGCATGGTCCAGCTCTCTGATTGTGAATTGTGATAAAGAGTATGTCAACAAAAAATTAACAGCAAAGATGTGATTTTCCTGCAGGTCCTTGAGGCGCGCGGATTATCTCTGCCGCATGAGCAGATGCCCTCGTTATTTGGGGCAAACCTGTTCGCGCTGGCCACAGTGACAGGGGAGTCCTCTTCAATCAGCGCCCGGACTGAGATGCAGCAGGGAACAATGTCTCCCAAATGGAACCAGGAACTGGTGTTTCCGGATGTGACTCTGACCCACTCCCTGACAGTCACAGTCTTTGCCCACCGGCGGCTGACTGCAGACTCCGCAGTAGGCCAGGTCTCACTCTCTTACTCTCCTGGCTGGCTTCAGTATGACTCCATTACATTACATAGCAATACTTTTTAAATAATATAGACAGCGGCATTGATTTAATTCTCTTTCTGCAGGCTTCCCTCCGTTTGGACCCGTTTGGCGATGGAAGGCCGCAGTACATGTGGCTCCCTCTGATGCGGTGCGCCAAGTCGCTGCCCGGGGTGGACTCTGTCCCGGCTGGCTCTCTGCGCGTGCGCGTGCAGTGGGCAGCTGAGGATTTGCTGGAGGCAGGCTCTGGAGAAGCCGTCTTGCCCAATCTGTGCCTGGAGCTCGCTCTCCACAAAGGCATTGAGGTCTCCATTGTGGAAGCTGGCAGACTCTCCCTTCCACGAGAGGTACTTGCTAATTTACCCCCTTTGTCCCAATGTGCCAGCAAAAGTTTGTCCATTGTATGTTAAATATATGCACATTTTTAGGGGCATAAGGGAGGGTTGTTTGGGCAGGTTGCCCACGTGCTGCTGGACTCTGTGGAGGCAGACTTCAGGCAGTCACCTGCAGGGAATGCAGGACGCATTGCCGTGCGAGATGTCCAGATTGACAATCAGCTTCTGACCTCGGCAAACCCTGTTGTCCTTGCCCACGCCACCAGGATGGGCCATCAGGTGAGAAAACATGCGCTTGGTTTTGCCCCCTGCTCAAACATGGATGTTGAAGGGGAGGCTGATATCACACTCCCCTGACCAGCAGGATGGGGCCGGTACCACTGCTCTCCACAGCAGGCAGCCCTTCCTTGAGGCCAGCTGGGAGACAGTGCAGCACAACCCCTCCATCCTCTACTTCAAGAGCGCACGCCTGGCGCTTCAGGTGCTCTGTCTTTTGCATGCTAAAAGAACCATTGTTCCCACATTTACATGCTGCTTTGAGCAAGGTTCAGAGATTTGCGAATCTGCTTTTGCAGGAGATGGATCTTTTGGTGGAGGAGGATTTTCTGGATGTGCTGGTGGCTCTTGCGCGGAACATGCCTTTGGAGGACATCTGGCAGACCGGCCTGACACCGGCGCACACCAGCTTGCTGCACCAGGATCACAGCAGGGCAGCATTGCAGGTGAGCCATCTGTCGGTGTCTACTGACAAGGCATTGCCAGGCGCTGTGGCTTCTTGTATTATTATATGTGTTTCAAGCAATAATGGGGGTCTCATGACTTTGTTGCAGGATCTTCTAAGTGTGTCCTCCACCAGGCAGCTCGGGTCTGGCGGGCAGAGCAACCGCAAATGGTATTTTGAGAAGCTTATTGTGCAGGTGATTTCCCGTCCTAATTGGGCCCTCCAGTGTCTTGATAGATCTGTGGATTCCAGTCCCTGATCTTCTGTCTGCATGCTGAAGCGCCAAGGACGTCTTTCTCAAACTGGCATGTGGCATGCGCCAGGAGATACGCTGCAACTTGACGCTCATTCCCCAATCCGGCATGCGCAATGAGGCGGCAGTGCTGGGCCGCCTCAAGCTGGCAGCGACGCTGGGAATCCAGTTCCTGGACATCAACAGCCTGCCTCTGTGCATTCATGCTCTGCCGCTGCAGCATGCCTTTGTCAGCCCGCACTCTCTGTACAGCATCGTGACTCGCCATCTCATGTTCCAGGTCAGCAAGCCTCTGCGTCCTGGCCGAAGAGACGCCAAGGGAGATGCAATGTGCACAGCATGCTGTATATTGGTCATTTGTCTGCAAGTCATCTGACCCTAGCTCTCATCAGCGGAAATAAGAAGGGTCAAGAATATCAACCGGAGATGATGCCTTGTGTAGGATCCACCCGCCCACAGAAGTGCATAAATCTATGACTCGTCACCAGACTCCCTTCGAGTACACCATCTACCCGTAATCCCCTCGAAGTTATGCCCCGCACTAAGTACGGCCCCTTGTCCACCCACCCTTGCGCCCGCTACAGACAGCTACTAGTGCTGATGTCTGAGGGTTCCTGGGGTGCTGGCAGGCGCTGCAGCAGATGCACAAGGTGCTGGGGCAGGTGGACATCCTTGGCACGCCCATTGTGCTGGGCAGCAGCGTGCTGTCTGGCATCTCCAGCCTCATCATCGAGCCCACCAGGGCCCACTCTCCCGAGGAGTTTCTGGATGGCGTCTTCAGTGGCACATTTACCCTCCTCAGGAACACTGCCTTTGGCCTCATGAACGCATTTGGTCAGGTATACTACTTGCTGCTCTGTCCTTGCTCACTTAATGCGGGTACCATGTTGCAAACATGGCAGCGATGCTTTCTTTCGATGCTTTTGCTACTTCCATTCCTTGCACATGCAGGAGAACACATGCACACACATGTCATTGCAGATGCATGCACACACCTTGGAAATATAAATTGGAGATTTGCATGCATGCAGATCCTTGGAGGGGCAGGCAAGGCGCTGGCAATCCTGACCACGGACCAGGAGTACATCAACAGGTTCAGGACTCGGCCGAGGACGTACCGCCAGAACCTGCTGCATGGCCTCCAGTCCGCTGGAGTGGGCTTCTACGAAGGAGCCATTGGCATCTTGAAGGAGCCCGTAATCCGCTGGCAGGCATGCAATGCCCTATTCATCACATGCACCTAGCGTAGTAGTATTCCCCTCTCAGTCAAAATGGTTTCAAGCCGATCGAGATCGGACACAGGTGTTGTCATCCCTGGTTGGAAATGCATGTGTCTGACGCAGTTTCTGTCCTATGATCAGGACAATGGCTTTCTGGGCGTGTCGCACGGCCTGTATATTGGCGCGTCAGGGCTCTTCCTGAAGCCCACGTCTGGGGTGCTTGACATGCTCTCCAAGGCGCTGTGCGGCGCTGGCGGCAAGATCAAGGCCTGGGGCGACGAGGCCAGCCGAGGCCCGCCCAAGACGCGCGTCAGGAACCCACGCCAGTTCTCCGGCCTTGCCAGCGACGTGTCAGGTATGAGCTCATTTTGTGCAGAGGCCTTTATTGATTGTGATCCTGGTTCGCTGTGCAAAGGCTCTCATTAGGAGCTAATCCTAGCAGTCTTGTGTGCCTTTTGAAACACACGACCGCTGTTGACTGATAAGCTTCCTGGCATTACGTCCTGAACCGCTCAGTAAAGTATTCCCCATTGAAGTATGTGATCTGTGCATGGCAGGAGACATGAGAAATCTGGGGCAGCAGCGCATGATGCTGACGCGACTTCAGAAGGGTCGCTACTCTGGAGACACCGTGCTGGACTACCTGCAGAACAAGGACAACAAAGCGCTCATCTTCACCGACCGCCACGTGCTGTACATTGACCTCAAGCGCCAGAGCGTGCGCTGGGCCTTCTCGCTCGTGCACCTCTTCTCCGTGTCCTCCTCGGGTGCGCCAATTCCATCCCCCACTCATCTCCCTATCAGATGGCTCTTCTGTAAGCCTTACCTTGCGACAATGGTCCTCATCGATCTGCAGAAATGAAGTACATTTGCTTGAGCTTTGTATGATTAAACATGGCAGACTTGTTGAGAGATATGTCAATTAGGAAGGCTTGTGTGCCTGCAGGTCTGACAGTGCTGCTCCACCACGAGCTGACTGTCCGGGTCGGGCTGTTCACCAAGACAAAGAAGGTGCTGCTGCATGTGCCCGCGCGCAAGATTGTGCGCTGCCGCACGCGCGAGCTGCACCAGAGCCTGCTGGTGAAGCTGGGTTCCTGCCTGCTGGAGAAGACTGAGCTGCCTGCCGGGTCAGCCCCTCAGCCAGGAGCACATATCGTGAAGGAGGTGCCCTCGCACATGGTGAGCTTGCCATCCTGACCTTATCGCAGAGCCTTGAAAGTGGCCACTTCAAGACTGATAGGCCCTTGTGCAAGAACCTCTCACATTCCTGGAGTAGAAACCAGCTTCCTTGCATAGCTTGGGAGTGCACTGGCTTCCTGATTGTGTCTCACTGCTACCTGAGCAGGATGATCTTCACATCGCAAACAAGCCGCCGCCGTGCTCGCCGGCTGACGGCAGCGGTGAGAGGGCGCCCCGGCGGCCGTCTGCGCTGCAGCGCCTGTCAACCTTTCTGCGGCCATCAGGGCCAGCACCCTTGGCGGCTGCAGGGGTGGCAGCTGCACCAGCAGCCTCGCAGGGCAATCCAGCGACAGGGCAGACAGTCCCAGGCAGCACTCCAGCAGGTGCAGAGGATGCGGGCATCAGGCAGAGGAGGAGTTTGCAGGATGCAGCACGTTTGGATGCAGATGCAACTGGGCCCTTGGGCAGCCCTGCCAGTGCTCGCCAAGGTGCACCTTCTTCCAGAGGAGCAGAGATTGTTGCATGCAGACTTGGATCAACAGCTCAGAGAGGGCAGGCGGTGGATGCAGCGTCAGGGCCAAGTGCAGAGGCGACCGGCAGGCCTGGGATGCTAGGAGCCATTGCGCTGTTGGTGGGTGAGAGCAGAGATGCCCCGGCGGAGCGCTTGAGGGACATTCTGGGTGCAACTGCACAGCTCTGTCACCTTGGGCTGTCAGGTGAGGGTGCCAGCTTGACATGCCAGTTTAAGGCACGGGCAGGTTGACGATCCAAAAATGTTCTGTGCTTTGCATTTGCTGTGTTGTATTCCTCTGCAGAGCAAAACTAAGCATAATACTCTGACCGCAGGCAGCAGAGAAGGTGCCGAGACTGGAGACAGGGCGAAGCTGACAGCAATAAGGGCCCTGCTGAGTAGTCTGGAACCCAGGGACCTGGAGGATCTGAAACACCGCAGATCCATAGTGGAAATGCTTGCTTCAATCAGCGACTAGAAGCCGCATGTGTAGAGCCTATTAGGAGTATTTGAGCCAGCGTTAACAGTCTGCAGTGGCCTATAAATCTGATGGCACTAATTTAGTGTCTTTCATTATCTAGATTTGCTCTGTGCTCTTCATTTTACTGAGTGCCAATGGCTTTTTCAGTTGAGAGCATCTTACAGGAATGACAAAATCTAAAGCTGCACATGCCAGTCAGCCTGTCGTAGCATGAAATGTAAGCAGACTATATCTAGAAGGGTCGCTGATGGCTGGATAGGCCGGCATCACCGCCGCATTTCATGGTGGTATTTAAAAAAATCTAGACAGCATTCTAAGGTTGGTAACCACAATCCCATAGATTGCTTCATGGTTGCCTGTGCCATTGTCTGGGGCCATGCTCCAACTTTTTAGCCCCGGCTTCTTTTCTTTCCTTTCCCTTTGCCTTTCGGAGACTCCATCTTCGGAGCATCATTATCATCATCATCTTCTGATATAAGCTCCTCCAACATGTCATCTGGACAAGAAAGATCTACTGGTTAATTGCGCTTCGCTTTGTGCAAAGCGGATTGATGTGAGCAGAACAGGTGTGTTCTTCAGGGTGTGCACAGCCTGCAAGAGAGGAGGACCGGTAATTCGCACCTTCATTGGTTTGGCAGGCGTTGGTGCCCATGTACGCGTTCAACTTAGCCATCAGGTCTCCTCGCAGCTTTAAAATGTTGTCTGACACCTTCCCTGGACACAGCAGAGCACGTTGCAAGGTGGAGCGAGTCTTGGTTCTGCTAGTTCAGGCGTGTATGATTCTCAAGATCAGATCCTCCTGATGAACTGCTTGTGACCATATCATTTACCTGGCTCATTTACACGAACTTCAAGCACTTCCTTTCCCTCAAAGGTGATCTGAGCTCGAGCTGTCCCTGCCATCCTTTGCTGAGGCTCGGCAGGTACAGCCTGTGGCGCTCTCTTTCAATAGATCAGATTGTCTCAAATATTCAATCAGTACGGACGCATGACGAGCGTCATGATGAGCGAGTCATACTTGGCAGGGTCCAGTAGCATCTGCAAATTGATCGGCACTTGGAGGTTATATTGTCTGGTAGCTTCACATTAGGATCGTTGTCAGAGAAAGGGCTTTTTTCATCTGCAGATTCCCGTTGATATCTGCGAGAACAGGCTCCGAGACCTCTTTGAATCGTTCATAACTTCATGCATGCCGGAGAAAGCCCCTAACTATTACCCTCTCCAATGGCGAAATCTTAGGTTTTTGGCCTCCGCAATAATCATTAATGCAGAGGTCCATGCAGATCCTTGGATGCAGATCTGAAATTCATCAAGAGCGCCCGGAAGCGCTTGCCCCGTTTCCCACAGCAGCTTTCCTCCCTTCGTGTGTTCATGCGATCGTCAGCAGACGGTGTTCTGGCGCACTGAGGACCTTTAGGTTGTGCAGATTATCTGCTTGGTGGACAACGAGAAGAAGGGCTGCATCCTCTAGATTTCAAAAGACTCAGGTTTGAGCATAAATACGTCTCCCACTGGGTGTCACAGCGTGGTGGGCACACCTTGGTGACATATCTTGGCGGCAGGCTGTGGTCTCGATTACCTGCGTGAGCGATGGCTTCCGTGGATAACTCGTCGCAACCCAGTGCTGCACCGGCGGCTACCGATGCATCAGCGTGAGTCCAGCCTAACATACCGTGGTGACATTGACGATTGCAGAAGTACGAGGTCTCGAGAAGTAGACGATTGTGGCGATTGTGGTGAATTACCGCGCGTTCATGGATACGTTGTTCTTCTAAAAAGCATGATATTAACACATACTTAAATACGCAAATTGCGATCCAATGGCGGTGTTGTCGAGCTGGTTGCTCCACCCTGGCAAGATCTGATCACACAAGGACAGTAACGTGGGGACGCTTCAAGCTTTTGTCTGACCATCAGCATATGTTGCAGGCCATCATCTGGTGCACCCGAGAACGCGACAACAAGCGCAGGAACGCCAACACATGGCACGCACGCATCACTGGAGGCGTACAGTGCCACTTTCCTGTTTGACAAGCAGCTGACCACAAGCGATGCTGGGGGCCACGGCCGTGTAGTGATTCCCAAGGTGACCCATACAGCTCTGGCATGGGACCACCATGTCCGAGGATGGAGCAGGCATGGCATGCATCCCACATGTCATGCACTCATGCACCTGTGGGAAATGGTCCCTGTGCTGATGACCATCCCGCTGCATGCTGCATGAATGCAAACATTGTGTGCAATTCGTGTGCACTGTTGCCGCCGCAGAACCCAAATTAACATTGCTTTTGTTGCTGCAGGTGCATGCAAGGGCACATCTGCCCTCCTTAGAAGACAAGAATGGGGTCCATGTGGAGGTGATCGACACCTACGGGACCCGACACCGCTTCCGCTACTGCTCATGGATTAACAACTCCAGCCGCATGTACCTCCTCGAAGGCGTTGCTCCAGCCCTGGTGCGCCCTCCTTGTCCTCCAAGAACTGTGCCCTACTGTACCTTGCAGTCTGTCATGCTGAAGATTGGCTAATAAAAGCAATGCACCGGTGGCGAATGACAACCGCCACATGCTGAATGCTGCGCATGCATCACGTCACGGCATTCGTGTACGAGGAGATTGTTGGTGTGCAGAATGCGCTGAAGCTCAAGGCGGGGGACATCCTGATCTTTGCGAAGCTGCCCAATGGGGAGCTGCTGCTGGGCGGCCGCACGCGCACCAGCGCCGACAAGGACCGCAAGGCGCCCCCACGCGCGCGCAAGGGCTCCGAGCAGGGCGCCAACGGGACCCCCGCCGCTGGGGCGAAGCGCCCCCGCCTGAATGGTGGTGCCACTGGTGAGAACTGCCTTCTACGTCTCACTTACGTTAGGCTGTCAGAGGTTTTCTTTTTCCTAAGCACATGCCTTGTCCACCCTACATCTGCTGGGTGTCCCAAAGACCGATTTTCCTTTTGTTGCGCAGGAGGGCCGCAGCAGCGCCAGAAGTCAAAGGCAAGCCCTCTCATGTACAGGCCGCTGTGCGATGGAGTCTTCCGCGCTGTGCCGCCGACCATCAGTGCCAGGGAGTACTGTGGCAAGGTCCTGCAGCAGGTCTGTAGGGTCCCTGAATCCCTCTGACAAGAAAGTAATGCCTGCACAGTACTGCTGCTGCCCTCCTGTCCTCGGCTCAGTTGTTTGCATGTCTTGCAGGGTACAGTGTGCAGAGAACCTGGCATCTAATCTAACAGAGCTGACGCTGAGTCTTTGCCTGCCACAGGGTGGGACCTGGACAGCCATCTTGGATGTGTCAGGAGAGGCGTACCAAGCATTCTTCGACTCCCAGGGTGCTGCGATGGAAGCTCTGAATGCAGCCGGGGTCCTTCCAAGGTCACAATGAGCAGACTTACCCAGCACAAGCTCTGCACACGTGTGCTCCTCTGAAGGCATGGACCATCGACTGCGCATCTGGAAGTCTTGTCCATGACCAGCATGGTGTCCACAGGTCATGGTGACCATCGTGATAGTGCTGGGAAATCCTTGGACTCTATAGAAATGAATGTTGAATGGATTCCAGCTCGTTACATATTTAATGAACAGTGCGACGTGATGTGGCTGAAAGTTGAATGTACAGTGCATGCAGAAGCTGCATTACCAATTGGTTGCAACCGTGTAAACTATTCAACACAAGTTGTGCCAGGAGTTCTTCTTCGGTCTATCCGACGTCTGTCTTCGAATATCATTTGGTAATATTTGGTAAAGATGCACCGCATGCCTTGGCGCAGTGCGTGCAGCCACTGGCAATGCCTCAGTGAGACTCGAGTCAAGTCCAGAGCTATAGCTAGATCTCAGATATATCCGGGTGCAGTTGCTCACTGAGGCTGTGAATTCGTATCTTTTTGATGAAGATGACGCAGAGAGCTAATTCTGGTGATATTGGCACTTGCATGCTGATTGCATGCTGAACTGAATGAAAGCTTTACAATGTTCTCAGTGAGTATGGCGAAACTAGTCAAGCTCGCGATGCATTTGGCGAAAATGGTTTTGACCATCAGGACCAAGTCATGGAACGGCAACTCGAGAGACTTCCTTAAATGCCCTCCTCTTCTTCCAGAATATTGCGGTCAGATCCTGTTCTATCCTGCTGAACACTTTTCTGAGCCTGATCGTATTCCTACGGCACCTGAATAGTAGAGATCCATCAGTTCCTTTCCCTTTTGCCTGCCTCTGGGAGGTCACATGGCATTTGACGACGTCGAGAAACGGCTGAACTCGTCCTTGGACGCTTTGATTGCCAGCAGCAAAAAGGTTGGAGCTGGGAGAGGAGGCAGGGTACGAGTCTTCCTTCTCCGCGTCAGCTTTGATGTGTGTGAACTCACTGCATCTGCTGGGTCAGCTCCAATTAACGCAGTACTATGCATCATATTTCACTGAGACATCATTTCGATTCTTCTAAGGGTGCAGTATCTTGCACGAAAGGTTCACCACTAGCCATGCTTAGTTAATCAGGCTCTCTTTGGGCTGGATGTCAACCTGTACAAACCAACATTTTGCTTGGTGTGTCATTTGCATACCACCATATGTCCTTTCCATGTATCAGATCATGTTGATCAGATTATGACGCGAGATTGTCGACCTGTGTTTAGCAGGGAGGTGCTTCAGGTCGCGGTGGGAAGGCAGGGCGCGGTAGAGGCAATGGAAGGGCGAGTGGACCTGGCCGAGACAGTCAGGGAAAGGCTGCTGACAGAGATCAGGTATTGGAGGTGTCACAATCAATCCATACTCAAGCACCTTGCTGACTGCACAGGAGTATGGTTTTCGCAACCAGCACCAGGCAGAGGTTCGGCTCATTGATAGGAGAGAAGCCAAGGTGGCATTTATTTGCAGGCGGGCTCGGGAAAGAAGAAGGGGCTCAAGGTGGCACGCGGAGGAGTGCAGAAGCAGGGTGCTGGAAAGGGCACGGTGATGGCGGTGCCGGTGAAGACAACAGCGCGGCGCGGCGTGGGTGGGGGCCGAAGGGGCGGCGCAGGCGGCAGGGGCGGAGGCGACAGGCAGCAACCGCAGCAGGCGCTGCACCCTGCCGCTCTCAAGATCACCATCAGGAACGATAAGGTGGGAAAACACCATTTCCACTCTGGAGATACATAACACTGCGGTCGCATGCAGGGAGGCCCCAAGAGGCCCACAAAAGCTTTGCCTTGTCTGTCCCTTGTCTTTGTTAATAAGGCATGAGATTGATGGGATTTGTTTTGCCGGTACAGTTCACTGGGGAGGCGCCGTCCGCGACCTGGAACAACGATCAGGGGTCGGACCCGTACACAGTTGGCGGTTTCGGTCCGCGCAGTGGGTACTACGGCCAGGCAGCCGGGCAGGCAGCCGGCCCGCTGACGTTTGGCGGGGCCTCTGCGGCAACCTCGATGGCAGCCCCGCGCCAACAACGCCCTGTGTGGGCGGCGGCAGGCGGCTACTACAACGGCACACAGGTGAGATCACCCTTCTCAGCGCTGCAAAGCAGGTCTCACTGCAGCTGCAATTTTCAGCTGCAAATGCCAGATGCAGTGCTAGTGTGCCTTGCGCATGACAGCACTGCTGAGAAGTCCAATGGTTGCACAACAGTTGCAATGCTTGCATGCCTGCATTGTAACCACCATGGTTGTCCTCTCAATTGTAGCAAAGGCAGCAATTAATGTGTACAGTCTAAATTAATGGTCCTCGGCTGTTAGTAGTGGCAGGTTCTGAGTTAAGCTGTGACTGCAGCACGATGATCGCACTGGAGCAAGCGGCGCCGTGCGGCGGCCAGTTGCCACCCAGTGGCCCGCTCAGACAGGGTATGGCAGCGGCAGCCTCCGGATGGACCAAGAGACCCAGAGATATTGAGCTCCGCACCTTTGCCACCATCATGGAGACAGGCATCATCCTTTGTGTGAAAATGAAGAGGTCTCTTGAGTGTACCAGAAAAGAATGTAACATGTTGACGAAATCCACACGTGCTGGAGGTTCTAGGCGTCTCATTGTCTCATTGCTTGTGTCAGAACAGAAAAGAACTCGAGTGAAATTTTGTGGATAGAAGTCTACATTGAGGGGGAGGTTGTTGGTGGCTACCAAAATGACTATCTTAGATCAATCTGCGACACCGTGGATGATTAATGCAACCTGACTTCAAGTCAGAAGTGTCTGGTACGCAACGTCTAAAGACCGCTATGGTGCACCGACCGTAGATTTGTAAGAGGCAACTGAAACCAGGAGAGAATTTGCAATGATCCTTTAGATATGTGAAGACAGGTCATTAAAATAAACCCCCCGGGGCACCCAATATCTAGAGGTATTTATCTGAAAAGGCATGATGATATTCTCTTACATGGACCAATCCATATTTGCCCAAATCCCCAGTTTCATTGGACTCTCAATTGCATCTGACCACGCCAACATCATCAAGACAGGCATCACAAACTTGTGATGCGTACCCTGTGAGGGCGGTTAAGAAGGCATAATCAATTCACTCTTTTGTTGCAAGGTAACTCATGATGACTCGGCTCAAGCTCTCGGAAGCTGCCGTACAAAAGCAACGTTGTTACCAGAAAAAAGTGGACCCACTTAACACATCTACTTTGACCTTCCACTCTCAGCTCCCACTTCAGCCTTGACACCTCTTTAGTGTAGTGCAGGTCCGGACTTAGATGAAACACTTTGATCTTCAAGTAAGAGATATCCTTGGCAGCGCCTCACAGCTGGTGGAGTCCTACAACAGCATCGTTGTTGACGGTACCAGCATGCTCTGGCTGGGTTTCTCCTCATCACGCATGAAAAGGTACAGCAGCGCTATGAGGAGGTATGTGGCAACCAGCTGGACTCCCATCAACCTGCACATTGCATGCGCCACATCTCAAGTCACTCCTGAAGCTACATGCCCACTGCACACCAACATTATATATATATGTAATAATTTATATTTACATTATAAAAATGTAATAACATGGATTACATGTAGTATCATGCTATATATAGATACGTATATAGTATCTCGTATATACCAGATACGAGCGTTCTGTCGTATCGCTCTAGCGAACGATAGAACATATAGTTCTAGCGTTCATAGAACTCTGATGCGGTTATTTTGCAGGTGTCAAGGCCGGGGCTGCACACTTACTGCACAGCACAACAAAACAGCATGGGCTGCATGGTAAGGCGATGAGCAATAAGAGCGCAGGCTCACCAGTTGGAGTTGCCGTCGGAGGAGACGAAGTAGGTGTGGATGACTGAGAGGGTGAGGACGAGCGCGGCAAAGGGCTCGATGTCCAGGAGGAAGGGGCGGTTGATGGCCCAGCCCACCAGCACCATCACCGGCAGCACAAATATCGCAATCTGCGCGCAACAGCAACCATTGTATCTCAGCGTTTCCCCCTGTTAGAACAGGAGCTATGAAGATCACAGCATGCAAGCAAGATACAGTGTATTGCTGGGCTTTCCCGCTCTTGAGAATTCTGCCTTCCTGCGTGATTAGCTTGCACAGCAGGATATGATGCATTGCTGGGCAATCCCATCACAGAATTGTGACTCCCTGCAGAATCATCCGGTGCGTACCTGGATGGAGGAGCCAAGGGCGACGCCAATGGCCAGGTCCATCTTGTCCTTGACGGCCACGAACACTGCCGTGATGTGCTCGCATGCGTTGCCGGCTATGGGCAGCACTATAAGCCCCAGGAAGGCCTGCCCCAGCCCGCTCTTGTCCGCCACCTCCTCCAGAGCCCCCGTCAGAAACCTGCACAAGTTCCATCCCTTTCAGTCACTTTCAGAGCATCAGGACTACACTTGAGAAGGTCTGCCCATGCATTTCGCAGGTCAAGCAGCAGCAGAGGGGGGCACACATGTCTGAGCACCACAGGTCTGTCAGTCACTTTGAGTCTCCCATTAGGAGTGTGATTAAGACAGAATGTGTCCTTCATTTCTAGCAGAAAACACAGCAGAAGGGGGTGCGCACTCTGAGCAGACGGCAACGATGCAAGTGATGCCGGCCAGGGCCCCCAATGCGGCGACAAGGGACAGTGCGGGCTCGCCATCGCCTTCGCTCTCGCTGAAAAAGGAGCTGTGCGTCTTCAGCTGGAACAGCAGATAGCACAGGTACCTGCCAGCATCCCAGCAATATGAGGATACTTTTCCTTGTGGCTGCATCTTACGGCAACCAAGCACCCACATGCTCCCGCAACTACAAGCCACACAATGGATCTCTGACCCGTCACCTCACAATCAACACAAGTAGCAAGGACGCTCTAGAATTTGCAGAAATACAACAAATTCCGTCAGATCAATCCTCTGCAAAATACAGCAACCAAGGCAGGCGCAGGAGAGAAAAATTGCAGTGTCAGTGCGCTGATGTAACACAGTAGCATGGAGGGCAATGTACTGGGAAAGAGCAGAGGGAGAGAAGGCGCTCACAGGAGGATTAGGAGGATGGCGATGGAGTGGGAGAGGTTGCGCAGGGTGGTGTCGTCAACGCGCTGGGGCCCGAAGAAGGAGAGCGCGGAGGTGGGGATGACGATGGCCACGCTGGCGATGAAGAGCAGGCTGCAGCACGCCTTGTTCACCATCATGTTGAAGCTCTGCTGCTTGTACTTTGAGCCCCCGCACAGGAAGCAGAAGCCTGCGCAAGCGCCAGCCACACAGCCTCAATCCCACAGCTCTCCGGGCAACTTGCATGCCCTCTATTCGGTCCATGATGACTGATACACATGCACGGCAGCAGCACGCCAAAATCAGCTTCAAACAAGTGCTCTCACAGCAGCTTGCATGCACTGTGGTGCATCAAGATTACCCAGACACATGCATTCTCTCGGCCCTCAGGCAACAGATGGGACCTCTGGTTGGACACATGGGCAGCAACAGGCTTCAAAACAGAGTCAGAAGCAAGCGAGGAGAGCTGGGGCGGGACAGGAGGAGAACGAGCGCACCGAGAACCAGGAGCAGATTGGAGAGGATGGAGCCGACGAGGGACATGGCGACGACGGTGTAGAGCCCCTTGGAGAGGGCCGCGATGGAGAGGATGAGCTCGACCACGTTGCCAAAAGTGGCGTTGAGGAGGCCACCGATGATGTCACCAAAGCGCAGCGCCAGATCCTCCGTCACCTCCCCCAGCACCAGCGCCAGGGGCACCAACGCGATGAAATTCTGTGGACGCAAAAAACACAGATTTGTCAATTTCATGCCATACTTCTTCAGCTATTTGCAGGGCGACTGGTGCAAGAATTGAATCCAGACGCTGCTTCTGGCCTTGTGCGCCTCATCTTTGCAAGCATGCATGACAGACTGGCATTCGCGCAGTTTGGCCTGGATCACTAAATGAACACATTTCGGAAGACTTGAATGTTGCAGATGTGGGCGTATGCCACTAAAATATGGGGGAGGGCATGCGACTGTCAAATAGGGGTAGGCAGGGTCCCACCAGAACGAAGATGGCAACTGGCCCCCAGTGGAAGATTTTTGCGCAGAGCCCCAGGGGCACGAAGATGAGGAAGAGGCTCATCCAGCTGCTGGTGACCAGCCGCAGCAGCGCAGCCGCGTCAGTCTTTGGGGAAATGAGGCCTGCAATCCCACACATGTCTTTCACGGCCCCTCCACATGCCAACATCAGCCAGAGTGAGCTGCACACATGCATTCTGATGACTTGCTCTTCTGAAAGCACCATAGCAGGAGCAAGATATGCTGGAAAGCTGACCTGGAACCTGCTTTGGCTCCTCGGCGACATCCTCGTCTGGAACAGTGCTCTCCGGCCGCGGCGCCTTTGCCGGGTGCAAGCTGTTGATCGCCACTATGCTGCGCACCGCCGATCGCCAGCGGCTTCTGCTCTTCTGTGAGGCTGCATGGAAACAGTCACTCATTTGCGCCAGCCCAGGCAAAGTTCTTGTATACGGCAACGAATGGATCATGCATCAGGTCATCTCATGCAGGCTGAAGGGTGCCAGTGTGCCTCACCAGACGTCGCAGTGCTGTTCTGTTGTTCTGCGTTGCCATTGTCTGCCAACAAGGGCGCCTGCTGACACAATAAAAATTGAAGTGCATTGCATGATGCTTGATCTGCTGGGAAAATTGATGCATGCGGCGAAGCCATCATGGGGGAGTGTCATGCACCTGCAATGATCTGGGTGCAAAGCCATGGTCCCTCTCGAGGGATCCTGGCGTGAATAGCAGTCCCATGTGGCCCTCAAAGGATTGTTTGCTCGACGAGTCCCGCCTTGACCCACTCCTGCCTCCAAGGACCTGTGCCTCGACGTCGCTGTCATCCTGTGACCCTATGCCGCCTTCACTCCGGTAAGACCGCGCTGTGTTGAGAGAGTCCGCTTGCCTCAGAGCCTGCCTGGCTCGTTGAATGGGCTGTGCCATATCAGTGTCAGACTCGTTGCCTGCCAACACATAAGGAACACTTGGGTGCCTGCTCATATACCCCCAAATAGCAACTAGCTTTCAGCCCGCAGATCCAGATACTCTGCAGCCTTGTCAAATTCTTTCTTCTATCATCTGATCACTTGATGGGGTGATTAGGGCAGCTATTTGAGGTTCCTTCTTCCATTAGTCTTGCTTCAGATGCATACTGCTATCAGCACTACAAGCTCTTCTTCCTCGGACCTGCGAAACGATCGGGTAGAGACGCTGTATCCAAATTAATGCGTCGCTTCGCCTGCCGCCAATGAGCTCGAGCTCTGGCATATGGGGTGGCCATTTGGTTTGTGAGTGCCCAGCCTACCGCTGAATAAGAGGCCTCTCTAGTGATTACACGAGACGATCTCCGGGTGCTCGCACCCTCATTTTGCTCTGAGAAATTGATTTGCTTTCCAAATTTCGCTAGCAGCCAGCAAAGCACAAGAAAGAGCTTCCGAACGTTGGGATGCAGAGGTCTTTTAGGCAACGATGTTTGTGATCCGCCCAATAAATCGTGCCATCCCAAGAGGATTATTTGCTATTCTTGCATCATCTGGAAATCGGATTGATTGGAGGCACTCTCACCTTCGGGAGGCACCCACGTGAGTACCCTTCTCCTCTGTTACTTCAGAGGGAACTCCGGTCTCGCGCACTTATAAATATATCTAGTGACGCGACCTTTAATGCATTTGTCATCCAAGAAAAGTCCAAGGACTTGCAAATGCAACGAAGGAGACCAATCAGAGAAGTGAAAGGAATATTCCTTCGTTTCATTCGTCAGTGAGGGCCACAGGGTTGAAAGAGTCAGAGAGTGCATGTTCTGCTTCTTTGTATGATCATTGATCGTAATTTTGGATGCCGAGATTTCAATGATGGAAATTCCATCTCACAAGCTCAAAAGGGTGCATCTTTGTTGTGTTGATCTGGCTTCTACTTCAGATGTACCTCTCGGCATGTCCTTGCAGTAGGCCCACATACATATATTCTCAGTGGCAAATCGTAAGAATCTCGCCATTTCAATTCTTCAGGACTATCGAGCGGTGTTGTTTGAGATTTTGCAGCAAGCTTCATAGTTACAAATCGGTTCCATCCCTGTACCAGCAACCTTCGACTCACAACCTTTCAGAACTTGAAAGGATTGGCCTACTTCATCACTGCGAGATGTGCGGTAAGGGTCCTGCTACCGCCGTCAGAGATAAGAGAAAGACCACGGTGCAGAGAAACAGCAGTGGCATTGCTCTGTGTGAACACAGGAAATGGAGATGGAATACTTCCATGCGGACAGTGCCATGGCGTTGGCATCATGCCAACAGAGGTATGAAATGCCAGAGTCCCAACACTGACGCATTTCTTGCTATTGCACATCTTCATTGCTGAAAGCCTCACAAGTTATTGCAACATGCAGCCTGGAGGAGCAGGCGTGCCCTTTTATGTGGGCAATGCACGATGTAGCGAGTGCGGCGGTCAAGGATTCTGCCCTTGCCCATTATGTGTGGGTTATGCGCTCGACATGCCGCGTCCAGATCCTGTGGCAGGTCCAGAGCCAGTTGAGGACATGGACTTGTATATCGACAGCCTGAGCTGGCTTAAGCGCTTTCCAGACAGCCGGAGACAGCCAAAAAGGGCTGCAGTGACCGCTAAGCGCATTGATCCAGCGCTGACCGCAAACGACAAGGACACGTCAGATGATGTGGACTACTCAGTGCTTGCTTACAACTTCTATGTCCAGCGTGCCCGTTTGAAGCACCGGGGATAAGATTAAACTGCAGATGGTTACGATGCGCGACCCTGCAGAGATTCAACTGACTTTTTCTCCCTTTGGTACCTGTCAGAAGGTGACTTTCTCTCAGCTGCAATTTGATCCAGTGCTTGTGACGTCTCTGAATCTGCTGACCCATTAGTGCTAAACTGAGATGCACATGCTCCACTACACTCTGTCAGAAATAATCATAATGTGCTCCCATGACTTCAAAGTGCTGTTTATAGATTTCCTGATCACTCTGCTCGGTATGCAGGTCGTCCAACAGGGTTCACAAATGTTGCCTCGGGCACATAGTGCATGAGAAATTGAGCAAATGGCATTCCTTGCAGAGAGTTTAACTGCTTAAGTGTCAATGTGACTCCAAAGACGTTCCTAAACTAATCCTTCCAAGAAGCACAGATAAGTGCTATGCTGGCAGTTGGGTGCATGGTTCGGTAGACATGGAATTGCTAGCGAAACAACAGTGCTGCAAGTATTGAGATATGAATGTAGTGGTTGATGTCAAGCGATTCCCCCACTTAAAAAGTTGTGATCGCCTATCAAATTTAGATCTAGATAGACTGCTGACAGGTCCTGCAACCAGACTTCGTCCTAGCTTAAATTGAAAAATTAAACGTTGAACTTGAAATTCATGACATCGCCTTCGTTTACCACATACTCCTTGCCTTCTAATCTCAGCCTTCCATTTTCCTTGGCTTGGCCGAGGCTGCCAGCCGACACAAGGTCATCATAGCCCACGGTTTCTGCCTTGATGAACCCTCTTTCAAAGTCTGAGTGGATGACTCCTGCCGCCTCAGGTGCAGTCATCCCCTTTCGAATTGTCCATGCTCTCGTCTCCGGAATACCTGCAAACACATTATGACATGAAATGTTTAGAAATGACTGCCAGTTCAAAGCTGTTACTTGCACCTGCGTGCCACCGCCCCATAGCAGGCGCGATCCTGTGGCTTTGTGGGGAGAAGTAGCCCTTTCTTCAAATGTTCCCATGCTGGACGAATGCAATGCATGCCTACCTGTAGTGAAGTATGTGAGGAGACCCAGCTGCCGGTAAGCAGTTCTGATAAGGCTGGCCAGGCCGCCCTCTGAGGCGCCCAAGGACTCCAGGTATTCTGCTGCCTCCACAGGATCCAACTCCCTCAACTCTGCCTCAACCTGTCCAGCACAACATGCGCCATCATCTGCTGATCATCCCGTTGAGTTTCTGTGTTCAGAAGGCTTCACTGTCAATTTGACCCAGGAAATGCTCATTTGAAGTCCACAGAGCCACACCTGTGCGGAAACAATGATGACATCACAGTTCTCCTGGGCTGCTTTCTCCCGGAGAGCCTGCACAAAAGTATTGCTGGACCCCTGGTCCGCCAGGTCACTCTCATTGACGTTGGCTGCATATATCATGGGCTTCATGGTCAGCAGCTGCAGCCCGCGCACAAGAACGCTCTCATCAGCCGTCAGCTGCACTGCTCGCGCTGGAATGTTTTGGTCCAGTGCCTCCACAATGCGCGACAACGCCGCCTTTTCCACCTGCACAGGATGCAAGAAAATTTTCTTCTTATGTTCTGTGAACAGAGTGGGTCATGTGAGGAGTTTGTCAAAATGAAGAAGATGGCAGCTCTGCAGCTGAACGGCACATGCATCAGAGGTAGTTCCTAGCGGTACCTCGTTGGAGGCAATTTCCTCTTTGGTCTTTGCGCGGCCCTTCTCTAGCCGCTGCAGCCTCTTCTCGATCTGTGTGATGTCAGCAAGCGCCAGCTCAAAGTTGATGACATCTGTGTCCTCCACAGGGTCGACCTTGCCCGCCACATGGATCACATTCTCGTCCTCAAAGCATCTGACCACCTGCACAATTTCAAGCAAGTCACCTTATCTGGACCAAGCTGGTGTCTCAACTCAGGATTTGGTGGATGTAAGAGAAGACGAAGAGCAATGTAAACCACAAGAAGCGCCAAGGACCGCACCTGTGCTAGCGCATCGCATTCCCGAATATTGGCCAGAAACTGATTGCCCAAGCCCTCCCCCTTGCTGGCACCCTTGACCAGCCCGGCTATGTCTACAAATTCCACAGAGGTCGGCACTATGGCCTTGGACTTTGATATGTTGCTGAGGGTTTCAAGTCGGGAATCGGGGACTGCGACTATCCCCACATTCGGCTCAATTGTGCAGAATGGAAAGTTGGCTGCCTGTGCCTTTCCATTCTCACAGATCGCATTGAAAAGAGTGCTCTACATCACAGGGCAGCGTCCTTGAGAATCAGTATTCTGACAGGGAAAAGGCGCCCATCATTATCATGTTTAGAGACAATTGACAAATCCTCATGTGGTTTTACCTTTCCAACATTAGGAAGGCCCACAATGCCTGTCTTCAGACTCATGGACACCACTGAAGTCCTGCACGTGGCAAGCAAGGTAAGATAAGTCCAGGGATCCGTTCCAGGTCACATTCGCATACAGATGCATGCTTGAATAGATCATTTTCATGACTGAAGATCGTCAATTGACATTCGTGCGCACCTGAGTCCTCTGACTCCTTGAGATCGTCTGCAAGATCTGAACATCTGTTCTTCGACAGACACAATTCGCCTAGTTTGGAACGCAGAATGCGTGGAATATGATTGACAATCATTTCCAAGTCTAGTTCTTGCAACAGTAGCGAACTTCAGAGGGGGGCGCCGCTGAAGAAATGAAGGGTGGCACAGCTTCGTGGCTTGGGTCAGCCACTGTGCCGATAACGAAGGGCTTCCCCGCATTTGATTTGATTTGACTCCCACTTGAATTACCTAGCAACCTGCTCACGTTGCACATGCAATACTCCGAGTATTGCATCGCCAATATTCTTGTCACGGACGCATTTGCATGCAGCTGCACCCGATCTGTCTAACGGCGGCGTTCCTCCAGTACTATATTTACCTTGGATCTCCAAAGAGCGAATTAAAAGTCCTTAAGTATACATCAATACGTTGGAAATTTAGGAAATTTTGATTAAGACTGCAGGATGATGTTTGAATCATACAGCACCTTCATTCGTCGGTAAAATTCTGATCATGGCCACCGATAAGGAGCAGGATGGAATGATATCCCAACTACCTGACAGAGTGAAGGCGCAAATTTTGTCTATCCTATCACAAAACAACAAGGATTGTCGAAAGAACACTGATGTGATCTCTGGGCCGACATCGACAGGTACGCCACTGTTGCAATGCAGCAGGTTTACTGATCACAAGGCAACGCATGGATATGATCTTCTCTCCTGAACAGTTGCAGATTATGGCGAATATACGATTGGTGACCTTCTGCGCCGCCAAGGGGGCCTGTTCACTAAGGACAATTTTATGGCAGAGGGGTGCAAGGTGCGGCTTCTCAGGGAAAACACGATGTGATTCTTGATGTTTGACAGGCTTGGTACTATTCAAAAAACTATTTAAGGAGTTTTGATGCATCACAGGCTGCGAGGCACGATGCAGAACGGATACTGGACCAGACCAACAAGCCTGCTGGGATGGGAGGTGGTGGGAGTGACGTGCAAATAAACAGCAGTTATCGTGGCGACAGGATGTGCTGGTTACAACCAACGCATTCAGGGCCAGCCCTCCAGGCTGCCGCACAAAGTGTCCTTTCTCTGCAGAAAGGTATGTTGATCCACATGAATGACTCCACCCTGCCAGCCCTCGGCCATCGCATTGCTGAAGTAAGCCATCTCCTGATCAAGCTCTTGCTTTGGAGCAGACCTGGCACTTTGTGGATATGATGTCGGTGGACGCCCATCGATCCAGCTGTCAATGTACCCTGGCAACGGAGCTCGTTATGGTAATGCCATGCATCCTTAGCACATGATATTCATTTTTGTCTTTATATGTTGAGAAGTGCAACAGTAGCAATTGACCATCACCTTCACATGAGTGATCCTTGAAATTTTTGTATGCAGAGCGTCACACAGATGCTTCAGATTCGGTACCCAGCCGCTCTGTCACTGCCATCCTGTACCTGAATCCTGGCTGGGATGCGGCAAAACATGGTGGCCAGCTGTGCATTTATAACATGGCTGACAGATGGCGGCCAGGATTGAAGCTGGATGCACATAGCAGCCAAGGCTATGCAACAGGAGAGCCTGCTGTTGTAGTTGCACCCATGGCCAATCGCCTTGTGGTCTTTGAAAGCAGGATAGCCCATGAAGTGCTTCCTGCGCATGAGGCAAGGTAGATCTGTCTCTTACATGTTGGGACCTTGTGAAGACTCATGCAAACCTTGTGGGTACCTGCAGGTACCCAGGTAAATAATTGGTATGCATGTTCACTAGCTGCATCTCTTTCCACTGGCTAAGATCGCTGCACGCCACACAAGTGACAATATGCTGTTGGTTGAATGCTTATGCAGGTGTGCGCTGACAGTGTGGTTCACAAAAGCAAATCCCCCCGCTTCAGACTGTTCCGTCCCACGTGCTCTTCCGGATCCTGACCAGCCAGAGAGCCGCATTTTTGTCTCCATTGCTGCCTTCAGAGATCCAGAGACACGCTGGACAGTGCATGATCTCCTGGCCAATGCCTCACATCCAGCCCGCGTCCGCATTGGCATTGTCTGGCAGATTGACGCCATTGCAGATGCCCATTTCCTGGACCTGCCTCACTGCGTGGACCAGAAACAGGTCTTTCTGCAATTTTACCTCCGAGCAACCGCTTATTCAGATTTCGAAATATATACTGCACTAGTGCTGTCATGTGCTAAGGCCCCATCCTTGAGTTGCCTGTGACCTTGTATGTGGGCAGATAAGGCAGATCATAATCCCAGACAGAGAAGCCACGGGTCCCTGCAAGGCGCGCATGCTGGCCCAGAAGCTATGGGCAGGCGAGGAGTACTACCTCCAGATTGACTCGCACATGCGCTTTGCGCCCGGCTGGGACGAGCAGCTCATCCATTGGCTGGCCGCTTGTGAGCAGCAGGCGCAGTTTGGGAAGGCAGTTCTATCTACCTACCCTCCAGACTTCCAGGTGTACATGCTCTTTGTCAGCCCAGGACGCTATTCCACTGCTCTATTTTACGCTGTTACTATCTTGGCTGTCCTGAGATGCGTGCAAAGAATGCCGTTAATGGATGCTTGTGCAGGGGTTCGGGCTGCAGGCCACAGTGCCAGCCGATGACAGGCCGGTTCTGCTCCGCGCAAGCCATTTTGGGCAGTACGGCATGCTGCGGCTGGTGGGAAGCCGCCTGGCAGAGTGCGCTGCTGCACCCCTGCCCAGCCTGTTCTGGGCTGCCGGCTTCTCCTTCTCCCGCTCGCAGCTCATCCAGGAGGTAAAACATTTTGTGCAGCTTCATTTCATATTAATTATATGCGGTATTAGCAATCCTCCGTTTGCCTTAAATTTTGAGCAGCTGTACAGGCTTTGAGAATGCATTAACTTATGTGACCAGGCTGAGGATTTGATTGTGTGCGCAGGTCCCTTATGAAGATCTGCCGTTTCTATTCTTTGGAGAGGAGCAGTACATGCTGGCGCGCATGTTCACGCATGGCTACGATGTCTTTTCACCACCCTCCAGCGTTGCCTACCACCTCTATAGCAGAGCGTACCGGAATACTTTCCAGTCATGTGTAACACAGGTGACGGGACACATTCCACAGGGACACACTCAAAAAGTTGTCGTCGGGTATCTCTTAACAGCTTGAGATTTTCACAACCTTGTCGCATGGCAGAGCTTGCATGCGTTGTTGATTAGGGAGAATAAGAGTTGCATACATGCAAGGTGTGCGATTTGTGTTGCAGGATGCCGCAGCAAAGGAAAGCTCAAGAAGACGGGTCCTTGCGATATTTGAACAAGAGACACTTACGTGCATTGAAGGACATTGCAGTGAAAGTCTGGGTACATTGAGGTCAATCACAGATCTGCAGGCAGTCTGTGGTGTTCAATACAGCAAACGTAGTCTCAATGACAAAGCAAAGCGTGGCAGTGCCAATGATGCACTCCACTTTGCAGCCGATGGAAAGAACTGCCCATGAACAAAGAATTTCTGCTTGTTCCAGTAGCAATTATGCGAGCATGCGTGTGCATACTTTGGCACAGGTCCCATATATAATATGTGACCGTCAATCCTGACAATGCAACAATGACGAATGAAGACAAGGTAACATATTGACACTTGATGCTCCACCCTTATTGGGCTGGATATTAGCTGAAGGGCTTGATCGACCTGACTGTGATCCTTCCTCTATCAACTACCAGATCCATCAGATATCGAATATTCGAATGAGTTCACTGGAAGAGGCGCCAGACACTCCAGTTGTATTTGATGTGCCAGCTCACTGCGCCTGCCAGCCATACTGTTGACATCATCAGTACGCTGCAAATGTTGCCCCCTCACAATCTCCAATCCCTGTGAAGGTGCCTGTTCCAGTAAACTCGCCGTCTTCACTGTCAAGCGCCCCGTTGCCAATTAGCTGCCCGGTCCCATCAGCAGTGCCTTGCCCCTGACATGCACATCACACACGTGTAAGAACGGACTGCAATTCAACACAGACTGCATGCCAGACAGACCTGCTGATGAAGTGTGCATGCATATTTATGCATACCGGGCCTGGCCATTGCTGATGGACATCTTTGCAATGGCAGCACTGTTGCCTCTGGTAGTGACCAAGTTTTTTCAGGGCATCAAGTACGCACTGGTGCTGAGGTGGCTCCGAGAACGTTTCTCACCACATATTCTCCAAAGCTGCTGGTCTCGCACTCGATCTTCTTGCCTGTGACGGTGTGATTGCCAACTGCCTTCCCAAATGTGGCCTGGAACGTTGCCTCACCCCCGTAATAGGTGATGGCAGAGCCCTTGAATTCACCTTGCATGCCAAGTTTTGACAAGGGTTACGCCATGCTCAGGGTATGGTCACTGGCAGCAACTTAATACAGTCTGCTCGCTTGATGACAATGCTGCATATCAGATGGCAAGGGAATAGCTCCAGATCAGTGTTGACAAGGCCGCATGACATATGGTAACGAAGAGCTTCAGATCAGTATTGACAGGGCCGCCAAAACTCTCACCGGACCCAACAAAAGTGCCGCTTGGGACCAAGAAGCTCCCGTTGCCTTGCACTGTGCCATCGCCAGTCATGTATGTGCTCTTGGAGAGCGAGAAGAATGTGCTGTCAGTCCCATTGCATGTGCCATCCCCTGCAGGTGAGACACACAGTGTGGGAGCTGTGCCTTCTGAGTGACCTGCCTTAAGCATGTCAGGCAGACTTTGCTCAGCAAACAAGAGTTGCCTTAAGTGTCTTTGAAGGGAGGAAGGCAGTATAGACATTCTAGCAGCTGACCTGAGAAGGTGCCAGTGGTGATGTTCAGCGAGCCATATCCATTGAACGTTCCGTTGAAAACCTGAAATAGACCTGTGCCCACAAAGCGGCCGACACCCCTGGCCCCATAGCATGATTTCAATGCAATGCTGGTAGCTTGTTGACATTAGGGGCAGATCGCCGTTCTGGCTCGTTTGGTAGATCCTGCTGGGTTAAACAGGTGTCGCGAGCTAGGAAACGATGCTCACTGGAAATGTCCCGCTCCGTAGCAAGTCCCATTCTGGATCCGATACAATTGACTCACGCCGGGAGTTTGGGGCGATGAAGTGGGTCCAAGTCTCTGCCCGTGGATGGCATGGACGGCGAGCAGCGCTACCAACACAAAGAATTCCTGCTTGAATATCATTTCATCAAATAAATATCCCAAACTGACTTTTCTGGATTTACACACGTCCAGGATCCGTCGATGATGTGCTGGAACGCAGAATTCCTTTTGGCAGCTGGCGTCAAGACTAATCCTTGGACTGACGGATGCGCATGCAGGACAACCATGCATGCAGGACAACCGCACATCTGTGGTGGGCGTGGAGCATGCAATCAAGTTCTCCATGTGTAAGAATATATTTGCAAAATCACATACACACTTCAAGAGGTACTGTACCACCCTGTGATGAGTGGCTCCCAGCTAGCGCAAGGCAGAAAGAGCAGCTCCAACACATAGCAGTTGCAGGACAATGCGGACTTTGCAACATTCGTCTCCTAAACTGCACTTCACTACTTTTTGCCATAATTTATCGCAATCTGTGTTGACGCATCCAGCAAGGGAGGCACATAGTCCCTGCATAGGTCAAAGCCACAGGCCTCTGCAGCACCCTTCTCTAACTTCCAGGGCCTGTGCGCAAAATCCCCTGGGAGATTACTGAGCTCGGGCACCCAGCTATTGATGTGCTGCGCCTCAGGATCGTAGGTCATTCCCTGACTCACAGTGCGGAAGATGCGGTCACGCGGGTCATTGCCCACCCCGGCAAAATAAGCCCAATTCACTGTGTTTACCGCCCAGTCATGGTCCACCAGAAGAGTCTCAAACAGCGCCGCTCCAACCTGCCAACTGTGCCCCATCGCCTGCGCATGAAAGCAGTCGCTTACACAGAAAAATCTCATTATCTATTCATGCTCTGGAGGCACATCATCGATATAAGCTTAGCTTAAATTCACAGACAGCACAACATTGCTGACATGAAAGATGGTGGCATAATGACCGCCGTCTTGGGGGATCCCAGCACCTTACACAGGAAGCTGGACACGTTCTGGCGACCACGGTTGCTCATGTACCCGGTGGCGGCCAGCTCGCGCATGCATGCATCCACAAATGGGAAGCCTGTGCGCCCTCGGCACCAGCGCAGGAACTCCTCATCGCTGTGCCGCCACTTTCTTGCCTCCCCTCGGATGCCCTCTGGCCGCTCCAGCTTGTCGCCCTCCTTCAGTGCTGTGAAGAGGAAGAAATCCCTGGGCAAAGAAATGCTGGCGTGCTCAAACTAGTGCAAATCTCCAGACACACATTTCACTGTCATTCAGTGTTGCCGGCAACAAGCAATATGCATGGAGGTCTAGCATGTGCGCAGACAAACAGGGGTGTGGGCGTGCCTGATGATCAGATGCATGATGAGCCAGGAGTGCCCGCTGTCTGCGCCACTCTGGTTCCTTGCTTTCTGTATCTCTGCATAGACCATGCGCGGCGACAGGCACCCGGCCGCCAAGTAGGCGCTCAGTTTGGCGCTGTTGTCCACACCCCCGGCCAACATGCGCGTGTCCTTGAAGGTGTCAATCGGCGCTGGAGCTGACAGGTTCCCATTCGGCGCCCCTGAATTATTTCTAGACACACTTGCCTCCCCTGGCATGCCCTCCTGCGCCACGCTAATGGACGGCAATGCTGCAAATTCATCTGCATCTGTTCTGACAGTGCTGGCCTCTTCACCAAACAATGCTGTGGAAGCCTGTGCTGGCTCGGCTGTATTCACTGCGCCAGCAGCTTCTGAATTGCCATGGAGGTAGTAGCGCAGCCGCTTGAGGCCCTCCAACTCACCACCTTCAAGGCAGAATGCAGACCGAGGGTGCCTGGCTTCGCTGGCCAGATCTGGGCATGCTGTCAGCTCCTCCAGGGCAGCCAGGGCAGCTCCTGCTGACTTGTACAGGCTCCTGACCTTCTTGGGCAGAGGAGCTGCACTAGGGATGCTGCCAGGGAATGGCGGTATCTGATCTGGCGCAGGCAAGGGTTCACGGACAAAGCCATGACTCTCCACCGCCTGCGAGAGCAAGATTTGATTCAGTGGTGTCTCTGAACTGGAATGATTTGACCGTCTGAAAGATCATTTGATGACATCACGCCCATCAAGAGTGCGGAGCAGCTCACCTTTCTAAAGTTGGTCATCACATGCGGCACATCCGCGAAAAGCGCCTGGATGTCGTTAAACCTCACATCATCAAGATCGTCCGGTGCAGACATCAATTGAGAATTGGAGTCTCTGGCGGGCGGCTTCAGAGCTGCCAAAGCATTATGAGGATGGTACAGCGTGTGACCCCAGAAGTGGTGGACTTCTGAGGTCAGCTGTGACTCCTTGCAAGCGGCGTGGAAGGCATCAGCCACGGCGTCTTCTTCCTCAACTGTTTGCCGTCCGATTTGGAGGTAGTGGTACAGATCAACATGGGAGACCTGCCCAGCCAGACCTCTGACCAGTGCAGGTATTTCTTCCGCTGGTCTGCTGACAGCAAAATGCAGCTTCGAGCCGCGTGCAGCAAGCTGCTGCTGTAGAGCCTGCAGGGCTTCGAGGAGAAACCTGTGTTGCAAGCCACGTCAGGCCTTCGTCCACATTGCATAATACACTGCTGCAAGAATAGGCACAGAGAGGTGGGTGGCTTCTGATAAATATTGTCCCACCTGCCCCGGTGAGGACCAAGGACAGGAATGCCATTGAGTCCTGGAATGTTGCAGCGCGGCTGCAACAATGCAGGGCTCAGGCAGTAGACAGGCAGGACAAAGCAGGTCTGGGGAAGGCTGCAAGCTGACACTAAGGGCGCATGATCGGCCAAGCGTATATCGCTCCTTATCCAAACTATCGCAGCCTTCTTGATGTCATTTGATACCATGTCCCTATCTGAAGAGGCATCACACTTGTTGCTTGAAACCCTCCTGGCTCCAGCACAAATATGAAATAGCTTGAAGGTCGGTCGGCAAGATGCGAAATCTCTTGCAAGAAACCTATTGCATCGTATACCGATTTGCATATTTATTCAGAGAGGAGAGCTGAGGAGAACATATTTCCCGAGATGAGGCCGACAGCTTCTCATCATGGGGAAGCTGGTCCATCCACATATGATTTCGATCGCAGCGTTTCATTGGTTTGAGGATTTGTAGAAGGCAGAGGCAAGTTTCTGATTGCTTGTCGAATTACACGCCGAAGCCGTGAGTGTTCTGAGTGCTCTGAAAGCTCTGAGTGCAATCAGTGATCAGTGACACCACTGCATTTTCGAGTCGCCAACCATTCCAAGTACATCATTACAGGAAACATATCACAATCTTTATTTCAATTACATAGCAGCTCAAAGGACTTGGCAGGCATGTCAGAGACTCAACCTCCCCCCGAAAGGGAAAGGGAGCGTCTAGGTTGGCTCACAGAGAGCTCCGTACAGCCTAGAAAGAGGCGCATGATCGAAGGTGATGAAGTGTGGTTTAGTCAAATACCGGTGAAGCCGGTCAAGATTCAGGTAGACTCAGCAAAGTTCGGCTTCACCAACAGGAGTGGGAGCTGCGGGCATCTTGGATCTTAAAGCAGCACTATACAAGGAGCAGCAGGAGGCTCAGCTCACGAAAGAGGACCCAGCAGCTGCTGCAGCGCGCAGGTCACGGCGCACTGCTGGCATTGACCTGTCAAAGCATGCGAGGAAGAATGCTGGGGTTGAGGAGCGAGATCGCTATGACAGGGAGCACATCAAGGTCATCACGCCCACACTTATCACGCCCACACAAAGCAACATTGCCAGCTCTGACTGTGCCTCACAACTGTTTTTGCCAATTCGTGTTGTCCCTCACCAGCTCATTCTGGTTGCAGTAGACACCAGCAGCTCGTTTGGCTGAAAGCTACTCTGCGTTGGAGCGGAAAGCGCGGCTGTATGACAAACTGGCGTCTGGGCAGCATGACGACGAGGATGAGCTGTACAATGTGGACTTTGTGCGCAAGGGCACCCTCGATGATGAGGGGCGGGAGATGGAGTCTTTTGCCCATGAAGACACAGCGTCGCATGCTCCTGTTGATAGTGCTGCAGCAGCGACAAGAAAGGGAGGTGCGCCTGCTTCTCATTGGTGTGCCAAGCTCTGCCAACATTGTACAGCTGCTAATGTGCAATTGTGGTCCCTGAGACATTCCTGATCAATTTGAGGTGGCAGGCATGACGAGTGCTGACATGGAAATGGAGCAGCAACGGAGGCAATGGGAGGAGGATGAATGGAGTGAGCTGGAGCAGAGAAAGCGCGAGGAGGCTCGCAGGGATGACAAAATTGAGGTAGGCTGAACATACTGTTGCTGATCACGAAGTATTGCAGGACGTTCAATTGGCAAGAATATCGACCTGCAACTGGAACGAGAGGTCCGTCTGTTTTGCAAGCAGGCTCTGGAGAGGATAGAGGAAGAAACGCAAGAGCTACGGGAGCGCTTGGCCAGGAAAAGGGAACAGAAAGAGGTGCAGGCTCAGCAGCAGCGAGAAAGGATCAAAGCTGCATTCTTGAAAAGGCAGGTGGCTGAGAGGATTAAGGCAGCAGCCAAGCAAAAAGCACAGGGTTGATGAAGACATCAGGAGCACAATCACAGCACCGGCAACCTGCCCATAGCTTTTGAAATGCTATCTATATGACCCTCCATCTATGGCATACATGGACTCATCTCCCGACTGTTATCTCACAAGGAGCACCTGGGCACTGTCTATTACTATGGTGGCCCGCAAGAGTTTTTAGATCTTCTGCTGAGTGATTTTCAGGTCACCTGTACTGGGTTTACACCTCAGTCCTCAGGTAGCTTGATTGCTATGTTTTTCTCTCGGGCTTGTCTCTCTATCTCCTCTCTGAGCATCTTTTTGAACGCCTCACGTTCTTCTCTTGATTCCTCCAATCGCTGAGCTTCAATTTCAGTCACCCTGTATGTAGTACAGTGGAAGAGCATTCATGGCCCAAAACAGAGACTTCGAATTATTATCAAGGAGACAACTAGGAATCGTTACTATTTCGGATTAATGGTCATTCAAGGTTCGCACTTGTTATAAAAGCCCGTCTTGATCATAAAGCCCTCCATGCCTGCCCCAACCTGCACAACATGAAGTAAATATCCCAATCATAGTGGTCATTGCAGATCTGGGTCAACTTTAATGTGTAGGAGAGCATTCGATCACTCACCAAGAAGCATAGACCTGCTACTTTGGCGTAAAAGCTTGCTGGAAACGACATCCGCTAATCACAATCCTTTCCTTGGACGAGGGTCTCATTGGCCTGTTATGTGCATCGACCTGAGATCTGGCTCCATCGAATCATTCAGCTTCAAATGATCTTGGTATGGTGTTTCTCGATGCTGCATGCCTTTCTTCTCTGAGCGTCACGCTGACGTCACAAGGACACTTTCTTCAAGTTCTTCCTTGGCTCGAACGATAAGTAAGCGATGACCCTGCAAATTTCAATTTTTGAAGATGAGACCCATGCATGCTGTAATCTGAGAGCGCCAGATCCTGTCAGCTTAAGCCTAAGGGAAGCCTGAGCAGGACTCCGAGTCCAGCGGGCCCCGGACTCCGGAGGTTGTCGCAACTGAGCTAGCTAGCTATGATAGCGAGAGCAATCATGTCAGCAAAATGTTGCGGATTACAGAGACGTGCATGCCATTTGTCCATTTTTGGGCTGGTAGCACCTAGAGTCCAATGCCACAGAAGTGAACAGCCTGGCTGCAGAGCACTTCACACTGCTTTCGAAGTTGATTGAAGGATTCAAGAGCACCATCATCCTCAACAAGCACGGTTCCACAGCTTGTGTCTCCTTCAGTCTCGTGGCATCAGACATTGCTGCTATGTGGGCAAAGCCTGCCACAGGTAGCTTCTGGCCCATCAATACTGGCCTGCTTGACCCACAGCTCAAGTCTGCTCTGCACCATTTGCACCAGATGCAAGAGCAGTCCCCATCCACCCGCGTACAAGGGAGCTCAGCGGTATTATCGCGTACAAGGGAGCTCAGCGGTGTTATCCCATGGCATATTTCCTCGTCCACTCCCTGGCTGTCTCCTCATATCGCTGCCTGTCTGTCTTGTAGATGTGTGCAATTTCAGGGACCAGCGGGTCGTCCGGGTTGGGGTCTGTCAGCAACGAGCAGATGGACAGCAGGACCTGCACAGCACAGTCACCGTGTCACTTTCATACAGCCCAACAGGTGCACAGGCATGGGCAAGCAGCTCATTCAATTGGGTAAAATTCACGGTAGTGCTGCTGGCAACAAAGTCACCTTTGAGATCGTGAGCGCCGGACTCCACTGCTCCTTCAGGATGTCCAGGCAGATGCTTCCTTGGCTGTTGACGTTGGGGTGGTACACCTTTGTCTGGAACTGCACCTTGGGAGGCTTGAATGGGTAGTCAGGAGGGAAGTGAATCATGACGAAGAAGACACCGCCTGAGTATGGACTGTCACCAGGTCCCATGATAGTGGCCTGCGATACAATTGTTAACAACATATATTTTGAACCTGATCAACATTGATCACCACCTCGTGTTGCTGCTTCTAGCTCTTAGAGAACCTGTGAACCTCACAAACAGACAAAGTGTGACGAAGTCGAGAAGGCACCACACCTGCCAGTGGAATAGGTCATCTCCAGCAGGTCCTGCTGAGCATGATGTAGGAGGGTCTCTTTGCAAGTCCTGCAAAGCCAATCGCAGAGCAAGGTCTTACACACGACACAAAGTGTTTGAGCACAGAAAGGCGGCCATCGAAAGCATCCGTTGCTGCAAAGTGCCACATAATGCCTACCTGCAACTCCTTTTGAATTCTTTTTGATGCCATCAAAGTCTAGGGAAGACTTGCCACCTACGCGGAATGTATCTATACCAAAGCAGGTTCAAACGGAGGCACAACGTTCAGCGAGCAATCTCAGCTGGTCAGAATAAGTGTTTCAACGCACAGTGACAACGCCAGCCGGGCCACTTCTCTTCTCTGCGTGCGTCCTCTTCTTCGAGAGAGGCGACATCGATGGGTCGGGAGGCCTTTACGCAACGTCCGACGGCGTCTCTTCCGTGTCTTCCAGCCTGGCGGTTGCTCCCTTCGTCGAGCGTTGATTTGCTCGAGCGTCACGAAGATGATGCATCGGAGTTTTGAAATCTGCTTGTAGAAGACGACTGTATCAGGGCACAAATTATTCACCATGATGACCTTTTGCCAGGCGTGCAGCTTCATGGTTCGGATGTAACCGCTGCCTCCTGATGTCCACCAACACAGGACAAATGAGCGCTATCTTAAAAAACTGCCTGGACACAAAAAATTAATTTGAAAGTGAAAGAACAAAGTCGGGGCAGCCCAACGTAAGAGCTGTCAGCAGTATGTCGGTGAAAGCGCCTTTACGACTGCCTCGGTTGCGAATGAAAGATGATTTAATCAAGGTGAGATACGGTAATCGGCTGGTCTGAAGGAAGATACAACGGCTTTCATCATCGCTTGTTTGCGAGCAGATTTGAAGGCTTCGAAACAACTGTTGCTCTTGTCACTGCAGGCCGACCCAGACCTGGCCGTGTACTTGGAGGAGGCCTTCGAGCAGCTGTCTCCTCACAATGGCGCCCTCAAACAGCTTTCAGGAGGGCTGGCTCCAGCGGGCACCGACCTGCTGGGACTGAGTCTGGACGAGGAGCTCACTGAGGAGGAGGAACTGGTACAGACGCCCATCCCCTGTCTTTCATACAGTGTGAAGAGTATGTATGCATTTGGCACTCTGAAGACAGTGTCCGCCTAAGCAAGAAGGGTATCAACAAGATATGGTGCAACATAAATGTGCAGGGAAAGATTGTAAGTAACTGTTCTGACTTATTGTGTGCAACGGCAGAGGCTGGAGCTGGAGGGTGCAAAGAGGGAGAGGAGGGCGCTGATGGACTCGCTGGCAGCGCTCAAGGGGGATCAGGGCAAGGCCGGCAGCGAGCTACAGATCGCAGACATCACGCGCCTGCGCCGCGAGCTCGAGGTCAAGCAGGAGAAGATCAACGAGCTGCGACAGGTGAGCCCCATAACCTTGACAAATATATCCACGTCAAGATAGTACATCCATATACTGCACGTGGCAAGCATGAATACTGTACATCACTGCCCCAGCTTCTACAAAACACATTGAAACCAGCGCTAAGCAGCATGGACACTGCTGTCCTTGTGTTTCTGCATGCGGCAAGCACCGTCTTTCGCCTTAGCACTTGAAAGAGAAGATGTCAGGATCAGAAGATACGCCTGTCGTACATTCAAAGGGTATAGGAAGCACTGAAGGCGGAGGGGCAGCAAGCACCGTCTTCTTATTTTTCACTTGAAAGCGATGATGCTAGGATCAGCAGACGCATGTGTCTTACACTCCAGACTGGGCGCAGGAAGCACTTAAGGCGGAGGGGCAGCTGATGCGGCTGGCGTTGACAAGCCGGGACTGCGCAGCGCTGATGCCGGGCGGCGGCCTGGACGCGAACGCGCGCGTGAAGGCACTGGAGGCTGAGCTGGCGCACCTGGACACCGACATGGCTGAGACCGAGGCCCAGCACCGCCTCTATACCCTCCTGCAAGAGCGCACCAGGCATGCCCCTGCTTCCTGGTATGCCGCCAAGCCTGCTTTGATGAGCAACGTGCTGTCAGTAAGAGACTGAATGCCTCTCTCATCGAGCCAGGCTTGTCTTTGCATCCCTGCTTTTTCTACCAGGTGTGTTTATGTTGATGAAGTCAAGCTGGCTCCTCTAGGGTCCAGTGGATCGCAACATGCCTGTGTGCGGCCCCTTGATGCGCTGCAAAGCTAGTTGGCACGCTTGCCCTGCAAACGAGCAGCCCCGCTTTTATCCTCAAGCCGTAGCGTTGCTTGGGGATGACAGTGGTCAAGATTACATGATCAGGCAAGCATGTTCTCCAGCAGCAAGATCCCGGCACAGTTTGCATTGTTTCTGCACAAATGAGTGTGAGCCAGCAATCAGATACAACCGTGTAAGAAGTGAATGCACGCATGTGCGCGCAGGCGCGAGCACATGGCGCAGGACCTGAGGTTGCGCGAAGGGCGCGAGGCGTTGGGAGCGTTTGGGGAGGACCATGCGGTGCTGACGGAGCACATGCATGCGGCGCGCGCGGCGCGAGAGGATGCCGATCGCACTCTGGCAGTCACCAAGGCCCAGAAGGAGGCCGTGCGCAGTGACTGGGCCCGCAAGCTGCAGGACCGCCGCAAGGAGGCGCGGCATCGCTATTGCTGGGAGGGAAATGAATAGGATGTCGTATGTTGCGATGATCATTCATTGCCCCAGACAAGCAGGCGGCCCAATCGCCAAGAAGCAGTCCTGCCTGATTGAGCACAGCAATGGCAGCGCAGGATTTGATCATTCCAGATTGATGTAGCTGGCTGCATGAGGAAAGGCTTGTGTGTGTTTTTTGGACCCTGCAGAATCTGGGTGTGTGGAGAGCGAGCAAGACAGAGCCAGGAGAGCAAGCAGTGTACACGGCTTGCTAGGCGTGAAGCAGCAGGGGAATGTCGTCTGCTGCATACTTTACTGGTTGGCATAGCAGGCCTCATCAACACCACACAGCCTTAAGCAGTGGGACAGGAGTCGGAGTCTGTCGTAGGTTGTTGCAGCATGTGGTCTGAAGGTGGCTCTAGATGGGCAAGAGAGTAGCACATAGTGGGCATGCTTGTGGCGTTGTGGTGAGCGGGCTATGCTGCGAGCAGGTGCGTGCGATGGAGCACAGGCAGAAGAGGGAGATGGCGGAGGAGGAGCAGCGCCGCGCGCGACAGGCCGAGCTCGACGCCGTCCAACGCGAAGCAGCCGCCAAAGCCCGCCTGGAAGAGGAGGCCTTCGAGCAGCAGCTGCAGGCATTTGCCACTTGTCCTAACAAAAAGCTTGTTCTCAGTCAGCACTGTGTCAGCGTGCTACAGCACTTGTGTGTCAGAAATGCGTCAGCAACGCGTAACCATGTTCCAGCACTTCTGTGGTGTTCTGTGTCAGCATGTCTCTACACTTATGTGTCAGCATTGTGTCAACAGTTCCCAGCGCTCCTGTGTCAGCATTGTCACAATGCAATTGTGTCAGCATGTCTCAGGAAAATTGTGCCAGCATTGGCCATGCAAGTGAAGATTTTCACCAGAACAGCAATGATGAAGGGTGCGCAGTCGAGCTGGGTAACAGGGTGATTTTCTCTTGATTTGGCAACAGAATTGTTGCTGAGGAGGGATATGTGTGTTGCAGACGTTGCAGCCGCAGATAGAGGAGATGGAGGCCGCATGGGCTCGGCTGCACACCATCACCGGCGCAAACAGCCCCGAGGAAGTGATCGGCTTCTGGGAAGGTGCGCTTTGCAGACATGCACCGCACTGAGTCATCTGCACCCTGCGGCAGCTATCAGAATTCTGCCGATCATCGCAAATTGGGTATTCTCAACACAATGGCATGCTCGGCGCTGGTGTCTTCTGTATGGTTCAATGGGAATTCACAGCAGCTGTGTTTGGGGCATGCAGAGCTATTACTGAATCACCGAGAGTCACAGTAATGCTGAAGCTCAGCAGTGTTTAATTTGTTTAGGTACAAGGGGTGTTACAGCAATTCCACCCTGCAGCAGCCATCAGAGATTTGCCAATCATTTCAAACCGAGATGTTCAATATTATGGCATGCATGGCACCGGTGACTTCTGTAAAGTATAGTTTTCACAGCAGCTGTGTGTGTGTCATGCAGAGCTTCAGGCAAAGGAGGCGAGCATGAAGGAGCTGGTGCGCCTGGCAGAAGAGGCAGAGGCCGCAGCAAAGGGCGAAATGACCGCCCTTCTGGACAGCCGCAACGCCATGCTGGAAGCCATGGCAATGTGCGCCTTTCACCCTATGCTTTGCAGGACGTTCCTGATCTCTCATGCACGCTGAGCTGATTTCAGATGCCTGCCTTTTGATATGAACAGCCCGCTGAATAAGCTGCCTACTCCCTCCTGATTTCCTCCCTTGCAATGGATGTCTGTGGAGCAGGGCTGCCTCTGCCACATGCTTTGCTTACCCTGCCTCTTTCTCTCGCAAGGCCAGCCGTTTTCAATCGCCGTCTGAAGCCTGATGGATGTGGTGGCTGCTCCCCGCATTCGTGCAATTGCCTCTCTAACAGCGGATGATCTGATGACGGATGCATATGGAGCAGGCCTGCCTCACCGGCTGCAAGCGCGGAAGAGGAGCTGCGAGCGCTGGAGGACAGGATCGCGGAGGCGCAGCAGCGGCAGGCGGCGTCCACAAAGCAGTTCAACCGCGTGCGCACCGTCTGCATCAACGCCCAGCAGGTGCATTTACCGCTCATCTCCCAGTGAGGGCAGACACCTTCATACTAGTTTCTCTGTGCACAAAAGCGGCTGTTCCGTTTTCACCATCAGGGGACGCCTGCAATTCTGAATAAGAGAGAAGAGAGAGAGACAAAGAAGCGGTGCATCTTCACCAGCAGAATTTATGATGTCATGTGTTCGGGTGCCCAAGCCGATGTGTACTTTGTCTAAAAATGTTTGATGAAGACAATGGGTCAATAATGCCACTTACTGGTGCAGGGCCTGCGCTCTCTGCTGGGCCGTCTGGACGAAGCACTGGCGGTGTCCGCCGCTCAGAAGCTGGGGCCGGGCGCGCCATTTCCAGGGCAGCGCAGCAGCGTCTTCCGCCAGTCGATAGCGGCTGTGGACGGATCGGCCATGCGCCGGCAGTCGGCCGCGCTGCAGCCTGCTGCGTCCAGGCGGCAGTCCTCGGTGGCTGAGGGAGCGGCTACTCGGAGGCAGTCCTCTGTCCCCGTGCAGGCCATCCCGGAGGACGGTGCGGCTGACTCTGTCGCCTCTGCCGGGTCAAGGCGGACCTCCAAGGTGGGGCATAAAAAATGCTATGCTCGGCACATGAAGCACGTGTTGGTACATTTAGAGTAGGCAGTGTCACAGATGGAATGGTACACATGATACATTTTGCATGGTTGGTAGAAGGCTACCAAAGTCACGATTGTCAGGCTATCAGAAGTACTGCAGTGGCACAAAGGAGGCACATGTTTGAGAGGAGCGTTTTGCTTTCAGGTGGGGGAGGCGGCGCGCCGTTCAAGCACAGTGGCCAGGCGCTCCTCGGTGGTGACTCCCAGTCTGGCGGCCATCCTGGGCAAGGTAGAGGCAGCGCCTGGCGCGCTGACCTTTGAGGAAGCACCCGCCGGTGGCCCTGCAGTGGGCAGCAGGCTGGATGGGCAGGCCTTCTTCCCTGACCTGCCGCAACTCGCCAAGGTCCGATCCGCCCACTGCAGGCACATCATGTACCTTACAATCCCGCTAATGGGCAAATTGCATCCGTACTGTTGTGCTTTCTGTTGAAGAAGCAGGCCCGCGCTTTGTCCCTTGCTTGAAATTTGCACTGCCTCCATGTCTGGCATCCTCTCTTTTCATTTCAGCTTGCATTTACACGGCGAGGCAGTCCTTTCTCCTTACTTTTGGCTCTCGCTCTGCCTTGATGTCTGCATCCCATAGATAACAGAGAAGGGAGTTCTAGGCATTGCAGACTGTTGTCGAATGTGGCTGTGGGCATGTGCAGGTGGTGGCTGACAAGGTTGGGCGGCTGAAGTCTTCCTGCATCAAGGAGAAGCGCAGGAGCAGCGTGGTGGACGGCTCAGAGGCTGCTGGCAAGGCCGGGCAGGCAGCAAAGCTGAGCGAGGCGGCCATGAGGCACGGCGCGCGCAGGCAGACCTGGATGGGCCCCGCCTGGATGGGAACATCCAATGAGAATGACGTTGTGAGCACCTTCGACTTCTAAGCACTGCTTAAAAGGGTCCTATGATTATATCAGAACCCCTCAAGGATTTCGTGATATTGGTTATCTGCTACTGATTAGGAGATGATGGGGGCACAGCGAGTTTCTGGAAATGGCTCGACTCAATCGGATGTCTTTGTGTGCATGAGTGTGAGTGTATTGGCATGCACTGCGCAGGGGACAGTAAGTGGGGTCACAAGTGCCAAGGACTCCAGCAAGGACATCCTGTCTCGATTGGTCGGGTACCCAGCAGAGTTTGACCAGGGCCATGCGCGTGCAGCCACTCCAGAGGTGACGCAAGATGGCATTCCATGCACATGCTTGTCGAAAACAGGCTTGAGCATAAGCTTTCTGCGTCCATTTTACCATCCCATACTGCATCGTTCACAGTGCATCTTACAATGTGCAAAACAGAAACTTTATTCAGGCAAGATGCCTGTGTCTGCAGGGCAAGGATGATGAAGAGTGGGATGGGGTGCTGGACAGAGATTTCATCAAGCATAGAACGGCAAAATTGTTGGCTGCTGCTGCCAGGCATCAGGCAGACCTCAAGAAGACCACTGAAGGCTCCTCTTAGTGCTAGGTTGTCCTCATTGTTGGTGCAAATCATACTTGCTCGTGCCTTGCGCAACAGCTGTGCTCTACACGCTCAGCATTTGTGCCCTTCTCAGCTGACATCCTTTGCTCAGTCGGGACACCAAGTTGAGACTCAGCCATTTCACGAACTTCCAGAACGTTCCGATTCAGCGATCCAGAAGGCTCAAAGACCACTCAAGCCGCATTGCTGCATTCATTTGGTCTGGATGACTGTCTAAATTTGCGGCCGACTCACTGTTTCTTGGTAGCATCCTTTTGCCGCACTGCTGATGTAATGGTCCTAACAACGAAGTAGGACAGAAGGCCCATTGGTCCCAGCATCATGGTGACCAGTAAGCATGGAACGACCAGGAGCCAGTGCGGCACAGAGTTGGCAATGGAGTCCTGCACCTGCAGATATGAACGAAATGCAGACCCCTCAGGAAAGAAAAAACTTTTATGTTGCAAACATTACGTTAGGCATTCATCACAAAGCAATCCAATTGGACAGGGTTGCTCGCGATCTTAGAGAATAGAATCTGCGCTCACCAGCCACTTGGCCGTGAACAGATCGAAGGCAACATAGTGCACCCACGCTGGCAGCACGACCTCTGGAGATGACAGAGCCTCCTTGACGCCCTCATAGGTGAAGAACTTGTCAAAAGAGAAGTCACCGACAGGCTGCAGAAGCATCGTGACGAAGAGCAGCGTGTAAAGAATGCTGAATCCCACTGCCGTGAACGTGGCAAAGGCGTGTGTGAACTTCCACCTCGGCAACAAGATAAGCAGTAACCATGCTGGGAGCACCAAATTTACCCCTTGGAAAATTTGGGCATCGGTGAGGTCCAGACCAGCGATCGGCATTGTGCCAGTGGTATCGGGTCAGAGAACAATGAAGGAGAATCTTCTCAGTCCTGCGAGGTTGAATATGATTGTGTCCAAGATGACAGGAGAGAAACGGCTTGGATCAGAGCTGACATGGATGGCTTCCGGGCGGTGGGAAGCTGCAGATGACGAGTCAGCAGTCTGCATGCATGCGTTGTGGGAAAGGGAAGTCTCGTGAAGAGTTTGTCTTACAATCAATCTCGGTTTAAACTCCTTCTCCCATCAGAATACCAGAAGAAACTAGCAGTTCTTCCTGATCTATGAATTTGCATCAAGTGTGCCCAACCTGATCAGTTGAAGGGTGTGCCACCGTGGCATGATGCAACATGCGAATACAACTGCAAGTTGCAAGGGATAGACTTGAGGGTGCTCATGATAGGGACTGTTTCAGTTTTCAATAAATGCTCTGTTTCTGTCAGAGCAGCAGAACTTTTTCAACAACTGTCACAGCTCCTCATGCATTGCTACCATGTCAACTGGGAACTTCTCCTCATACTCTTTGATGTAGGAATGCAGTGCCTCCCGGACAGGCTGCAGCATGTCTCCGTACTTCTTCCACTTGCCTATCGAGCTCCTATACATCTTCTGGCGCACCTGCCACAACACAGCAACGAACTTTCACTACCAGTGCTTTCATCGGACAAAGCTTGACAGAAGGATGAGGACGATGCTGCATCTGAGCTCACGGACAATTGTCAGCATCCCATACATGTCCACAATAGACGAGAGCATCTGGTCGATAGATAGTCCCTATCATTCGGAGCTACTCTCACATCTGTCCCTTGCAAGTTGCAATTGCATGCAGTGCCAGATCTCTCATCAGGTTGGGCAGACTTGGTGCAAATATATAGATCAGGAAGAACTCGGCTAGTTTCTCCTGAGGTTCTGAGTTGGGAACATTTGAAACATCTTATGCTGAGGACTGATTAGAAGTCAAACTTCCCAAGAGACAAGAGCGTGCCAGGATGCAGTTGCCGATGCCATTGGAATACTATATATATTCAGATGCAAGGAGTGGGTGCGGGCGTGCCTGGCTGACACTGGCGGTGTGGACGTCTCGCTGTGTGGTGTGGAAGCTCAGCACAGCGTCGTCCCAGGGGAGGCCGCAGTGCTGCAGCATGCGCCGGCTCCAGTCCTCCTGCTGCCCCACCAGCGCCTCGTAGGGCACCCGCAGCACGCGCCCCGGCAGCAGCCCATCCCAGTGCTCCATTATGTCGTGGTGGTTCTTTATCGCCGTCGCAATCTCTGCGCACAGTCAATAGTACACCGTGACAAAGTAAGATTATCCTCTGCCTCGCCTTAACAGCTCAAGCGCTGCGCATGCCTGCGTACCATTCAACCAGCTGCCACCTTGCAGCATCATGCATCTACATGTGTGCTCGATCTGGTCACCCAAGGTGACAATGTAAATGATGATCAGCTCAGAGTGGAGATGGCAAGTGTTGGAAACTAAAGCGTACCGTCAAGTTGGGATGCCCAGGGCAAACCGCGGCCCTCGAAGGGCTGTGCGAAGCAGGATAGGGCGACATCGAGCGGGTGGCGCACGGCGTGGATGAGGCACGCGCCCGGCAGCGCCATCTGGATGTACGCCAGGTTGTACGCGTTGCGCAGCATCTTGTCCACGATGTGGGTCGCGTTCTGGCCCTGCGCATCGCAAGATCGATGAGCTGACTGGTACCCACCCCTTTGGTTTCTGCACACTTCAAAGACCGAGGGAAGTATTACATGCCATAAGCACACGTGCGCAGAATCATGTGGCCCTTGCATGCAGTAAACATGTCCTGAGAAAGATGGACCATTCAAAATTAACGGTTTGCGCCCTTTGAAGATGCTATTAAGGGTATGGGGAGCGATACAAGGGAAGGGGCACCTCGGGGACGCGGGCCTGCATGTTGGCCATGTAAAGGGCGCCAACGTCGGCTGGCGTCCGCACATTCTCCCGTGGCTGCCCCTTCATCACGTCAAACAGCACCGGCAGCAGAGGCGCAAACGCCGTGTCCTCTCCTGCCGCAGCATCCACCAATCAATTTGCATACCTCTGTAAAACTGATTGCTATTACTCAGGTACAATTTGTGGCAGGAAAATCTCAGGCATGCCGGCCCAACGCATAAAATGTTTGCTAAGCCTAGGTGGATTGCATCACGAGACAGGAAGCCATGTTGTCTATGCTGTAGCATTGAGCGAGCAGTGCTGACCTGCGCCGAAGATCTGAGGGTGGCTGGCCAAGATCTGCTCGATGAGCGTGCTGCCGGAGCGCGGCAGGCCCACCACAAAAATGGGGCCCGGCTGCTTCAGGCCCAGTTCCCCCGACAGCACATGCGCCACCGTTGGATCTGCCTTCACCGTAGGGAAGGCCTCCTGCAAACCCGCCACCATCCTGCCCTCCTCCTGTACCCATGAAGTCTATTCAGCGATTGAAACAAATGAAAAAATCTACTCAACATTTGAACGCAAATGGATCACAATTTGTTACAACTTTTATGACGGATCCTGCTGCCATTATCCAAATGATCTTAGAGACATGCGAAGACCTTCTTAGCAGCATATATGGGAATTGTGATCGAGGAAGGTGTCTGATTGCTCGACATTGCTGATGAAACAAACAAAGTGGGGGCATGCTCACCGTCGAGTCGTAGTTGTAGGTATCGCGCTGGCGCCGATTGGCCTCCACCAGGTTGTCCCACGCCTTCTCGTACTTGCCCTGCACAGCAGTGCGGCATTTCAGAGCCCCGCTCTTTGCCCCTCGTGGCACACAGATAGTGCTGGAAGGGTACGCCCATTCAGCACCGCTGCAGTGATGAGCCAATAGCAACGGCCAGATCACTATTAGATTTCATGGATGCGCAGCAGCACGAACATGAAGAGCAAGCCGGGTGCACAGGGCTGGGCACCTGCGACTGGTAGGCCTTGTAGAGCGCGAAGAAGAGCCAGGGCTGGTCCTCTGGCCGCAACTCCGCCAGCCAGGCCCACTCAGCCTGCAGATCTGACGCGCTCTTCTTCACCGCCTTGCCCCGCCGCCGCCGCTTGGCCGGCCCAGCCTCCAGCTCCTCTTCCTCCACCTCGTGACTGCCTCCATCTGCCACACCCAAGCAGCTGTTTTTTTTCCCTTCGCACCCAACTTTGTGTATGTTTTACAACTACACATTCTCATCAGTCTCAAGTCTCTAGCCAACCATGTTTTGTGGCTGCAGGCATGTGGCACGGCTGCAGTTCATACATTTCTGTAGCATGCTGTGCTTGCACTGCAAGCTTGTACAAGAAAAAGGTGACACGATGCATACTGCACGAAGGGACTGTTGGGTGTGGTCTAGGAGGCCAGCATGGTAAAAGAATTACCGGCACTGAGACGGAGGAAGCGCACGGCCTCCTCCATGGATTCGACCTGGGCGTCATCAAACTCCTTCAGCGAGGCCAGTGCCTTGGCGTAGCTGCCGGGCGCGACACCGTAAGCCACATCAGCCGCCTCGGCATATGCCACCTGTGCCTCCTTCTCCCTCCCCAACATCCCCAAAATCTTCCCTCTGTTGAAGTACGCCCCTGTGCAACATACACTTACGTCTCTCCGAGAGGCCCCAGTCCCAAGCTTTCTGTGAGTGTCTTTGTCCCGTGCATGCATAAGACAGACTTCCTGATGGTGATGGCAGACTCTGAGACACTCAGGAGTCTCAAGATTGCCGGCAGGTTTGTGATGTGCCCTTACTATTCTGGGTGGGCTTCAGAGTGTGCAATTAGGGGCGTTAAGGATACGAGAGCGGACCTCCCACGACCTCCGAATTCTTCATGGAGCTGTCCAGCCCGGCTTGGATGGCGGATTCGGTGTATTCCAACGCCCTTTCCAAGCTGCCATGTGCACCCATCATGAGCGCCCCCAAGTTCCCCATGATGCCCGCCACCACCCTCTTGTCCGGCGCTGCCTCAACCGCCTTCCTGCCAGACAGCAGAGGAGGCAGCGTGACGCTAGCAGCCCTCTTGTCAACTCTGGACAAGCTGAAATGTATCGGTGTTCGCCAGCCAAATTTGAGGCAGAGGCCACAACTACAAATGACACGAATAAACAGCAGCAACAAGATCTTCAGACTGTAGCAAAGATGAGGAAAGACAGCGGCACCTGTAGGCTCTTTCAGCCTCTGGGATACGGGAGCCTCCATCAGGGTTGATGTAGTCCAAGTGCTGCAGGAGTGTCCCGAGTTGGGCATTGTATAATGAATTATCGGGGTCCTTTGCCAACGCCTCCCTCGTTTGTTCAACTTGCTGCAGCAATCGCTGCATGGTCTCCGCCTGTACATAGCACAACGAGGCATCTTGTACTGTTTGATCCAGAACATATTGCACGTCCGATCATTTACTGCAAAGAAAGAATGAATCATAGTCAACATCTAAGAGTACAATTTAAACTTTCTAATCTCATCTTGTGGAAGCTCCTTGCCTGATTGATTTGCTGAGCTACCGCCAGCATTGATCCAGAAAGTGCAAGACATAGGGCAGCCCAAACGAAAGGCCTGTATTCCCTTCCTATCATTTCCAGAATCTTTGATTGCCCTCAACTGAGCTATTCAGAGCATTTGCAGACAGCACGCTGAAAGGTAGATCGTTAAAGATTGAGGAGGGTGTAATTGATGGGCCTCAGCAGTGCGTTGTCAAAATCTGTCTTCACCTCATATGTTCACGTACTGTACAGATGGAAGTAAAGACCTTCCCAACAATCCAGAAAATTGCCTTGAAGGCACGGAGGAAGAACCTTTGGGATGTTCTGGGCAGGCTGGGCAGGTCTTGGGGCAACTTTTGGGCAGGCAGAAGGGCCGTGCCAAAAGATGATGTTAACATTAGCAGACCAGTCCCTCGCATTGGAATATGAAAAACATTCACAAGAATGGGAACCAAATTGGAACAATAGCCGTCGCAGTTCTGATCAGAGGAGAACCATATGGTCAGCCGGTGCCGGCGCTATCATGATAGATTTATGATTGATCAATATATTATATAATGAAGGCCATGAGAGCATGCTGTGCAAATCAAACCTTTGCTCATGCTAGTGTCAATATAGCGGTCTTACAAAAGCATGCGGATGCACAGGCACATGCCAGATCCCAAGTGCCATCTGCAACCAGCAAATCGAAAAGTGCTTGTCAGACTATACGACCACATTGTAAGATCGAACTGTGCAATCAGCGCCGCCAGACACAAGCTTGCCGCCCGCCCAGGACACACACAGGACCTTATCTGTGTGGCCCTGTAGAGTGTGCAGGGGCACAGCCGTGCGCAGGTCCCACAGCTTCACCGACTTGTCATAGGATGCTGTCGCAACATGGTGCTCAGAGGTTGGGTGCCACGCCACAGCAGAGATCCAGTCTGTATGCGAAGAATACAGCTTCTGGTTCTGCATGCACAGCAGACAAGGAACACTAGTCACTCAGGTCAATTGACAACCCAGAATGGTGTATGTGACGTGGCAGTGAAGTTGGAGTGTTGGTCCTTAACAACACCACATAGAGGGCCGATTGATTTGCGCACCGTTTCCTGGCCAATAGGCGTCCGTGGATCCCACACATGCAGGGCGCGCTCTGCCCCGCCAAAAGCGACAAGTTCAGAGCCCTGCGGAGCTGCTGCCACGCAGTACACCGCCTTGCTGCCGTTGAACGTGTCCACATTCACCGCCGTCTCAGCATCCCACCGCCTCACCTGTTGTGCACACCACACCAATCCTTGGACACTCTCTCCATTGCGCTTCCCAGTATCTCAGGTACAGCCTCCAAGCTGCAGATACTGTATATGACAAATGAATGGCCAGTCAGACAGAGGTTGCACTGCCGAGATCTCCACACATGTCAAAGTTGGCCCAGAGGCAGGCGCACCGAGTGGTCCCAGCTGCCACTGACGATGGTGTCTGTGGACGGCCAGGCCACGGATGACGCGCACTGCGAATGGCCGCTCAGCTCCTGGCGGCACCGCTGCTCCAGGGCCGCGGACGGCGCCGCCTCCCCCGCACCCCCCTTGCGCCGTTTTGCTCCGGCCGTGCGCGCGGCCTCTGGCTCTGCAGTCGCTGCATCCCTTGCGGCTTGTGCCACAGATGCACCTGGCATGCCCCATCCTTCTCAATTCTGTGGACATCCTGTGCATTTGACATGATGCCTGAAAATAGAGATTGCGGGTGTATGCAAGGCTGTCTTGATTGCAGCTTGAGAGCGATGCTCACCTGTAGACCAGACGCGCAAAGAGGAGTCCCAGCTGCTGCTCACGAAGAGCGAGCCCTCCGGGCTGGGGGTCACTGAAGCCACAGCATCTGTGTGATCCCTGGAGCACAAGCAGCCAGGTACTTAGCCTCTTTTATTCCTCAAGGGATAAAGATTTTTTCATTCATCAGGAGGCCCCTTGTATTCTGCCATTCATGAGGAGCATATGTCACCTGTACACAGCCAAGGCGGTTGCAGCCTCAGTGGTGCTGGCCGTTCCATCCAAGGCAGACACATGTACTAGCTGCACCGTGTGATCCTGGCCTGCTGTCAGCATAAGAGGGCCCTGCTGCTCTGGTAGCACCGCGACAGCCTTGATGGGGCCGCTATGCAGCGTTGTGCTGCTGGTTTCCTCAGCACCTGCACAAGTACACATCTCATAATCAGTCCAATGCGAGAGGCTTGTGGAGAGCCTGCAAATCTCAGTTGTGCCACTCGAAAGGACCTCAAAATTTGGCATGTTTGAGGGTTTTTGATCACCTTTCCAAGAGCGCAGAACTCCATCATAGCAGCCGCTGAGTATGTTGTCTCCTCGGGTAGCTACCCCGCTGACCCTGTATTGGACCATGCATGTAAGGACATGCGGCCTAGTGGCATACAGCAGAGTGCATGTCGAATTACGTTCACGTGAACAGCGCACCAGTCGTCATGTGGGTGTTGCTGCTTTGGTGTTGGTGGCTCCACAGCGAAAACATACTCTATATCCAACACAGTTTCCTGGACCGCATCGCAAACCAGTTATATACAGTTCTACATGTGTGCAGCATACTCATCTTGACTGAATGATTGCGATTACTGTCACCCCACCGCGGAGATAGTCTTGGCTAGCAAGAATTTCTTCAGAGACTGCCGCACGAGCTCCCCATTGATCAGGAAATCAAACGGCTTCACAGGGTCTGCGCACCACACCAATATTCAGTCGTGCTCATCACTCTGGTCAGCTCGTTACCAAGGGCAGTGGCAAGTGTCTAGGCGCACCCAAATCAAGGAGATGGTTGACCATCTTTGAAAGCCCAAGACGAGTTATGCTCGATGGCACAGCCTGCATCCACAAAGCTGTCAGGAGTGCCCGAAATCTCATAATTGCCGACATCAGCAGTCAAGATGGGTCCTCAAAAATAAGTGTGTGCATACCACGGACATTCCAGGAACACGAAATTCTTGGGGCAGCTTAGTGATGAATCTGCAGGTAATTTGGGTGTCATCTTCAGCTCCATTTGCAGCCATCGCAGAACAGGCCGCTTAGAGAAACCGGTGGCTGCTGCAAAAATGTGAATCTTATACTGGCATTCTTCGAGGTAATGCCAACAAGATCCGATCAATCATGTACCTTGTCAAACCTTTCCACCTATTCCAAAGAGCTAAATATTCTTCGGGCCTCAATTATTGATGTCGGAAATTTGCAGGACTTCTTAGCCAAGTTAGGCTTCCGTTTCGGAATCAGGCTGTTTCTCAATGCAAATTTCATTATGCAGGCCGAACCATGGGAAATGTACCCATAGAAAGTTGTCTGCATTGTTACAAATGATCTACAGGCAATTGACTGACATCCAAAGGACTCTACCTCACGACGCGTGTCTCACCACAGACACTTTCCTTGCACGGCAGGTCCAACGCAGACTATAGTCATTGGATTTTTTAGCAGATTAGGGCATGGTTGAAACAGAAAGTCTCGTAGCATTGAGGGAGAGGCAGCTTTCGGTGCTAAAGAAGCTCTCTTTACTTAAGGATCAAGCTCCTCAGGATCAAGCTCCTGATCAGGTAGGCAGCGGTCCTTTCCCTGCAAGTTTCTCGGCAACTATAATCTTGGTGTTAACAGATACTTTTGAATTGAACTTACTGGGTCATCCACAGGTCGTAAGAAATCATAAACGCACCTCAGACACCCAGGCGCTGCTGGCAAAAGAGCTACTTTCAAAGGGAGTGGTGCCCCACACATTCGTGCGTGTGCCGCATGATTACTACGAGTGCGCCACAAACACCTGCCTGAGATAATGCGCACATTGATTTGCCTCCTATGTGCCGCCCTGGCTCCACCATAAGAACCTCTGACAGGCAAGTGTTGTGCTCAGTCGAGACCTGGAATGGAGGAGGGCGTATCTGAAGGCACAGAGCATTCACCACCTCTGTAAGAGCATTGTCATGGAGAACACAAAGATAGAAGCTGATGTTAAAGGATGCCCCAAGTACTGCTGTGTAATTGTACAGGCAAGCAAGTTCTACTCCGAGTTCAAATGCCCTTCATGCTTACCCGACTGGGCAGGGTGCTTTTCTGCATGTTTCTTGACTCTGAATTGGCCTTGTTTGACTCTTCTGCGCGCAGTATGCAGCTCGCCTTCATGCAGAGAAGCTGAAGCGATGGATGCACAAGCAGCACAAAGAAGAGGGCGGCACCCTCGGCATAAAAAATATCAACATGCGGCTGGCCCCAGAGGATATCTCCAACAGGCTCACGGGTTTTGAGCACAATGCTGTCACCCCAATTGGCAGCGCATCACCTGACATGCCAATCGTGCTGTCACATAGGCGAGTCCTCATTGCTGCTGCTAATATTATCCCTCCAGCTTGTCTGCAGGACGCACCTTGCCTTTTGGCAGGAAATGCGTGTAAAAATAATAATAATTGGAAAGATTTGCAAAAGCTTTTGAACTTCAAAAATATGAAGCATACTGTATTTAGATCGTAGATGTCATGTTATTTGGTGAAGCTTGAGAAAGTGATCATACCTCCTGACTGGCTGGCCTGGCTGATAGGTTTCTACAATGCATGCAGGATAGCTGAGCTGGAAACGACAGATTCATTCATGTGGCTGGGAGCGGGGGAGACAGACTTGAAGGTCGGATTTCATGTGCAGAAATTCGTTGATGCTTACAGACCAGTGATAGTAGACTGCACATATGATACATGAGTACTTTTACATAATTGCAAGGCAGGACCATTCTGCACTGAACAGTACTGCACTGCCTGCAGCGAAGCCTCTCAATCCTCCTTGTCAGAACCTTCTTCCTCTTCCTCTTTGGCAAAGATGCGCTCCGGCTGCGTCTTCTCATACGCCTTTGTAAACTGATTAAACTGATCCTCCTTCCCAGCATGCCGCAAGATGCTCGCTCTGATGTCCTCGTCTGCAGGATTGCGCAGCATGCCCTGCAAGCATCCATGGCAGCCTGTCAAAACCTGTCAACCCCTTTTGAATGGAAGATTTATATTGAACAATGGATGTAGCATGTGTTGCATTTATGCCGCAACGCAGCGCTTCTCCTTGCTCTGGCGCTCGCACTGTCTTGATGTCTACATCTCTCTTTCCCTAAATCATGTAAATTCAAGGTAGGAAAGTTTGCCCGCGAGCTTCTGCAGGATAAGAGCGGCACAGACCAGATGTAACAAAAGTAGCGGGGAGGCGGACCTGATTCTTGAGGATATACTGGGTGAGCAGAGTGCCGCCGGTGACGCCGATCTTGCCGCCGGTGCCGACACCGAGGTCCGCCGCGGAGCCGCGCTCGGGCGCGCGGCTCTTGACGGGGTCCATGCGGTCCTTCTCGCGCTTGCGCTTGCCGCCCGGCTTGTCCTCCCGGAACAGCGGCAGCGCATGCGGCGTGTGGATGACCAACGGCGCCTGCACCACAGTCGCCTCTCAGCAAATAAGATTCTGCACTTGCTCCCCTCTTCTGATGTTGCATGCTGCACAGTGCGTCCGCCCAACAGCTCGACTGCAGCTACTCTTAGACACTGCAGAAGCAATCCGGATCGTGGTAGAGAAGAACACAAAGCATGCGCAAACGCACCTGAAAGTCGAAGGCATCCTTGGGGCGTGGCTTTCTGCCGGTGCACTGCAGCACGCCGCGTGTGCTCCATGTAGTGTCGTACAGTATCCGCACGTTCCCAGCCTTCTTGTCGCCTGCAGGCAAAGCCATATTTGTCAAGCCTGAATGTTCCCTTGCAGAAGGACAAGTAACAGGCAACAGTGGTCAAGCATGCCACAGTTAACGCAGCAGGCCCAATAAAGAGTGCAAGGCTAGATGCCTCAATTGGCTGCAGGGCACGATCGAACACGAAGTTGAGTTTTGCATTGTCAGTGGCAGGCGGGCAGTACCCTCTTCCCACACCTTCAAGCCTCCCCTGTTTGCAATAAAATATTGAGATTCCATGACAGTCTGATCCCAAGTAGCCAGACTGGCATGGAGAAGAGACAAAGGCGGTTACTCACCGACGCCCAGCATGATCTGGTTGAGCTTGGGGTGCCACTGCACGGCGACGACGGAGGAGGGCATGCCGATGCGGCGCTCGAGCTGGCGGCTGGCGCGGTCGAAGAACAGCAGCGCGCCGCCCTGGCCGTCGCGGCCGGCGCTGGTGCCCGTCAGGATGAGGCGCTCGTCCGGGCTCAGCGCCACCTGCGTCGTCGCGTTGTCTGCCGGCAGGCCCTCCCACACGTGCACCGGCGCCTTGAACTTGCGCAGGTCCCACTCCTGCAGCCGCACACATGCACTCATAAATTATATTGTCGTAGGCTTCATCGCCGAGATGGGCATGCCGGATCTGGGCAAGGCGTGAGTGTCTGTGATGCTCATGCAGAGCTCATGCGCGTGTCCAGAACATCAGCAAGATGGCAGGGGTTCAACGCAGACATTTGGAAAGCCTTACATTGAGGCAAATACCTGCCAGACTGGCATGGCAGTTGCACACACTCCAAGGGGAGTGAAAGAAGGAGGGCTTGAAAGTTGTAGTCACCCATGAGGTCAGTTTGTTTCAAGAGGTATCATAGCCTTTCAAAACCCCCTGCCAAGCCAGGGTGATGGGGTGCATGATAAGACATTCCTAGTTTGGAGCCTCCAAGAGTGAATGCAAGCACGGGAGCAGATACTGAACGGGCAAAGAGGGGTTCGCAAAGGGTGAGAGCGCGCACCTTGAGGGTGGCGTCGGCGCCGCGGGACAGCATGGTATTGCTGTCGCGGAGGAAGGCCAGGGAGGTGATGTCAGATTCGGCCGCGTGGGCGCCATGCACATACTGGCCGCCGCCCGACACGTAGCGCCAGTCCTGCTTGCCCAGCATCTGCGGCTTGGGCGGCAGCACCTGGCCCACCGCCGCCGATGACCCAAACTTCCCTGCACCCACACGCCCCCTTTGCTTGTATTTGGACCCTTCATTCACTACAGACCTTGCGCAGCACTGCAAGAATTGTTACCACTCTTTACTATTGTGCAATGCCCTCTGGGCTGTCCGCAGCTATCATAGTTATCAACTAGGAGGATGACGAGGCTGATCAAGTTGCCTTTTTGAATAGTAGCATTGAAGGTGAGCTACTTGCAGGGACCCACCCTTCACGTCCCAGAGCTGGATGGTGCCGTTGGCAAGTCCGGCGGCGATGATGTGGCCGTTGGAGTTGTAGCGTGCCACGGTGACGGCCACGCGCCCAGGCTTCTTCAGCGTGGGCTTGATCACTGTCTTCTGCACCACATTCCAGGTGTCCCACACCCTCACGCTGCCGTCCTCGCTGGACGTCAAGGCTGTGTACCTGCAAAACAGTAAGAGCAGAATCAAGAAGACCATCAATGGGACTGTGAAGAAGTGTGTCCCTGACTGAGGATGCAAAGAAGAATAAGTGCAAACTCGCTTATGTAGTCATCCCTTGAGTCTTTCATGTTCATGCACAGTGATCAATTCAGCCCTTGCAAGCTTCAGAGAGCAGACACTACGAGCTGCACCAAGCATGGTGATGAGGACAAACCTGTCAGTAGGGTGCCACTGGCCGTAGGTGCAGGGTGATACGTGGCCCTTGGTGTTGCGCTGGTCCCGGATGTACATGTCCCCCTGAAGACTCTCCCCACGCAGTGAGCAGTCCCTGTCGAACACTTTGATCTTCGCCGAGCCCGTCACCGCCAGAAAGGCGTCACCTACGTAGCCACACAAGCGCTTCTCAGAATTCTTCGTCATTGCTCATCATCAGCATACAAGGATTCCCCACCCCTCGTGGTCCAGCGACGTCAATGGCAGGCATCATACCTGCATGCAACCAGAGGATAGCAAGCAGCTACTGTTTTGTTATGAGCAATGCCTTTGCAAGAGGCAAGCAGTACCTGAGGGGCTCCAAGACACGGCGTGCACAGGGTGGCCCTCAAAGGGCTCCACGCTGCGGAAGCTGCGCAGGTCCGACTTCATGCCATTGAAGTCAAACAGCTTCACGGTGTAGTCCCTGGAGCCCGCCACCACCCTGGACCCGCTGTGATCTATGTCCAAGGACGCCACCAGCTTCCCTTGGCCTGCAGCCACCCATGAGTGTTCCAATTTGAAATCCCCCTTGAACTGTCTCAATCACGCTTTGTTCCTGCAGCCCAAAGATACCTGTCCCCCATGCAAGGGCGTGGGAGTCAAAGTCCCACTATGTGCTGATCAACGGCTAGCTGTGCATCAAAGCATACTGATAAGCACCTTCGAGGGCCACTTCGGATGTGACAGGCAGCCGATAGGGGTCCTCCTGCTCGTCTGGCTCTCCAGGGCCCCTGCCATCCCAAGCATCTCCCTCCTCTCCATCGCTGTCAGCTGGGGGCACTGCTGGTCCCGCCATTCCTTCCGTGTCACCTTCCTGTGCATGCATGTAACAAAGGCTTACCAGATCTGCGGAGAGATCAATAGTGCTGAGGAAGAACGCTGCAGTAACATATGAGCATGCAAGCTGCAGATGCAGTATTTAGAAACACTGAGAACTATACCTGTCCAGGAAGCACTTCATCAACAGTCATCGTGGGCCCTGTTGCGGGTGTGGCTTCAGCAAGACGAGGTCCAACATCCTCGGCAGGATCCTCTTCCTCGTCTTCCTGCTGTTGAGGAGCCAGCTTTTGCCGAAGAGCACTCTGCAGCAAAATAGAACATATGGTCTGAGAAAGGAGCTCTCTACGCATGAGTATTGAGCTTGGTGTGGGAACAGCACAGTATACAGTGGAGCAAGTATCTCACTAGGCTTGGCATCCCAGTTCGGGCTTGTCTCTGTGCACGCAGTTGTGCCAACTCATCGTCCTCGTCACTGGACATCTCTTACGTATGCTGGTAAAGCACAAAATAGTTGTCAAATAAAGCCGATGAGATCTGAGAGTGTGAAGTAAATTGTCCGATGTGTATGATGCTTCAGAGCTTGATTTTGCCTCTGACGATCTTGAAGATTGCAAATATAAATTTTTGTTAGTAATTTAATGCTTGAAACATGAATATCTTCCCTAGAGCTCGACAATCTGGAGGGAACGCGTTGAGCAGATGATGTTGACATGTCATGCATCTGAAACAGGACACGTCACGCCAATCCATGAGAGCCGCTGCTTTCAGCGCAACAAGAATCTCACCGAAAGCGGCTGCAGTGTCTGAAACTATGATATGAAGTCGACTGGAGGTTTTGGCAAAGGCGATACGAGATATATATATAGTACTTTTGATAGTCGATTGCAGTCTTCTTAAGAAAATTTCCCATTATGCTGTTGTTTTCTGGGGGTGTCCATAGAGTCGGACTGCCGGTATGTTGCGCTTTGAATTCTGCAAAGGTATATACTGTTAAAAGCCGATCCTGATGTGAGGGGCTAAGCTTACAATTTAAGCACGTCCACCCATGAGGCTGACTTTCAGAGCCCACATCGGCAAGGCCTCCGCATCTAGGATGCAAATGCAAGCAATTGCAGACAAAGCCAAAATGCATCGCGGCCTGCTCACACTGTCCGCCGTTGGAGCAGCGGCTTTGCTGTCACACCCAGCTTGCAGGACAGCACAGTACATCAGGAGACGGCAGAAGAAGCTCAACCGACATACTGGCAAAAGGTGAGCAGTATGAGATTTTGTGTGTGCGTGTCCCGACTGAGAAGATCCAAGGTGGATGTCATACCTGCCATGCATGTCCCTTAGCTCAAAGCGCTGGATGAGCGAGTGCATGGAGCTAGCAAGCTCAACGTGGCACCTCTCATGTCTTGAAGTCTTGGCATCGGCTCGTGTGTTCAGGTTTCTGAATCCGTTGGCAGCAAACGCCATCTGTGGGGCGGTGGGAGAGATCGCGCAGATCATTGCCATGTACCCACTGGACACTCTGAAAGTGCAGTGCCAGGCTCAGGGCAGCTGCGTGCGGGGCGTGCTGTCCGGCCTGCGAGCGCGGCACTTGGGCCCCTTGCAAACACTGCGCTCCATGTATGCTGGCTGCGGTTCTGCGGCCACATGCTCCGCCGTCATCGGTGCTGCATACCTTGTGACTTTTTATCATACAAAGGGCATGCTGACCAGGTATAGCTTCTGAATTCAACCATCCTGTCGATACTGCCGGATACAGTAACAATGTGGAGTGCACCCTCCTTGGAATGGGGTTCTTTGATGATATGGAGTGGCCCTTCTCACAACATGTCCGGTTTCACAGGAGAGCGGAAAAGAGAGCGGCGAGCAGGAGCAGGGGGGAGGATGTCAGCAGCAGGCTTTTGCCATGCATACAGAGTCCCACGGGCGTGGCCTTGGCTGCCGCCTGTGTCTCGAGCATGGTGGGGAGCATTTTTGAAGCGCCAACGGAAATGTTCAAGCACAGAACACAGGTGAGCCCCTCTTGCACGTACATCACATGTCCTTTTGAGCTCACATTTTGCGCCAGGCTATGCTTCTTTATACTTCTCTGGGGTACTTCTGAATTAAGAAACTGCTGTGTCACAGGCGGGCCTCATACAGGGGCGGATGCTGACCAACATGTCTGCAGCGCTGAGAACGAACGGGATTGGGGCTCTGTACAGCGGCTATCTGGCATTCATCCTCAAGTCACTGCCGTACGACGTAGCAGAGCTTGTCACTTACTCGGAGCTCAGCAGACTGCAGGGGCCGCTGCAGAGGATACCCCAGGGCTGCAGGGACGTCCTCTCAGGTCAGCCCCTCCATGCTGATCATGTTCTGTCGCAGCACCTTCCTTTCTATAGGCAATCCTCAGCTTGCCAGGCTGCACAAGCTCCTAGTAGACTTTGTATAGATCGAGGATGCTTCATGCCGACTACTCTTGGCATGATGTTCCCTCGCACGTTGTATCTTAATTGAAAGCACAACATGTGCACTACAGACAAGATCAATGGGCAGGAAGCTTTGTGCTGACATGGCAAGGGGGGCTGTCTGCAGGGGCGTGCGCGGGGGCGGCAGCGGTGGTGGCGTCGATGCCGGCGGACTGCGTGAAGATGCGCATAGAGCTGTCGGGAGTGACGCCGCGCGCGGGCCTGCTGCCCAGCCTGGCACTGTTCCTGGGCACTGCGCGTGCGATGGTGCGTCAGGGCGGCCCCGGCGCGCTCTTTGTCGGCATGGCCCCGCGCCTGGCCGACAAGGTGCCCGGCACCATCGTCTACTGGTGCGAGCCGGCCTCAACCAAAAACATCGGTTCCCAAGGATGGGTGAAGTGAAGGTCAAATGTCAGGTCAAGTGACGGTCAAGTGACCTTAAGGGTCACCTTCTACTTTACTGGAATGCATTGATTGCTGAAAGGTTTATGCACCAGTGTGTTTTCCTAGGCTGTTTTTCAGAGCCTTTAAAGTCCCCAAACGGTCGACACAGTTGGACTTCCTTTGTTTTTGCCATGCTTGCGAAGTGCGTGGTGATGTAATCGTGATGTGGCTGCCAGGCTGGCGGTGGAGGGGTGCCGGCGAGCGCTGGCGCCATACATGCATTTGGACAGCGAAGTGGAAATGGATACTCTGGATGAGATTTCAGAGAGTGGCACACTGCAGATTGCCTGCTGATCATTCATCGCTCAAGGCACTGTGGAGGAGCTGTTGCCATGGGTCTTGAGCAGTGCATTATCTAGTCGGACAGCAGTAGATAGATAGTCAGGATCTGCCATTTCTGTAGTAAATAAACGTGTCGAAGTAGCATTTGCACATTAGACAGGTTCCCTGACCTGGTCTCGCGCTAGTCAGTTTGCCTGGTCGAACAATTTTGGGTCAGTTGGCCTTGCAATTTCGTTAGAATCAGCATTTGAACTCAGTGCCATAGCACAATTTCACTGGGAGCTATCCTGGCAGGATCTTGCTCTAACAAATTTCTGCATTATTACTGCTGTGCAGCAAGCAGTGGTTACTGTTGATTTTTGCAGTGCATGTACGTGGTGAGCAGCAAATAAGTTTATCTCGCGGGTGGACCCAATTGGGCACCCTTGACCGAGTATCTGTAGAGTACCCGTATGTTTGATGCATGAGCTGCTGGTAGATCTCCAGCATGGTCGCTGATCAGCTCCTGATTACTCTGAACTATAGCTCGAGATCACTGTGAGAAAATGCGTACAGGATATCTGGGTTGGTGGACCAGTTGGTCCAGACCAACTTATTGCACCGTCCTCTACAGACTGTCCTCTAGCTAGGAGCTAACTGGTGTTATTTCTAAGGTGATCATCTGATGAGCGATCAAACTATGATATTTGTAACAACTACAAAAATTTGGATATCTCTTTCATTAATGTCACAAGCACTTTTCTGCTTGCAGTTTCAACCTGGCATTTTCAAACTCCTTCCGCAAGTCCTGCTTCTCTTCTTCATTTAGGAATGTGTGATCTATAGCTGCCTCTGAGATCTGCCACAGCTGCAGGCGGCTGAACTGAAAAGCCTGAGCTGCTATGGCAAACTCCTTGGAGAGTGATGTGCTGAAGACTCCACTATCGTCTGTACAGAGTATGACGGGATGACCTGACGAATTAGCACAGAAGAATCACCACATGGTCCCGTAATACGACAAGGATATGTCATCAAGCTATGTCAAAGGTTATGTGATGCATAAGCGCCTAAGATCACAGCAGATTGTGTGACCCTGCAGGAGCTGAAAGAATGCTCACCAGCGCTGTAGAAGGGATGAAAGTGGTGCTCTGGATAGGATGCCACACTCTCTGTGATAATGTTACTGGAGAGGCACAGCTCTACAGGAATGCCTGTGCTGTAGTGCAGCGCCTCTAGACGCTCATCCAAGCAGCACATGTGCCCCAATCTGTCCGGCCTGAAGTGCAGCATTGCCTCTGTTTCTGCTGGATTGTACACCTGACAATCAGTCGATCAGTTTTCAGTTCACTTAAGTCTGCTATGCAATGATGCTACTGAAGAGCCCCTGTGCAGAAGTGTCTCAAGTCACCTGTGTGTGAGCAAGTGGACGTGTGCGCCATACCTCAGCGGCATGCAGTGTTATCTTCAAGCCCTGTCTCCTGGCCTCCTGCAGTGCAGGCTCCCAAGTGCTCCACTGGCCCAAAGTGGGATTCCCTGAGAGATCAATGCCAACAACGCCGCGGGACTGCAGCTCTGCAGCCAGCTGCACCGTCTCCAAGGCAGCCGCTGCGTCTTCTCTTCTGTCAATGCTCAGCAGCAGCCGCACAGCAATGCTGCGGCCCATGGAAGCCCTTTGCCTCCCTGAAGCAGCGCAGCCAGCCATGAAATCCAAGTGTTGAGCAGCAAAGAGTTGGTATGTTATTCCACCTGGTGCGACCTACTGAACTAGGTGAATGATCACATACCTTGGGCCTCCTGCATGCCTTTTAACACCGCCTCTGTATAGGACCTTTTCGTCATCCCATGCTCACTGCGCGTCTGTGATCATAGCTCATTAGTACGCAGCTCTTTGCTAAGTAGCTCTTTGGCATTCCCTGACACCTAAGTTGAGGTGTGACTTCTGATATGCTAACCTGGCGATTAGCACACACCTTTGGGGTTGTGCGAAGCTCCAAGTAGCGCACATTATCTGCAGCAAAGTCCTCAACAACCTCCGAGGCGATGCCTGTGATGGTTTCGTGATCTGTTGTAATTTGGTGGATGACATCAAAGAGCTTGAAGCATTCTGACAGTGTCCTGTCCCCTGTAGATTGGATCAAACGGTGATCATGTAGCTCTTGGGTCCTTTGACCTTGGTATTGTGTTAGCAGGAGGCAGGAGAGGAAGTGGCATTATCTCGAAACCCGCACTTACCCTTCTCAATCAGTTTTGTTAAGCTTGGATCAAGTTGCCGTTTGATTGCCAGCTCCCTGGGCACCAGGTCGACGCACAAGTATTTTCATCCCTTCTGTACCGTTGAAGGAGCAGCAAGTTTTCGTGTCAAGAACGTGGACACACCTGATTGTTGCATCACGAAGAGATCCATTTAGATGAGCATGAAGCTCAATCTTGGGTAAAGCTTGACAAAATTTCAGTTCTTCTTCGCAGTAGTGCTGCATGGAAATTTTGGATTATCACACTGCCAAACAGTTTGACCTTACTAACTATGAAATTTTGTTGGTCGCAATCATGTTTTCAGATCACGAAAATCTGCAAGTCATCTAGGCATGCATCTTGTCCTATATACTATTTTCTTGCGATTTTTGAACGATCGTTTGAGGATGCTTGTACACAAAACACGATCGACAGATAATAAGAGCGGATGAGTCTCCTGGAATCAGGACTTTCTGTGAGGGGGAAGCCAGATGGATGGAGTTCCAAAGGTTAGTCATGGCGCCCACACGTGAGTTTCCACTCTCATTCTGGTGCCCAATCGCACCAAGATTGTTGATATCAATAATTTCGGAAAGCTAAAAGTTCCATAATATTTGTCTTATAGAACAGGGCGCAGATGCTGAAGATGGTGACTTTGGAATCACGGAATTAACCAAGGGCTGTCTCATCACAAGAAGATGCAGGCGTCAAGTTCGCTTTTGAGCTTTTTGGCACTATTCTTCCTTGTTTTCGGATTATCTGACAGCCAGATTTTCATACAGAAGGCTGACAGAGAGGTAAGATCGCACCTCTATCCCCTGAATCCTTGTGCTCCTGCTAATGCCATCAGGAACGCCGCAAATGATCTGATGGCATGTTTGCGCAGTTCAATGCAGCCAAGAATTTCGTAATAGAAAGGACCACATTGGATCTAAAGAATTCCGGATCGAAAGCAGTATCGGAAGTGGTGGTGTGCCACCCTTCTGATCTCACATCCAGCCGTGCATTCTTTGAGGTAAGCAGCTGGGATCTATTCCTCTTGAATGTTTTTATAAATAGATTCTACACATGGAAGAACATAATGGGAATGGAATACATGCACAGGTTGTCCAGGGCACCACTGAGGATGCGCCAGAACTGGAGGTAGGGACTGCCACTCTTCCAAGCATAAAAACGACGATCTTTCTCTACACAGCTTCTCACTGGAAATTAGAAAGGACCTTCTTATACAGAGGTTTGCTTTGGGACAGGTGAAAGACACGACTGTAGCTGGCGCACCGGCAAATGTCACTTGTGAGGCAGTGACACTTGTAACACCGATGGCTCCTGGCAAGACAACCACACTGGAGACATACAGCGTCTTGTTGAGCCAGTTGACTCCAAAGCCAAAGGAGATTGGGCAGGCAGATGTTCAAAGAGTCCTGTTCAGTGCCAACCGCCACATTGTCTCACCATACAAGATCGCCACAGCAAACACCCAGGCATGTCTCCATCCACGTGCCCCTTGCTATCTTGGAAATCCTCTGGATCTTCATTACTATCACACGATTTGTTGTCTCAAGCTAGCGCGGGTGGTCTAGATTACCACAGATCTCCCCTGCGGCTGAACAATATTGAAGGCAGAAAATGCTCAAACTCGCTGCCTGCATGCAGGTCAAGCTGCCCAGCAAGAACACCGAATCGTACACCGGAGCAGGGCCGGTGTCAAAATCTGGAGCGACCGTCACATATGGCCCAGACAGTGATGTGCAGCCCTTCAGTGGCGGGGCGCTGTCGGTCCACTTTGAGAACAACGCCCCCTTCGCGGAGGCCGTGTCGCTCGTGAGGGAGATTGAGGTGTCGCACTGGGGCAATGTGTATGTAGAGGAGTACTACAACATCAAGCACACCGGTGCTGTGTTGAAGGTGCGCACCTTGCACGGCTGCCATATTTGCCTCTCGTTATGTGTGAAGTTGGGTCTGGCGAGTCCATCGATGGGTGGAATATGTGGCTGCCTTTACCTGCAGCTTGTGGGAATCTGATCTGGCGAGTCCATCAAGGGGTAGCGTATGTGGCTGCATCTTGTCTGCAGACGCACCCTGCCTCTGGCAAGAACAGCGTCTAGTAACATGTGTGAACAGTTGTGCACACTCTTTTCAAGTTGCAAATGAAAAGCTGGAACCCAGAGCAGGCAGTGGCATCAAAGGAGTGCTGGGTGCCGTGCTGACAAACAACTTGCATGCGCAGGGAGAGTGGTCGCGTCTCAAGTACATGCAGGACGCGAGGCGGAACGGCGCTTCCTCCATCAAGGAGTTTACCGCTGTGCTGCCGCGCTCGGCGCACTCCCTGTACTTCAGGGACGAGATCGGCAATGTCTCCACGTCGTCCGTCAAGCGCCAGCGTGAGAAGTTGGAAGTCCGTCTCCAGCCTCGCTTTGTGCTGTTTGGCGGCTGGCAGGTGCGGCCCTCTTCCTCCGCCCTATTCAGAGTTTCCGACATCCAGAATGTTCCCTCGCTCCCGAATAGAGCACAGTGTACGGCATGCTCCACTTGGCGTGTGGGAAAAGCAGAGCACGCCGTGAGATTTACTGATGATGCAATCACAGAGGCCTGAGCCCTTCCGGGTGGATGTCATGCACAGGTGCAGTTTGTGTTTGGGTACAGTCTGAAGCTGCAGACGGTGGTCAGCAGCATAAAGGGCGGCCTCCGGAAACTGTCCATCCCATTCTCCACACCGATCCTAAACCTCCCCATCAAGGATCTCACTGTGAAGGTTTGCCTCTCTCCTGCCTGCCAAATAGCTATTCCAATTCAAGAAGCCATCAGATTGTCTTTGACATATTCAACGAGTGTGCCATTCCTCGTAATGTTTGCTCACACGATGTGAATCTGTGCATGAAGTCTGGCGCTGTGGTGCAGGTGGTTCTCCCAGAGGGGTCTTCTCACTTGGAGGCGGACTTCCCCTTTGCAGTGGAGCAGTCCATGGAGAAGAAGTACTCCTACCTGGACACACACGGCCGCCCCGTGCTGGTGCTCAAAAAGCAGAACGTGGTGCCAGACCACAACATGCCCCTGGAGGTCACCTACAAATTCACCGGCCTGGCCATGCTGCAGGAGCCTCTGCTGCTCGTGGGCACATTCTTTGCCTTCTTCCTTGCACTCATCGTGTACGCGCGCTTTGACTTCCGGCTCTCTCCCACAAAGAGCGTCTGAGAAGTCTCTGAGACATGCGCTGCATGATGCAATGGCGCAGCGCGTGACTGTCAGTGCACGGACAAGTCTGCAGGGTTCTTGTGTGATGAAAGGGATAGCTGGCCTGCCGCTTGTCCATTTGTGTGTCTGGGTTTTGCTGAAATTGTAATAGGATACTGAATGATATAAATTACATATATTCTCATTATTTTTAATTTCCACAACTTTTGACATGCAACTGCACGGTGACATCACAACAAATGCAACTGTCAGCCACCACAACACAGTACTGCAATGTAGAGAGTTCAGGCAAGTACATGGAGACGCATCAAGCATTGGTCTGCAAAAATTGATACAGCTCTTCAACGTTCAGTTAACATTTATTATTCCAACCTCATTTTGTTCTCCGACATTGCAGGCTCCCAACAACGAAACCCAGTATTTCCAAATTTTTCGGCGTTAATGGAATCAGAGGCCAAGTCCAACAGTGCGCCCGTCTGCCCTCCTGAGCCCAACCATGAACTGTGCCTCCACATTATGTAAAAGCTGGTCCTGCCGCTCTCCTGCAGGTCACCACATGAATTACATCAATAGAGATCACAGACCCCGTTTAATGAGGAAACCATCACTCATTGAAGGAAGCTGGCATCACAATGGGAAGGAGCAGCATAACGAGGCAAGCACACACTTGTCAGGGCTTCTCGCTCTGTCGGTGAAGCTGGCTGAGCCTGTGCCATTGCTGCAGTGGGCACTGTGGGGACCCTTTTCACACCCTGCAGCGTGTACGCAACAAACGCAATCAGCCCCTAAAACAGTGGAGAATTGACTCAAACGCCTATCAAAGGTCACGTAGCAGCAGAGAAAGCGAGATTTACATACCATGAGCTTGATAAACTTCTCCTTGTCGCCCTCGTTTGAAAATTCAGCGGTGTCCCATCGGTTGGCACCAAAAGCCTCAGTCACCTGCAGGCACAGCATTCAGCATGGGTGAATTGGCCTACAGGAGCACGGCTACATGCATGCGCGGAAGCCTCAAAGGAGCCCACAAGAAGATCTTGCTGCACTGATGTTGCACTCACCGGAGCTGCCTGGACCTCCTCAGCCTTCTTTCCCCAGAGCAGCTTCTTCTTCTGCTCCGCGTTCAGCATCCCAGTCGGCAGCGGGACGCCCCCAGGGCCCATCATGCCCATCACTGCAAGACAACCACACCTCATCTCAGCGCACCGGAGCAGAGATACGTGAGGTTCAAGAGTCAAGGGGCGAGCATCTCTCTGAAGCACTGTGGGCACCAAACTCGAGCACTTACAGCAGAGCTAGTACAAATTCAATCCACATAGCCCGCTGAGTGCTTCTAAGCAATGACGGGAGTCCAGAAAGGAAGCAAACCAATCTGAGCGGGAGTCTGCTGCAGCCCGGCTGCAGCTGTCCCTGCAGGCGCATCGTTGAACGCGGTCTTTCGCTTCTGCCGCCGCTCCTCGGCCGCGCGGCGCTCGGCGTCGCCCTCAGACTCGGCACTCCTCCTCTTGCGCTGTGCCTCTGGCGATCTGGACCGCCGCCCGCTGCGCCTGTGGCCGTGCCTGCAGCCAGCAGCATTGAGCACTTCCACGATTTCATTCAAGCATTACTTTCACATTCACGCAAGTGTAGTATGCTTAGTCCGCCCAGCATCATGTGATGCCGACCAGAATGGGGCCGCGAGGATACGGCCTGCCCAAATCCAAATCGAAATTTGAAACGGAGGCTTGAAGGCTCAAAACAATGCAAAGGCACCACTTGAACGAGGAAATAGACCCAGATGTGTTTTTACTCGTGATTCAAGGTCATGTGCGGACCATCTCTCATTCTGACTCAACAATTCTAGTGCTGTTGTTCTGGCTGGGTAGCGGGAGCGCAGCAGCGGCTGTGACTTTTGTGGCAAGACAACCTTCCAAGACACAGCATGCAGTGTTTCAGAGTATGCTACTTACCTGTCTGGCTCGTCTGATTGCCTGTAGCCGCTGGTGCCACGATGGTCTCTGCTGTTCCCACGGGCATCAAACCTTCTGCCGCTGTCCCTTTCACGTCCGGGCGGAGAGTTGCGGTGTGAGAATCCATCCCTGCCGCGCCCACCGCCCCTGTGGTTATCCCTGTGACCCGGCGCCCTGTAATCTCCCCTGGGAGCTTCTCTCTTAGAGGGCAGATACCCTCTGGGCCTATCTGTATGGCCCCTGCTCGTCTCACGCTGCCTATGCGCCGCTGCCATTTCTTGCTCATCCCTGTGACCACGATGGGTTCTCTGCGGTGGGGAGTCCTGCCGGGGTTGATCCCCCGTGTGCCTCTCGCGCGGCCCTGTTGGATGCCAGATAAGCCCATCAGGCTACAAATTTGTGACACAGTAAAATTTCTGGGGTACCTCCAAGATGCAGTGGTAGCCTGCAAGGTGCGCTATGTCTGGATATGTGCCGACTCACCAGCTTCAAGGCTGCTATTGCGGCGCTGCTGGTAGGACTTGAGGGGAGTGCCAGCTTTCTTTGCGCCATGCTCAGCAGCCTCAAGTATAAGGGTGTACTCATTCAGGCAGCGTCCGATGGTGATGACACTCTTGCCAGGAACCACTGGTGCCATGGCAGACTTCTCCAGCCGCTCTCCATCCACAAAGGTCCCTGTCCAGCAATTGTTAGGTGAGTCACTCTTATTACAACAATGTGGTCTGCATGGCGCCCCCAGCTGGCTGGCTCTGTGAGTCAAATGCGGCATTTCATTCATCCTGATGCCCAAATTGCTAATGACCTGGGGCGGCTGCCTCAGGCCCGTTCTGCTCCAACTTGCTCGCATAATGTGCATCAGCGCGCTCCCACAGCCGCTTCAAAAGTGCTTTTCATTCTGCCTGTTTATGACAGTGCTGTTTCAGGGACTTGGTTCCACCGCTCTAGCCTGGCCCTCTCTAGCAAGATGCTTGACAAGGGACGCAGAACCAATAGGGAATTTCAGGAACAACTGAAGTCTGATTTCCTATCCAAAGGGGCAATAGACAGCTTGTGGGAAGCAGGGACCGTACCGTGAGAAGAGTCCAGATCCTGGATCTGGAATCGATCCCCATCGAACCCCATGCATGCATGCACTCGTGATGCGGATTTGTGCGCCACCTCATAGTCACACACCTGCTGCACAACCCATCCTGAGTCTTGCACCCAGTCTGGCAATCAGGAAGACGTGCAAGAAGCAACATAGCTGCACAAAAAGCATGAGAGGATCACTTCCCACCTGACCGTTTCGACCGAACAGAAGACCTCCCTTTTCGTCAAACGCTACTCTGTTGATGGTCTCATCCGGGAATCTAGCCTCCACCAAACAACCCCTAGGTATGGGAGTTTGGACCCAACTCGGCATATAGTCTGCCATTTTCAACTCCTCCACCATTCACAATCACTCGGTCCAGTTGGCTGAACTGAAACAGCGTCAATTAGCCTGCTGATGGGGCACAAGGGAGTTGCATTGATGGGGCATGCCATGCATCCGATGCCATCCTTGATGGGCATTCTTGTGAGATTTCCTTGAGAAGTTGTTTTTTCTTGAAGAGTTCTGATTAACTAATGTTTGTAGACATCGGGGCTTTTTCCTTGTTCTCTGAAGAGGGCAGCTGTGCTAGTAATGTTTGTCAGAAAGAGATGCATGACTCTGATACTTACAAAATTTGCGCACTGTTCGTGACTTGATGAAATTGCTTTAGTGGACTTACATTTACCACCACCAGATCCCGCATTCACAGCGCCATTTAGCATAGCCTTGAGATGCACCGGACGGCAGGTTTCCTTGTTAAGCGGCACCATTCGCTGCAGTTTCTGTGCAGGATCTGCAAAGACAATAAAGCTACCACATGCCAGAACGAAGCATTGAGCATCGCCTTCAGAAGCAGGCCATTCTCTGAGGCTGCAGAGGCGAGCACTGGCAGCAGCTGGGTGCCCCAGTGGTTGAGAAACAAGTTGCCAGGTCTGCATTGGCCCCCTTTGGCTCTTGTCTTGCAATTCATCATCAGCAGCAGCAGATTGCCATGCTTGCATCGGAGGTGTGTTGCTCAGGAATTGTGGTTTGATCCATCAGAGGCATGCTGCAGGAGTCGTGGGAGGCACCAAGGACACTGATGAGCTTGAGAAGCTCGATCTTGACGGTAATCGCTCATCTGATTCCAGCTTGCTCTTCATACCATGCTGTGGCTGCAGTACCCAAACGACTTTGACCCATGCGCGGCTATGCATGCGCAGTGTACGCCAAATCTCTTGCACGGGCGAGAAAGCTTGGGGCATTGACTGGCTATGTCCATGGGACCAGTGCTATCAAGGATCCTCAGGTGCAGGGCGGTCTAAGGCTGCAAGAAGACATCATTGGGTGAGCGGACTGCGCATCACGCTCTACACTGAGAGGCTTCTCTCTGCATAAAGTCTGTCAATGTCCTTACCGTGAACAGCTTGTGTGTAACACAGAGCCATGACGCCAGAGGAGAGGCAGGACTTGTCTTTGTTTGGGCCAGCTGAACGCCAGAGAACTGCTGAACAAGTGGGGTGCACTGTAGGGCAGGTGAGGTGCATGCTGGCTCAACTCCCTCTGTGCAAAACACATACTGCTGCTGGGATGTGATGCAATGCCTTTGTATGGTCGTGCAGGTGGATGACTGCATAGCAAAGTACAGGTGGATGCAGCACATGACTGCCAGGATGGCGCAGTTGAAAAAGGAAGGAAAGCCGCTTCCAACCTCGATTGATGAGGTGGAGCAGAAGCTTGGTGCGCCTGCTGACTCCTACTTCAGTGTGACATAGCGGGCGCCTGTGGTCCGAAACCTTTCCAAATTGCCCTGCTGACACCCTGCGGTCAAGCCACCCTGTGCATCGTGCAGGTACTTGGCAGAGTTTCAAGGCAGAGCAAAGCAACGACAGTGAATTTGAGAGAGCAGCCCCCACCGGTATGTGATGCACTGTCAATCTGTCAACTTTTAGTGTTTTTGCACCCAATCCAAGCATCTATATGCTTTGACTCTTCCCAGGACTTGCCCTTGTGTGATGCGCTGTGAGTGCAGGCACAATCATGGTCCCAGCGGATGCTAAAGAACCAAAGACAAAGCAGGACTGTCCACTGGCCAGCTCATATGTCGGCCGCAACACAAAGTGTCCTCTGACAAATCGACGATACAAGGGATGCTGTGGCAAGAGTTGACAGCAATGGGGTGTTGAGCAGGATTGCAGACTCTTGAAACTATAATTATCTGAAACTTTGGTGAGTTGCCTGGACAATGTGTAGCATGCCTGAGTGCATGCACGCTTTGGGATTCAAATTGACTCAAATTGACTCCTAGGTCACTCAAATGGATGGACGTGTGTCACAACAGCTGTCTACTCTATAAAAGGGACTTTTCAAAATACCATTAATGCCATTGCCATGCCAGCTCCAGCCTGCACACTCGTCTGCATCCTATCCCAAACTTTTGTATACCATTGCTGCAATGAGAGCTCCATCCTGCAGGCCCCAAGGTGGCCCACGTGGCCAGGGGCCTGACATCACGTGATGATCACTCTGCAAGTTGCAACTGCCCAGGCTGCAAGCTGTGCTTTGCCATCAGAAATAATCCTATGATCGTGGCAATAATGGCCATAGCAATTTAGCTACTCAATGTGAAATCCCTGATATAAGGAAAAATAGGCGATCAGTTTGCCTTCAAGAAATTTTCACCTTGGACAAGGTTTTGGTGCAGGCGGGACCGAGCCAGCGGGTATCCTGCAAAATTCCTTTCACATGCATCAATTCCGTCAAGAAGAATACATTCTTACACACGTCCAAGACTGCCCCCAAACATTATTCAGTGGTGAACATGGGTGACGATCTCTCCTTTGAAGAGGAGCTTTTGCTCCAGGTTGCAGGTCGAAGCAGACCGAGTGCCAAATCGCAAGGCAAGAAGAGGAACAGGAGGGCTGTGAGCATCTCAGAGGACGACGGTGAAGAGTTCAACAGCGACAGCAACGATGAAAGTGAGGACAAACCGAGCCAAGAGAAGGGAAGGCGTTCCTCTGGAGTGCAGAACAAGAAGAGCAGAAGTGTACCACAGGAGGAGGAGCAGGTAGAGGCCCACGATTTCATTATTATAGCATAACAAATGAATGCAGTCCATCAGAGCAGATATTGAGGACATCCAGTTTAACGCAATTCTTAGAAACCAATCTGTCTGCTCTGTGGTGTGTGATGCGGCTTTAAAACATGTAGTCTGTTGATGCATTTGTGTCTTCAAGGGTTTACATAATAATTGACGATCGCATGCGGCCTTTCTGCAGGTCTCTGATGGAGGCGAGTTCGACGATGGCTATGGCTCTGACCTCATGGGAGATGAGGAAGACAGGGCCCACCTGATGGGTATGAACGAGCTGCAGCGTGAGATGATCCTGGCTGAGAGAGCAGAGAAGCGTGACCTGGAGCGAGAGCGCCGTGAGCGCCTGCGCAATGCCAAGCTTGTCAGGCAGAACCAGCAAGCATCGCAGCAGGTGAATCTCCAGCTGTATATAGCAAGTGCTGCGTGGCTTCTTTGTAATGGATCATCTGTGTTTCCTGCTTCTTGATGCTTTACTGAGCTCATTCCCTGCTGCAAAGCAGACTCTGCAGCCCCGGGCATCCACCCGCGCCAAACAACAGGCAGGCAGCGCCAAGAAGAGCGCCATGGCGGAGCTTGTGGCCGCCAAGGCGGCGCGGGCAGAGCGCACCACCGCTCTCGACAGGTGCTGTCCTAGTCCATGCTGCCTGATAATTCCTCACCCAATCTCTTTCTTATGTTTATTTTTACTGTAGTAGCGGGTGTGTCCAGGCACAGTTGGACATGGGGTACTGCGTGCATTTCAGGGAGAGGAGGCGGCGCGGGAGGGACTCCTCATACAGCGAGGAGGAGGAGGCGCGGCTGAGCGACAGCGAGGCTGACAGGTCAGCGCGCAGCAGCCCCGACCGCAGCAGCCCCGACCGCGGCGCACGCTCTGACGACGACGACCGCCGCCGCCGCTACAGCCGCAGCGAGTCCGACTCCGACGAGGATGCCGATGCGCGCTCCCAGGAGGTTAGGCTTACACACCTTGTTCAAAAGTTGGCACTTAAGCATACACCATTACATGATTGTTGCACCAATACAATTGACACCCCTGCTCCTTTTAAGAGGAAACTTTATTCATGAAAAGGTTTAAGTGCAATGGCACAGTGCTATACGGCAATCTGCTCAAGGGCCCACTCCCTAATGGGCTTGCTCACCAGCAGGGCAATTGCGATGCTTTTGGCGGCTGGGCTGCAAGCTTCTTGCAGGAACAGAGCTCAGCGAGTGGGCAACTGGTGACGTGCAGGCTGATGAGGCGGAGGAGGCGTCGATGGAGGAGGCGCTGAGGATGCAGGTGCGGCGCTCGCTGCTAGAGAAGTGGCTCAACGAGCCCTTCCTGGAGAAGACCGTGGTGGGCTGCCTGGTGCGCATGTCCATGCGAGGGGCCTACATCCTGGCAGAGGTCATTGGTGTCGTGGAGCGCGAAGCTGGCACCTACAAGTGAGCGCCCTCAATCACCGAAGCACATGCCAGATGAAGTCCTGTAAACTTTCATCAAATCGAAAGGATTTGAGCTGTCACCCTTCTTTCATAGAACGCTATGGGAGATCTAGACTGCACACATGCTCAGGCGTGCTCCTTGTGTGGCCAACAGGGATCCTCAATTCGCCTTCAAGAGCCCCTACAAGACCCCTGAGGGCAAGCTGACCAACAAGTGGCTGCTGATGCAGCACGGCACCTCCCAAAGGTGTGCTGGATTTCTCTCACAGATCTAAACATGCAGCTTGTGCCTTGTAGTGATTGATGGCAGTGTGTCAGAGCATCTTTGCTAATTGCGGCACTCACGAAAGGGGAGTTTTTTGCTGAAGGTACATGCCCATTGCGCTGGTGTCCAACAAGAAGTTCACAGAGGATGAATGGCGCAAGTGGCACACGCAGTGCGAGAAGGATAACCGCCCCCAGCTCAGCACCGGTGATGTGCAGTCTGCCGTTGCGCGCTTCAAGCAGGCGCTCACGTGAGACTCCCAGCCTGTGATTTTCATGAAGCCCCATGCATCACATCTTTAACTTTGACCAGGAAATTCAATTGTGTTTGCTTGAAATTAGTGGCTTCTGTGTGGTTGTTTCTTGATGAAGTTGCAGCATCGGAAGAAGTTTGCTGAGATTGCTTTCGGCATGGTTCAGGTACACTTACACTGCGGAGGACGTGCAGAGGATGATAGAGGAGAAGCGCGCCAGGGGAACTTTTGGGCGCAACTCTGCTGTGGAGAAGGCGCGCCTTGAGCGCCTGCGCGACGCCGCTATGGACCGGGAAGATCTAGAAGAAGCCCAGAGGTGATACTCCGCTCCTGATGGCTTGTTATTGACCCCCTTTATGTCCCATCACCCTCTCACAAGCATCCCATCACGTTTTCATCACATTTTCGTCAGCGCACAATGCAGCGCATGACAATCATGTGTGTGTAGAGTTCAGACAATTATTCTCTGATGCAATACAGCAGACATGTGACAATTTATATTGTTTTGTGGTCAGGCTTTCTGAGCAGATTGCCGAGCTGGAGGCGGCTGCGGCGGAGCGTGCGGCTGAGAGGCGCAATGTTGGCATGGCGAGCGTGAATCGCAGGAACACAAACCGCAATTTTGAAAACGCGTTCAAAAATGTGGGCGCGCGGCCAGAGGGGGCGCGGCTGGCCGACGACGGCACCGACCCCTTCTCGCGGCGCAAGACCCGCCCCATGAACTACTGGAGCACCAAGCGCAAACAGGCTGAGACCAACGGTGCGAATTGCGCTTGTGGGCTCTTGCCTTTTCATTCGCGGTCGGATGCACATGCAGCAGTCTGGGGTGGATTTTTGTGGCTGCTCTTCTTAATTTTCTGGGCCTGGAGTGTCTTCCTTTCTGCTGCGGGTGTCTTGCTAGCAAGGGAGCTGCTCCTGCTCAGGAAACCACCAGAAGTCCTTTGAACTTATCTCAGTCTGCTGCATGATGATGTTGACTGTACAGCTGGCTGAAGAAGTGAGGTCAGGCAAAGGGAAAGGTCATCATGGATTTGAATGCCCCTGCAGGAGAGGTGGACGGCCTGTCAGTGGCGACATCTTCCCATGGCGCTGATGGTGAGGACGGCGAGCCTGAGACACCGGCAGCACGCGCCACAGAGAATGAGCAGGTGCGTTGATGTCCAAGGCGAACGCAGGAAGTACCTGCCTTACTAGCTTGGACACTCTCAGGTCCCCTGATCGGCAAAGTAGTGTCGTGCTGCTTTGTTGACATCAGGTGCTGTGAATGCAAAAATATAGGAATGTGTTCTTGCTCTGCATTCGCATTTCTGAAGGCTACAGACTTGCCAGAATAAAGTACTGAGGAGCTGCATCCTTAATTTGCATCGAGTGCGTTGAAGGGGTGGTTGTTGGTGAGTGACATGGTCATGGTGTGATGCAGGGTGATTTGGATGTGAACATTGACCTGTCAGTGCTGAAGTTGGCCAGCCATCGGAAGTCCATGGCCAGCCAGTTGCTGGGACCCAATTGGCAGATATCCTCCTGTGCGCACTCCAAGCAGCCTCCAGACCTTGCTGCGCGCAAGATGCTCACACTGGCGGACTACAAACGGAGACAGGGCATAATTTAGGAAGTCGTTTCTTCTATACCTAAACATCTGATGCTGTCGCTCAGGCACACAAATTTTAAAATCATTTTTTTAATGTGGCGCTTGGCTGCAAGTATATGTGCAGAGAGTTTCGTACGTCTCAGCGGCATTGCGTGCACTATCGCACGATTTTGATGCTGAGATGGGGTGAAGTTAACTACAACGTTGCTACATTACAGTGGTAGTGTTCATGGGACAGACTGCCATTGAGTGCTACTGGTGCTCTGTGCATGCTACTTTTCTGTGGCACATGCAGTAAGGAGCTGGCTCTGCATGCGATTTTCTCAGTCTTGTCCGTCTTACGATCTAGATCTTACGCAGAGTTAATGCAAATTTGTAAATTGCGATGCCAGTCCTGAATCCTGCCAGATCATCCCACGTGTTTGCACACACCCCACCTCCCCTCAGCTTCCTCGTCATGGCGCGTCTCAACGAGTCATAGAATTGAAACATGCCCTTTCAATTCTTTCCACACTGAGGCAAGCATGAGTGCAGATCTTTGGCACGGCTGAAGGGCGTTGCGAGCATTCAAATTTCCTATAGCAGTTCTATGTGGACGATGAAGGAGGACACTGTTCCTGTTGCTCAAGCGGACTCTTCTGAGAAACCCCTCGCCGAAGACCTCTCTGCCCCTTGGTCATACGAGCCACTACATCCAGATCAGCTGCGCTGGTATTGGAACAAGCAGCCATTCTCCTTGAAAGGTCCGCTCAGTGCACAGAATATCTCAATGGCGCACAAATGGGTGGCATCTTCCACCGATCTCGATCTTGTTGCTTTTCCTAAGAAAAATGAAAAGAGTTTGACTGCCTAGTACCTTTCTTCTCGCTGTATAAAATGACCGTCTAGGGTGTGGTTTACCTTGCATGGCAGGGCAATGCAGCCTTCCTATCGCTATAGGCATCACTGGCGACTGATCTGCATATATCAGATGACCATGTTTTGTCCCAGCATTGGCTCAGGAAGCATTTCTGTGCCGTGCAGCTGTGTACCAGACAGATGTCCAGCACAGGGCACACCTGCAGCGCTTTGGGGATGCCGACAACCTCACTCTGGAAAAGACCTACAGGTATTCATCCGTGCAGATGGCAACGCCATCTTCAACCAATGACCTGCTAGTTGTTGCTCCAGGATGCTTTGGAAATTACAGCCACTGACAGAGTTGACCATTTGTTTGGCCACAGAGAACGACTGGATCAGCTGGAGAGGGCATGGTGGGAGGAGGAGGCAGAGCTCAGCACAGGGCTGGCAGAGCACGGGCAGGGCGGCAGCTCCTCAGAAACAAATGCTGAGGAAGAGTGCGGGCCCAGCAACTGGCAGGTATGCCTGGGCGCTCCATCCTGCGAGATACAGTCTCCTGTACACAGTCCATGATCCTGACAGTCCTAAGGCCCCTTGCAAAATCCACGACTTCGCAGTTCTGAGCACATTGTATTCACTACTCAATGCACTGTGCAGTTGTGGCAGTAAGTGATTGGGGGTTGGGCATGCAGGCATTTGTGGCTGGGGAGGGGCAGGGGGAGGCGGTGGGGGAGTTGGTGCGCGGGGGCCTCTATGAGGTGGACATGATGCGGCGGCGCATGCGTTGCGTGTACTGGCCCGAGCATGCACACCGCGTGCACCGAGGCACCTGGTTCATGGAGAAGGGCACTGATTGGGTCCCCCTCAAGGTGAACCCTGCCTGTGCATGCCGGACTGCCTCTGTCCCTGCATGGCCTGCTCATGCGTGAGGCATGCGCTGCAGGCATGCAGGGCACTGCGTAGAACAAGTCTGCATCCCTTCAGTAGCGAATTGTGATGTGCTGGGAAGGATTTGTCTTGATTGACTGGGTGCTGGTCATGCATTCATCATGGTTTGAGAGATTAAGTAAATGCTTGCTGAGGAATAGCAATTGCATCAGGAGACGGTGGCGGATGAGTTGGAAGAGGGGTACCGAGGGGAGATATGGAATCCTGCCAGGGGCCATGTGAAACAGCAGAAGCAGGGGATTGAGGCTGCGCGCCTGGAGCTGCGCTCCCTTATCAACGAGACAAAGGTGCCTTCTTGTTAAGTGTCTCTGCACATTACATGATATGTCTCATGGTTGAGAGGATCACAACGTTGCTTCTGTGCAATGTAGCAAATCGGCAATACCCGGCATTCTGTCCTGAGAGTCAGCCATGCCTGCTTGCAGGGCATGTATGCGCTCTTTGTGAGCAGCCAGGAGATGTACCTGTGCAGGGACAACTACTCGGCATGGATATCAAGGTACCCCTCTCTTCAAGAGACGACAGCTGTCACGCCCGGATCTGAGATCGAGGCTTGCCCAGCATTTGCCTGAATGCCTGAATTGCGGCCAGATAAGTGTGTCAAGGAATGTGTCATTCCTGAGTGACAGCAGCTGTCAAATTTAAGCTTTTACATTATTGTTTCAGGAGTTGGAGCAGCAACCCGGCCATCGGTGTGCGGCTGCGCCGCGGCTACGAGGCTCCAGCTGCTGGGGCGGTGGAGGTCGACGTCAAGGCCGAGGAGGCCGACAATTTTGCGGCGCGCGTGCCCGTCAACCGGCTGGTCTTTGTCGTGCACGGCATCGGCCAGGTCGACCACACTGGGCCCCATCTGCTCTGCATTCCCTTATTCTTGATGCATGAGTACCAAGTCTCTGCATGGACCAGCTCCCACTGGAGGGCATTCGGCGCATGCAGCCATCCAACTGAGGCTCTTGCCACACAAGAGCAAATGGATGGGGAAGGAAATAAAAAAAGCTTTTTGCAAATGTCTTGCAATCCACAGGCTGGCTGCAGGGTGAGGTGCATCTAACTTTTTGTGGGCCCTGGCGCGCTTCATGTATGCCACCAATCCTGTGCGTGAGCCTTACCGTTGGTGTGGCAGCATGGTCGCCCTCACTGAAGTGCTGGGACAATTTGCATGCAGAACCTGAGCGGCAGCAATATAGGGGAGGATGCGAGCAACGTGCGCAACAATCTGCGCGCGCTGGCGCTAACGGAGGTGGACGAGACGGAACGCGAGGCCGGCCGCACTGAGGTCCTGCCCGTGCAGTGGCGCAAGCACCTTAATCTCGACGTGCGTCCGTCCCCATTTTTCAGTCATCCCTCCACCGCGCTCCACCCCATGAATAAGACTAGGGACCATGCTTATGGCTTGGTGCACATTGTCTTGCACGATGGTCCTCTGCCGAAGAATGTATTGTAGTGCAAGCAATGCTGAGCGCGAAGGACACGATGGTGGGATACTGATGGAGAGCGGTACCCTGCATTTTCCCATTGCCCACCCTCAAACTCATAAATACAGGACCTCTGCATTGCCCGCAAATTTCCAGGGGGTGAGCTGTGAGCTGGAAGAGCTTACTTTGCAATTATCTGTCTTGTAAGTGTTCAGAAGATTGGATTGTTGTGCAGATCGACGTGCTGGCGGATGCGCTGATGCCGCCGGGGGTGCGCAGCCTGCGGAGCATGCTGCACGCGACTGCAGTTGAGGTGCTGCTGTATCTGACGCCGCTGCACTGCCACGACATGCTGCAGTCCCTCGTCACCGCCATGAACGCCCAATTTGCAAAATTCATGCTGCGCCACCCCGACTTCCAGGCACGCACCCCTTGACTCCTGTTGAATATAGCGGCATTCCTCTTTAACTTTGCGGCAGATCCACCTACTGAAACCCTGCTGGCAGACAGGGCGCCACCAGCTGCATGCAATCCTTCACCCTGCCTGCTGTACTCTGCTGTGAGCATGCCAGCTGGAGGCATATCTCCCTGAAGCTCTTCAGGGGAATCCCGAGAGAATTTTCAAGCAAGGATTGCTGATCAAGGAGGATGTGCTGCAAAAGTTGGTCATTTTCTCACATGCATTGAACTCAAATGCATGCCATGAGGACAATTGCTAAGTGAGAGGGAGCATTGTAATGAAGGAGCACGACGAGTGATGAATGGTGCAGGGGAGTGTGTCTGTAATGGCGCACTCGCTGGGCAGCGTACTCTCGTACGACGTGCTGTGCAACCAGCCGCAGCTGCATGCCGCCCTACACCTCCACCAGCCGCCATCCCAGTCACCCGAGGCCATCCAGCAGGCCAAACGAGCCCGCCTATCCCCCATTGACACCCAGGTACCTTACTTCATTTAAAACCTGCGCGTCTCACTCCCCCTGTGCTTACATCCTTGTGTGAACTTCGTACCTCTGGCCGTCAAGCCTGCAGCAGGGAGAATGCATACCCGTTCTTGAGTGTCCACAACACCTTTAGCTGTCAGGCCTGCACCAAGGGGTCATCTGGGGTGGTCTCCTATCCCGTCTAGAATCAATGCCTGGATGTCAATGCAGGGCTTAGAATTTGGCGACAGGCCGGCAGGGAGCAGTCCCACATCTGGCATGGGCAGCTCTGGAAATAGGGGACCCCTCAGCGGCAGCATTGACGCTGACCTCACTGACCTCTCCTGCATGCTCACCCCCACCGGCCAAGCCAGGTCGCCCACAGACTCCTCCAGGGAAGAGGTGAGCAGCAGCACCCTCACCTGCCTTCTCGGTCCCTTGCACAGCGGGCAGTCATTCTATGTCATCCTATCTAGCCTTCACAATGCTGCAGGCCTCTAAAGTCGGTTGTTCCTCTGCCTTGAAAGGCTGCAATCTGTGTGCATGTGGGTGTGCAGGAGAGGCGGCTGCGGGCAGAGAATGCGCGCCTGAGGAGGGAGCTTGCCCTGGCGCATGCCAATGCAGAGCGCGCTGCCATGGGGGCCGCTGCCGGCACCAGCGGCCAGCCACTGCCTGCCAGGGGCGCCTCACCCACAGGTGACCATCCCATGCATGCAGCCCCAGAGTCTTAGAGATTTTTTTTATATTTATTTCTGCAGTGAACTGTGAGGGAAGCACATAAAAGGCGCTGCTACTAACGACTGGGGGGTTCTGCATGTGCAGGAAGTGACCAGTATGCAACGGCGGCAGCCGCGCAGGAGGCTGCGCACCTTGCCCCTGCAGTGCAGATCCCCTCGCTCGACTTCAGCGTAGATCAATTCTTCTGCATAGGTCCGCTTTGACTCAAGCCCTTTTTTTTACCGAGCATGTCAATGCAGCGACTAGAACAATCATGCCCCTCCAGGTCTCATCGTGTTTCAGCAAGTGATGTCAGAGCTACCTGGCTCAAGAAGAAAAAACTGTATGTCCTGTTTACTCATGCAGCACCTCTGATAAAGATGTTGAGGCTTGGAGCTCCCCATGCAGGATCTCCGCTGGGCCTGTTTCTGGCGCTGAGGAAGGTGGACCCTGGCAAGGGACGGGGCCTGGGCACGCGCACAGCCGCCGCGCTGATGCCGGGAGCGCCGGCGCAGCAGGGCCACGGCGACGGGCTGCCGGCCGTGCACCGCATGTACAACCTGTACCATCCCTTTGACCCTGTTGGCTACAGGTCCGGGCTTTATCCTTCTCTTTTCTTCTCTGTACTGCACCATCGAAATCAGAAGAAAGACAAGCCTGTCGCATTTGATGTCCCTTGCCTTCTTGCTCAAATTTTCCAGAGTGCGGGAATGAGCACTCTGTCGCTCGTTGAAGAACAGCTGATCTTGACGCAGATAGCAAAGGAATGCCAAAAAATCGGCAGTGGCGGGCGGCATGGAAAATGAATGTACACCGAGTTGATTGATCAACACGGGTGGCCTGATATTGAAGGTGATGCGCGTGCTCAGGCTGGAGCCGCTGGTGATACCTGGCGCTGAGAAGCGGCGGCCGGTGTTTGCGGCGTACGCCAAGGGCGGCCGGCGGCTGCACGTGGGCCTGCAGGAGTTTGGCGAGGACGTGAGCGCAGCCATGAGCGCCGGCGCGGCCAAGGCATCCTCCGCACTCTTCTCTGGCATCTCCTCCCTCAAGCTTGGCGCCTCCTTCGTCGCCAACGCCGTTACCATCAAACGTGTCGACCCCCGAGAAACCGAGGGTGCGCTAAACCCCGCCATTATATTGCACATCCAGCTTTGGAATTCAGCATGCATCCTGCGAAAAAAGTAGCCGCTGCGTTCGTTGCTGCACTTGCAGGATCAGCGCTGCTGGAAGAAGGCAAAAATTATTGCACATGTAATAGCCACTACGCTGGCAGGGTCCAGGCTGAAAGGTAAGGTTGTGTTTGCTGGCACAGGCTCTGCACAGGCTCAAGAACCCAACGCCTATTTGCTCTTGTTGCATCCTCAATTACACACGGAATGTGCGCAGGATGAGCACTGTGCCTGTAGAAGCCGGGATGCAGCAGGACACATAGCAGAGATACCGCAGTGACTTAAAGAGAGATGAAACTCAGCAGGCTCATTGACATATGGAGTCTTTGCCATGAAATGCAAAGGGACAGAAACTTTTCTTTTCATGGGGCGGCAGGGCTGAAGGAGGAGGAGGAGAGCAACGAGCAGGACGCAGCGGACAACGAGGCGCTGCAGAACACATCGCACGGCCTCAAGGACACCGCCATCTGGCGCCTCACCGACGGGCCCGGAGCGCCGCCCGACGTGGCCGCTCGCACCCCCGTCGCCAACCGCACCGCAGCCGGCCGCCTGGATTTCGTGCTTCAGGTGCTTGAGCAGCTTGCTTTTGATCCTGTTTAGCAGGCCATGTAAATTGACAAGCAGAACTGCATTCTTATGATCTCTCCTGTCTTGAGGGAGAAGAGGGATTTGATGTCAGGGTACTCGATCTTGGTGCCCATGCAATAGATGGACAAGCATCCCCTTGGCCATGTGGCGCCGCCAGTAATTCGCTGCAGCTGTCCTGATCGCTTGGTGCCTCAAATGGCTTGCACATGCGCGGATTACGTTTTGTCCTGTTGGCCTGAGGCTTCTTGAGTGCCTCCGCGGTTTGATTGGAGGCTGATGATAGCGCGTACTAATCCACAGAGCTAGAAAGCGGGCGTTGCCAGAGAGGGCAAAATAAGATCGGCGCTTAGAAGGTGCTCAGAAGGGCGATTGCGTGTGTCACAGACGGGCCCCACGGAGAACCCGTGGCTGAGCGCCATCAGCAGCCACTTTTCATACTGGACATCCGCGGACACAGCATTGTTTGTGCTGCGCGCTCTGCACGGCCTCGACGTGCGCCAGGGCATCTCCAAGGAGGTTGCCGCCAGCGCAATATCTCCCCTGGGATCTCCTACTGCCGCGGCCGCACAGCCTGCCTGAACCTGATGCCGGCTAGTGAGGAGCAGAGGATTTTTGTAAATGGAGCTAGCTGGGTGTGATCTCCCTTGGTGTACAACTTGTGCTTCTAAATGTACATTTAGAGAGTTTACATGTAGAGTTTGGTAAAGGAGTGTGGCACACTGTTCGTGACAACACTGCTTTCCTGTAGGCATGCAATACAAGAAGGTTTAAATATTAACATAATCTCATTTGATAATCTTGTTAGTGTCCAAGAGAGGCCCCAAAGAATTATCAGCTTAATATGCTGAGGGCTTGTACTGCGGCGCCAAGCTGGTCTAAATTAATTGGCATAGATAATGCGGCAAAGCAGGAATTTCGAGTCACATCGTGCTTTACAATTCTAGTCAGATCTGTTTGGGCTCGCTGGGTACTGCTCGGGTTGATGCCTCTTTACAAGATATATTCTAGATGTGCACAACTGCACGTCACTTGAAGCTCTGCACCTCTTGCGTCTCTTATTGTCTAATAGGTATCATGATATCCTGATCAGAATTGTAATTATAGAGAGCTCTGGATGAAGTCAAGCACTGCCATCAGCTCAAACACTCCCCTCAACCGGTCAAAAAGGATTGGCATGTTGCAAATGTCAAATTGTTAGAGCTGTCAACGCACTCAGAATGATTGGCAGGAGACCTTCTCTGGCCAACGTAACTATCTCAGCGCATGCCAGCACTCAACAAATAGGACGCACTTTTGCAGCTGTTTAGTAAGCAGCACATTAACCAAATCAAATCCCCCTCCTTGTTTGAATATGAAGTGCAGACGTACAGCTGAAGAGATCTGTCTAGACGCCTTTAAGGGAAACAAAAAAATCGATGCTCTTACTAAGCCCAAGGAATACTGAATTTGGTACTGTACAGTTGTGGCGACTTGTTCGTGCTTGCACGACCTCTGTGTGCTCCAGATCACGCATGCAACGGAGGATTATCGCCATTCCATGTGAGGCTCTGAATGGCCTTTGTCCAGCATCTCAAACTCGAATCTGAAGCCCATGTTGGGGCTCTGGTCCCCGTACGGCTGCCACATGACGTAGTTGGTGCCCCAGATGTTGTTGGCCAGGTTGAAGGACACTCCCTGTGTCATGTCCGGCGGCGTCAGAGGATTGGGGAACGGGTTCGGCACCCCAGGGCTCACCAGAGCACAGTCCAGCGTCCTGCACAGACACAATTTCAGCTGAGGAATCAAGCCAAGAGGGAAAGGATATCTGAAGACGGAGCAAGTGCTGATGGAGAGAGGGCTGCCTTGCAGGTGTAAGATAGTGGACCAACAAAACACGCCTCCTGGCCCAGGAGCAGTAATGATCACATTGCACACAGTTCATTGAATAAATCATCGAGCCCACGCCTGCCGTAGTGCTTCCTTCGGGAGGTCACGTTTGGCAGACCCAGCGTGCCGCATCGTGACTGCCTTGTACAAGTATGACTCAGACAAGGACTGTGGGCCAAGGCAAGTGTGGATTGAAGGTGTGGGTTGCAAGTGTTGGGCGCACCTGATCCTGAGCTGCTCCCAGCTCTTCTTGTGGCCCAGCCCTCGCACGAGCACGCCGTCATCGTCCACCCCGTGCATGGAGTGGCTGCCGTTGCGCACGATATCTGTGGGCGACACTAGGCTGCCTAGCTTTGACATGCCCCACGTGTCCGGGTCCGCCACCTGGGGATCTGGTGTGAACCTCACCCACAGCGCCTGCACATGAGATACACTCTCTCTGAAGATCAGAAGCAATTCCAGTGTCCTGAGATCTGGTGAAAGTGCTCCTGGGATGCATGCGACGAAGGATGAGAGAACAAGCATTGCACCAACCTATACGTAAAAGCCTCAGCAGCAAGAGATCATTCTGAAGAGTGTATTGCTGCTTAGAAGGCAGAGTTACAAGAGTGTTTTTGGGATGTCTGTGGAGCTCCAAACGCAAGACAGGGAGCCGTAAAAAAACTTGCTGGCAGCCGCTGCTCACCTCTGGCAGGCGTGTGGCGGTCTTGTTGACCCACAGCACGTTGTAGAAGAGGCGGTCATCGGCCGAGGGAGACTTGAACCACTGCCAGATCTGTGCTGGGGCTCCCACTCGCGTCTGCAAGTCTTCGGGAAGCGTGCTCACAGAGAGCACCTCAAAACTGCCCTCATTGTCCTGCATGCACAGAATTTGCAAATTAAAAACCGAGCTGAGATTATTACCACAAGGTCAAATTCCGCAAGATGATAGTGTGGTCCTTTTCAGAATACCCATGCAAACAGAGCACCCAACAACAATACCTCAATAAATCTTGGTTTTGACAGAGTAATAATGCAACTCTTATTGTGCTGCTGGCCTCAAGAAGAGGCGAGAGCAACACCTGCTTGCTCCACGTCTGCTGCACAGTGGCGTAAGTGTTGGAGCGGTTGGTGTCAGCATGGGTGTCAAGGTCCTGCTTGCCAAAGTCCTTTCGGAACCACCAGTCGTCGCTGCGTGACACATACTGGTATTGGTCCCAGATGACCTTGTAGTCCTCCTCAGTGTATGTGCTGTACATGAAGCGCCCCAGGGGAGTCTTGCTGCTCGCCCACTGCGCGCCCTGCCGCCCGTTGTTCCACTTGCGCGACAGGCCAGACAGGCCACCTGAGTGCACACAATAGCACCAGTGTATAAGTTGCACTGATGCGCTTGATGTGGACCTTTTGCAAGATACACCAGGTGTTTGCAATTGCTCTGTCGCGCTGCATTTGTCCAGTACACCCCACCTGACTGCGCAAGATGGCACCATTATCATCCAGAACACTTGATGTAGACCTTTGCAAGATACATCACGTCTGAGCAATTGCTTTATCAAGCCGCATGCTTGCCAGCGATTATGGACAGGCATCCTGGGAACAGTGGCTCACGACAAAGGGACTAAAACAATTATTGCCAAATTCAACACTGCTTTTTAAATGCTATGCAATGTTAAATACCGTAGTTCAGACTGATACCTGACACAGGGTCGATGGTGATTGTCCAGGCATGGGACGAGAATGTCAGATTGTCAGCCTTCCCAAGGAGCGTGAAATCCCCAAGATCGGGCACAACCTCCAACTCTGCCAGTTCCTCTATGGCGCCATCCGATTTGAACCGCTGCACCAGAACACAGTAATACTGTCAGATTCCTCTTCTTTCCATGACAGTCCGTGGTAATGCAAATCACTGCGATGTGGTCTTGGAAGTTGCACAGAACGCACCGCACTGACAGGCCCCGAGCTGGCTTCTTTCAGTGCCTCCAGGGCCCATCTGTTGTAGGAGGCTTGCCGCGTCCAGGCGTTTGTCATGTAGATGTAATTCTGCTGCCCTTGCACAGCTGCAAACGCATCATTGCTCCAGTTGGTGTAGTCGTTGAGGTAAACCTTCACATCTGGGCCCCACGTGTGCTCTGGGACCTGCAGGAGCAATAAGCACCTCAAAACGTAATCATTCAATGAATTGACAATTAAAATATCCGAGGCGATGGCAGGCGATGTTGCACAATGGACACCTCCAGTCTCTTCCCACACAGCGCAGCAGAAGGAACAGATACTAGACGCAGCCACTTGTGAGCAGGGAGGAAGAAAGCATGCATCCCTTGTACCATCGTTTTGAATTTGGCAGGAACAAAACAAAAGTGTACCTTGATGAGCATGCGGGTGAAGTTGCGCATGGGGTACTCATCCGCCCGGCTGAGCATGGTTCTCCGCATGCGCATGAGTGCGCGGAACTCTGCTACCTTGTGTGCATCGCTCTGTACCCCTGCACACACACATGTCCTCAGATTCTCATGAGTTTCATGGTATTGTATCAGCACCCATCTTTTGGCTCTGAATTGAAGAGTGCGAAAGGCCTATCGCATGTTTGCGGTCGCAGGAACCTGCTGCGCTGGTCAAACAATTGTTGCTGGGAAACAGTTTGGTGAGTTTCAGTGACAGTCCTGGTTTGTGCGTGCTACATTGGTAATGGCATGCTTAGTAAGACCTTACCATAGATCCAGGTGTCGCCGATCTCCTTGGTCACCACTGGGAGGTCCAGGGAGTCCTTCTTGGCAAGCAGCTCCGTGGTGAACGCATCAAAGGTGGAGGAAAACACATTGGCGCCCGGGAAGTAACCCCTCACCAGGTTAAAGATCTCAAGGACCTGCATGCACAATCAAAACACTTGATTTTCAAACAAATTTAGCTGCATCAGCATGACAGATGTTCCAAGCATGCCACCACCGGGAAGCTTCCCTATCCACAATGGCAGTCTTGAGGAGGTAAATCAGCAAGAACATCAGCTATCAAGTGCATGACTTTCCCATGCAAAGTTGCTGCAGTCACCTTGGTTGAGTTTTGCGGGCCTGAGTTGTCACCCAGATTCCACGCAGCACACAGAACGTGGTTGAGGCCCTTCACAGTGACACAACCTTCCATGGGGTCCTCACCCTTGTCAACAGGTGACCCCGAATAACCACCTGAACAACACACAAGCATTCAGTTGTTCAAGATTCTTAACCACAGCTCCCCTACTGCTGCTTCTCTGCTTCGGCATGGATTTAGCACAGAATGAGCCGTGGCACAGAGAGCATGAAGTATGTATAAATCGCTGCGTTCTGGTGATCACCTGGGTGCCACATGGCAATTAGCTCTGTCCCAGACTGTATGTCCCGCCACAGGAAGGGAGTGTTGTATGGAACATCTGGGGGAGCCGACCCCCCATTGACCCCCAGAGTCACTGCCTTCACCCCAGAGTCTACCAGCACAGGCACCGCCGCCCGAGTGAAGCCGGGAATATCCCTCTGCAGCACCAAATTAGTCACACCAATGCTGCAATTGTGAAGCCATCGAAAGCGAGGCATGCAGGTCCAGGAAATAAGGTAATTGAGCAATTGGGTGAAGGGGGATTGTAATTTACCTGGCTCATTGTGATTTTTGGAGGCATGCCGAAGGCTGCATCAAGCTCGTGAGTGAGCTGGATACTGGCTTGCAGCATGGACCTGTCCATGAACTCCAGCTCTGCATTGTGGGGCATGGCGTGCCACCAAATGTCCCCATTCTGAACCGCCTCTATAAATGCCTGCATGCACAACAATTCGAATCTCAGCAAGGCCCACCAGAATCCTGTGCCACACTCCCATCAGGGACGCCAGCATATTGGCATGTTTGCTAAGAATGCAGATGTTTCCAATTAGACAAGTTGGCATGTCTGCTAAGAATGAATGCGGGTGTTTCGTATCAGACAAGTGGTGCATTCCGTACCTCTACCGCCAGTCTGCTAGGGCACCTGATGCCCATATTGGGAGGGCAGTCCAGAAACAAGGACACCAGGTACGACTGCACAGATCACACATGGAAATCAATTCTTTGTCAGAATGATATGATGAGCAGACATGTCCATGCACAGTGCGCAAGGGAGGTCTGCACGCTGGAGTAAGCTCTTACATGAGTCATGTATTTCATGCGCTCTGTTCCGCCCAACTGGCGGAGCTCATTGGCGCATTTTATCTGCACAACAAAACAAAACTCAGCAAAAGCACTGGCTGTCAGTGGCCATCTAGTGGGGTTGTTAGAGAGTGGGCACACTAGCCCACAATCATGGGCATTTGCAAAACATCTTTGGGCAGCGGAACGAATTTGTACCGCAGCTGGGTAGTGTTCTTCAAAGTTGAAGTTGATGATGTCCTTGTCCGTGCCACCCCTGCCGTCTTTATCGAATCCAATGTCCTGTTACACAAGAAACCTCATGTTTCTTGAAAGTAAAGTGCAGTTCTCTCATATCCCCAATGTTCCATTTTAGAGACGTAACAGGGCTGTGTTATCCGATTATTGCCTTATCGCACACCCTGTGCGACCAGACTTTGCAGCCTAGTAAAGTATATATCACGATGTCTCGGCAGGACATGTCTCGGGACGGTCAGGAGGTACATCACACTGAACGAGTGGAAGAATTTAAGATTTTTCTTACCAAATGGTTCGAGAACACGATGTGGACGTTCAGCGGTTCATTAGCCTCAACTCTAGCAAGGCCGTCTGAGTCATCTTTGGGGCGGAAGTCCGTCACGGCTATAGCATAGCCAAGAGAGAGGATTAGAAGGCACAAAATTGCGTTCATTATCCTGTCTTCTCAAGTCAACTTGCTCTACCCTGTCTTTAAACACTGGGACCGTACACGACGTCTGCATTCAGCCTGTCAATGCCTTCTGCACCAGCGATTCAGCTACCCTGGAAATTGAAGAATAATCAAACATAGCTCTTCTAGTCACAATGATTTGATTTGTTCCTGCACGCAAGAAGAATTGACGCACTTCGTCTGGAGCTAATTTGCATGACAAATCTTCCGAACCCTGCCATGTCAGCACAGGCCAATCCATGGATCCCCTTCCTTTGGATGAAGAAGGTTCTGTGATTGCTAGCACTGCTTGAATACGTCTTGAAAGCTTGAAAGGACCAGTTCATCCTTTCGTAGTCAGTTACAATAGCGTGACAGGACGAGAGCAGCAATTAAAGTACCCTGACAGAAGTTTACTGTTGAGTTGCCGGCCTTGGACATCACCTTCTATCACTTGAGATATCGCTTACACAATCTATGAATCTACATGAAGATAAAGCAATGTTTGTATAACGGAGAGCGGTACCGTACGACCTCAGCAATACAGCTCAAACTAACCATGCGAAAGCTTGCACCTAGCTTGCTTCTTGTCGCTGCTCTGCTGTATGGGGCAGCAGCATCCAATCAATGCAACAGAGCCCTATTCAATGAAGGATGCGGTGTGTACATTTCAGACTTTTCATTGTGTCACTCTTGCTTGAATATACCAAGATTCACGGCGGCGAGTTGTTACTGTTGTTGTATACAGGTCCCAAAGACGTCTCAAAGGAGCAATGTCATGCTTTGCACTGCTGCTACAGCACTACGAAACCAAATGATACCTCCAGCCTGCCAGGGCCGAACTGCTTCTATCCCATCAATGCTGAGATCAGCTCTTACGCTGCCACAAAGCTTTCGAGAGGGATCGATGCTGTAGGTACGTGGTTTCAAGGGCCTCTCGTTGTCTTCACATGTGCCAGCACGAGCTATTCTGACCTTGAAACCCCCCGTACTGTAAGGGACACTGGATCAAGCTGGCCAAGCTTCTGAATGGTTGTGCTACCGTGCGCAGAGCTCGCAGCCCGTACCGCTGCTCAGAAGTACACAAAAAGTCAATGCAAATGGGGCTTGCCGGTGCTTGCGCCGGGCAACAGGTCGGGGGATGGATGGGGCCTGGGCTGGGACAATCTCCTGGAAGTAGAGATCATTGATGTGGAGACTGCAGACTCCATGGAGGTGGCCTACATGCATCCCTGTTACACTTTATTGACTCCGTTGACATCCTGCAAATTGATGGGTAAATCAAATAGAAGAAGAAAGTCTGGATAGGGAAATGGTTTATGTTAAGTATGGCGCACGGTTGATTGGGTCTTGCTCGGTCCAACAAGGGGGACAATAAGTGGCAGGCTGTACCTGCAGCTTGTCTGCAGACACACCTTGCGACTGACAGGAGAAACGTGTAGTAAAAATTTCCGGGGTGTGGAAGAGTAAAGCGTGGTGAAAAAAAGAGTCACCGCAGGATGTCTCACAGAGTGAATGTGCAGGGGTATGACATAGTGTTCTATGGGGACTCAATCTCGGAGAATTGGAGGGGGACGTCCGGAGGGTTGCACTGGAAGCTCTGGGATGGCAGGCTGGACACAAACTTCGTTGCCTCTGACATGCGCGCTGTTTTTCTGGCGTCCTTCGGATACAAGTACCGGGCGGGCATCATGGCCATTGCTGGTGAATCCCTAACCTGCTAGTGTTTGTTTGCAGTTCTTTGTCAAGAGGATGCATCAGTTGGCTTAGCTGTCATGTGAATGGGGATGGCAAGATGCATGTCAGAGCACCAATCCCTCTGTGTTGTCAAAGACTGACATGAATGAGAGATTACATTTGTATTGCAGGTGACCAGATTGGGCATCTGTGGTGGAGGATGCTGAATGGCCAGCTTCCTCGCAAGCCTCCCAAGGTGGCAGTGGTGCTCATTGGCACAAATGACCTCTACGCCGTATCAGAATGCACACAGGAGAGCGAGATCGAGCTGGTGGCATCTGTCAAGGACATCAGATCAAGGTGCACCCCTTTCCATTTGCAACCGCCTCACAGCACCAATCCTCAGAATGTTTTTCTCTTACGTTGATGTACCCTGCAATCCTGGAAGATCATGCAAAGGGGCATAGGGCGCTTGCATGTTCCACAAACAGACTTGTCTGGCTTGAGCGTCAGCTGAAGACGAGGCACTTTGGGATGCAGGTTTGAGGCGATGCTGAGTGACATGAGGAGAGCAATGCCGGGCACCCAGATCATAGTGCAAGGGCTTCTCCCACGTGGTGCAGACTTTGCTGCCAATAAATTCACCTATCCCAACAACTTCACTTCAGCTGTGGCCTACCTCAACGCAGAGTACCAGGTATGCACAGTTTCTCGCGGCATGAGTTTGCCGACCTGTAAATTAAAAAACAAGAGTCAGAAGTAGTGCAGGGTGAGAACAAATGCTGTGTCACATCTTGTGCTGCGTCGCACGATAATTGCTGGTCTGCTGTTTATCTGCCTGGATTGATTGAAACATCTCGCCTGTGGCAGAAAGCGACCATGGCAGATCCAAGCCTTCACTACATCTACTGCGGCGGAGGATTTCTTACATCCACCGGAGACGGCATCGATCCAGTAAGTTTCTGAGAGCACTCTTAATGCACACATGAAGCTTTCCTAGCGCGCTGCCCACCTTGCATGGTAGCCTAGATGGTGCATGCCTTTGCTCTCGCAAGCCCTGAAGTGTATCAAACAAGGAGCCTTGCCGCATGACAGTCAACCAGCGGTGCAGCTGAGAGTAGCTTTCAAAGGATTGAGTCATATATTTGATCTCTGTGTATACTGAGGCAAGCTCCTGTCACTTGCGCAGACGGTGATGCCAGATGGCCTGCATCCAAACGCAGACGGACTGAAGCTCATCGCAAAATGCCTGAAGCCCTTGATCGAGAAGCTTATTCCCTCCAATTCTACGCAGCCGAGTGCCAGTGACATGGCTACACTTGCCTACCTGATCAAGGGCGCAGGTATGCTCTGGGATGATTCTGCCATTCTGACACTTGAACGGAGGAGTCATATCTTTGAAAGTGGGCCAGCTGGATATGGGGTCAGAACTTGCATGCCAGGCTGCTATCCAGAAAGAAGGCCAGGTGGTGGCATGATCATGTGTGTTGCACATGTCGCGAGCCTTAGATTGGGAGCCGAACCTTGGGGTGGGCATGTTCAGGTGCAACGGATTCAAAGTTGACCATGGACCTTGGAGCCAATACGCCTGGCTACGTCACCGCAGCGGCCCAAGCTTCTTTGCAACAGCGCCAGGCAACGCCGTGATCACTGACCGACTGGAGTAGATCAACTCATTTGCAATACACCATGAAACTTTCAGGATACAGAAGCACAGCAAGACAATTTCATCACATCTGGAAGAGGCAGATTCCAGCAATTGCACATTGCAATAAGTGCGTGTATTTATTTTGAGCTGGCGAGCCACGAGCCAGGCTTGCGTTTGAGTTGAGCTCATCCAGTCGCTTTCCAGCTGTCTTCTTGTTTATTTTGGGCTGGAAGCATGCGCAAGCCCTGCCATGCGAATTGCCAACAGACTGTCAACAGTCAGGTCTTGGACGTTTCAATAGGTATAAGTTGCAGGTCTGCTCTAGAGCATAGGGAATACGCTTGGAAAGGGCCAACATTCCCGTGAGCAGTGCTCACTGAGCACCAATGATTTGATCAGATTTTTGTCTTTAGATTCTGCAACCGTTTGCGGATCTTATTTTCTCCCTCGTGCGGCCATTCATATTTGTCTTTGCATGGCGCCAGCTGCATTCATGCACTCGTTTGCACTCAATCGAGGCCATGAAGCGTGAGGTGTACTTGTGAGAGCAGCGCGTGGACAAGGCAATTAAGATTACATGAATCTGTTAGGTGCACCTAATCACGTTTTAAGGCAGGCTGACTAGGGTAGTGAGGCAGATTGCTTCTAGAAATGTACATTCCCTAGTGTACTAAAGCTTTGCCGTCATGTGAAACGTATAGCAAATTTGCATCAGCTATGCTGCTGACTGATCAGATAGAGGGAGCCATGCATGATGGAAGGGCATGCTGTACTTGAGCCACAATGAGAAGAGGCCATTGCATCCACCATCTGAGCTTTAGGAGTTTGAATGGTGAAGGGAAGCAAGATAGATAGAACGCAACATGTGGGTCCCACGTGAGATTCTTTTTGCATATCCCTTTCCATATACGTCTTCAATCTCCGCGTGATGTTATGGCAAGAGCAGTGCCCCATTTGGTCGACAGAAAATAAGGATTGCTTGTATCTGTCCGGACTCATCCTTTGCATCAGTGCAAGAGCAAAATGCAGGCCACGCTATCCTGCTCTGGGTCCACTGCTAAGCCTTGCGCCATGCTAAATCGACCTCATCGTAAGTAACTGCCCAAGTTAGCTTTCAAAAGTTTCTGTGGTACTTATGAATGTGTTTGAATGTTGTAAGGCGTCCTGTCTTAGGAGGTCCACGAAAAAATGCCGTTCAGATCGTCCCCGCAAACTCGGCCGATCCTCGAAGACTGAGGGCTAAATGCTGTCTCTCTGTCCACAGATCTCCCTAGCATGAGGCATAACCTTCCCTTCAGTGCAAGACGAAACGCACTTGAAGCTCGTCTGCCATCGGGAATCCAAACAGGTGCCCAATCTGCAATGTGACCCAACAATGTGTTGATGTGAACAGAAGGTATTCTTTGTCCCTGGTAGACAAGACAATTCGATGCCTACGAATGGTTTTTAAATGTTTGCAAGGAGCAAAAGACACATATCCAAGTTCAAACTGATTTTCTTGCCTGTGACAGGGAGAATGCAGCTGTCAGTTCGTGCAGCAAGCGCTGTTGTAGAGGCAAAGCCGAAGACGGACTTGATATTGATTCCCGGTGGTAAGGGAAAGGCAACGCACATGAAGAAGGGTGACCTCCTGAAGGTCATCAACACCCATGGCAAGCAGGTGAGTAGTGCTTGACCAAAATGGGGACGCTTTCAATGCAATTTGAGTTCCAATGCATGGTTTTTTTTCAAAACGGGTCACTAGCTTGCTGTGCACTCAGGTGGTGGACTTCTGGGCTTTCAGCACGTCGGAATGGGGCAAGGAAATCATGTCCATGCACCACACCCGCAACGCCCTGCAGAAGATGACACCCCAGGTGCGCCTGCCCTCCTCACCACATGTCACCCATTCAATTGTTAACCGCAAAGGCATGTTGAGCACCCCATCTCTTTTACTCTTTGTGCAGCACCTGTAATGCCAGCAATGAGTAATACATCCAGTTGTCAGATTTGTAAGCTGGCATGCTGACTGGCGCAGGCTGGTGACACTCTGTACACTGCGTCCATGAAACCCATCATGACAATGCTGGAGGACTCCGGCCCTGGCGTCCACGACACCACAGCCGCCGCCTGCAGCTACGGCCTCTACGTGCTGCAGATCGGAGAGGTGCCGCCCCTTTCCATTGTCTTTTCTACTGATCTCTTAGCTACTGAGACCTAGCACAGCCACACCAGCAAGCCCCATTGCATGCATGCATGCACAGACCTCACGCAGTCAACCAGCCCTTGACACCAGGGCAGCTCTTGCCAATGTCACAAGATAACAATCGCGGTGGCCAAATCCATTCATTATTCTGGCCGAAATCAGTTTCGATAAGCCTGAACAGAATGCAAGACATACAAGGCACTGCGAGCGCCAAGAAGAGCGGGGCTGCTGCGCAGTTCCACATGTGCTGGTTGCATGTACGCGCAGGGAAGGTGCTGCTCGCGGAGTCAAAGTTGCAGTGATGCGACTTTGAACGGGTGTTCTGTGTGCATGGGCGCGCAGGAGGCTGCGAAGGAGCACGACAGCTGCACCAACAACCTGTACAACGCGCTGGCAGAGCTGGACCTGGCTCTGGCCGAGGACCCGCGCTACGGCTACTACACTCCGGCGCCCTTCAACCTGTGGATGAACGTGACCGACACGCCTGACGAGTCTGGCTACTGCTGGGTCATGCCCCCGCAGGAGCAGAAGGCCGGCGACTATACCATCTTCCGCGCCGAACAGGACTGCGTCGCCGCGTTTTCAGCCTGCCCCTGGGACATTGGTGCGTCCCGCTCCCGTCTCATGCTTTAGTCAAAGAATGGTTGTGCTGAGCTGCAAGCAATGTGCACACCTTGGGTGGTGCTGATAAGCAGACTCTCTGTGACTTATCCAGGACTGAGGGGTTGAGGAGTCGTTAGAATTAACCCATGATGTGGTACGCATAATTGTGGTGTGCAGGTGACATGAATGGTCCGGGCGGTGAGCCGCAGGACTGCCACTTCCAAGTGTTCTCCACCTAGTGTCCAGCTGCGCAGCTGCGAGGGAGGAACCTTTCGTGAAAAGATTTAACAGAGGATCGTCATAAAAATGAGTTTTGCTCCCTTAATTGATGACATATTACGGGTCAGGGATGCTGCAGTACAGGAGAGGACCATGATTGACTTGCAGCCATATTTGGCAAAACGATTGACAAAAACTCGCAGTGACAAGCCAGCTGCCAGATTGAGGTTAGCGTGTTGATCCTGTGCAAACATCTAGTGCCACCATGCGGCATGTATCAAATGTGAAGTTTGTGTCCGAAGAGAGCTTGAAGCTCAGGGTCTTGGTGAGAGCAGTTGCTGGCTAGGGGGTGCGCGATCAGGCAGGCAGCACCGGCAAATACATTTTCAAAGTGGCAGCAATAGTGTTTCGCAGTACATGTTGAACATTTGTCGTGGGAGCAAAGCATTTGCAATTGCTTCCCCTAATGATCAAGATCAGCATGGAATTCAAGATTGCAATAGTGTAAGGTTGATAGCTTCATTGCCGCTCACACGATAACTGGACAAAGAGAAATGCCGACGTGTCGATTACGCAGGGTGCAGTCGGCTTGTTTTGAAATTGTGGTCTTCCACTTCACTGGCTTGTTGACACGCATGCATGCACGGGACCCCCCAACCTTGGACAGGTTGTTGGCTGACTATTCCAAGCACACACCAGTCGGGATCCTGCAGATCTCATCACCAATCGTCTCTTGGTGCTGGCACCAACATGTTGTACATGTACAAGGTATTTTGTGAGATAGGGCGGATCGTGTGACACCGATGACAACTTGATTCTCTTCTAAGACAGTTTGGACGAGTCCGACAATGCTGGCACCTCGCTGCAGTGCAGTGTTGATCTGCTTGCTAGCAGCTACAATCCTTGTGTCCGCCAACTTGGTGTTTGCTTCTAATGTCAAGGGAATTACCGAGCACCATGGCTTCGGACGGATCACAGCAGGTGCGCACCTTGTCGGCAAGAAAGATGCTTATTTATGCTGATACAAGTCTATCTTGTTCTGTCTACTTTCAAGCTGCAGCTGTACATGTTCAATAACACCTTTCAAGACCGAAGTACCCCCTGAAGGTCTAGATCACTCCCTGACCATTGACGCCAAAGCGTGCAACTTTCAGTCGTGTATAGGAAATTTGGTACAGACTCAAGTCGAAATTTTGGCCCATGGCACAGGTGAGGACTACAGCCACTTGTTGGAAGGTGCCTGGGGAGAGGCAGGCGAAAATGTATGGTCCACAGGAGTGGGTCGCAGGCTGGCTCAGCTGCCGAGCTCAGGGCTGCCTCCAATCCCCGGTCGCTTCTCATCGGATGCTGCGGCGTCTGCCTCTGCCTATGCTGCCGCTGGAGCAGCCGCCTCCGCCGACATTGTTGCCTCGTCTGTAGGTGCTTGCGCTACCAGAACTCCATTCAAGCGAGGCATTCACATTCTGTGGTCGAGAAAATCACCATGATGCCCATCCAAGAAATGAGCACCTCGCATCAGTGCGATGCATTTCAGTTGGTTTCTTACTCATCATGGCCAGCAGGCCTAGGAGAAGGAGCACGCCGAAGCAGTCTGCAGCAGTGGAAAAAAAAATTGCAGTCATGTCCTCAAATCGTCGTGCATGCGCAGGTTCCTCCTGCCTGACCGCTGTGGGCAACGCCACTGCATACACGGCCCTGGCGGCCGCGTCGGCAGCGGCCGCAGCTGTTGCAAGCGGGGATTGCGGCGTCGCAGCCGCCACAGCTGCCACTGCATCTGCCAGCGCCGGTGCAGCCGCCAATGTGCGTCACTCTGCGCCTGCGATATTTCACAACCTCTGCTGCATTCTCAATCCAGCATACACATGCTTCTAAACAATCTCTGTGGCTGCGCCCCACCTGCAAGAAGTGTAGCTGGGGATATCAGCAGGACATGCCATGACAGTCCTGGAAGGTCCTGCTGCTACGATACAATAGATTGGGTGGTCATTAATGCATGAGATGTCCAAAATGCTATGGTTGATTGCCTGCTCATCATTGCTGGGTCTGGCAGGATATTCTTGTTGGTGTCGCGAGGCCCCAGTGGTTGCAGGTCATGCTAGGAACCGACTTGGAAAATGAGAGTCAGTCATGTGAATAGTCTTAGATTGGCTGGAAGCGATGCAATGTGTTCAAGGGGAGTGTCAACCTGGAAAGGGGTTCCACTTTCTGATCCACTGGACCCTAAGGCGCCAGCTTGACCTGCTAAACACGAAAGCAATTGGTAGGAAAGGCAGGATGCAAATCCCACATTTCCCCTTGATGTGACAGAATGGCTGCATGCATGCAGGCTTTCGCTGGTGACGGGGCGGCAGCGCGCGCATCCGCGCAGGCGGCAGCGGCCAACGCTGGGGAGGCCAGCCGGCTGGCTTCGTCCGGCGGCGGCAAATGCCCCTCTGGCGGCGCCGCAGCCGCGTACGCTGCCACGACCGCCGCATTTGTGAGCGCGGCCGCCGGCAACGCTGTGGCCTCCGCTTGCGCCGGCCCCAGTGCGGTCCACCTGTGTTTCACGTACAACAGCTCATCCTTTTTAGGTGCTAGTGTGCCATAGCATAATCTCAGGAGCTGCTCAGTACTGCAAGAGGAGACTGTGTTCTGGAACCTGTGTCACAATTTCTGGCGTGGTTGATGTTTCATCTTTCTGTGCTTCATTTGACCAGTATTCAGTGCATGTTAGCCTGCTGCACAGACAGTGGTATTATGAGCGATTGCAACACCAGTCTTTGGGTTGTCTCCACCATATTTCATCAATGCTGCCCTGCCTCCAACAAGGAACCCCTTTGGAGAGGTCTTGCAATGCAGGTGGAGCGGCCGGGAGGTCGCAGGCCCTGTCAGCATTGATCGGCGCCGGCCTGGCCGCCTCCAATGCGAGCGCCGAGGCCGCGGCGGGCGGCGCCTCTGCCAGCGCATCGGCGAGCGCGGCTTCGGCCGCCAATGCTGCCTGCTCTGTCGCGGTGAGGGCTGCATCCACCCGCTTCAGACATGCATCTGCACTGTTTATGAAGGAGCAACGAATGCAGCGGGGAGTTTGCAGAGTTTCTAGAGGTGAGGTGTGCCAGAAGAAGCAAGAATTGCTTTTCTCGAGAAAAATGATGCACGCACCCATGCATGCAAGATGACGAGGAGGAGACAAAGAGGTGTGCCAAAAATATCATGTGGCAGTGCATTTGAAGGATGTTTGGTGTGTGTTTTGATCAGAGCGCGGTGGCACTTGGAGACTGCAACACAGCTGCCAGGGCCGCCGCGTCCGCATCAGTCGCTGCGACACAGGCATGCTCACATTTTCTCTTGTTACTGTTATTGTTGTGATTGTTGTTACACACTTTTCCTGCCAAGAGGCAAGGTGCGTCCTGCAGACAAGCTGCAGTTAAAGGCTGCCACAATCGTACCCTTTGTTGGACTCGCCCGATGCAAGCAAGACCCAATCAACCGTGGGCATGGTGCTCAGTACTTATGCCGCCGGGGCCATCTTCTCTTATCATGTCAAATTTTACAGAGATTCCATCAGCCTCTTGACGCCTCTGCTGCCGTGCTCTGTGCTAACAACACCCACTGAATCTCCTTGTTTGGATTGCGCTATGAAGGCCTGGTGAGGGTTGCTCATGATGCGAACAGGCAGCGGCAGCCGCCAGTGCAGGGGCGACCATCACAGCAATCCCGGGACCCCCCGCACCCCCCGCCGCGCCGGTGCCCCCCGCCCCAGTCGGCCTCACGCTGCCCAGCGTTGTACCCGTCACCACGCCGACACCCACCGTGCCCACAGGTCGCCTTATTTGATTTTGATAATAACTGAGATTGATATCTTCCGCTGTGTCGCGTGCTGATTGCCAAAATTAGTAGTCTGAGAACGAGAATTCTCCCAAATTGCTCAAAGTAGGGTGCAAAGATCCTTCAGATCCTCCAAGTTTTGAGGACAGTTGGGGCCGGTCGGGGGAATTTCTCGTTCTCAGAGTGCCTTGCACCTGCAAATTGATCCTACTTCAGGAGGTTCACAAGTGTGCATGAATGAAAGTGTTGGTCTGGGCCTCTTACCTTCTAATATCCTTCAAGCCAGCCAGGGAACTTTTTGATGCAGCCATCCCGGTGCCGCCTGTTCCCGCGGAGGCGCAGGCGACTGCTTCGGCGCTGACGTCCGGCAACGCGCAGGCGGCCGCGACCGCAATAGCCTCAGCCACCAGCCAGCCGGCCGCCCAAGCGCAGGCCACTGCCATCGCGCAAGCCTACGCACAAGGTGACGCAACATGCATATACATCCCAGGCTGAGTAGATTTCCCAGTGCCTGGCGTGCCCGAAAGCCTGCCAGCTGGAATTTTAAGCATGCGCATGCGCCACAGTTCAGGGAAGTCACAGTCCATGCATTGACATGCTATGCAAGTGGCCTGCATGCAAGTTCGTGGCGGTAAGCTCCGTCAGAGCCTCTGTCTTGTGCCAGATGGTGATGACAAAGGCTGGTCAAGGGCTTTGCAATGAAGATTCCCATTACAAAAAAGCACATCGCATGGCTTGAATTTCCTTACATGTGTTTTGCAGCCGGTGCACCAGACGTCAGGAGTCCCACAGCCGCAACGCTGGCCACAGCTGTGGCCACGGCCGCGCAGCAGAACCCCACCGCAGCCGCCCAAGTCATCGCCTCCGCCGCCAGCCGTACGCACCCCATCACTTCTACTTTTGTTTGTCTAGCTGCGCCTGCTTAGGCTCAGGGTGGCAATCTTCCTCCCCGAGTCTGGCTCCCACTCAATGTGCGCGTATAAAGGAAATATCGCATTCTTTGTGGCAAGTGGTCCTGGCACAAAGATTGGCAAAATCCACTTCACCTCCGAAGGAATCCTCCTTGAAGCAGAGGATAGTATCAGAGGCCAAGCCAGGAAGGACAGATGAGGTCATTCTATTACCAGTTGAAGTGACTGCGACATCCTCAAGATAAGTTCCAGTGTGCAGTGGGCTGATGGGGTGTCTGCGATTGTGGGTCGGTGCAGAGGGCGGGACGGCGCAGCAGGCCATCGGAGTAGCAACAGCACGCGCGCTGGCTGAGGGCGGCCCCCCGGCACAGGCGGTGGCGCGCGCATTCGCAATCGCCATTGCCATCTACGGCTGCCCCGGCGTCAAACCCATCATCTCCAGTGAGGCCCCCCTTTCACTACATGCCTTCCAGTTGAGTGCCATGCTGCCACTGCAGTGAGTAAGCAACCGTTGGACAAACAGCGCCTCATGAAGCATGCTAATCATGTCTTATATGGCGCTGCTGTACCTTCCATTGCTTGATCAGCCTGTCTTTGGCATGCTGTGTTGGAACCCCCACTGTTATTACCCCCTAGTTAAACCCTGCTCGCATCCAACTGGAATACATGCTGGCACCAGATCTAGGGCACTTCTCTTGCTGCGCAGTTGCAGTAGCGGAAGCTGTGGCGATCGGAGGCGGCACGGCTGTGGCGCAGGCGACAGCGTCCGTACCGGCAGTGCAGCAGTGCGCAGTGGGCGACTCAGCTTCGGCCACAGCTGCCGCGCGCGCACAGGCCCCCTCTCTTGGGGGACCCTCCTCCCAGGCATGTCCACCTTTCTCTCCTGCTTGGCCTTTCACAATCCCGGCACCAAACTGAGCCAGGGATGTAGGAAGGAATTCAGGGACTATTCTGCCATAGGAAGGGCCACACTGGGTTGAGAGTGCCAATCCGCACTTCTCCTGCTTGACGTTGATTCCATGTGCTGCGGTGCGGTGGGATTTAAGGTTGGAATTGTGAGCCTATTGGGCGTTAATGTTATAATATTAGGCAGGATGTTATAATATTCATGAAGGTTCCCTCGCAGGGCGCCAACCCGCCGCTGGCCGCCCCGCCGATTGCAGCGCCGCCGGGCGCCCCGTCACCGCCGCCCCTCGCATTTATCCTCGGATCGCCGCCACCGGTGCTGCCTGCTGCTGCTGCTGCTCCCCTGCCAGGTGACTCAGTGCGACTCAATCTGTCCCTGATATTTTGCATGCGTCCTTCTCATCATTGCTGAATGCATGCAGCTGGAAGCCCTGCAGAGTGTATCCCTGATGCTGTCCAAGTGCATTTTAAGAGCACTTCTTCTGCATGACATGCGCAAGAGCCAGCTGATAAGTGTTTCTTGGCTGAGCCTTGGGTTGTGTGTGGTGCAGCCGAGCTGCAGGCGACGGCGCAGGCGACTGCTTCGGCGCTGGCTTCCGGCAACACGCAGGCGGCGGCCACCGCGATAGCATCAGCCACCACCGTTCCGGCCGCCCAGGCGCAGGCGCAGGCACTCGCCATTGCATATGCCCAAGGTAGCATTCCTCTTCTACGACAAACATCCTGTGCCGGGCGCCGTTTTATTATGGCCCGATAGAGATGGAAGTTTGCTGCTGCGCTGTACTCTGCACCTTCAGGACATGAGAAGAAGGCACAGGCCAATACTTCAGCAATGCATTGGGTGCAGTTCAGTCAGATCACTTCCAGGCATAGAACACAGGCGCTAGCAACCTTGCAACCTGCTGTGAAGGAACTTGCCAGTTGTGCTGAGTGCGCTGAACAATCTTGTGTATTTGAAGGGCAACTCACGCATTCACATGTGCAGATCATCACAGTTGCAGTACTCAGAATCTTGTTTGTGTGCTGCTCTGCAGCGGGAGCGCCCAGTGCTAGCAGTCCCACAGCAGCTGCCTTCGCAACTGCGCTGGCCAGCGCAGCGCAGAGCAACGTCAACGCGGCTGCACAAGTCATCGCGCAAGCATCTGCCCGTGCGTACCTCCTTGCCTTACTGCCTTTGCAGCTGCTTATCAGACTTCTGTCGAAACAGGCCCTCCGGCAACCTCTGAGCTCTGCAAGGCATATGCAACGTGATGTAAGAAGCCCCATATGTTTTCACATTGTAGAAATGCTGGTAGCCTTTAATTGCAGCTTGTCTGCAGATGCACCTTGCCTCAGGCAGAAGGAATGACAATTGATCGCCCAAGCAGCAGTGGCTTGCTGCAGTGAGAGGAACTGCAGACGCACCTTGCCTCTGGCAGGAAAAGCGTTTAAAAGTAATTAAATGTGAACAAGCCTGACCAGCGCTGGCTTGTTGCAGTGAGTGAGACGTCTCGTCAAGCCGTGGCGGTTGCTTCTGCGCGTGCTCTGGCGTCCGGCGGGCCGGCAGCTCTGGCGGTGGCTCGCGCGTACGCTGTCGCCATCGCAATCTACGGCTGCCCCAGCGTCAAACCCACCATTGCCAGTGCGTCTTAGCCCTTTCGCCCGTCCTTGGCGTGTCAACATGTTATCATTCCTTGTTTGCCCATCTCAAAACACAGGTTCAAACAGTCCTGCTGGTAGGCTGACATGCAGCTTCACTTCATGTCTTGAGTCCTTTTGTCTTTTATCTGTGAAAAGCAGCAGCACAGGGCTCAGCATGTTCGGAAGCGTGTCAGATGTGGGAAACCCTGTCAGAGAAGCCTAAGGCAGTCATCACAATGCTGTATGAGCTTGTAATTCGCATGTTATCAAACGCCGGCAGTGACGAGCACAGCAAAAAGTGAAGGCGGCCTTTTCCTTATGGCATGCAGTTGCTATCGCGGAGGCTGTGGCGATTGGAGGCGGCACGGCGGTGGCTGAAGCAACTGCTTCGGTCCCGGCCGTGCAGCAGTGCGCAACCGGCGACCCGGCCGCCGCCACAGCCGCCGCGCGCGCGCAGGCCCCCTCGCTGGGGGGCCCATCTTCCCAGGCACGCCCACTCATCTCTCTTAAGATATTTCTTGAGATCCCAGCATGAACTTGCTTGTAGGCCTGTCTGTGCATCGCTGCTATTCCCATCCGAATTTCTTTTCATGTTGGCAGTTGAGACTAGCACCTTAGGGTCATGCCGGTCACAAATTGAATAAGGGGTCCAGCCGAGGAAGTCCGGTATTGAGGGTGTCTTGGGTGTCTGGGTTAAAGCGTCGCTTCAGATTTCATGCGCAGGATTCTGATCGAGGATGGGGCTTGAATATGTAAGAATTGTGGGAAAAATTTGTTGTTTTCTCCCAGGGCGCCAACCCGCCGCTGGCCGCTCCGCCGCTGGCCGCGCCGCCGGGGGCCCCTTCCCCGCCGCCCCTTGCATTCATCCTCGGATCGCCGCCGCCGCTCGGCGCTAAGTCCCCGCCCCCCGGCGCTCTCGGACCGCCTCCCCCGCTCGGCATCAGCCTCGTCGGAGTGCCTCCCGCTCTGGCACCGCTGCCCAGCACTTTGGTCGGCGGCCTGTCGCCTCCTCCTGTCGGATTCGGCCTCGGCTCTCCGCCCCCTGTCGGACCAGGTGATGCTCCCTTTCGCAACACTGTAGGGTACGGCTTGGCAGGCATGTGCCATTTTGATTTGTGGTCCAGCATGACAAAGCTCCTGGTATTTTTGACACCCAGTATGCTTTCAGTTTAAGCAGTCAGTTGGCGAGACCGGTATCTTTGCCATGCTGAAGAACAGAGCAAGATGAGCAGCATGCGCTTCAGTAGCAGACCTTCTGTGCATGCGCAGAAGATAGGCAGCTCGTGTTTTGTTTTCATGTTGGAGTTATGATGTGCAGGTGGGGTGATCGGTGCCCCACCGCCGCTGCCGCTGGCTGTGCTCGGACCTGCGCCATCCATTGCTCCGGGCGGCGCCCAGCCTCCTCCAGTCACGGGCGCCGGAGCTTCGCCCCCGCCGATCGGATTTGCAGGGTCGCCACCTCCACTAGGTCAGCTATCAAAAGCATTCAATATCCCTGCACGCCCTTTTGAACTGCGCAACATCTGCTGCAGCCTGTGGCGGAAGGATCCGCTGCCACCTCCTGTCATGGCAAGCTGTCCTCGGAAAATTTATGGAATCAGCAGCAGCAGTGGAGTATTGCTCTTGATTTGCACAGCAAATCAGCTGCAATTGCAAGTGGAAGCTTCGAGAGGTGGTTGTGTCATGCATCAGAGATATGAATGCGAATCTGCAGGTGCCAAAGTGGGGGCACCACCGCCGCTGCCGCTGGCTGTGCTCGGACCTGCGCCATCCATTGCTCCAGGCGTCGGCCAGCCTCCTCCAGTCACGAGCACCGGAGCTTCGCCCCCGCCGATCGGATTTGCAGGGTCGCCACCTCCGCTAGGTTGGCTATTCCTTCCGCCACGGGCTGCAGCAGATGTTGCGCAGTTCAAGAACATCTTCCGCAGGCGACTGCAGGGCGTGCAGGGATATAGAATGCTTTTTATGCACAGCCGCTGCCACCTCCTGTCATGGCAAGCTGTCCTTGAAAGATTTATGGAATCACTAGCAGCAGTGGGGTATTGCTCTGAATTTGCACAGCAAATCAGCTGCACTTGCAATTGGATGCTTTGAGAGGTGGTTGTGTCATGCATCGGAGATAAGAAAACATGCGAGTCTGCAGGTGCCAAAGTGGGGGCACCACCGCCGCTGCCGCTGGCTGTGCTCGGTCCTGCCCCATCTGGTACCCCACCGCCTCCCCTTGGCGGGTCGCCGCCGCCTGCCGGGGCTATCGGGTCACCGCCCCCCATCGGTATGCACATTTTGCGCCTAGACTCGTGGAAAAATTTTCTGGCAATGCTCAGTCCAGCGTATGTGAGATTAACCTACCCATTTTCTGTGCAAGGCCATTGCTGGCAAGTACGTATAGCAAAGTGACCCTCTGTTCGTGTGTGGTCTCAAAAAAGCATTCGCCAGATATGGATAGAATTGAACAAATGTGGTGTGATGCACAAACTTGATGACCATCATCCAGCAAACAACTGTTCAGCTTACAGCTATTACTGAGTATGTGTTGTGGCCTTGCAGGAGTCCCAGTGGGAGCGCCACCTCCGCTTCCCACAGCTGTCACACCGAGTGCTGTCTCCGGCGCGTCCCCCCCTCCGGCCCTGGGATCCCCCCCTCCAGCAGGGGCCGCCTCTCCACCGCCGGGCTTTGCACCACCACCGACCGGGGTTGCTGGGGGTCCCCCAACTGGGCCCCCAGCCGGCGGAGCCTCGCCACCGCCGTCGGGGGGTTCCCCACCGCCATTGGGTCCTCCCCCTGCTGGCACAGGGTGATGTGGCATAGTACAACGAGAGATGAGATGAAGTACAAGGTCCACAATGGATCTGCAATGCAACATTCGTGGCACTGAGAGGTTTAATGTTGAAATCTTCTTGATTGCTGCATAAAGGGATTTATTGAAGTCAGTTTTGATGAGTGAGAAAGAGTGCATGCATGTGATACAGAGCTGCAGTGAGCCTCCTGGGAGGCTATTGTGTCGGTAGAGTAGGATGCAATTTTGAAGTGCTCCTGATTTACACATGCTGCCCTCTTGCCCAAATGCAATTGTTGGTACCGCTTGTGTGCACTGCGGCTTGCCAATTGATTTGAATAATTTGCATCTTCTGCAGTGCATCAAGTATGAAATAAAGTTGGCTGTCGTGAGTGGCAAAAACCTCTCCGGTTTGGGAGGGAAGGGAGCTGGAATGCAAACACAGGGTAAGGTAGCTGCAGACAACCTCATGCAAATGCATATTTCCTAGCACCATGCCACCTAGGCTTGCAACTGCGCAGGGTATGCCTCACATCATTGCTAGGAATTCCTTCGAAGCAGCCATGAGCATGTGAACAGCTATGGTACTCTTGATTTAAATTTTCAGATCTTGAAAGACAAGTAGTGGCATACTCCTGCTTGTGCATGGGGGCAGAAGATCCGAATTTTCTGAATTCAAATTATGACGCATGCTGGCGTATCTGTCCCCAAAAATTTGCAAGGTGATGAGTCGGCTCATCTCGGAGATGAAATCCTCAAGAATCCCGATCTCTCTTCACGGAAGAAATTGTCTCGATTGCTGAATGCTGGTGAATAATTCAGAACAAGGAAAGGGCCTCAACGGAAGCTGCGAAAGTTGTGAGATAATCCTGGTCCTTTCGGCAGCCTGTCCGATCAAATGATGGCGTGCAGATCACTTACCGTCTGCCTCCTTGGTTTCTGCTTGCTTTCATGGCAGTCTGTCAGCTGCCAGAATCAGACGGAACCTTCCCAGGTATTGCTGCCTCCCAAACTGTTCAGGAAAAACCAAAGATTTACTGGCTTGCAGCTTATAATCTCAACCTGAGCTAAGACGACAGAAAAGATCACTTTTGCCGATTTCCAGTCACTCTCTGGATGGACATATTCCTTTATGCAGTGTCCTCCAGGTGTTCACTGTGCCTACACCAAATCCTGTGGTAAGAACAGAGCAGGAGGCAGCCTCCCCACCACTGCCAGCTGCAGGACCGCTGCCCGGTATGCACTTCACAATTTTGAACCCTTTCTTTCTGTTGCTGCTGCTGATCAGCATGTTTGGTGACTGCAGGTTGATTTGGGCATGCATGCATGCACTCAGACCCACATGATGCGATGCATGCCGCAAACTGAGTACAGGTACGACATTCTGGTGTTTACAGGTGAGCTGCAAGCTTTAGCCGCGTCCACAGCGCAGGCGATCACCATTGGGGACACGCAGGCAGCAGCAAGCGCCCTGGCATCAGTGAAAACCCTTGAGGATGCGCAGGCCGCAGCCACAGCCATTGCAAGCGCTTATGGTCTTGGTGCTGGCCCGCTGCTCTGCTTTTGCCTTTCCAGTAGCCCTGCTGAGTGCTTTTTATCCTTTCCCAAGTGTCTGCTTGCACAGACGAATTCATGAAACGTAAGGAGATTTGCCAGTTCATGTGGGAAATCGACCCAGCTCGGTCTTATCTGAAAGTGAAGACTGTTCACATGAGGCCGTGCCTCCCTAGATGGCTGAGCACACACATATTTTTGACGGCCTTCAGCTGCCTTGCTTGTGGTGGTCAAGCTTTAAAATCTTGGATGTTTGGTAGCATGTGATGGTGTTGTAGTTGTGCCTTGCAGCCAACTCTCCCAGCAGCGAGACCAGCCCAATAGTGGAGACACTGGCATCCGTCCTGACCGGCGCGGCGCAGAGCAACGCGACTGCCACCGCTCTTGTCATAGCCGCTGCAGCAGCCAGTAAGACACCTTGCCCATTCTCTGTACACTCTACTGTCTTGCCTTTTGGTGACCCACATCCACATGCTCCGTGTGAAGGCCCCTCTTGTGTGGCGGAGCCATCTGACCTCCTCCGGCAAGGCTGTGTGAAGGGCTCATTTTCTAATTTACTGATCAGTCACATCCAGATGCCCCCTGTCAGTGTCATGGCGGAGCAACCTGATCATATCAGGCGAGGCTGTGAAATATAGAAAGAAGGGTTGGAAATAGAGCTGAATGAGACATTTTCCAGCTCCTACAGATCTATGATCCAGGTGCGCCAATCACAGAATCTGATGAGATGTTTGCACATGTGCAGAGGGCGGAGCAGCGCAGCAGGCAGTGGGGCTGGCTTCTGCAAGAGCCTTCACAAAAGGGGGAGCTCCTGCGCAAGCACTGGCGCGCGCATTTGCCATTGCCATCGGCTTCTACGGCTGCCTCAGTGTGCAGCCCATCATATATGGTAGGCCGCTGCATTTGGTCTTCCTTGTGCTGGTCTTGCAGGTATTGTCCCCAATGCTGCACCCACTTGTTGCGCTTCCAGCTGGGCCCATACCTTCTCCGCTGGCCTTGGGTGACGTTCCTCAAGTGCAGACTATCCAGGCCTTGTGGCATCTAATGATGTGTGGTAATGAGCATGCAGGGTTTGTCTGAGATAGTTTTAATGAGTGCTGCAAAGTGGAAACTGAAAAGTGCACCGAAAGGTAATGTAAAAGCACTTAAAAGTGCAAGCTGCTTTGCAGTGGCTGCTTCTCATGGCGTCAGGACACTGGCGGATGCCGCCGCGGCTGTGCCGGCGGTGCAGGAGTGCGCTGTCGGCAATGCTGCCGATGCGTCAGCGGTTGCGAGAGCACAGACGCCCATCCTGACGGCCAGCGGACCGCTGCCTGGCCCGACCGTTTTCAGGGCCCCCGGGCTCCCCTCACATCTGCCGCCACCTGTCAGCGGAGGTGACAGCGTTGCACAATTTTACCCATTGCGTTTTGAGGTCTAGCTAGTCGGTGAGAGCAGCTTAAATCCTCTTCGGCCGCGCCTTTGGTAAACAAGCAGCAGAGTAGTAGCCCTGTTGAGGCAAAAAATTCTGCTGTTGCTCTTCGTAGTCCTGTGTGCGTGATTCTGTACACTTTCAGAATATTCGACACGTCACGTCTGCCAGGGGGGCCTGGTGTCATCAGACATTTCATGATGTTTCAGGTGAGGTCATTGGTGCGCCTTCGCCGCTACCATTGGCAGTGCTCGGCCCTCCGCCGTCCATCACCCCAGTTGAAGCTCCACCGCCGGCTCTTACACCACCGCCGCTGGCAGCACCTCCAATTGAGGTACCGCCTGGGGGTCCCCCTACTCCACCACTGCCCTCCTCACCTCCGCCAGCTGGTCCCCCGGAGGTCCCCCCACCTGTGGCCACAGCTGTCCCAGCCTCGCCCTCGCCCCCACCCCCGCCGCCGCCACCCCCACCGCCCCCCCCGCCACCGCCCCCCGAGTCTGCATGAATACATTGGCAGAGGATCCCCTCATCAGCAGCCACGGCAGCAGGGCATGTTGCTAATTGGAAGCAACGTATGCAAGCTTGAGCATAGGAAACTCTCTTTTTATATGCTGCCCATGAGTTTCTTTTAATGTGGGGTTTGATGAAGGCTGTCTGTAGAGTAAGTCCTCAAGGATAACTGCTGCAGGCTGATTTCCAGGGCAAATTATTGCATTTTGATTGTGTTTCCTTGATGCCATGCGTTATATGGAGGTGGGTGCATGGGAGTGCAGGAATTAGTAAGAGTAAGGGAAGACTGCTGCAGGTTCAGTGTGAGGCTGTGAAATGGAGTTTGTCATCCATATTATCATAACATGATGTTGCATTAAATTTGGCTCAGTACGCAAGAACGACAGACTGCCTGTCTACCAGGGTGCAAAAAGCAATGGTTGGCTTCATTTGCTGTAAATGTAATGATTCAGTGTTCCGTATCTTCGGTCCAAACCTGTATGTTGTGCGTGACAAATTCACGCCAAGCTTCCTCAGTATCATGGCCATGCATCATGGCTGCATCGTGGACATCTGGTCATCATGATCATGCATGCAGGAGATTTGTAAGATGACGCATGCAGCCAGCTGGCTTGACCGATCTCCAAGATGGTTATGGTGGATCGAATAAAATGAAGACAACATTCTGTCCTCAAAGACTCTTGGGAAAATTTCCTGTTCCTTTTTCTCCTGGAAGTGCACCTGAGTTCATTGAAGAATAGGACGCGAGCTGCGAACTCCTGTTTCTGGGACAAGCTCGGTCCTTTCGGCAAGCGGGCGCTGCCATGGCGTCCTGCTCGCTCTTCGTGTGCTTGCTGGCCTTCTGCCTGCTTTCTCCCTCTTGCATGGGAGCCCGACTGCCGCCTGGACTGAACACCACCTTCCCAGGTGATGATCCGACCGACCATATATGGGCCTTCGGGACATGCAGTCTTGGCATCTTTTGCACAGGAGCTTGATCGAGGGGAACATCATCACCTCTGCAAATGTCGATCCAAGGCCATTTGCACCTTAAAATTGAAGTGCGTTGTCAAAATCCTATAGGGATAAAAGTCACAGTCACAGGCTGTCAATTGGACGTGCCACCCCCCACGCAGATGGCCTTGCAGTTTACTTGCCATGCATGGAGGAGACTAGCACATTGACACATTTCTGAGCCCTGCTAAAATGCAGCATGTCCACATGCACAGTATCCAGCGCATTTCATTGGAACGCAGTTGAAGTTGATCTGTTGGTGGAGCCATGGATGCCATCAGGGATGCACAGCCGCAAGCTGGCTCAGGGTGGCATCAGCCTGCCCCCCTTCCCCAGTGTTGGCCAGACAGGACCCCAGGCGGCAGGTAAGCATGTCCGAGCGGTCAGCTTGCCTGCATGCATGGAAATGCCTGACGTGTCTTTGTCCAACTTTATCCATCTGCATCCAATGTTTTTGACATCAATTGCTTGAGCACTGCACATGGCAGATTGTACTCTTTGTGCATGAAATGCTGACCCAAGCATGTCTTTCTGTTACAGCCAATGCAGCAGTCTACAGCGCAGCTGCTGCAGCGTCAGCCGCAGCAATTGTTGCCCAGTTGGTTGGTGAGATACTCACCTCTTCTTCAGCTCGTAAAAAAAGGCTATATAGGAAGGGCAATTAGAATGCTGCGCTGTGATTGGCTGAGATTCTATCCCCGGCAGGGCACAATTTACAGTGACTGGTCGGCAGAACAGGATTTCGTGTTCCACTGTTTCGTCGGAAACGTCAGCGTACGCATATTCACAGCTTATAAGTGTTGTTGTGGTTCTCTGCGTCCTCATTGGCATTTCTATGAAGTGCATTGGCTCATGCTGCATGCTCCGAGATGAGCGTGTGGTTTGGCTGGGGTCTCAGGTCAGTGCAATGTCCTGAATGGAGTCGCTCTGGCCGCGGACACTGCAACAGCTGCAGGTGAGACCGACATGAAACCACAGTCACTGTTTGAGATGCATGCTCGGAATGAGATGCAGCCAGCATTTATATTAAGCTGCTCCCTTTCAGAAGCAAGCGTCGTGACTTGGCTGTCACGTGTTTTCAGCTGGAGCAAGTGCGGCAGCAGTGGCAGCAGGAGCCTGTGGCACAGGCGCTTATGTGGCAGCTGCTGCATCAGCGACGGCTGCTGCAGCTTCCTATGTGCGCACTCCTCACACCATACCTAGTTTTGCAGATTTCCGATAAACATTGACTTCAGAGGATATCTGAATTTCAGCAACTTGTCCTTCTCTCAATAGCAGCTGAACAGCTATCCTGACATCTGCATTGGGGATGGTCACTGGCAGAAACAGCGCCCTTGTCTATCCTGGAAGTCCAAATGTGACATTCACGTTTGCAAACGCAGGCTGCAATTGGCAATGGTGCGCTGGCTCAACAAGCAGCAAGCTCTGCAAATGCGTAAGCCTCTCACTAGCGTCTTGTACTACAATGCTCTCTGGGCAATTCTAAATTGCTTCAGCTAGCTTGCTTCAAGAAACCATCTGCCATGTCCATGTGTCATGAGGGCCATGTCCACAGCTTCCAGTCTTTATGGCTTCTGAATTTCCTAGCTGTAATCACCGATTTTGGTGTGTTATAACGAATAACATTATCACCAAGCTTTTTTTAACTCTTTGAGTCGCTGCCAATTCAGGAATGCGCAAGCTGCATCGATCCTGGCCAGCGTTGGCGGGGGCAGCTGCGGCCCCACGAGCTCGCGCTTCTACGTTGAGTCATCAGTCACCGCCATCACGGCAATCGCTGCCGCGTCGTCCGCCACCTCTGTTGCCCAAGCATGTGAGCACTTCCCTGCCCCTCATGCACTCAAAAGTTGACAGCCCCGTGCTGGTGTCTTTAGCACCTTTGTGTTTGTACTGCCTTCACGCAGAAATTTATTCAGAGAGATTTGCTCATGTTACATGAGTCATGTAGCCTCTAAGGATTAAAGTCTATGGCTCATAGTGGGTCAAACACGACGTGGTGAATCATATTTTGTGCATGCATGCATGAACATGCAGTAAATGCAGGACCATTGTGACTCGTATGGCCTGATCAACGCGGATCCAGAATCAGAGAATCTGAAGAGCATGGCAAATTGCATGCGTGCAAGGAGGCAGAAGACTGTCAAAACAATCCTTCTGAAGTATCCATGATTGGGCGCAGGCGGTGCATCGGTGTCTGTGTCGGTGGCTGTCTCGGCGTCTTCGGCGGGTTCCCAGGCGACTGCGGCCGCATCAGCCGCCACCTCTGCCGGGTCCAGTACCGCAGCCGCCGCAGCCACGGCGGCCGGCAACGGCGCGTCCGCAGCTGCATCGGTCTGACTCCTTGCTCCCTTGTTGAATGAAGGGTTGGTCAAAATTGGCATTGGAGCATTTCCATATGCTGCAGAGAACTGATTAGGTTTGTGCGGTGTGCAGGCAAGTGCGTCTTCGAACTGCGGCGGAGCTGTGTCAGCGTCTGTGTCCGTCTCTGTCGCTGTCGCTGTGGTGAGTCCATTGGAACACGCTACATAAAGGCTCATGCAGACTGCAGATCAGGGAAAAGCTGTGTCGTTGTCTCACAGTGACGGTGACTGGACGTTGTGATGTTTCTGTGCAGTCTGCCTCTACTGCGGTCAGCACCGGCAAGGCCACGGGCGGGCTGCCTGCTTCTGCGCCGCCAGTGTCTGCCGCCCCCGCTCCGCCCGTCCCAGGACTGCCCCCAGTGCCAGGCATGCACCAATGACACCATCTCGCCCGTGTGTTTGATACATGTACACAGCGGTGCATGAGGTGCAAAGGCCCAGTCCGGGGGCCTAAGATTTCCGATGTGTGCTACTGCCATCTGTAAGAGGTTCAGGCCCGTGTGAAACAGCCTCAACGCTGCCCTCTTCCAAGGCAATGTCGGCCACCACACGCAAAAAGTTTGATGTCTTCAGACGCTACTTGCTTAATGTGTTGCACATGGGACTTCGCTGCTTCCTGCCAACTTGCAGCTCTGCCAAAGTGCTACAGCTCCAAGACGGGTGAATCTGCTGCACAGGGGGTGGTGGAGTTGCACCCGGCGGCGGGCCCATTGGCGGCTCGCCGCCCCCCGCAGGATTTGGGGGGTCCCCACCACCGGCTGGGGGTGCTGCCACTCCGCCAGCACCAGGGGGAGGCCTTGTGGCCGGGGGACCCCCACCAGGTGCACCGGCACGCCCCGGGGGGTCCACGCCCCCGGCAGGAGCCGGGGGATCTCCCCCACCGGCGGGCGGCGGCGCCGTCAACCCGCCACCGCCAGGGGGAGGCCTCTTTGCAACGGGGGGGCCCCCACCGAGTGCATCCGGCGGCACACCCCCTCCCCCACCATCCGGCGGTGGTGCCGCCAGTCCCCCACCCGGTGCGCTGCGGCCTCTGGCTTGTGCTTCTTCCATGGAATTACTATGGTGATATCGCTTCGCTACAGAGAGATCAGCTCAGTTGGCAAGGTTGGCGTCATATTGTTTCACAAGGTATAGTACAGTGTAAAGGGCATTACTTAAGACTTAAGACTTCATGATCCAGTTGGAGCACGTGCAAATGGTGTTCTTTCAACTGAAGCACTGCCGTGTGCCTGTCTGCAGCCTTTGCCGCCGGCAATCCACCTCCTGGCGGCGCAGCCTTCCCCTGAGGATCTTTGTGACAATGCAGCTGATCAGCACCTACAGTTGCTGTTTTGAGGAGCTGTGCAGCGAGTGAGAGTTGCAGCTGGCACTATGAAAACCTTTTGTCAAGTGTGTTGTATTGTGAAGCTCTGCAGCAGGAAGTCCTGTTGGTCAAAGCACTGAAATGACAACAGCCAATGGTTACCAACTCGGCTTGATGGTTTTTGCAGGGAAGTGTACATGAAGTACCAGCAAAGGGCGCACTTTGTTACAATGTTAGTAATGTTGGCTGCTGGTAATGGAGTCCAGACACTCTGGAACATCCTTTCTGGGGGAGATCCAATGATCATCATGATGTTGGGAACTGCTCGACATGATAGAGACAGGAAAAGATGGTCACTCCTGCGGGTGATAGGTTGAATATTTCTTGGTTTTGCGCCCTGAAGGTCGACAAAGTATGTTTGTGGCATCATTGGATTTGATCACTTTGCAGTTGGGTGTGAACCGGGCGTACAGAGGTCTCAATCGATCAAGCAGGCAGGCTGCATGGAACAAAATAAGCAGATAGTGATACCAATACTGGACGAATGTAAATGTTGACATGGATACTGCACTCTATAGGTACTGAGTGTGTGATGCAGCAGAATGTGAAGGTTGTTGTGTGTAGTCCAGGTTTCCAAGGACTATCCCTTGCATGCATGCCCCATGCCCACAGCCTTCCACGTGGACAGGCTGACGGACATCCAGATCAGCATGAGTACTGGACTACTTCAACACGAGAAGAATTCAGTTACGTTGTCGCTGGAGCACATCTAAAGATAGAGATGAACAATGTATGCTCTTTATAACCTAGCGTGAATCAATAACCATTGTCCGAAGCAGGGAAGCGACGCAAAGTGTGCCTCTATGGGGCTTGACGCGCCATCACTGAAACTAGTAGGACACGGACAATTCAAGCGTGTTAATCCTAACTCTGATCTCTTTAAGGTGACAAAGGATTTTTTCTCTGCAGATCTTGTGGTTTGTTTGCCCAGTTGCTGTTTTATAACCGTCCTTGTCAGTCTGTGGCATGTGCCTTCGCAGTTGTATGTTTCGATGCTTGCTCTGTATTGTATTGTGCTCTCCTCCTGAAGTTCAAGTGGCAATTTATTTCAATCTTAGATCTATGTCTTTTGCCCTGCAGGTGATCAAATTTCATCACATCGATTGGTGGTGTTCTGATGCTACCAGCACTCAGAGAAGGTGAGACTGGACGAGTGCTCCCATATATAATCCACACTAGTACACTGTACCTCTTTGGAGCACACCAATTCTCCCTGACACAGTCCGCAGGCAGTCTATTCTTCTCCTCAGGGAATTTGGTGCACCCAAGCAGGTTTGGCTGGGGCCTTGGGATGCAGCTTGTGGCAAAGTCGGACCTGTCCACAGGAAACTCAACCTTCGCCAGCTATGCATTGAAATCGAACGACCTGGTGCGAATTCGCATGCTTTCATTTCTCAAGCATGTGATTTGTGCCTCCTGTGCAAGCCTTTGAAGACCATGAACAGCTTTGATGCGTCCCATGACGCGCCACAGGTGTTCTCATTCACAGCTCCCTACTCTACGAAAGTGGAGAAGAGCAAGGAAAGCAAGTCGCCAATCCCATGGTACAAAGCAGACAAGGCGCTCATCTTCATAGCAGCACACGGACTCGGCGTCAGATCAGTAGGTGTGCAGTCCCCCGCATCAGATCAATACCACCAGCACATTCCTTGGCACAGCCAAAACAACACATCTGCTGTTCTTTTTGTGTATCGTGATGACATCATCCAACCCACTGCACAATGTGGCTCTTTCAGGGTATGCGCTCAATGTAGAGGGGTGTGTGGCAGGGGTGTTGGTCGAGGATGCAGCAGAGGCACACCAGAAGGCGACGGCGCACGGAGCAGTGAGTGTGGTGGAGCCAGTGAAGCTGAGGGATGAGGCGAGTGGGACAGAGCAGGTGGTCTCAGAGGTGAACTTGTACGGCGACGTGGTGCTGCGCTTTGTCAGCGGCTCATATCAGGTGCGACCAGGCAGGAGTCCGCGAATTTATGCCTACCTCCCTGTGCTCCTCTGCAGGTGGCTTGAATCAATGAGACCTTCTGTGTACTGGTAGGTTTGGACGTGTATGTCTGCACAAGAAATGACAGGTTTCTGTTCTGTCCTGTCTCCTTTCTTCTGTCTCTTGAGGGACCACAGGAGCACTCTGCAGCGCTCGACACATCCTTGCAGCTCTCTGCATTGACCAGTGAGCAGCAGTTCCAGGAGCCAACGTATGTGAGTGAAGCGCGAGCAACAAATCAGGTGATGTTCATGCCTCTTGGCAGGAAATGCGTGTTGTAATAATAGTATAATAATTTTTCATGCAGGGTCCGTATTTGGCGGGCTATACGGCGGTGGAGTCTCCACCGCTGAGTTACGGGATACAACGGCTGGACCATGCGGTGGGCAACGTGCACGACCTGGAGAGGGCCGTCAATTACATTGCGCGCGCCACCGGCTTCCACGAATTTGCAGAGTTCACCGCCGAGGTGCATACTTTGTACCCTATCAACTGCTTTCTGGGCTGATCATGTCTGGTTCTCCGCTGAACTTTTGCAAAATACTCAAAATCGTGTCCTTGTATGTGGACCACACCGACCATGAAAGCCTCATGAAGAACATTGCTGAGGTCCCTCCGGTTGAGAGCCGGGCAGCAATTGCAGGGCAGTTTGATGAAGCGGTGCAGATTGAGAGCAGGGTGATTGACGGCGTTGTGTGACTGATGCAGGATGTTGGCACGGTGGACTCTGGCCTGAACAGCATGGTGCTGGCCTCCAACAACGAGCGCGTGCTGCTGCCAGTCAACGAGCCCACCTTCGGCACGCGGCGCAAATCCCAGATCCAGGTAAACTAAGTATTCACAAAACTGGAAACTCTAATCGATAAGAAAAGGGGTAAGTTCTGCTGCAGGCGAAACCACTTCTGCACGGCGCTCACACCCACGGCGTTCATGATTACTAGAGAATTTCAAAAGTATCCCTTCCGCTTCTTGTAGGACCTTGGCTGACCTGCTTTGTAGAGGGCAAAGTCCGCAGTCATCTTTTCTCCGTGGCGCCTGGCTCTCTATTGGCTCCATTATTGCTGCAGTAAGCTATCACCTGAAATGACTGAAGTCAATTCCGTGTACGTTGCCTGCATGAAGACGTTCTTGGAGCAGAACGAGGGCCCTGGGCTGCAGCACCTGGCGCTGAAGACAGATGACATATTCAGTACCATGCGCGAGCTTCGCAAGCGTTCCAGCCAGGGCGGCTTTGATTTCATGCCGCGCGCATCGGATGCCTACTACAAGTGCGTCCGCAGCCCTTTTTTTCCATTTAACCTCCTGAAACATCTGCAACGATTTACCATGCATGCTTGACAGACTGGATTGTGACATCCCACGTGCACTAAAAAGAATTCATGATGTGATGGACCCTTCGTGTGCATGCAGGATGCCACATTTTAGGAATGCTGAAATCTTTCTATCCAGTGGAGGAACGCGCTTGTGTGACTGCCTGCAGGAACCTGCCAGCGAAGATTGGAGATGTGCTGACACCGGAGCAGTACAAGCAGGTTCAGGAGCTGGGCCTGCTGGTGGACAAGGATGACCAGGTCAATTTCTTCAGCCCATGCAAGCATTGTTGCCACTTTTTCTGCCTAATCTTGTCAGGAGACTCTTGCAGTGACTGGGAACCCCTTCTGGGGTAGCATGTGGCAGGTGTGTTGTCCGCAGAGGATCATGGCATGACAGAGGATGAATCTGCTCAACTGCAAATAATGCCCAATCATGTGATGGTGCTGAAAAGCACCCGTTTCAGGATTCTCCAACAGTGTAGATCAGAATGAATGAGGTATTTTTGGTGATTGGTAATGGGGTCATATGACACATGCAACGAAATGTTTCAGCACTGACAGGTTTTCTGTGCGGCTGCGCGCAGGGCGTGCTGCTGCAGATATTCACGCAGCCGCTGTCGGATCGTCCGACGGTGTTTCTGGAGATAATCCAGCGCATTGGCTGCATGCACGAGCGCGCTGAGCCGGCCTCGGCCGTGCCGCCGGTCATGGAGCAGGCCGGCGGCTGCGGCGGGTTCGGCAAGGGCAACTTCTCGGAGCTCTTCAAGAGCATCGAGGACTATGAGCGCCTGCTGGACATAAACTGAGCGGCTGCAGTATCGTCAGAGTGCTTGAAGCTTGTTGAGGGAGTCATGCGTATGAGCGCTTGCTAAGCATCGATTGAGCAGCAGCGGTTATGTGAGGACTATAATGCTGCAGAACAAACAAACAATCCATTAGTCTTCCCTGCGCAGAAATTATATCAGAGTGCTTGAAGCATGTCGAGGGATTGAGCCATACGCGTGCTTGCTGAAGATGGATTGAGCAGCTGCAGATGTGCCAGATTTTTGGATCGTGTCGAGGGAGTGAGCCGTCAGAGTTTTTGGCACAGCAAACAGTGTTGTGTGTGGATTTGCGATGGATTAACTTGCTGCCCTTGATTGGACTAGGCTTTGTTGTCATGCAGCGATAGGAGACTTGTAGAAGTTGAACGGACATGTACAATATCTTGTATCCTAGCATTGTTGAGGTCATGCCATTCATGATAACAGAAATATCGTCCCCCACAGGGATAGGTGCAACTTTGCGGCTGCACTCCATTCAAGAAACGAATCGATCCGGATCAAGAGAAAGTTTTCTCAAATTTTAGAAGCCTTTCGTTGCAGTGCGAGACTTGAATACTGGAGGTTCTGTTACATGTGGCTATGAATATTAATGTAAATGATGACATCCTGATCGCGATGAGAGAAAGATGGAATGCTCGAATCAGCTCGTCAATGGGTTACAGATCTTGCTTGCAGTTGCACTCGCTAACCTATCTATAGTCTTGAGAAAGTAAAACAGTCCTGCTTGACAGATACATTTTGGGGCCCCAAATATTTACGCTCCTAAGAGACGCCCATGTCTCGAAACTTGAAACAAAATTTCACCTATTTGAACCAGCCGTGACCGGAGAATGAGTGTGAGCCCAAGTACTAAGGTTTAGCGCAGCATTTTGCTCACAAGCACTTCAGCATGGCCATAGACTGACACGGGTACAGGACAGGCAGAGAACGGGACTTCCTCATATGGGAGATTGTGACACATACAAACAAGCCACAAGCTGACTGACTGTCTGCTACAGCACAAATTCTGCTGAATTTTATTGGCGTCCACATATTATTCCAGTTGCTTGCCACACTCAGGCCACCACAGCTGCACCTGCACGCAAGCGCATTGTCCCAAACACTCGCCATGCATTGTTCAGGGACATCGCTAGTCAGCATATTGCACAGCAGAGTGTCAATCGAAGAATCTGTCATGGAAGAGTCAGGACAGCTCACCTTTGCTTGGGGACCGAGCCAGGTGCCAGGCATGAGCAGAATCTTCGCCGGGCGCCTCTCCCGCATCCTCTGCTGCCTGCTTGTCGGAGGCTGTGCCCTGTGACTCAGATGCCTGTGCGGCAGTTACAAACCCCCCTTCAGGCTTCTGGAAACGCCTCAGTAAGCTTTCTCGCATGCCCCACAGGCGCAGAATCAGCTCTGTCCTGCTGTGCTTGCACCAGCATCATCCGCCACCAAGAAGGCCATGCCTTATCTGGTCAGTGACAGCGCAGCGAAGCGCACCTCGTCTGCGGAATGCTGCGACAGCTGGGCTGGCGCGGAGGCACCCGCGCCGGACTGATTACCATGCGCAGCGTCTGCGGCCGGCGGCGTGGCGGGTGGCTGCCGCGCGACATTGAGCAGGGAGGTCCCGGGCAGGGAGGTCCCGGAGGAGCTGTGGCGCATGGTGGTCACGGTGGTGGCTGCATGTGCAGGCGTCCGGGACCGCGCAGGCAGAGTGGTCACCATGGGCCGGTTGCTCTGGCGCTGCGGTGGCATCGTCGTGACCATCGGCCGCAGATTTGCGCGCTCCGGCAGCGGCGTCATCCCCAGGATCGGCGGCTGCGCGGCCGGGGCCGGCCCGGCTGGCTCGCGGCGCGGGCTGCCGGCCGCCTTGGCGCGCGCCGCGGTCGCCATGGCGCGCCACTCGTCGGCAAATGTTGTGATGGCCGCGTGGCGGGACTTGTCGATCTCGCTGATCGGCGCACCCGCGGCCACCGCCCTGGCTTGCGCTGCGAATGTGGCCGCGTCCTGCGGCGGCGCCCGGCGAGCCGCCGGCACGTCGCTCGCGGAAGTGTCGGGCTGGGCCCTGGCAGGACTGGGCCTCGACCGCGTCAGCCTCTCTGGGGTGGCCGCACGCAAGCCCGCCCACGAATCTGGCGTCTCCGTGTGCGAGGCTCGGACATTGCCGTTGGCGCTCATGTTTGCTTCCTTGGCAGCGGCAGCCGCCCTGGCCGCTCCCGGCGCCGGCGGATCAGGCGGGTCGACACCGACTCGCTGTCTGAACTTGCGCACAGCCTCTCTCGAAATCGGCTCTGGCGCGTGCGCCTTCAGGCCCGCCCACGGGTCGCGCTTCTCGGCAGTGGCGGCCTGCTTTCTGTCTGGCATGCTCGTTGCCTGCTTGCCGGCCGCCATCTGCGCCGCATCCGGCGCTGGTGCCACCGGCGTCTCGCTGGCAGTCCTGTCTGGCTCGTCGCTGCGTGCAGCGGGCCTGGAAATGCACTGCCGTGGGGCCTGTGTCAGACCCGCCCACGAATCCCGCTTCTCGGCGGGAGCCTGCTGTTTCTCTGGCTTGCTCGCGGCCTGCTTGCCGGTTGCTGCCTGCGCCGCATCCGGCGGCGGTGCCGGCGGTGCCGCCGGCGTCTCAGTAGCAGTCCTGTCTGGCTTGTTGCTGTGGGGGGCAGGCCTGGAAATGCGCTGCAGCGGGGCCTGTGTCAGACCCGCCCATGAATCGCGCTTCTCGGCGGTGGCGGCAAGCTGTCTCCCGGGCTTGCTCGTGACCTGCTCGCCAGCCATCTCCTTCGCCGCATCTGCCGATGTTGCCGCCGGGGTCTCGCTGATAGTCCTCTCTGACTCATCGCTGCAAGCAGCGGGCCTGGGGATGGGCTGCCGTGGGGCCTGCGTCGGACCCACCCACGCATTGGGCATCTCTGCAATCGAGGCGTGGAACCTGTCAGTGGCGCTTACGTTTGCATCCTTTGCTGCGGCTGCAGCCCTGATCGCCCCCGGTGCAGGCAGCGGCGGCCGTCGAGCTGCCTGCGGGGTAGTGGCTGGCTGAGCCTTGGACACAGCGGGCTGCGGCATGGCCTGCGGCTGCTGCTGCACCCTGGGGCCGCTCAAGATGTTTGCGATGGCCCTGTGGGCCTTGCTCACCACTGAGGCTGCAGCCGCCGCGCTGGGTTGCAAGCCTGAGCCGGCAGGAGCAGGCGCCGGCAGCGGCGCCCTCCGTGCCGGCGGCGCCTCACCAGGCGTCAGTCCTGGCCGGGCCACAGGCGGCGCCGGCCTCTGCGTGGATGCAGGCTGCGGCTGCGCCTCCCGCTGTCGCTTCCGCTGCTGTGCCGTCTGCTTCGTGAAAGGTGGCTGATCGTACTTGGGGTCGCTGACGTCGATCGAGAAAGGGTCCCACTCCCGGCCTTCATCGCGAGCAGCTTTGAATTCCAGCCAGAGGATGCGATCCTTCCGCTTGCTCTGCGCAAGGAAAGCGGCTTTCTCGTGCGGCGCCATTGTCGCCATGTTGGGCCTAAGCTTGCCTTGCGACCTGTGCAGCTGGTTGGGCGCCAGCCGCACAGTAGGCGGGTTTGCCGGAGCCGGATCGCCGGGGCTGCGGGCCGCCCTGCTCATCCCAGGGCGCTCGGCCGGCGCCGCCTGGTTGCCGCGGCGCGCCAGCGCAAGCGCCTGGGATAGGCCGGGCTCCAGGCAGGGAGGAGGTTTGAATGTTGGCTGGTGCGGCAGATTGGGCTCCACTGGGGCCCTCAGCGCAGCCCCAGAAGCTCCCATGACGACCAGCCAGGGGTTGCCAGCACGCTCAGGGGGGAAAGTCGGCGCAGGGGGGTCCACGACGCGGCGCGGGCGGCCGACCGGGCGGCGGCCGGCGCGCAGCTGCAACGCGTTGTGCTGGCGGCGCAGGCAGCGCTTGGGCGCGGAGTTGGTGCCGCACTTGCCCTTGCGCTGCTCCACGCACACCGCACACCGCCCTGCGCACACATCAAAGTACCCATTTCAGTATGACCAATCGCGCAACATGACACATCCAAGCAGAGCACCATGCCACAAGTCTGGCACCACGCTCAGCACATCTGCGGACTGACCTTCACAATGTAGCCAAGAGCCACAGCAAGCTGCCAGAACTCAGGCATTGCATAGCCTTCTGGATGCTTATCCTAAGGACTCAACTCCACTGGTATGGTGAGCCTGGTGGCATTAACCAAGGAAGAAATGACACACAAGACACACAAGGCAGTGCGGGCGCCAACAAGGGAGGAAGGGCTGCCGCGCGGTGTGAACATGGTGCATCGCCAAAAGAAACATCTTCCGGCCCAGGAGCACTAATGATCACATTGTGAAAGTGAGGCGGCCATCAGAGCGCGAGCATGGAGCGGCCGATCGCACCCGGCCGGAACATGGAGCGGCCGACGGTGCCGCCAAAGCGCGAGAACTCGGCGCGGCTGACGTTGTCTGCGTCTGCCAGCAGCGTCTCGTAGCGCTCGCGCGCCGTCCCCGGCGGCCGCGGCATCGCGCGCCCGGACGGCCGCACATTCGGGGCTGCAAACGCATGGGTTTTTAATTACTTTTTTACTTTTCAAGACCTCCTAAATCCTAACGCAAAATATAAATATCTGGAAATTCTATACATGCTGTAACAGGGTGCCACGTCTAGAGGTCATCTGGTTACTAATGCCCATATGCATACATAAAATTAAAACGCAATTCCTGTCAACACCGTTGGACTTCTTTCAGTACTAGAACAGCTTCAAGATACTTGAAGACAGAGGCAAGAGGGCTGCAATGCTTTACATTCAACGAGCGACCAGGCTTGAAGGCACTTGATTCCACAGCAAAGCAAAGAGCTGGAAACCGCTCACTATGAGAGCAGAGAGGCTACAGGGCACAATGTCCCAGAGAAAAGCGGCTCCGAGGCAACAAATACAGCCCCCTCCCAATCTGTTAGAAGTCAGAGATTGATTCAGTGAAACAGTGTGACATGGTCAGAACATGGTTGTGCAATCCAGGAGGGTGCGCTCTGGGAGTGAAGGACTGTACTCACGTTCAGTGATGTAGCCTTGGTATCTGCGGGCGATGACCCTCCGGCGCTTGGCTGCGCCGCCCGCCGCCTCTGCATACTGGTTGTCATCGTCATCGACTTCCTCCTCTTCCTCATCAGAGAACTCCTGCACAATGCCAACCCTATCAGTCCAGTCGATCATGTTACAGCTGGTACATCCACCCGAATTCTCAGTTTTGCCACACGCAAACCTGGAGCCTGCCACTGTTAAGCCTGTGTTGAAAAACCCTAAACCCCCTGCATTCTTCTGTGCAGGTGTGCAAGAGGCTCCAACAAGATATTTACAGAAAGCTCGCTCCTCGCTGATGAACTGAACGACTGCTTCAAGTTGACATGTGATGTGTTTCTTACAAATCAGCATGTGTTTGCATGTATACTGTCCGGCCTGGAGGCTAGCATCACACTCCATACAGAGCTCGAGGGATGCGCCCAACAAGCACCACAACATCGGCTACGCACCTCGTCATCCTCGGGGGAGGCTGCCACGGCGCGCTGCCGGCCTTGGGGCCCTTGGGATGCGCCGCGCTGCCGCGAGCCACCCTGGCCGCCGTTGCTCTGACCGCGGCCGCCCGCAGCCACGTCACCCCCGCCATCATCCCCCTGAAGGACAAATCACGCACACTCACCACAGCCTTTATGCTGTCAGAAATACACAGGAGCAGTATGAATCCTTGAGCTGGTGCCCAAGTGCAGCTGCCTGGGTTCGCAGGAGTTCGCTCCAGTATTTTTGCACGAATGAGCAGCTGCCAGACCAGAATCTCTTGGGCAGCGCACAGGTTCTGATTGTTGCAGATTTGGCAAAGCATTGGCGGAGCATTAAGTGAATTTGAGTCGAGAAGAAACTATGAGGTGGTGGGGCACTCACATCTAAGTGGGTTTCTTCGCTGGGGGCATCGCGGTCATTGCCATGGCCATGCCGGCCGCCGCCGCCGTCGTCGGTTTCATCGTCGTAGTGCTCGGGCTCTGGCACTGGGATAATGGGCTCGCTCTCCACCAGATGCACATGCAGCGGGCATGTCACCCGCCCATTGCCCTGCGCACACATCATCGGTATTCAAAGTGCAGTACAAGCTGTTCCTGCCAAGAGACAAGATGCAATCTTCAGACTAGCTGCAGGCAGAAGGCACCCCATAAATCTCCATGTTTACAGGCTCTAAGGACAGTTCGACCCAGGCCTTTGAAGAGAATGATGAACACACACCCATTTGAGTCAGCGGCATGCCCGACCTTGCTAGACCATGCCATCACAGTCTCTTGGACAAGATTAGGGTAACATGATGAGACTGAGCAGGGGCCGCACGTCGAGGCGGGAGCCATTGTAGCGGGCGCAGGGGAGGTGGAAGGAGGTGCGGCAGGAGCGGATGTGGCAGCCCAGAGTGGCGCCGCGGTGGCCGCAGAAGCGGCACTTGATCATGCGCCCCCGCCTCACCGCCAGGCCCACCTGTTCCAGCTTGCCCTCAGATGACTCGTACACCTGCGCGCCAGCAGCAATCTTTCACACCAGTATCTCCTTATTCTCATCCTGACAGTGGCGCTCAGGACGCCTCAGAACCTTGCCAAAGCTGTCACGCCAGGGGATGGAAGCACCGGCAAAATAGTTGCAGACGTTCTTGCATTGGATAAGTTGCCTTTAAATTCTCTCCATCATATCTGCCCTCCATAACAGCTAGTCAACAACGTTGGGAAGGTTATTCAGACGCATCTTCAGAGCATGGCAATGCACCGCAAATATCACCAAATTCTGCAGACCACCAGAACAGTCACAGATTCCGTAAGATGCGACCCCGTAAGCCAGGGACGAGGAGGTGGAGAGGGCACCTCGGGGGACCAGACGGCGCACTGGGAGTGCACCCAGGCGTTGGCGATGGCGGACACCTTGACAAGCAGCAGGGGGCCGAGGCCACGGTTGGTAGCAGCGTCCGGGGTGAGGCCGAGGCCGCGCTGCAGACTCACCTCCCCAAACTCATTCGCCTCCTGCTCCTTGTGGCACAGCGCGCACCTGCACCCATCCAGAGCCATTCACACAACTATAATCCCCGTCTCCATCAATTTCTGCAGGTAAGACATCTCTGCATCGGGCCACGGCACCTTCTGCTTGCAGCCAACTGCCTTGGCATGCCCCAATTTGCTCCTGTGTCCCAAACCAATTGGCAGAAGCTGCAGAGTTGCAGCATCAGCCTCTTTAAAGGTAGCCAAAACCTGGCTACTCTGCAGTGGGAAGCAATCAAGGTTAAGAGAAAAAACAACAGAAACATACCTGGTGCCGGGTGGCGCTCCAGACCGCGCCAGGCGCAGGTACTCGGCGGCGGCTGCGGCGCGGCGTGCGGGGTTGCCCTTCACCTTCTCCTCCTTCTTGTCCCCCTCTGCCGGCGTCAGCACCTCCCTGCATCGCATCAAATCCAATTGAGCGTCAGCAATCCGCAAAGCTGTCTCAATTCTCTGCACAATGACACAGGCCGGACAGCTGAAGCAGACTGCAGGCAAAGAGATCATTTCTGCTGTCAAATGGTTTGCATGTGAGATTCTGTGAACAAGAGATTGCTTTGGCAGTGAGCAGGGCAGCATACGCCTGCGACACATGCAATCAGGTGACTGCTCACAACAAGAACTCCTATTGCACAGGTCGCAAGCACAGGCTGGTGATAGGTGGCAAGGAGGTGCGAAGAGCAAGCCACTTACGTGTGGCTCTGCACTTCCCCACCATCCTCCTCGGCAGGGTGTGCGGCAACAGAGGCCGGCCCGGCTGGCGCTCGGGCGGCCGCCTCCGCAGCAGCGACGCCTTCGATCTCTGTCTCCGGGGCCGTGATATTGCTGGGAGCGGTGGATGCTCCCAGGCCCTGCGCCTCGTCCTCGGCCCACAGGCCCCCCGGGTGTGACTCGTCCGCCTCCATCAGGGCGCCCGGCAGCGCCGGAGCCGACAGATCCGCCTGATTTGCGTCGCGGTGATCCCTGCAAAACGATGGGACGCCGCCTCAGAGCCCTGCTTTGCAGCAATCTTGGCAGCCACATTGCCTAATAGACAAGGGCATCTTCAGTGCTTTATACATGCAAGATGTGAGATGTGGAAGGGGTGGAGGATGCAGGCATGATTAGATGAGTGCTGCAGACAACATAGCCAGAATTTGGTGAGGGAGTTGCAAGGGCAAATTCCTGCAGGTCAACTGACCTGGCTTCCAGCATGAGGGTGCCCGCAAATTGGTAATCCTGGTAGTTGACGAGGATGAACAGCAGTTGGGGCTCCAACAGCTGCCAGCTCAGCACCTCTGGGCCAGCCTCCATCCTGCAGCCCAGCACGCACCCCTTACACCCAACACTGGCCCATATGTAAGGCTACGGTGAAGCAAAGCATCCTCCACGGAACAGGAAGAAGATTGAGTCAACATCTGCCAGATCCGCCCAGGCCTGTCTTACAGGACCTGACACGACATTCTTCCCATTCATCCAGGACGCTTGTGTGCAGACACCAGGAAACCTTTCAGGCACAACATATCAGAGGGTTGAGGATGCATCCCTGTCCCTACCATTTAACACGATCTCACAACAAGAGCCACCATATTGATTGCACTGCCTTATAAAACAAGTGAGAAAACTTGCAAAGGTGCTTGCCTGGGGCTGGGGCTGGCTTCAGCGGCGGAGCCGGCTGGGCGCCAGGTGGCGCCGGCATCGCGCTGAGTCGTGCGCACGCGTTTGGGCACCGGCTGAGAGTCATCGGCTGCCGCGTAGGCTGCGTTGTCATAGCCGCCGCCGTAAAAGTCAGCGGCGGCCGGGTTGCGCTTGCGGCGGTGGGGAGCTGCACCGTTGTTGGCTCCGCTCGTGTCGCTGCCGTACTGCTGGCTCTCCAGCTCGCTTGACTCCACGCCCTGCAGGTAGTGATCATCTACTCAGTAATGACCGGAATAATGGAAAATGCCTTGTATGTTTTGCACTCTCTGCTGATTTGACTTGATCCAAGTCCTCTTGATACAGCAGCTCATGCCCCGTCTGGGCAACTACAAAGGCAGCTGGCAATTTACCAGAATTGATCCCAGGCTAGGCAAATTCTGGGCACAATTGCACATAGATGTCAAGCGGAGCACGCAATGACCGGGCGGTGAAGAGATCAAAGCTGCAAATGATCAGCAACCAGTAATAACTAGGACCAAGCCTGGTGCAATTCAGGGCGCGCACGTTGTAGCGGAGGGCTGAGAAGGGGCGCTGTTGGGGGCGGTTCAGGCGGTTGGGGTCGGCCAGGTGCGGGTCCACTGTGTTGGCCAGCCACACCGGCCTCTTGCGCGCACGCTGCCCTCGCTGCAGCAGCACCGTCTTGCCTACGCATACACAGCCCCCTTACACACATCAGCCCACAAATCTAGGTCAATATCGTCTGCACACAGATCAGATTATCTGTGTTCAGACAAGGGTCACCTTCAGGAAGTGGTCGAAGGAGGAGCTTGACATGCTCCGTTGCAGATTCGGCTCGTTGGAATGTTTAGAGCACAGAGAACTAACAAGAAATGAGAAGCATTCTCGCACCAGGCACATTGCAGATCTTCGCCAGCGTGCTGTGGCTCAAACACGCTCAGCGCGCCAGCTGGCTATTTGCAACGTGCAGGGAGTGCCATTTCATGGCAGCCAAGAGGGGCCAGAGCTGGCGATCTTTGGGAGCTGGGACACATTCTCCACCAGGCACATGCGTGCTCAGCGAAACTAGGCTTTGACCCAAAACAGACACAGCATGCTTGCTTTGATCCAACATGTGCCTATAGCGTCAGGGCACAGGGCACAGCAGGGTTGAGGAAGGGAAAATAATAGCCGAATGTCACACACCGTTGACGTTGACGATGGAGTCGTTGTCGGTGCGCGCGTCGGGCGGTAGCGCATTGGCGGCGTCGACCTCGGCGCCGGCCGCTATGGCGCGCATCTCCTCGGGCGTGGGGCCGCGCGTGCCGGAGCGCGGGTCGTCCTCTTCGCTGCCGGTCGGCCGCGGCCGCGGGGGGCCCTGCGGCACCACCGCCTGGTACTGTGGGCCCTCCCGGATTGCCGGCTTGCGGTTTTGCTGCGCGCACAGGCTCTAACCCCTCAGCGGCACGCCATCCCAAACTCACTGTCTGTCTATCACTGCGCTTCCTTCAGCCCACTCTCGAAAGAAGACTACATGCTGTTAATGATGGCGATATGTGCTCTTGTCACTTGCACAGCCATCTCACAAGTGCTGCTTAGACACCACATGAAAATATCATCAACTTTTATTCTCTCATAGATACTCAACAGCACACTCCTGTCAGGAAAAGCAGCAAAATTCTTAGGCAGGTTCGGAGTGGACTGGCAGGGAGACATTGCCGCGCACCCTGTTGTAGGCTGGGGAGGGCTTGAGCCACTTGTCCCTGGACAGGTTGAGGACAGCGTCCACCGCGCCCAGCTCCGGGGGCGTTTCCAGCTGCCCATTATCTCCATCTGCACCCCCAGCCCATATGGTGACAGGACTACGTTCGGCACTTGTGTGAACTTGCTGACAATAAGGGGGACCCATGCGAAAGGGTCCTCGGCGCATGGCAGCCTTTGAACGACCCAGCATGTGGAGCTTTGGGCCACAGAGCAAGGTGTTGCTGGAGCACATTTTATGGCCCACGTGAAATCAACACCCATTTCATATTCAAAGCCCTTTCATCCTTCTAGTGCAACAGACCAGCTCCGGGACATGCTGCACCATCCCTCAGCTATGCAACCCAACTTTCCACCTTCATGAGCCGCTGAAAGGCTGCCTTGCACTGGATCTTGCTCACGCACACCACATATCTTTGACGAAAGGCAGGTAGCAAAACCGATTATCAGCAAAGGAGTGCACACCTCCGTATCCGGGCTCAGGGGTGAGGCCCTCGGGGGTGATAGAGCGGCTCCTGTTGCTGCCACGCCCGCGCCCGCGGCCCCGGCCGCGGCGTCCGCCCCCACGCGGCCGGCCCCGGGGCCGGCTCTCTTTCTGCAGCGGCCGCGCCGTCGCCGCCTTGGCTTCCCTCTGCGCTCCCACCAGCGCGGCCGCCGCCGCTGCCGCCGCATCACCGTCGTCATCCTGAGCATCCCCATATCTACCCTCTGCCTCTGCTAGAGCCTGATGGATCGGATCCGTAACGGAGTCCGCCAGATACCCTGGCCCGCCGCCCTGCCCGGGGTCATTGTCGGGCTCGGGCGTGCTCTCGCCGTCCTCCGGCTCTGGCGGCCCCGGCACCGGCTGCTGCAGCGGCTGGATGGACCCCGTGTTGGCGGCGGCTGCCGCCACGGCCGACGCCGCTGCCTGGATGAAGCGCCCGCTGCCGCTCCTGGAAGATCACAATCACATCTTAGTCACCCAAGTGCACACCTCCAACCAGATGCGAGACATTGACCATCGCGGGTACGCCACAAGCTCCACTAATCCCAGGTATTTGCGCCAGATGAGCTCGTCAAGCACAAAGTGGACACTTGGAAAAGGAATCACCTGCCAGACTTCTCCAGCACGCCCAGCTGGTCCAGGTAGGCGCCCAGAGTGCAGCTCTTGGCCTCTGGCTTGTCCACGCGCAGCGTGTACTTCCACTTCTTGGACGCCGCCATGCCTGCGCGCGCAAGTGTTCTTCCTTTACATATGAGGTCCAGCCCTCCCACAGAATTCCCACCCTTTAGCCACCATCCCTGCACATCTACCACTGCCCCACAGATGTCATGCATCACATGGCAGGACTCGGGAAGCGACTCAGAATGAAAGACAGCCCTCACCGGAGTGTCGCTCAAACTCTGTGGGGGTCATCTCGTGGTAGGGGACGGCTGAGCGCTGGGCGCGCTGCGCGCACAGCTTGCAGTGGCAGATGCAGGACTGGTGCTCCAGCAGGAAGCGGCCGCGGTTGCCGTTGCAGATGATGGGCACATGCACCAGACCGCTCGCGCTCGACTGCGCCGCCACTGCCGCCGCCGCCTCCGCCATTGGCGGGCTCACCGGCGTCCTGCTGACCCATCCCCTCTGAATGTCCCCAGCCTCCCTGACCACACCATTTGCCAGCTCTGTCAGTCATGACCCGCGCTGCATCTTATTCGTACCTGTTTTTGCGCAATGCAAAACAACTCGGTGGCGAACAACTCATGGGAAATGCAGCAGGCGACGCAGGGTCATGTGCGAATACGGTGCATGGTCAGGCGGCATCAAGAGCAGGTGCGCACAGGTTGAGAGGGCCGCCAGGCGGTGAGGCCCCTGGGCGTGCACTGGCGTCCGGAGCATAAGTGCCAGTGTAGCCGGCTGGGGGCACCCCCCAAGCCCTGGGGGGCGCCGGGGGGCCGCCGCGGCCTCTGCCTGATGCGCCGCGCAGCGGCAGGGTCGGGAGCGTCACCGGCCACATGCGCGGTGCAGGCGGCTCCGGCTGCCTCTGCGGGAGCGTCCCGCTCGCGGCCCTGTCTATCGGTCCCCTTCCTGCCCCCGGTCCCCCTGAGCAGCCACCACCCACTCTTGTTCTCAGCCCGAAGTTACCAACGACAACACCATATGCTCCCTTCATTCCTTCCTTCCTTCCTACATCCAATCAGATGCACTCCATGGGACCATGCAGGACAGGTGGAGTAAAGGCATGCATGAGCACCTGATCGCTTGCCGACATTCCAGCGAGGGAGCTCGTCGTCATCGGACGAGAGCTCCTCCCCCTGCTCGCGCAGGCCTAGCTTGGTTGCATTCAGCAGCGCCGCAGTGGCCTCTGTGGGCCAACGAGCAGGCCCCCTGCCATCAGTCCCAGAATAGGTCCTGGCAGGCGCTTCCCCGTAAGCCGCTCGCTGCATTCCTGCCGAGGAGCCTCCCCGATGTGGCAGCATGCTGCTGCCTCTGCCATGAGTCTTCGGCTGGCCCTGGAATGGTGTGTTGTCTGTGTTTCTGCTCATCTGCTCTTTGTGTCAAAGTTCGCCCAGCGACTTTGTCAAGTCTGCTCTGCAGATGTTGGAGCTCCTTGGACCTGCATGAACATTCAATTTTCAAGATTGTCAGCGAGGCTGCAAGGCAGCATCCAATCCTTGCTGATAAACTTGTTGGATGTTTTGCCGCTGTCTTCCAAAATATCTGTATGCGAGGAGTCGAGCAGCTCAAAATCACCTCCAACTGATGATTTCGGGTCAGACAGAGACACAGATAAACATGCTGTGGTTGATTCGTATATACGATGCCTGCTGAAAAACAGACACAGAAACTTTTGTGAAGATCAGACCAAATCTACTCGCTCGCACTTTCTTCGCACAAACAAACGCTTCTGCAAAATCGTTTAGACTCATCCTCTAGGACGCGGGAGCATGAGACCTCATCTTCATGCAGCGCTCTGATGCGCAACTCACAGCTGACCACAACACACCAAGTTGACACCAGAACCTAACAGACACAGCCCCTACGAATCGTACAACCGATGAGAATAAATCCTTCGACCAAGGTGGACAGGGGGCCCCTCGGCAGACATGCCTCAGTTTCCCAGCCCAGCTTAGAACAGCCCTTGTCGACCGCAGCGAAGCCTCACTGCTTCAAGAAGCTTCGCCACTTGCCCGCCAAGAACGCTTCTCGATAGGTCTTGAAAGGGCTCAAAACGACGACTCCGGGATACGACAGCACCTCTGTTTTGTTCTGTTCTGTTTCGTTTCTACTCCGGACTACGCGGTACTTCAGCATCAGCCCGGAACACCGAGAAGGGCCTCTCCGTGGGGACAACATATCGAGCGCAGAGCGGCCATTGAATCTCCTCAATGAACTCAACTCGAGGAATTAAAATACAGGGAAGAAAGCCGACGCTGCCAAGAGCCCTCCGGCCGTAGCCTGGCTGCTGCCTCCTGAGAGTCATGGGGTTGGACACTACGCATGGCCGCCAGGCCACAGAACAGCCTGGTTGTTGCACATGCAAGGCTTGGTTGCCACACAGCGAGCGACATCCGGGAGGAAGAAATAATAAGAAAGAGCACCTGCGTTCGCGGTTGACTCTCCACCGGAAGGGCCAACCCCGCGCAAGACTTCGTAATGCCCACTACACCATCTGCAAGGTCATCCCTTGTCCTTTCGCATCTCCGGCGTTGTCGTGAGCTCCAGATGGAGGGTGGATTTCTATGTGTGAAGCCCTCACTGAGAATGTGATTCGATCGAGGTCGCTCCGGATCCGTCTACAGCGGTGTTCCATGGCTTACTTAGCTCCGCTTCTGAGGTCGCATCTGGAAATCCCATCATTTGACTGCCGCAACGCTGATGTAAACCTGACATTTGAAAAAACGTAATTTCAGTATCGGTCATGTATCGTCTAACACGAGGACTGCTGAGCAAAGCGCAGTTACAGAATGTATTCATCGACGGTGTTGATGTACACCACAGGGGCCTCGCCGTCGCGTCCTCCCAGATGGCAGCAATCAAATCTCTTCGTGAAAGAACAAACGCGCCCATTTCTGACGTCAAATCCGCGCTTATGGAGGCTGAGTGGGACTTAGGTGAGCTTATGCTGTTGAAGACGATCCCAAGCCCTGGATATGTACAATTAATTCCGATGACATTGCAAAACCTGATCGTACTTCTACACTTGAGTCTGGCCCAGAATGTCGCCATTTCAGCGCTCCCACCTGATAGCTTGAGATTACCCCATCAAGTTGATTATATTATATTATACGCAACTCGCAACTCCTTTTGTTTGCTATCAGAGGGAGCATATAAAGCTCTCAGGAAGAAAGGGGTCGCAGCTGCTAGCAAAAAGGTGAGACAGTCCCTGCTCACCAAATTTGCCCTTTACTAAGTGGCATTTGAGCAACATCACTCTCTCAACAACCTAACGCGTTAAACTACAACATGCCTGTGACAGGCCTCAAGACATGCGGCTGAAGGGCTCATTGCCATTGCGCATGAGTCAGGAAGTGCAGCCTTAGTTGAGGTGCGGCTATGCTGTTGCAATGCCGCTTGTTATGGTGCCATCAACACATCAACATTGTTAAGTTGCTTGTGATGGCCATGTGAGCATACGTGTGATATTGTTCTGAATCGTAAAACCTGTACAGGTGAATAGCGAGACAGACTTTGCTACAAAGACAGAGCAATTCAGGAACATGGTGTCCACGGTTGCTTCAGCTGCCCTGACGGCTGAGGCTTCAGGTAAGGATGCGGATTGATGCTACCCGCACATTGACAACAGACTGGGTTGACAGCAGGCCCTCAATTGTGTGCCCTGGAGTGCGGCCTTAGCTGAATTTCACCATGTCCTTGCAGATAGTGGCAGGATTGACAGCAGGACTCTGGGTGCCAGTTCAGCCAGCGGAGTCAGGTATGGGTGCTCTTGCAAATACAGCAAGCTGTGGACGGCTTTAGGGGACCATTTCCATGAGTCCATTGTGCTAATCTGGGAAGGGGGTTCTGTGTTTGCAGCGTGAGCGATGCCATCTCAGAGTGTGCTGGAAGTGTCCGGGAGAACATCCAGCTTCGACGAGCACACAGGTACCAAACGGCTCATCAAACTGCACATTGCAGCAATGCCTCATGCACTCCTGCTTAGGTGTGAATGCTTGTCCTCTCCTGCAAGTGTGTCGGCCACTGAGTGCATGTTCTTGCAGGCTGACATGCCCATCTGGCGTGATTGCCTCCTACCTGCATGCCAGCCCCTCGCCTGGGCTTGGCAAGATGGGAGCGCTGGTGGCACTGATAGACAAGCAAGGGAAGCTTGAAGGTGCAGCGGCAGACAAGGCACATGTGCGCTGCTCTTTGCCAACTGATTGAGACCCTGTTGAGCAGCTGCCTGTGATGTTTTGTCATGCATTGCATGGCTCAAGAATGAAAAGAAAGGCACTTTTCTGTGCAGGAGGTCGGCTCAAAGATAGCCATGCACATTGTGGCGGCGCGGCCACTGAGCCTTGACAGGCACAGCCTGCCTCCAGAAGCACTTGAAGGTGAACCTTTGCTTTGATAGCGAATGCTGTTGGCAGAGATTATACCCAAATGGTCGCATAATATAAAGCATGCCTCCAAACAACCCTTTGACATGAGAGGGTGTTTCTGAGAAGCATGCATGGGTGGACATGTGCAGCTGAGAAGGCTCTGCTCACGGAGCAAGCTCGAAAGAGCGGCAAGCCAGCAAACATTGTAGAGAGGATGGTGGCTGGCCGGATGCACAAGGTGAGCCGCGCTTGAAGTACTGTTTGAATCTCAGTGATGCTGTTCAAATTTTTGCCAAGCGGCAGGTGCTCTTGCCAATTGCATGAGCAGTGACCCACCCCAATTAGAGCAGTGTCAAAGCACTATTGTGTGCTGATCTGAAGTGCACACGGGGAAGAGCAGTCACAGAGTATAATGGCATGCTGCTAATGTTTGTGATCTGAACACCGCTGTGTGCATGCAGTTCTATGAGGACAGCTGCCTGCTGGATCAGAAGTATGTCTTGGATGAGACGCGGAAGATTGGCCAGGTGGTGTCTGACACCGGCAAGGCCATAGGGGCAGATCTGCACATTCAGGAGTTTGTTCGCTTCCAGTGTGGCGAGGGGCTGGAAAAGGAGCAGAACAACTTCGCAGATGATGTGTCACAGGCGCTGCAACAGACTGCCTGATCCAGAATGGCCTGGCTAGGGAATTGAGCGGCCTGCCTCATGATTCTTGAGTCATGCAAGTGTTGACTCAAACATTGCCTTCGTCAAATATCCACAATTATGACGTTTGCCCGTAATGGGTAGGCCTAGATTGCCCGCCAGCATATTCCGTGTGACTCAGAATTCCCTTGCATGTCCAAGGAAGAATGGCATCGAGGGCACACAAATGGCAGTGCAGTCCGTGTTATTAGTCTCACGATCAGCCGCCGGCGCTCGACGACACCTGCGCTTGTCTGTTGCTCAACTCGTCACAGGGCCACAAGAGCCCTTGCGCCGCACCCATTTCCTCGACTGACGGCTACGCGAAGATATGCTGGCATATCATGCGCAGATAACTCTGGCTTCCACCATTATAGCATGCTTAAGCGATTTTGTGGAAAGAGGAGATGATCTTGTATTGCGTTGCAAGCTGCGCCGAAACGCGCTGATTGAATTCTCGATGACCTGGTCCGTCTGTGCACCTGGCACTTTAAGCCTAACGAATGTTGCATACTGAGATGCGTATGTTATCCTGGGATATGCGGTTATTGCTATTGTTGAGTGGTAAGAAGGATAGAGGCGGAAAAACCCCACCAGAACGATCCGAACACCTGTTCGGTGAGTGGCATAAAGGCACTGCCTCGCTTATTTGACCGTGTCAATAGGCGTCAATTATGGTCATAATTGGTGGTACAAGGAACGATCTTTTGAGTTCAACGTCAAGAAATGTCTTAATTCTTTTTCTGGAGTCCATGGCAGATCCGGCATGGTGTCGTGCCCGCGAATTACCTCCTGGCTCGTGCTGGTCTTGGCATGCGATTTCCTGTATAAGGGACATTGCGCTGTTCATCTGTCCACGACAGTGGAGGTGCGCATCTGTTTCGTTGCCCAAAGTTGTGAAACCTACCTGCCGTTGCATAGCCGGTGCCGTGCCATAAAATGCGTGACGATCGGATATGGAGTGCAAGATCATATAATGTTTTTCGTAGAAGTAGCTGTCATGGTATGATTGTGCCACCATGCTTGCAGAGGCCAATTACTGCTCCATGGGACGCAACCCTGAGGCCCAACACAACCTTTCTCAGCCTGACTGAAGGCTTGGCAGCAGAAAAGAACACGCTTAATGAGCCATCTCAGGTGACGATCCTTCCTTTCTTCTGATCACCAGAGCTTGTATATTTTAAAGAGTGCTGGTGATCCACACATGGTTTGATCTTCCCAACTTTGAACAGATCCACTTGAGCATTGCCGGAAGGAATGCGGTGAGTGTCAACTGGGCAAGCCAGAAAGCAAAGGTGAGCCATCAACTCATGCCCACAAGCACACCTCTGCATGCATGTGCCTGGGCTCTACGCATGTCATGTCACTGCACCACTGCTGACTAACTATTATGTTTGCTCCCATGCATGCACCCAGATTGGGAAGGGCGATCTGGAGCCCAATGACCCCTGGGCCACACCCTCCGTTGTCATTTACGGCACCAACCCTGCCACCCTGAACCAGAACGCCACAGGCTCTGCTCAGGTGGGTCTGTGCAGGTCCCAGCACTACTCAATTCCTCTGAAACGAGACCCCTTTCACCTTGATTTTGCAGCGGTTGTTCAAAGCTCACACGCCTAGGGTGCTCTGTGCAGGTGTACAGCCAGATCTGCAATTCCAGCTATGCATTCTGGGGTGGCAACGCAACCCTCAACTACACCTCTCCGGTGCGCTGTGCTGTGAGCCGTGGCAAAGGTGGCATGCATCATGACATACCCTGTTTGCTGTCTTTTGTAAGGGCTTTGATCTGAGTGGGCTCCAGTGACTATTTCCCGAGGCAGCAACACTGGGGTCTGCTGCATGATCAGGTGCTGCACACAGTCATCCTTTCAAATCTGCGGCCTGGCACAAGGTGATGACATGCCCATCTTTCAGAAGGCTATGTGTCTCTGACAATACTTGATTAGAGTCTGGGATCCGGCCCTTAATTGATCACATGGGAACTGCTCGCCCAGGTACTACTATCGTGTGGGAGATGGGACTACTTTCAGCGCCCCTCTGTCTTTCAGGAGCCTGAACGATGCAGGTCTGCCGCCTCCCCCGTGTTACCTCATTTTTAATGGCAGTATCATTGTTACACGCTTTTCCTGCCAAAGGGCAAGACACATCCTGCTGACAAGCTGCAGCGTGACCACTGAGTTAAAAGTCTGCCACAATCAATTATATTGTTGGACTCGCCAGATCCAAGCAATTACCTGAATGCCATCCATAATGCCCTTGAAGAGAGCAGCAGCACGAGCAACACAACAGTGCGCCGTGAATGCCTATTCCAAGCATGAAGGCTAAAACCATCTGTGTTTGCACGCAGGCCCTGACTACCCGCAGCGCCTGCTCCTCGTTGCAGGTAGGCCTCTGCTTTTAGATCCCCACCCCAAAGCCCATTCTCTCCTGCAAACGCAGGACATCAGTCGGGGAAAGGGCAATGCAGACTTTGACTACCCAGAAGCTTTCTCCGCGAAATTCACATTCCAGAACGCTGGGAAGGAGTTCTGGTTTGCCCAGAATGATTTCGTGTGCAAGCCAAGGGTGCTTGGCACAGGACAAATCCCCAGGACTGCCCAGAGGCACAAGGTAATTTGGTCTGCCCCACCATGAACAGGTCGCTTTGCCAAGAGACTGTTTTTTATAAAGCTGGGGCTGTGGTGTGCAGATTGGGGCCTGAGCGCTAACAGCTCGACCACGCTGGACCACATTGTGCAGTCAGCACTCAACTCCACCTCTCCCCCGCTGGTCATCTATGCTGCCGACTACAGCTATGCCGGTGCGCGCCGTCTCCGACGGCATGCCCTCTGTACCCTTCAATAAGTGTCTTACCTAGTAGGGGAGCTGTGTGGGTCCCTTGAAGCGTGCTGATTTGGCTGTGATCACTGCTTAGCTCCTACTGATTACCGTGGTAACGGTCAATCAAGTACCCAATGGAACTGCCTAGTCTCACGGAGGGTCAGCGATTCGTGGCAAGCGTCACTTTGCAGCTACTTGCAGACTGCACGCTGGCCAATAGCTCATGCACCTTGCCACCCGGCTTGACATGCATGCCATGCCTGACTGGAAAGTTCCGGTCATTCTCATCATTATTGTGATGCCCTTGGTATGCAGACACGTGGTACCCGAACGGGACGGTGTCGAGCCCCAACACGGCGGTGGAGGGCAGCCCAAACGCAGGCACCTACCAGCCAGTCTGGGACGCATGGCAGCGCTTCATCCAACTCCTCGTCGGCCAGGCACGTCCTATTTCCTCCTAATTTAAATGTTGCTATTAGCAACATCTTTGGCACAATCATTGCCATAGAGGGCTGCAGACACACAGAGTGACACTTCACTGCATGCAGCACTGCCATTTCACCTGAGCTCTTTCCTGTTGAAAACTGCTGTCTGCGCCTGCATGGCACTGCCTGATCGACAGGAGCCAACAGCATGCGTGCCTCCTGTTCAGCATGTTTGCCAAGGGTGCTCACAAGGCCCTTCGGACATTCTCATGCGATGATTGTTTCGTGAGAGTTCGTTCTCATGCGCACATGTGATGACCAGTATGGCTGCTGGCAGGTCCCTTTCATCGGCAGCACAGGGAACCATGAGGAGGAGCAGGAAGCTGATGGCAGCATCTTCAAATCCGTCCAAGCACGCTGGCCGGTGAATCAAACTCCCCCACTCACACCCCTCTATTTTCTTGCACATGCCCTGACCTGCACGCACCTACCCAATACTCACACCGTCTCTCTGCTTTCAGTGTCAATTGAATGAATTTGTATTGGCTGAGGGGTAGTGTGCCTGAGCGCAGACACCCCATCTGGCCAGCCAGTCTCCCTCGTACTTCTTCTACTCGGTCAATGCAGGCCCCACCCACAACATCATCCTCTCCAACTACATCGACTACACAGAAGACAGGTGCTCCCTACACATTGAGCCTCCCTGCACCACTCATCTTGCGACACCAGAAGCATCAGAGACCGATACTTCATACGCCCTCGTTCTCCTGTTGCTTCTGGGGAGCAGAGCAATGGGGAGGAGATCTGTTGCTGACTGGCGGTTGCTGTTGTGCAGTCCCCAGAGGAACTGGCTGGCAGAAGACCTGATGCGAGTGGACCGCAGCGCCACTCCCTGGGTCACTGTCACCTTCCACAACCCCTGGTGAGACCCCTACCACAGCCAGGGGTATTGAAGGGAATTACAATCAACAATTCCTGCTATGGTCTGCCAGGGGCCCCTGAGGAAAGTCCCTCGGCAGTGCAGCATCCTGCATTGGTCCTTATTACAGCAGGAGCCCTTACGACTTTGAAAGGTGATGGGCTCTGTTGTGTTGGGCTTTGTAATGGCAGAGTCAGTCTGAGAAGGGCAATCTTTTGGATTGAATCCAAGTTTGAGGAGGGTGAGCAGATATGTGCGTGGCTGTGGGCGCAGGTACACGACGGACTCCTCCTACAAGGAGTTTGAGCAGATGCGCATCAGCCTCGAGCCGCTCACATATCAGTATGGAGTGGATGTCTTCTTCTATGGTAAGACAAAGACTCTGCCGTTCCCATTTTAAAACCCCATTCACAACCCCTGGCTGGGGACTCTTTCTCACCTGAACTGACCTGGCACCGTTTTTAGGTAGAATCCCCCGCCATAGCAGCACACTTTCTTTAGTAAGGTACGACTCAGGACGTGAGCAGACAGCAGGAAATTGCAGAATGGAGGCTGCCAGGATCACGGCAAGTGTGCACGCATGCATGCAGGTCACGTGCATGCGTATGAGCGCACAACGCCGGTCTACAATTACGCCGTGAATCCCTGCGGCGCGGTGCACATCACTGTCGGCGATGGCGGCAACTCCGAGGGAGTCTCCTTCCTGGCAGAAGACCTGCACACACAGCGTGAGTCAACATCTTGTGCAATTTTGCCAATTTGGACCTAGCACCCTTCTTCTGCCGGATCCAAAGGACTCTACATCAACAGTCGATTTAGAGGTCCCTGCCAATCTAAGTTTTAAGCCAGATTGTTTAAGAGAATAGCATAGAGCCAAGCAGCATGCGCCAACAAAGCTGTGCCTAATCCCTGCCAAGAGCAGAGTACTCTTGTGCTTGAGAGAGTGCATTTGAACCATTCTCTTAAATCTTGAATTCATGACGCAGAGTTTGAGGATCTGAACGGCGGCTGCCCGAATGTGAACGCTTCGCAGCCGAGGCCGTCCTACCTGGTGCCCCTCAACCCCAACAAAGACTCCTGGACGTGGTACCGCCGCGTGCTCACCTTCAATGTGAGCATTCTCTGCCCCAATAACCCAGTTTTTTAGACCCCAACCAACCCTTGATGTGACACCTATACCTTCATCTTGAATGCCACCTGTGTGATTCACTGTCTGCTCATGCCATCTGCCTGTGAATGCCCAGATGTGGTTCTTGTCTGGATGCGCGCACCCACACACCTGCTGCACGATTTCAGCCGGCATCTGCAAATTGACTTATGTCTGTTTGGAGTATCGCATGCATGGAATTCTGCATTCTGGCTGACTATCTGGCTGGATGACTCTGCGCAGGCGGACGGCAACTCGACGGGTGTCGGCAACCCGCCCGGCTACTGCTACAAGGCGCAGCCGGAGTGGTCGCAGTACCGCGAGTCCAGCTTTGGCCACGGCACCCTCGACGTCCTCAACTCCTCACACGCCCTCTGGTCATGTGCGGTCCCTTGCAATCTGAAGATCACTCTGATCTCTAGTTCAATTCTCCGGCAGATGCGGCATATTCACTGCAACACTGCACTGCTCCATTGCCACTCCTTGTACAGGCGGGTGATCCAGCATGCGTTAGAAGATCTGGGCAAATTGGATGTGGATCTCTCGGCTTCGTTTCTGCTGTGAGGATTCATGCATGCATCTGCTGCACCTGGGTCATACAACCAGGCAAATTCTGCTGTGGACTGTGCAAAGCTTAGGGTTAAAGTGCTAATCGCATGCCCGTGGAGGCGAGCATGGGAGGTGGCATGGGAAGTTACCGGCATTGAGGCTGTGTTTGCACGCAGGGCATGCAAACCAGGACGGCGTGGCGGTGGCCAGGGACCAGCTGTACATCATCCGGGACACCACAGCCTGCCCCAGCCGCCTCGGATCAAAGGCAGCTGCCCCGCCGCCGGTGCAGGCCTCCATCACGGCCATGCCGTCTCAGGGCTCAGCCGGCTAAGGGGCGCACCTTCCTTGAAAAATCAAGAAGACTGCGCTGCATTGAAACGCACTTCTTATAGAGGCTTTGGACATGCCGAATGGTTGTGTCAGCAGGGGAAGTGAGGTATGGACACAGCATGGTGCTGCGTTCGTGGCGGTATTTCTCCCAATGGAGGGTGCATTTATGTGTAGATATTTATCAATTTGTATAGATGGTCAGCTGACCGTTTTTGGCAGGATATTCTATCAGGCAGAATGCATTTGGATAGACAGACAATGCCAATATGATAGGCAGATAGACCCTAGAGCAGCTGCAAGGGCTTACAGCAAAGCTGTATTATCATGTATAGAGGTGCAGCATGTGCAGAACTATAAGTGAACAGTTCAGCGCTATGTGCTGTACATACATGGCAGCAAGCTTAATTGTGCGAACATCTAGGAACTTGGCAAACTCTGACGAGTCTGAATGTTCAGGATTGAAGGATAGGAACCGCCATATTCGGCAACAATTTTGCAGCACAATTGTGCAACAAGGAGCTGCATGAGTTCAGACATTGGCCAACCTCTTGGGCTATTCTGCACTTTCTTGGAATCGTGGTTAGATCAGTGCTTGCAGTGCTGCTAAAATTCAGTACCTGTATAGCTTCAGTGGATTGCAATTCCGAATGTAAGCTCGCGTGCAACCTTGGAATTGTTAGGCAAAGCATAAACACTGCGGCGTGACAGCAACTGGCACGTTTAAGAATCCAGCACCCCTCCTCTCAAAGGCACATAAGAAATTCAGCCTCTCCAGCGATTGAGTGATCGCTCATCTGTACAGATTTGAATGAAAGAGTAAAAGCTCACTTGCTCTGACTAGCTACTTCTGAGTTTGAGGCTGCAGTGTTGCCTCCTTCTCACTTGCTTTTCTTGTGGCTAGCCTTCTTGCCAACCCCAAGGAAGCACGCGATCACAGTGCAGAGGCCTGACAGGTTGTCCCTCAAGCTCAGCCCATAGAACATGGAGATGAGCCCACACACAAATGGAAAGGCTGCATCCCCAACCGGGTATTGCAGAAGTGGCGGTATGTCTGTGCGCATCAGCCATGGAAATCTGCAGCCACACATCTTCATTTCTAAATTTCAGCATACCTAGGAAGACCAATTGCAGGACTCACCAGAGAAGCTTGATATTCAGCGGGCTGAAAGCAGTTGGCTCCAAGTGAGCTTTGGCACACATCCACGGCACAAGATAGGATAAAAGCATGGCCTGACTTTCAGGGGGGTGAACGGGAGTATGATCCAAGTGATCGTGGCAAACAAATATAGCTTTCAAATGAGGGCAGCGCACCTGTCCTCGCAGACAGCCTTGGGCACACAGAGGCCTCGCAGGCCCTCAATGCCAGCAAAGCGGTCAAACCCGCTCTCCTTCACACCGCCAAAGGGCAGCGACTGGCACATGTACGTCGTCGCAAAGTCATTGATCGACGTCATGCCCGCCTGCAACCCAGCACAGCAATGCTCTCACCTCTCCCCTGCGCACACTCTGGCTGGCAGTTCAACCCTTGCCATCTGAAAGGTTGCGGCAGGCAAGAAATTGCCTTTTGATCAAACAGCCTGACAAACCATCACCATATTCTGAGCAGAAACTCGCTGCCAAACAAAATCTCACTGTGCGCAGCCTAGAGACACTTATCCAACTTGTTGGCATACGCACCTTGCCTCTGGCATTAAAAGCCATGGCAATGGCCTGGATCCTTGAGATGTGGCGTACATCACCAAGGTACCTAGCCATCTGGCAACTGCTGCGCTCACCCACCCACACAAAGGCGCATTACAAGAAGGGGCAACATCAGTTTGGCAGGGGATGAGTGCAAACCTGCAGGCGGCGGCCGATGTCATTGGCGCGGCGCTGGCTGCGGGAGAAGACGGCCGAGCCGAGGCCGAAGGGGCAGTCGTTCGCCAGGCGCACCGCCTCGTCATCATTACTAAACCGCACAATGACCATGACGGGGCCGAAGACCTCCTCGCGCCAGATGCGCATGGCCGGTGTGACGTTTACTAACACTGTGGGCGCATAGAACTGGCCGCCGCTCTCGTGCGCCACCAGGTGTCCCCCCACCAGCACCTTGTGCGCAGTTGCACCACCACCGTCAACAGACTGCACGGCCTTTGAATGTTGCTACAATGTCTTTCCTTGCTACTTGAAGTCCCTTGCATTCAGCCAATGCTTTCTCTGGGATGACATGCGGGGCCTCAACCAACGGCTTCCTTCTTCCTTGAGCTGTGATGAGGCCACGGCACAATTTGCACAATATTTTCAGCACTTACTCTGAGTTCAAAAACATCTCAGCCATTCATATAGTCAAACTTATCAGCGTAGGGGTGTGAACAAGCACAGGGTAGGCGACAAGGTGGGGTGTGCACCTTGGCGCCGTCGGCGACGGCCTCCTCCACGAGGTGCGCGACTTTGTCGGCCAGGCCGGGCATGCACATGGCGCCGCAGTCCACAGGGACATCCCCCAGGGCCGGCCCCTGCCGCAGCCGCCGCGCGACTCCCACAGCCGCGTCAACAAAGCGATCAAACACTGGTGCCTGCACAAGGAAGCGCTCTGCGCCCGCGCAGTTCTGGCCGCAGCTCTGAAACGCCCCCCTCAGCGCTGTCGGCACCGCCTACAATGCACCAGCGCCCATTGTTTCAGCTCGTTATTGCTTTTTTCCCAGCCCATAACCTGGCATTCCTTCATTCGGGTTGTGTAGCGCTGTCTTCGAAGGTTAGAACCACGCTTCTGACCTCACAATCCGCAATATCCCAGTTTCCCTAGCACATATTTCCTGGACGAGGACAATTGACCCACGCACCTCTCTAATTACCTGATTGTCGCTCAACATGGTTGGCTGAAGCAGTACATATGCAGGTCCAAGGCCATGCAAAGCCACCCATGATATGATGGCAAGCCGCAACTGAAGTGAGCAAAGGTGATTTTTGAGCAAGCTGCAAGGGTAGCTGCTCGCCTGTGAGAGGTCGGCGTCGTCGCACACAATGAAGGCGTCCTTGCCGCCCAGCTCCAGCACGACGGGCGTGAGGGTGTGCGCGGCTGCCGACAGCACCGCGCGGCCGACCCCGGTGCTGCCCACAAAGATGACCTTGTCCACGCCGCCTGTCACCAGCGCGTTCCCTGCCTCCGCGTACCCCGTCACTATCTGCACCAGATCCACCGGCGCGCCTGCAGCCCAATGGAGCAATATGTGTCAGGGGTGCCACAATGACAAATCCGTTACAATCCATCCTATGGCTTCCATGACCTGCAGAACACTCACACAATGCTGCAGCAAGCACGGGTTTGTATTCTCTACCATCTCTGTAAGGAGTAGCATCTTTCGTTACACCCACTCTCCAACGGGGCCTGTAGAGTAATTGACTCTAACGATGAGGTCAGCGCCTGTCGTTTATGAGCAGAGCTACATCTGGTCATACCTACAGCCTGAAGGGCGGCAGAGATGATGCGGCCATAGTACTGTGAGGACCAGGACGCGTGTTCAGACACCTGCGAATCCAACATGGCAGCATTCTTGCGCACTTTGACCAGGGGTGATGGGCATCTGATGTCATGAGCAAGGAAAGCTTGAGGATCCCCACCTTTATGACAAGGCCGTTCCCAGCAAAGAGGGCGGCCGTCAAGGGGTTGAAGACGTTGTGGAAGGGGTAGTTCCAGGGCACAATCGCCCCCACCACTCCCACAGGATGGTACTCCACCCTGGCAGCCTTGTAGAACATCTGGAGAGACATGACCCACATTGGCAACCCACGTTGGCAACCCAGATATGTATCTGTATACATGACATGTATGCAGAACTACTTTGGTTGGCCTCCGATTGGCATGCAATGAGTGTGCTACATGCTGGGGGAGGAGTCACACCATGGCTCCAGAAGAGCGGTGCTCGGGCCGCAGATACTTCTCCCCTTCTTTAATCAGCCATGCAATCTTCTCGCAGGTGACCATCACTTCGCCAAAGGCAGCGTCCACCAAGGGCTTGCCTGAATCAATGGAGGCAACCCTGCCCAATGCAAAACACATGCATGTCATCATGTTGAGGTGTTTCTCAAAAATGAACAAGACCGGGCTGCTTGCAACATTCTGACTTCTCAAATTACCTGCAAATCTCTTCTTGATTTTGAAGGATGTATTTTAGCAATGTTTTCAAGAAGAGCTTGCGTTTCTGGAAAGTGACTCCCTTCCAAATCTGCATGCACAGAAGAATTGTTTATTCTGCAGCTTCAAAACAGGAAATCAAAATTGACAGTGGCTTGGCGATGCCGTACCTCTGCCGCTGCTTTTGATTTTCTAATCTTTTCCTTGACCTGCATGGTGACATAAGAAACCAGATCATTTGATGTGACATCTGCACATGGGCATGGCAATTTGAAGGTGACTCCAATAATGCTTGTGCGCTACCTGATCTGCACTATCGGCTGGCATCGTGCCCAAGTAAGTCATCAATCCAGGATCATAGCAAGGGATTGTACCCATGGTGGCTTTGTGCTTGGCTGGATCATACTTCTCGATTGTGATCTGACCTGCTGACATTAAGCAAGATTTGTCGGAGAATTTAAATCGTTGAGATTGAAGATTTTGTCCCATTACATGATTTTAGTCATTGCTTAGATTTCAAAGAGCCTTGCTTTTACCTTCTGCTTGAGAGACTGAAATGGACGGGACGGTCTCTCGTCGCAGAATGAGCACCAGGAGGACAGAAGAAAGTACAGCAGCCGCAGCTGCCGCGATGTACAGCTGATTTTCTTCCATCTGTGCCTCTAGATTGTTGAAAGACTGGATTCTGAGGCTGTTTCACAGCTGACTTCAAAGAATTTGCAGACCCTAAACATAATCCCACACCCGAGCTTTGGTTCCAGGGAGAAGAGATGTCAGGAGCGCCTCAAAATAGACTCACCTCAGCTGGCACCTGCATTTACACGCACTGGCCTGCAGGCACCTTTCAAGGGCCTCTATTCATTGCCCTAGTATTTCTAAGGAGGTTGCAGTTCGTTCCTCTTCTCCGCGTGATTGAAGCATTCCGCCTGAAGGAGTTCCGCCAGATGCAGGAAAATCCGGCAGGTAGATCGAGTAATATATCGGTCGGTGCATTCGATAGTGTCAATGTTAAATCTCCTGATAGCCAAGAAGTCATTGAAATGCAAGTATTCTCGCATGCAAGCCCAATGACCCCCGGAGGTCAGCAGGCCAATCCTGAGAGCAGCACAGGTGTCAAGAAGAAGAGGGGTCGACCCAGAACAGGTCAGGAAGATGCCTAATATCGATGACATAATAATGCTTTTGCTTGTTGAAAGAATTTCAGGTCGACGCTTTGAAGTTGACTGTATTGACTTGCAGAAATGTGTTCTGAGGTGTTTTGATGCAGGTGCAGTGGCGGGGACTCAAGACCTCAAGCACTCCAAAAATGTCATAATTCAACTGGTACATCTTACTTTTTATCCTTCCAACACAATCTGCATTGTATATTGATCCAGACTCGTGGTGATGACAAGTCTCTCTGCAGTTACCCCTGTGAAAGCCTCTGCCCTCTTTCCCAGTGTAACTAACTCAAAATATTCGCTCGTTGCTGTCTGTACCACAGGAGATTCAGGCAGGAGGCGATGAGTATCCCAGGATTACAATTCAAGCACAGAGGCAGCGCAGGCGAAAAAGCAGCAACCCAAAGAAAGCAACATGATTCTGCCAGACTAGGCTCTAGTGGTATCGCAGGACAGTAAAAGCCCAGAATATAAGGAATCAGTTCCTGGAAGCTTTCCCGGAGCATGGCTTGAACAAGGGCCTTGCTCCAAAGTGCAGAAATAGCAGCGCAGACTCTAGGCCACAGGCAGGAAGTAAGCATGCATAGAAGTCTCTCCCCTGTTGTAGTAGACCAATGTTCAGCTTAACATGGGGTGCTTTTCAGGTTCCACCAGTGGCCAGTCCAGACCTCATGTACGATATCTTCGGTACCTTATCTTGTTTTGAGGCTGCTCGCCATTGAGTGGTTGCTGAGTGAAGGGTGGCAGAAACCTTTGGACAGCCTGGCAGGGATTCAATATCAAAAAGATTCCATGCTGATGCTTGATCCAAATATTCTGGTGCCAGCAGCATGTCAGTCTAAATTTGGATTGGTGATGCTCCTGCAGTGTGAACCCTCGATAAGCGCACTTCAAAAGCCAGGGTGCTAAGCAAGGCATGGGATTGAAGACTGCTAACATTGGAATGAATATCATTTGCCAGACGCTGCACATTGAGTTATATGCTAAGCATCATCAACTCCACTAGGATAATGTCCTTTCATGACTACCCATTACTAATGTAAGCAACTACATAGAGGCAATCGTTTCCAAGTAACAATTCACCATCAAAGAATATAGGGCTTCAGGCTACCCACAAAATATTTGTTGTAAAGCTGTGGCAGCATCCTTGTTCAGCGATCCCTGGCACAATCTGGCAAGCTATATCTTGTACAGACCTGCACATTTGCATGGTTTCTTTCAATGCATGCAGAATTGATCATCAGAAGTGTCACAACGGTTGTGCTGGGATACCAGTGCTATCCCTTGCATAGTTCAAACTTTTGTTCTCTAGAGCTCTACTGTACACAATACAAGAAAGGCGCTACAAAGAATTCTATCATCTACTCCATGTAGTACTAGTATTCCTGCATACTTCAGACGCAATTCCAGTCACTGCAGTAGTACGGTACTACTGATTAGCCAGTCATGTACTAGCCACAATAGCAACAGTGTTGTTGCTATCCTGCTCCTTCAACTTGGCAGACAGCAAGCCATCCACCCAAGCCTGCTCTGCTGCAGATATTCCTCTGACATCAGCGCCGCCTGCCGCCCTGTCAAACAGCGCTGGCAGCCGAGCCTGTTCCCGGAAGTCTGACGGCCGCCAGCTGTCCAGCTTCTGCAGCGTGTAACCTGTGCCATCTTCCTTCGGCAGCAGCGGCAGCCACACATACGTTGCATTCTCCACCTGCGCACCAGCCAAACAATCTCAGGATTCTCATGTGCTTCAGGTGTTGTTCAGCTCTCCTGGTGACTAAGGGTCCCCCCAGATCCGTGGTCTTCTAGTCTCGTAGTGACACTCACACAGCCACATATCCGCGGAATCTGGCTGGCAGTTGGGAGCGCTTGATGCTACACTCTGTTCTCAAATTGCATGCACAGCTGTCCTCCTAAAAGAGATCTACCATTCGTCCAGCACCTGGGCTGGCCATCACTGATGAGACAGTGCAGTCACCTCAAGGGGTCCCTGTACCTGTGGCCTGAAGGTGCCATGAAGATTCAAGGCACTTTGAGGCCATCTTCAGGGCATCATCAGGAAGAACAGATTGGGCAATCCCACCTAGACAAGGTATTCTCAGGAATTTTCAATGCCTGCATTATTATTATTATTACAGGCTTTTCCTGCCAAAAGGCAAGGTTCGTCCTGCAGACAAGCTGCAGTTATGCCTTTGCCTCTTATGCCTTTCAATGCCTACATAATGCCTTTATACTCGGGAAAATTCAATTAGACCAGTGGGGCCAGCGCACCGAGCCGGGCCCAAGGAAGTTCCAGCGGTCCCCCATGTAGATGTACAAGACAGTGCCGTCCGCAAACTCCAGCGGGAACACAAAGCTGGATTGCGAGTTGTACGTTGTATTGACGCCCTCGCCCCGAGCCGGCGTCGCCAAAGTGCGCCAGGCCGCGCCGCGCAGAGAACTGGCAGCCGAGTGGAATAGCATGGGCGGGTTTGGGTTCCAGTAGGTCAGGTGGGAGGCCATCATGTAGTAGCCCTGCCCACGGGGCTTGAATATTGAGGGGCCCTCTCCCTGCACGCAGGCAACCCCTCAGAACTCGACCGGAAACTTGACATGCTCATTCTTTCAAGAAACTTCACAAAAAGTAGCATTGAAACGGTGGAAACAATGCGTTCGCAGCGTGAGCACCATGCTGATCAGAGGATGAGCCACGCTTTGGCTAGGGACGTTTTCCATGCACCGACTACAATGCTGAAAAAGAAAACAGCACGCAAAAGAAAAACCAGCATGCAGACTAGCGCTGGAATGTTTGTGTCCTGTGGGTCTCTGAGCGGTGTGCATGCATGCATGTGCGCACCCTGGGAGCGACAGAGACGAGGCCGGTGGTGTCGGTGTAATTGGGCGTCAGCTGCGAGATGCCCAGGAAGTCATTGTTGATGCTTCTGACCAGGAACGCCGTCCCGTCATCCTCCTGGAAAACTCCCATGTCATAGCTGTTCATGCCGTCCGGCTTGAATGCGCGCACCCATGTGTAGGGGCCTGTGATCTCCTTGGCCACCGCCACTCCCACGGATGGGTAGCGGAACCTGGGCGTGTCGGCGTGAAACAACAACACAAATTGGCTGTATGCTGCATTGTACAGGATCTGCGTGGTGCAAGCAGCCACCTCAGTGTCTTCAGGTGCGATCAGCGAGGCTTGGCGTGTGCCTCTACGAAGTCACCGCTCGATGTCACTGTGACAGGACCTTTTTGAATTCAAAATTGTCTCAGAGTACAATTGATGTCATAGTTCGAAGCATGTTACCTTGGGGCGTTCAATGCGATATGGCGGGTTGACGGGCATGCCGCTCAGTGGCTGTGAGCCATTGAAGATCAGGCCTTCCAAAGTCCAGTTTGCAAGATCAGTGCTGGAGTAGAGATTGACGCCCTCTGAGAGAAAATCGCCCAGCATGGGTCGCTTGTAGCTCTCTCCATACCAGTAAAACGTGCCATTTACCCTGATAACGCCTCCCCCATGCGCGTGAACCTGCGTTATTGCCAGGTCAAGCCAGTGAGAAGTGCATAGTCAGCTTGGCGTGTGATTGCATCAAAGCTACTGTTTGCATAGCGACCCCCAGCCACTGCTATCGTGATTGAAACTCAGTTTCATCTCCTGGGAGTGTACCGGTGTTCCATCGGAAATTACTGGAGAGGACCCAGGTACTATCAGGGCGTCCTCTGGTGAGGATGCTGGCGCAGCAGCTTGCAAGACAGTCGGAAGCAGAAAAAGCAACAACAGTGCAGGATCCAACCTTCTGTATGGCATTTTCACCTGCGTAGCAGCATAAGTAATTACATGACAAAGTGTTCCATTATTGCTAGTGTTGACAGTCACGGTATCAGTCACGCACTAGTCTTGAATGCACGGCCCCATCCACTGCAAATACAGTACACACGTGTTCCCAGACAATGATCCACTTGGTAACAGATTGTTTCAGACACCGGCCGCAGCTGGATCCAGCGTGCAGTTGCGAGCACGAAAAGCAAATCGTCAGGTTGCGTTCGGACACATCCCAGCTACGCTTATGGGCATTACACCACAAACACTACATGAATATACGGTATGCTGGGGTCTAAGAATCTGTTGGTAGCTCACCTTCACGTTGAAAAGCATGGTTTCATCATCGGGAAACTGTCATTGCCCGCAAAACCGCAGTCTGTCTCCCGCTCGATCTTCTACTTCGCTGGCTTGGATCAATAGAATATTATATCCTTAGGGATGTCATACGTTTTTCAAGGAAGACGTCGATGTTGGCACTTCTCTCACCACAACGGTAGTGCCCGTGCCCAATTTAACCGAACGGTGGGTGGTTGCTTCAAGTCTGATGTCATCACTTCACAGTCAACAGCTGACTCAGATGATGTTGACATCAACCAGTACAACACTGGGATGCTCAAAAAATTCTTACAATGTCTAAATGCTCGCAATGTGGCATGCACAATTGGAATAGCTTCAACGTGGAAATTTCTTTTTTTGAACTGTGGTGCAGACCTTCCCTGGGTGCGCTGCAGCCGAACGTCCTCTTAATTCAAGCTTCAACTTGAAGATCTGCGCAACTTTTGCCTGGCTCAGCCTCCGAGGCAAAATGTCTTTCGGCCCTGCTGCTCAGTCTAAATTCTGTCACAGGGAAGCTTCTCCTGCAGCCTGGTGGGCCCCTAGTGTTGCTTACAATTTTATTCTCATATTAAGCATGCTTTGGCACGTTATGCAAGCACTGCGAGGCACATACATGCCAAACATCATCTCAGAAGAAGTACTGTGAGAGGCTCTGTAGAACGCTGTCCCCCTGCAAAACCTCTGCTGATGAAATGTCATGGTTCAAATGCCTCTAACAAGCTCAAGGGACAGTTGAGCAGCTGACAAGGGGAATACGAGACACCAACGGGCGACTGAGTGAGGCGAACCATGCAGCCTGTCTCACTTTTATTCTGCATCACTGAAAGACCTGCACCAGCAGGCACTGTTGCAGCCTCACCCATTCACAGACAGCATTTTTTTGCAAAGTTCAAGCAATGTTCTGGTGCGACTCTGTCATTCGCCCTCAATTGTCAGAAGGGCGAAGTCCTCCTTTTGCCCTTGCCAAGCAGGAGATCCTTGGCCTCATTGACCTTCTCTGCCAGGTAGCTGCTGCCCCCCAAGTCAGGGTGGTTTGCCTTCATGATCCGCAGGTGAGCCTCCCTAACACGGTCCTCGCCTGCACTCTCCCTGGTCCCCAAAATCTGGGCAGCCTCTCGCTTGTTCATCTCTTGCAGGAATCCTCCCTGCACATTCAGCTGTGGCTGATCAGAAAGTCCTGCATCATTCAAGCAATCGTGAAGAACACAAGGCTGGAGCAGAGCAGTACGCACCTTGTAAAACTGCCTCATACGTGGAGGAGCATTTCTGAATTTCGTAAATATTTCGATCGCCGCTTTGCCTGCATATGCGGCAGCACCGACTGCTATACCTGCAATGACAGGTGTGGCCTGCGAGGCAGCGCTCAAAAATTGAGGTCATTCACACTACCAGCTGCAGTCATCTTTAAACTTGCAATCGCTCGCTGCGTGTACAATCCAGTAAACCACCACTGCATCAGCATTACTGTTGGTGAGGTAGGGATATACCATGCAGGATCGCGTGTCAACAGCCCAGGCCAACAAGCTACAGTGAGATCAGCGCCAGGTTAGTCTGTCGATTTATGTCACCCTCTCTCACTGAAGTGGACACGTCGTGTGAGAACCTCTCCAGGGAAATTTCTAGAATGAACGGCTCAAGCTACGTCTGGGACAAGGGAACTGTTCAGCGACCTGCTAGCTCTTGAGCAGTTTCGTGAAGTTTCGTATTACTCACCGACAACGTAACCCAAAGGTTTGTGCGTTGCTGGAGCCAGAGCAAGAAGCGGAAGCAGGCAAACACACAATATATTCAGCGAGCGTATTCAGCGGGATATTTCTTCAATGAGCATATCAATGGTTGGCTGCATTTCCAATGTGTGATTTTAAATAAGAATCTGAAGTGATCGCGCTGATCTGGGGTGTATTATGGATACATCGTTGCTATGATTACTCTGACACATGCAGCATGAAGCTTCCTGAGCAGCATGTCTCCCGCAAAGTGGAAGAAGGTGTGGATAGTATATTTGTTCCCAGCACACTGTCATCAACAGTGTTCGATGGACAGAGTGTCACACGTACTACTAGCAGTTAATTCCATTTGACAATAGCTAATTGACTCACAACAATTTTTCATCCCAAAGGATTGTTCTGCACGCAGCTTTGCTCTTCCGCCTCAAGCAGAAAGCCCTGGAGGAGTGCAAGGAGAGGGCGCAGGCATATGCTGACTGCTGCAGCGGGCGCGTATTCTCAGCAGTGTGGAGCTGCAGGGAAGAGTTCAAGGACCTGAACGTCTGCCTCAGCCAACAGTGAGTCCTGAACTCGGCAGACGTAAAGTGCCTCACGGCGCTCTGTGCATGGAAGCACCATATTGCCTGCATGATGCTGTGTCACCTGGTGTTTCCCTTGCTGAAATTTCGTGTTGGTGTGGCAGCACAAGTCCGCAGGTTCTCAATGAGCTCAAGCGGCGGTGGATGGAAGCTGGGCAGCCTGAGACACCCAAGTGGGACGCACTCTTAAAGAACTTGTAACATTCGGAGAAATTTGGGTGCCAGGTTGTGGTCCCCAGGAAGGAGGAGCGCGAGCTTCATGTCTCCCTTCGTTGCTCGACTGCTGTATATTTTCCTGACACAATGGGCGCTGTCACTTCTGGCATCATGAGGGCCACCTAAAACGAGAGTGGGCCTTAGAAAATTTTATACAGTAGAAGGGCAAGTCTGACTCAGGCCCTACAGTGCCGTGCAGAATTGGCATTGGGTATTGCGCTGGACTGCAGTACTCGGACATGAATTCTTTTGCTGGGCCGTCCATGTCTGCAAGGCCTGGCTGGGGTCTTCCTGACAAACAGTGTTGCTGATGACGCCAAATGGGAATCGCAGGTCCATAAATGATAGTAATTTGGCCAGTAGCCCTAGGCAAGCATTAAACAGCTGTGGAAATTGCTGTGTTGGACAATGAACCCTTCCAGATCAGTCATGACTTGGAAAAGGTTGTAAGTCTGCAGCCACTTACTGAGCAGTATGCATGCGCGGCAAGTTGGGGTGGCCCGTGTCCAACACAGGGAGTCCCTGTCAGGTCATGTTTATCTGCCTGGGCCGGGCTTTGGACAAGCAGTCACTGGACGGTCCTGACGAGGCATAGCATGGCAAATGGCCGGTACACTATAAGATGCGTTTCAGCTAGTACTAGCACTAGTGGTATTAATACTGGGTGAGGAGTCTTTGGAAATAGAAAGTTGACTCGGCCCAGGGCCAGCCCGCCGGTGGCCCAGGGCCGGCATCGCGATGACCCGGCCCGGGCCTTCACTCAGGCTAACCCGTACGTTGGCGCCGCTGCATGCATGTAGCTGCAGCTGCCGTGAAGGTGCCCAGTAGAGACCACAGATTAATTCTAGCATGGGCATGTAACGGTACTGTACACTAAGAAAAGGACGGAAGGCGACGTTGTGCTTTCCATGCTCTTCTTAGGGCGAAGTTTTGGTGGGGTTTGAGGAGTTGCTGCGCTACGGGGGAAGTATTCAAGGGATAAAAGGACTCGATCACCACGATTTTCGCCAAAAAGCGATCTGGTCGCAATCGGCCATTTATCCATCGATGTCCTTTTGGCCCAATTTTCTTCGCATTCAAATCTTCTTGACATCTTTCCCTTCAGCGCCTGTTGTTACAGCCAGGTCTGTGAGTCTGGCCCTGTCCACAGGTGGTTTGCGCGACCGAGGGTGCGCGGATGTAAGAGCCAGGAAGCGAGAACCAAGTCCAAGTCTCTTCTGGCCATATGTGGGCAGCGGCAGACGGTGGCGCCTGCACTGTATCGTCACGAGCGCACCTTCTGACTTGTGAGGAAGCGGCCTGCGGTGGCAAGCAGCCTCCAAGCGAGAACAAACGTCACGTACTGGTTGTCGACGACCTTTTCCTGAACCGCATCGTCCTCGGGAAGCTCCTCGCGAGCTTTGGATTCGTCGTCACTTACTCTAGCGATGGTCAGGAGGCGGTGGAGACGTTCCAGAAGAGGAAAGAGAGCAACGAGGACGGCTTTTTCTGTGTATTGATGGTGAGCCCTACTTTTGCCCGTCAGCAGGAATCCACTTGTGCCCCTTTGTCTTCTAAATAACGAGAGGACAGTTGCTAGCAACGGAAAGGGGCTGGTCACGCTCGACCCGGGCGGGTGCATTGGAATCCAGCGTATCCCAGCGTATCTGCGCCAGTTCGCAGCGAAGTTCGCTGGGAATGGTGATTGGATCCTTCATCTATGGCCATATTACCCCTTCTCTCCGCATCCAGACGCAAGGCCGCAAGCGGTGGGTCGTAGGACAGCTTTGGCCTAGCTACAAGATCCACTCACGCACGGTCTTCACGTTTGACCGTACTGCAGGACGTGAACATGCCCACGATGGACGGACTGGTCGCCACCAAACACATCCGCACCATCGAAGCAGCGTCCACCTCGCAGAGCAGCTCGAGCATGGGGCCCACTGACAGCTGCTCCTCTGTAAGCTCAGCAGAAGCTGCGAGCTGCCAGCCCACGCGGCGCGTGCCCATCGTGGGCGTCTCTGCCTGCAGCAGCGCAGACCAGATGAAAAGCAAGGCGTTGGACGGCTTGGAGCTCAACCCTGCCACAGGTGGGGCCTGTTGTTACCCCAACCCCCTCCCTGCTATGGAGGTTCCACACAGGTGCTCGGCAAATTGGTTAATCCAGAGGAGGAGAGATGCAAATCTCAAGGCAGACGGAGCGCCAGGGGTAACAGGAAGGGCTACCTCGCAAGTGAACATCATGCACCAATAGTACAATGATCCCCCGGCCCAGGAGCACCGACTTGCAAGGGCTGGGCGATTTGCATGCATCACAGATTAATCAGTTTTCCACGCACATACTGAGAATTGGGGGCACCTGCCTGTCTGCCTTCCAGTGCATCTACTGCGTTCTAAGTCTAAGAGGGGTTTTGCGGCTGTGGCGCAGAGCGGCCGTGGGCGGTAGTGGGCATGGACCTGTTCATGGAGAAGCCGGTGAACCGCGACAAGCTGCGCGCTATGCTGGACCTTCTGGAGAGCGACGCTTGGCAGCGCGACAGCAACAGCGCCGCCGACAGCGCTCAGCAGCAGCAGCAGCTGCCCCCGGGCATGAGCTTTGGCGGCAGCCGGCGCTGCAACTCAGTCAGCTCCTTCTCAGGAGGCCTCGACATCAAGGTGCTGCGCTGCTCTTCTGCATGGCCTGTTGCGAGCCCTAATTGCTGACGATGGAGTGTCAAGCAACATCGTTCGGTGCTCTCAATGCTACAGATGCAAGAAGCTGCAATGCCTTTAGCTGACTTTGTTCGTTGTCTTCTGGGTCTGTGCGTGTTGGGTAGGGCGCGAAAGCCTCAGTCATGCCCCGTGCACAGAAGCGGGATGGGAGCCTGCAAACTGATGATGCCTTGATGGAAGGCCGACAGGTCTTGTTTGGGGTGTCTCAGGTGAGCAGCCGGCCGGGAGGCGAGCAGGTGACAAAGAGGAGCCTTGGGGCCTGCATGCAGCATGCAGCCGAAGAGCAGTCTGCCAAGCGTGGGAGAGTCACTAGCGGTAGCGGGGCAGTGGAGGCGCTTGCTGCAGCTGCATGTGTAGAGGAGGATCCAGCAGTCCCTGCGGCAGGCGCCTCCTAGAATCTGCCCCCCAACATCCCCAGCATTTTTTCCGCACCCCGCAGGGAAGGGGCAGGCCTCGCGGCTTTGTGAGGCGACTTGTCGACGGTGCTAGACCGTGGATTGCACCCCTGTGGGTGCGGCCAATTATTTGAAATACCCAGTTATATTTGTTTACAAATCAAGTACCCTTGCAATCGCAGAGAGTGCGCTTGATGCCTGCTAACCAAAACTTGCAGCAGTGGCCTACGCCAGTAGGCAGAAAAGCGTCTGCTGCCCGTTCTGTGCTGTCAGCTTGGCCCGAGTTACCTTTGGGCCCAAAATTCTTTGTGTATTGTTGCGGACAAGCATGATGTGTGTAGTGAGACCAGTACATCAAGCATGAAAGAAACATGCGGGGCAATTGTGCCAGTAAGCCCGCGTGCCTGTGTGCACCTGCATTCGAATTGTTCAGACTATTGTTTTGGGACTGGAGGCTTCCTCCAATAAGGCTTCAGTGATGATTGTCTTGATGCAGGCTGCATGAACATGTGGGTGTTGTCAGCAGTAAGCGGTCTTGAGGTTGAGGTTTTGAGGTGGCCCTGATGGCGAGTAGTTGATGTGCAAGGCCAAGGCCATCGAGTGCCACATGTATTCCATGCTTGAGGATCTTGTGTCAATGGACATTTGGAGTACAATATCTTTGGGTACGCCTAAAGAGCCGCTCAGTTGCTGGCAATACATGGCTCACCACGGTATTCTAGTGTGCGTTTGCTAAATGTATTGACGGTGGCTGGCTACCTAGCTGGTTGAATGCGTGGTTTCCCCTCTATATTGAAGATGTTGAGTTGCTATTGCGACCAGTATAGTATCACCTGTGTAGGTTGTGGTCAGGAATGTAACCGATGGATGCCAGTGCTTGTCAAATATTCACTTAAATCAGCCTCACAAAGTCCTGTTTTCAACTGTCTTCCAGAATCAAGCACATGTGTGCGGCAGTTCACTAGGCCTGCTGTCTCCACAACCGTTCTAGATCTTCTGCTAATCTTTGACCAAAGAGATTCCCGCTAAAATTAGCAATTCCTGCCAACAAGCGTCACGCAGAAGCTTGCAGATCCCACTCCGCCAACAATCGTCACGCAGAAGCTTGCAGATCCCACACTAAATTTCTGACTTCTGAAACAGATACAGGGCATGACATGCCCATGCTGGGGCGCGCCCTTACAGCAGCCAAGACTCGGACCCACTCTCCCCGCCTTGTGCCTTGTCTGATCTACATGTTATCACATCGAACCTGAGAGCTCCCCATCAGGCACGGCTCAGCCAGCCTGGCGCCGGCCTTTCTGCGCGGTGCCCATGGCCTGGACTGTCTTGCCCTTGCCCAGTCCTGGCGCCCCCATCGCCTCCAGCTGGTCCAATGCAAACTCTGCCAGCTCCTGCGTCTGCAACATGCATCCGCCCCTCAACATTCAACCCAGCAGGCAATGCTGATCACTCATACAGCCAAAGTCCATACAGTCGATCAACACTGCTCCAGGGCCGGAGTGTGTTTTGATACTTGAACGCATTGCATGTACACCGCGAGGCTGCCCTACTTGGCTCTTGGCCTTGTGAGTCTTGCACTCTGTGTTGGTGCAGTATAAGTAGACACTGAATATCAGAGCGGCTGGCCAAGGGACAGGGGCTCACTGCAGCGGAGGTCTTTGAGGAGAGGCTGAATGCGCGGTCCTCTGGCTTGAATGCCCGCGCCCTTTTCCTCAGGGCATCCTTGGACGAGAGGAATCCGTCAAAGCCCTGTGATTTGGCACCCATCACGCTCAGAGTGCCCTGTCGACGCCCCCAAGGCTCTCAGACCAAGCCCTGCTCGTTGCACAGCTAGCAAACTGCCACACCTTCAGGACAGTGCCGCACTGGGTGTATTCCGCCGAGAGATACTCTGTCTCCATCGAGTAGACCTGCGTTTATATGGGAACTTTCAGTAAGGAAGCAGGTCTCTTGACACCGAGAAATGTTCCTTCAGATTGAGACAACAGCCCACCATCTTTTCAGTCTTCAAGAGGTCGGCCTCCAGCTGTTCACTTCGTGCTGCCAGCTGGGCAGCTGCGTTAGACATCCTTCCAAGGAATCGCTCAAGCTTGCCCAGTCATGTCCTTTGACTCAACCCTTCCAGGGGACAATCAGAGTAAATATCAGGCCAGCAACAAGGGAGTTGTCGATGAATAATACTTTTATTGTTATAGTAGCAATTGAGCTATGTCATCGCTGTACCAATTTCTTTGTAAAGGTCACGCAGATATAGCCGATGCTTTTGACTTACCGACCAGCCTTGCGCTCGCGGGATCCGCAGTGTCTAGGAAATCAAGCACAGAGTCTGAACAGATTGGATCCTTGGATATTTTTGCAATGAGAGAACAAGATGTAAGTGCAGGACGGAAGGCTTGCCAGGAACACCGGCTGAGACCAAGCATGCATGCAGTTGCGCAACTGGCCGACGTGGACTCCAGCTCCCTCATCGCCTCGATCGTTCTCGTGACCATAACAAATGCTTTAAGCGTTAAAGCAGGATTTACAATTGCCCTCGTGTACGTAATTTATGAATGCGATGTCTTCAGCAATGTGCAGACACTCTGCTCTTCTGGAGAGGCGATCTCCTCAGACTGTTTCGTGCAGGTAGGCTTTGTCATTCTTAGTTCGTGCAATCGTCGGTTGATTACTATGCAGAATGACTATTATAGCTTTCATGTGTCTTCTTGTCCATTATTTAGCTTTGGCAAATGATGAATGCTGCACAGTGGTCAGCATGGCTTGAGGGCACATACACTCCGATGGCTACCCACAGAGAGGTAAACACCTGATCATCTTGTGTTTAATTGATATCTGTTCAAAGGCTGCTTTGGACTATTTTGTGGGGAATGCAGCTGCTCGACCACACATTGTACCAGAAGCCGATATTTGTACCTCACGTTGCGTTTTGTCTGGCCTTACTAGGATTGGACGCTCAACCTCCCATAGACGCAGTATTGTGCGTGCTGAGAAGCTGGATGCAGGGACAGAAGCAGAAGATATCACCAAAAAGGTGTGGCAGCCTCTGTTGTACCAGAATATCCTGCAATTAAGCCAACACAGCAATGAAAGGCTAGCGTGGATGGCAATACAATGATGAACGCAAAGCAGCATGGCTGACTCTGGCAGTGCTACCTGCAGTACAACCCCAAGGAGACGACAGAGAAGTATGGCCTGGAGGCAGGCCTGTGGCAGGTGTTCACAAACAAGGACCCAGAGACAGGCAAGAGCAAAGGGCAGCAGGCCAAGGACCTGCTCAAGCGATATGGCAGCGCCTACCTCATCACCTCCATCTCCTTTGCCATTGTCTCCTTCGCAGCCTGCTATGCCCTGGTCAGCGCAGGTGGGCTCCGTTTTGCTGACAGACCTCAACAGCTCCCTTGCAAAGTCAGCGCTCTCTGCTTGATAATATTCTTTGCCACTCAGGAAATAGGGACGCTCCGAGTCCCCAGAAATCAGTGCACTCAGGAAATTTAGCAGTGATTGTTTGAGTGATGTTGAGGACCTGGGTACTTAGCAGCTATGAGCTCACTGGAACGTTGTAAAGCGGGGGGCGGTGCTTGCATGCAGGCGTGGATGTGGGCGCGCTGCTTGCCAGGATCGGGATCAATGTGAATGCTACGAATGAAAAGGTGGGCACAGTGGCCCTGGCCTACGCAGCCCACAAGGCGCTGTCCCCTGTGCGCTTCCCACCCACAGTCGCATTGACACCCGTGGTGGCACGGCTGCTTGGGAGGGACAAGGATGGCAGCAATCCCAGCGCCAGCAATGGAACTGGGCAGTAATGAAATGCAGCATGCAGTGTTGGAGAGTTGAGCTTACAGTACCAGTGGCAGCAAAAAGTGAAAGTGCAAGGCGTAGGCTATCATGCATATCACCCCATTGCGATGAGAGGAGATTTAAGCAAATCAGCATAGCTTGTAAGAGCTTTTCATTCTGCAGTCATGTGTGTGTGGGAATCCTCCTGCAATCATTTCACGTGCACATCGACAAAGACAGCAACGCTGCAGGGAAACTTTTTAGTACGCCCAATACTACAGAGCCCGAAGCTGCGATGGTCCAGTGGGTTGTTGCCTGCCCAAGTTCAAATCGAAATGTAGAAATTCCGGTTTGGGGATCCAGAGCGAGAACAACATTAAAGATCGATGAAGAACAGAGGCTTAGGAGTGGATTAAAGTTGATGTACGGTCCATGTGCGTACCACTCTCGTTGTCTTTGACCCATGCATAATGTGTCCGTGTATTCCGTGTGAAGAAAGCAGGATCTGATTTCTTGATCTACCTGTAATAGACTGTCATTCATCAACTGTCCGGAGATCATTTACAACTTGTGTGGCAATGTAAGATCCTGTTAAGAGTCCAGAAGCCTTGAAAATGCGCGGCAACACTAAGAGATAGCTTGTTGACCGCCTTGTGCACTGAAGCTCAATCCACCTACAGATTTGTGGCATAAGGTCGAAAATGTACAAAACAATACTTCTGGGACTTGCTGACATGATCCTTGTTCAGTCATGTCAGGGTCGCAATCACTTCTCATGACATACTTCTGTACAAACTATCAACAAGCACTGCAAAGCATGCTGCGCTTCGAGCGCACAGCCTGCATGCTGCGCAGTAACATAGATCACGAGCGCTCTGGGCAGCCACCTTGCTATCATCCGGCGCTGGCTATAAATAGAGCTTTGCTAGATTGAAAGGAATCTGAAAGCCCAACTTGCCGGTGTACCCCGGCCTTCCCTTTCAGCCGGTCAGCCAGGCCTCCACGCGGTTGGCCGCGCGGCGCACAAAGCTCCCGCCCGCGGCAGTCGTCATGCTTGGCGCCGCAGCCCGGCTGGCTGCCGTGCTCGACAGCGCGAAGATCGACGGCCGGGTAAACGCTTCGATGCCGGCTGGCGGCTGCGTTGGCGTCCGCTTGGCGGCCGCGCCGGTCGGCCCCGAGGGGGTGGTTGCAGCGGCACCGCCGCCCTGCACGCGCGCGCCGCCAGTCGTCTCGGCGGCAGCGGCCGGCGCCGGTGCGGTGCCTGTGTTGTACACGACCGGGACGCGCGCGCGGTCCCGGAAGTCGGCCGGCCGCCACTCGTTCTCAAACTGCAGCTCGTAGCCGGCCCCGTCGGTGCGCGGCAGCAGCGGCAGCCACACGTAGGTGGCATTCTCCACCTGCAGGGGGCGCACAAAGATCTGACTCAAGCTTGTGCTTTGAGGTACTATGGGTAGCTATTACTGCGCAGTAACAGTCCAGCTTGGCAGCCGCACCATGCAGTCAGAGCCTGATGAAAAGAAGGTCCAGGGCTGATGGAATATGAGCAGCGATCCAAGCTTCAGCCCCGCTGCCGGGAGCCAAAGGAGGGGGTTCTGCAGAAGAGGCGCACCTTGCCAGGGCCGTAAAAGTTCCATCGGTCACCCATGTAGATGTACAGGATGGTGCCGTCTGCGAACTCCAGCGGGAAGACAAAGCTGGACTGTGAGTTGTAGGTGATGTTGGCGCCCTCGCCCCTGGCGGGCTCTGGCAGCTCGGTCCAGGTGGCGGTGTGCAGCGAGGGGGCTGACGCATGAAACAGCTGGGGGGGATTGGGCGCCCAGCCAGTCAAGTGGGAGCCCATCATAAAGTAGCTGCCGGACACCGGCCTGAACACCGCGGGGCCCTCCGCCTGCGCCAAGGCAAATTCACCAAGAATCAGTGCTTCATGCCCTTTCTAAACTCGAATATCTTGAGAGTAATCCCCTTGCTCATAGTAGGTGATACGGTCCCCCTGTCACAAAGGAGGCAGTTGTGGTCGTGGACCCACAAGACCCACAAGGTACCTTTCAAGTCAAGTGCTGTGATACATGGAGAGGCAGAATCTGCTGTGAACACCACGTGAATGTGTCAGGCATGTTGATAAGTGTGACAACGGAGGTAGTCCTTTATCCTGCTGTATGGCGGCTGCAGCCTGTAGTGTCTGCCATGCATATAACATAACCCACGCAGTGGTGGTCAGAAGAGGGATTACTGTAATAGTCCAACTAAAACCCGGTATATATAATTATATTTGGCCAAAAAGGGTGGATAAATAAGACCCTATCTCCCATAATATAAAACCTATAATATTTTTGAGACCAGATTCGGAAAGCTCTCGACAAGCCCAATCCAATGAAGCATGACCCTGGTGTATTTGAAGTCAGGAAGACTATTAAGATTTGCTTTGAAATATTTCCCGCACCGCCGAGGGTGTGGGTTCTAGAGAGACTACTACAGGTAACGGGTTTGTCACAGCAGCGGCGGCCGCACCTGGGGGGCGGTGGAGGAGATGCCGAGGGTGTCTGTGTAGTCGGGGCTTAGCTGCGAGATGCCCACATACTTGTTCTCTACGCTCCGCACCAGGAATGCTGTCCCGTCATCCTCTTGGAACACGCCCATGTCATAGCTGGCTTTGCCGTCCGGCTGGAAACAGCGCACCCACTCGTAGGGGCCCGTGATCTCCTTGGCCACCGCCACTCCCACGGACGGGTAGCCGAACTTGGGCGTGTCCGAGTGGAAGAGCAGCACGTAGTTGTTGTACGCCTCATTGTACAGGATCTGCACATCATTAGTAAGTGCAGTCAGTCCCGCTGCCGCTGCATGAAGGCCAGGGGTGAAGTTGGGCCTTCGAAGAAGTGGGCTGGTTCTGGGCAGTGGGTGATTGAAGGTCACTGTGGCCTGCAGCAAGGCGGATGTATTGCGCATGACTGTTGGCAAAGGGAGCTGGCATGGCAACGCGTCACTGTGCAGCGTGCACAGTGCAAGGTGGGAGGCAGTGTGTGCATGCAAGGAGCTGAGCAGCACCTTGGGGCGCTCTATTCTGAAGGGGGCGCTGCCCATGTCGGCGGGCAGGTCCACCATCTGCTGTGTGCCATTAAAGACCAGGCCCACGTAGTGCCACGTGGCCATATCTGTGCTGGAGTACAAATTGACGCCCTCTGACAGAAAGTCACCAAGAAGGGGCCTCTTATAGCTCTCCCCGAACCAGTAGAAGGTGTCTTTCACCTTTAGCACGCCTCCGCCATGGGCATGCACCTGATCCAGGGTGAACAGATTATCCGCCATGAGTGTCAATGGGTAAACCTGGTGCAGAGAATGACATAAATGTCATGGGAGTGACGGCTTGGATGAGGGGAGGTCTCACTGAGTTGCCATCTGCGTCAAGGGGTAGAGTGCCTGGCACTATGAGAGCTTCCTCTGGCAAGGCTGCAGCTGCCAGGGTTACAAGAAGCAGAGCTCCACAAAGTATTGTTGTCCATAGCTGTGGTACTCCTACGGCTCTGATCAGCTTTCCCATAGTAACACCTGCATCAGGCATCTGCTTCATCTTCTGCGTTGCCTCTTGATAAACAGGAGGCCTCAATATGGTGTGCATTCATGAAGTTAAGTTTGATCAAAGCTATACAGTACTCGCACACCAGCATCGACTGGCACATCCCCTAGTTCGTCACGACACCGATGGGCTGCTTAGACGCCATGGTTCCAGACGTCACACTAGACTCCCAATATTCACAGTCAGGTTTCAATTCCTTCTCTACACCCCAACATCGTGTCCCCTGAAACTCATATCCGGTACGCTCATACCTTGACCAGATGTCTAGCAGGACAATGCCCGTCGCGCTTAGGAGGCCGCGCGATTGCCTTGTGTCAAGTCCAATTGAATTAAATGCAAATTAGTGCAGTACTATAGCTGATTGCCAGTGCAACGAGCTCACATTCGGTCTTGACAGAAGAGGTCTGCGATGTGATGGACCACCGACTTTGTTAGCCTGAAGATATTATGTCAAATTAGGCCATCAAATTGTAGAAGAAGACTGAAGCGAGTATTTTATAGCACTTCAGATTATTGTCCTTGAAATTGGTGGTGAGGATCTCCCAGCAAAGGAGAGCTTGGCTATTTGAAGTGTCCTGTGCAGCCTACTTTGGCACTGTATCACCTGACAAATAGCCTTGCATGTAAGTATACATCCCCTCAACTTACAAGGATTACCAGCGGTTGGAACAATTGTGATATAGCTCTGCTCTGATATCAGCATACGATTTTCTCTATTATAGCACGGCCGCACTGCTGGCAGCATCAGGATCAGATCATGATGATCACCAATGTATGATCATCAATGCTCATGATGCCAAGCATCCATGGATAATTCACGCACGTGCTTGCGTCCAGCAATTTCCTACACACTCAGCCATCCTCAAGCTGGCTATAAAGGACCAGATTATCCTCGCAATATATTGTACACGTCCTCCTGAAGCAAGAAACCTGCAGAGCAAGAGACAAAAGAGCAGGGAGCATGCATGGGTGAAAATACGCCTCTCTAGCTTATCCCAGCACGACCTCAACGCATTATACAGCACTGCTGGTGAGCAGTAGAGCGCCGCTCTCAAACGGGCCCCGGGGAGTTGGCTGCTGGGGAGGGCCCGTTACGGTCGATGGCCAGGCGGCGAGTGTTGTAGGAGGAGCAGTGCGGGCACTTCAGCCCCAGGATGTGGAATGGCACGTGACCGGCCTGCCATGGCAGCACAGCATACGGTCAGACGTTCCGCACGCGCATGACAGCTGTGCAGCAACCAAACTGAGCATAAACTCTCATCTGCGCATCAGCCCGACGGGAATGTCCAGCACTTGCACATTACCCTAAGCTGCCTGTAGTTTCAAAGTTTTCTCAGTAAGAGATGCATCGACAGCAGCAGGGGAGGCAGACCAGGTTGCAGTTGTTGCACAGATTAACTTAGCAAGGCGATTGCTTGCCCATCTACAGGACACATAGCAACCAAGGAGAGTGTAAAGAAGGGCCTTGTTGACACTCCCCTTGCTGCACCATATCTAATTGATCTTTGTGTCCAATAGTGGAGCAAAGTTCATCCGATAAGGAACCGCAATCACTCTAGTGGTCCCTGATAAGATCCTGGTGCGCACCTGGTTGCAGTCGTTGCAGAGGATGTGGGCGACCCAGTTGGCGTAGTCGGTGGGCATGGGGGTGTCGGCAACTTCCTGGTCAATGCGGCGCCAGATGGGCGCCAGGTCAGCGTAGGTCTTCATGCAGATGGGGCACAGCAGCTGCCGGTTTTTCTCCATGTCCTTGAGGCACTCGGAGTGGATGGTGTGCCCGCACGGCAGCACCGCCGTCGGCCGCACGCTGTCAAACAGATACTCGAAGCACACCGGGCAATTCTGCCGCATGCTGTTCTCCACGCACACGTGGTTCCCCTGCGCACAATTTCTGCGCTAAATTTGGTTGCCTAAGTTGTCCGCAGAAATTTCAATGTCATGGTAAGCACAGACTCTGAGAGTTAGAATCAGGCGGTGGATCAGCCCTGGTTGGCTAAAAGCGGTAGAAAATCATAGTCAATAGCATGTCCGCCCAAGATGTCTCACCAATGAGCCGCTGCATTCTTCATGAATACTCCAGCACCCCACACTGACAATGGCCTTTACAACGAGTTTTCAAGTCTGTCAAGGAGAAATGCAAGTTGGTGTATCAGGAGCTGTACAGCAGGGAGGATTCATGGAATGGCAGTGTGAAGCCCCTCTGGAGGACTGCATCCCTCTCAAACTTATGACAGGGTAAAGAGTCAAGGAAGAGTCCAGGAAGGGCAGGACGGCACCTGCAGGGAGTTGGCGTAGCAGCAGCCGCAGGTGTTGCAGTGGAAGAAGTTGGAGGCGCCGCCGACACGGCAGATGCCGCAGGCCTCGCAGTGGAACTGCTGCTTGTGCAGGTCGTCATCAAAGAAGCAGCACTTGAGGCAGGAGTAGGCGCCGAACTCGCAGCCGCACCCGGCGCACAGTGACGCCACCGGCTGCCGCAGGTCGCACAGTGCGCACACCAGGCTGCGCACCGTCGTCCTGTCCAGCTCGTGGCGCTTGCTTGGATCCTGCACACAACGCACCCACTCTCAGGGCGTCATATTTGCCATGAGCAGCCTTGAAGATAGCCCATGAAAAGGCCCTGAAGCTAAAATGCCTTGCAGATGGCCATCAGCCAAACAGCCTGGGCAGATCATTGCTGCATGCTAACTACAACCTGCCTGGGACCGGGCTCTCTACATCATTTCTCATACTGGGTCCAGGATACTGGTTGTTGGCGGTCTTGATAAAAAGGGAGGTTGTAAGGAGCGTGCGAGGGTGCGTGGCGCCTCACCCACTCGTTGGTGGTTTTGGCCTCGTTGTGGCAGTGGCGGCACCAGAAGACCTCGCCGCAGCAGGGGGCGACCATTTGGCAGCGCCGCCGGTAGTGCTTGCAGCCATGATCCCCCAGGCCCATGTTGCGCTGCTCGCGCTCTGATGCCTCCACCAGAGCCTGCTGCTCCTCAGGGCTCTGCTGCCCTGAGCTGCCCTGCTGGTTCGCCTCCCCTGTGGCTGCGGCCGCTGCCGCCTCACCGCAGCAGGACGGGTCAGGGGATGTGTCTGGCATGGCTGCTGAGCTTGGGGGCCCACAGCTGGCCTCTCCCTGCTGAATGCAAAGGGGCGACCCCTCATCACGGCTCTATTCTCTATAACCGGGTCAGCACACTTATTGAGGCTTCGGGGAAGCAGTGTGCAAGAGCAGGATCTGCCTGTAGCAGCTCACATCACTAGTGAGTTCCAGTAATAGCAGGGTTTGTGCCATGACCACACTGACGTGGCAGGCGATCGGCACATCAGATGCAGTGAGAAAACAAGCAATGGATATGTGATCATCGTCCACTATCGCATTAGATCAATCACAAGTATATGAGGGATGTGAGGAGGACTGACAAAAATTCGCTGACCGATCTCAACCGTAGCTGACGGTGTTGGACAGCCTTGAGGATTGATCATTGACAACATCTGACGTCTGAGGCAGTAATATATTATCCTGACCGGACGAGTGACCTCGGAAGCGACAAACCTCTTGGACCGCGGTTATAGTTCCTGCCTCAGATTGTGCCGCACTGGCATTTGTCATGCTCGTTTTTCGTCTAGTGTTGCTTAAATCCTATTGCGTTTTTGGGATGTCATCTCCTCGCGCTATACATCTTTGCGATCCAATCTTTCATCACCCTGGATAAAATGCATTCACGCGTAAGTCAAGCAGGCCAAGGGTTATTCCTCGTTGCAAGTTCCCAGTCTGAACAAAATCACTCGATTGTGTGCGACAAGCTCTCATCTATTTCCATGTGCATCAAGGGCAGGTGCAAGCACGTGCGCCATGTGCAAATAAATTTGGGCACGATTGCAAGTTTTGCGTGTAAGTCTGCCGAACAAAGGCGGTAACAATAGATATAAAGCTGTCGACATGTGTAGCGAGTCTTAAGGTGCCACCCACAGTTCTTTGTGAAAACGGTTGTACCGATGGGTGACGGTGTATTGGAAGCTGCGCGCTGGATCCTGGAGGAAGTCGCTAAACAGAGCGACGAGAATCCAGATGAGGCCAGCATGGCATGGCTGAAAAATGCGCCGTTGAAAGCACTGTCTCCTTCCAGGTTTGGGACATGCCTTGTGCAGGTAGCCAATATGTGTCATGATCTTTATCTAAATGTTTCATCAGATGCTGCTTCCCTTCATGAAATTCAAAAAATTGCTGCATGCAGCTTGCAGCTCTGCCTGGGAGCTTTGAACAGGCTTGCAGTAGTGCAGCTTGGCACCGCCAGTGGGCCCTCCAGCAGTAGACCCATACTCCAGCATGCAGTAGCTCCTCCAGATCACATTACAGCTCTTTGCTGGGCCTGCTTTGGCGAACCTCAAACGGCCAGGTGATGATTGAGTCATTCACACCTGTCCTACAAGTAGAACACCAGGTATGCTTGCTGTAATAGCAACAAGAGTCTCAATTAAGGCAGGAAAGATGCTTGTGCGCAGGTGCAAAGAAAGTTACATCCTCGTAGGGACCGCGACAGGGCACCTGCAAGTGCACTCAGACTCTGGTGTTCTTCTGCACCGGCAGCGCTTGCACACATCTGCTGTCACATCCCTGCGCATGCGAGTTGCAGGCATGCATGTCAGCGCCGATGATGCCGCAGAGGACGTCACTGTCTGCTTTGAGGACGCAGCTGCATGTTTCTCTTCCATAGAGGTCAGCTGTGGATCCACATGGGAGTTCAAGAGAACCCTCAGTGACCTTGGACTTCCCTCCTACATCTCCACTTTCTGCATGGTTCGAGCTGACAACATCCCTGTCCTTTTCGGATGGCTTATGCCTGCAGTACATTGATCAGGTCTTTGTGTGCATGCAGCTGCGCAGCCTTGTATATATTCGCAAGGAAGTGGGCCCCTCAAATCGATGGCCAACACTGAGTTTCAACAAATGGGACACCTCACGATCAGCTGGTGCGATCAAAGGATGGAGCTGCAAACTGGTTGAACAGTATTGGCAATGTGTCGTTGCAGACTACACGGATTGTCATGAGCAGCTGACACTTTGGCTTGTGTGCTGTCAGGTCCTCGAAGTGATGCGCTCTGCCTCGGCTCCAAGTTTCCTGGCCTGTACTCAGTCATGACAAGCAGGGACACCAACCCTTCCCTTCTGCTGCTGACAGTGGGCAGGTGCAGTCCCCATCATGCATGAATTCTGGATTGACACATTGGTCCTTTGCCTTTTAACTATGCCAGAGCACCTCCCTGTCCTTTCAATGTTCTTTTTCTCATCAATCCCATGCTAGATTGAGATAAGGCATAGTACTTTGCAGGCTGCCCCCCATCGCATCCTTCGAGGTTAAGGAGCATGCCGCACAGGGGACTCTGGCGCTGTTCTCTGACATGGCAAGCACTGCAGTGTCTGGCATGGCTGGCCTGGCGAAAGCTGCCATTGTTGGCAGGGACGATGGGTATCGAGCAGGTGCAAATTATCCTCATGTGGTCAATTTGTGCACTTCCATTTACCTGTTAGTATTGCTTGCTGTTGTACGACACTCCTCATATTGTTCATTTTGCAGGAAGGCCTACCCTGAGCTGTGCTCATGAGTGAGCTAAAAGCTGCATGACTGACCACGGCATCTTTTGTGAGCGCTCAGGCCTGCGCAAGTGGCTGAGGGGAAGAGGGGAGTCTCACAGTTCTGAAGCCCCTAGTTCTCCTATGACACCCACAGATGATGTCCCCCAGGCAGCAGAGCCCGCCACACTCTGGCGCTCATTTAAGGATGATGCACGCCACATCACATCCCTCACCCCTGCACCAAGGTACTTGCTTTTCTTGATCAGCAATTTCAAAAGCTCTTGATGCCCTCAGGTCTAGTTGTGTTCATGAAAATCGCTTCCCTTCATGGTGCAGCGCAGGCTGCCAAACTGACAGAGATTGGCAAAGACCAAAGACTGGCATGTTGCATGTGCTAAAAACCAGATAGAAAGCGCTAACCATATCTGTTGTGCAGGGGCTCGTTTGCAGCGGTCACAGACAACCTGGGCAGAGTGCTGCTCATTGACACAGCCACAGCAGCCATTCTGCAAGTCTTCAAGGGCTACAGAGATGCGCAGTGTGCATGGTTGTGCCTGCAACTGCCAGCAAGGCCAATGGATGCGCATGCCAGTGCTGCCACTGCCAGCACTGCATGCCAGCAATCAGTCACTGCTGACACCAGCAATGCGCAGCCGCTGCACGAGGCACACTTGAATGACCATCATGAGGGCCCAGCCAGAACAGATGGAAGGCAACCTGCAGGTTTGGGAGCAGCCAGCAGTGCATCGGTGGACAGGGCATCAGAGAGGCGTGCTGCAGGGCCACCAGGCAGCAGTGACAGGGGAGCAAGCGAGCAGCTGCTTCTGGCCGTGCATGCTCCCAAACGCGGCGCAGTGGAAGTCTGGGAGATGACTTATGCCACCAGAGTGTGTAGCATCAAAACAGGCCCGGACTGCTGCATGCTCTCAGCTGCCCCCGTATTTGGCCGAGGGCAGCAGCAGCATCACAGGGAACACGTGCATGTGGAGCGCTCCAACCAGTGCTGGATGCTGGACTGCCAGAAGGGCCACCTATGGAGCCTTGAGGAAGCAGTGATGGCCGCTGTTTCCAAGGGTATCCCATTGAGACTCTAATATCAGCATGCAGACATGAATTGTACTCTGACGAGTGTAAGCTTCGTCTGCTCTGGATTATGATGTACAATAGATGTGTGTATTTCCAGCTTTGTATATTGATGTTGCTGGCTAGATCTGGAAACAGACAACATATTCTGAAAAATCACGTGTGCACAGTACTGGTATGAATGCATGCTTGAACAATTCGAATTGAATGCAAACGGCACCGGCACCAGTTGTGCAGAATGAGGTGGGTAGTGTAGATGGAAAGTTGCAGAAAGTTGCAGTCATTATTACTCCTTGAAGTCCTTTGGATCAATGGAAAGCTATAAGGAAAAAGGGAAGGGCCAAAATCCCCGAATCGTAGGGTGTTTATGTCAAGTAGTAGATAGGGTTCCACAATCTTCAAAACGATGACAGCTGCTCTTTTTCACAGATTGCACATGATAAATTGTCGAGCTGAAAGGCCGCCGAATTCTTAGACTCTCTTTTCCTTGATCTGGATCTAATTACTTCTTTAGAAACATGCGTCGCAGTCAAGCTCCATCCAATGCGTCTGCACCGCGCAGTGGCACCACAGTAGAGGTAGGGGAGAAGTCAATCACCACTCAAGCACCGGTGATGAAGAGAAGATGCCTTGCGATCCCCTCAGTGAGCAAGAATGTACCGCTTGGAGGAGCATCACAAGCTTTGAAACAGTCCAAGGAGAACCATGTCAGTAGGCCAGCAGTGGCTGAATTAGTCTCAGTGCAGTACTTCACTGTCCTGTACACAAAGAAGGTGCCAAACAAGGTATTTCACGCGCTGTGTTGAGCATAATTTTGCATGGACAACATAGCTGCAAGACCCTGCATGTCAGATCCTGGACACGTTGAAGCCTGAAATTTAAGACGGTGTTGCAGAAACGGAAAAACAAGTCTTTTGCTGATGGGATTCTCGAAGTGAAGGAAGGCAGCAGCTGCACGCTGTACGATGAGGTATGCTCTGAATCTCTTTTGGCAGGGATAATCAGTGGTCAAATGCTGCTTGTGCAATTCAGATATCAGCACATCCTCACAATAGTGTAATTCTTGCAGGAAGGGAAGGTAATTGCTAAGGGGGAAGTCAAGGGCTGCAAGGATATGCCTGAAGGGGCAGAAATTCCTCTAGGTGCAACGCTTCTCCATGTCATGCATGTCTCGCTGAGTCCAGTTGATCTGATGGATGACATCAATGCAGCGGCTGATGACTCGCAGGAAATTGGGATCTGGAAGTTGACCAGCAGATTGACGCAGAGCGTTTCAGGTATCCATTGCTTGCTTGCCATAACAGGAATCTGATCACATGCATGCCGCATGTCGCACCATATGATGCATGTCGTTCAACCTCCACTGTTGAATGTGTAATTTGGCGCTGCTGCATGAATCCCTACAATGATTTTCAACACTTACATGCAGGTCTGGCCAATGCTTCCTGAAGGGCAGCGTTCCAGAAGCAGGAGTCCTGCAGCCACCAGCAGCAAATGCACCAGTCGCATTCCAAGTGCCAGGGAGGCAGGGCAGCCGGCATGTGCCAGCATGCATGCCCAGCACTTCGCAGAAGGTGGCTTCTTTCCTGCATGACCCCCATGCACTGGATGCCCTCGTCCTCAACATGCAGGAGTGGCAAGGAGGCAAGGTGACTCACACCTCTTTCTCCCTCTTGACCTTCTGCAGCAGCGTGACATATGCCTTTTTTATTTGCGGTGCCATGTGTGCGCAGCATGCTGAATAAGAGAATACACATGCATGAGGCAGGTGCAGGGGTGGCAAGGTGACTCACACCCCCTTTCTGCCTCTGATCTTCTCCAGCAGCATAATGGTTTCCTGCTTTTCTGCATTGCTATTTGTGTGCAACATGCCGACTAAGATATCACACATGCAGGTGCAGGGGGTGGCTCCAGTGGTGGTGGACCCTTACCTGGGCAGGCACCTGCGGACGCACCAGCGTGAGGGCCTGCAGTTTCTGTATGAGTGTGTCATGGGCCTGCGCGAGTCCGGCCGCTTTGGAGCCGTCCTGGCAGATGACATGGGCCTGGGGTCAGTATTTTCCTTCTGTGGCAGAATGAGCCATGGGACATGATAACTCGGAAAGAGAACCTCACGATTCACATGGCATGTTCATGTGTCCTGATTCTCATGGAGACATGTCGTGGTGCAGGAAGACTCTGCAGGTGATCAGTCTCATCTGGACACTGCTGCGGCAAGGACCTTCTGGGAAACCGGCTGTGAAGCGAGTCATTGTAGTGACACCATGCTCCCTCACGCAGGTAGGAGTGTGACTGTCATTTCTGTTTGCATGCATGCACCTTTTAGGTAGCAAGAATGGTGCATAATTCAGCTGGTGCATCTCCATGCGCAGAACTGGGCAGACGAGATCAAAAAGTGGCTGGGTAACGAGCGTATCAAAGCCCTTGTGCTGCAAGCAGGACCGGAAGCAAAGGGGCAGGTACATTGTTTCGGCTTGCACATGTCCCCTTCAATACCCGCCTTCAATACCAATCACATTTTTCCATGCATGACTGCATAGCTTAACAAGACCTGTGGAGCCTTTGATGCCTGCAATGTATTAGCATCTCATTGTACAATATAAGCGGCACTCCCACATCCAGAGGCAAGGAACAGATGCAGGGCGGTTGCATCCACATCTTTGGAGCTATCATGCATGATGTCAGGCCGACCATTACAAGCCATGCATGCTGGCAGGTGCTGGACTTCAAGGCGGGCAATGTGTGGAAAGTGATGGTGGCATCCTATGAGACTCTGCGCAAGCACACGGATGCGCTGGCGGGCTGTGTGGACCTTCTGGTGTGCGATGAAGGCCACCGGCTGAAGGCGGCGGCCGGCAGCAAGACCATCTCGGCTCTGCTGGCCCTGCGCTGCCCCCGCCGCATCCTCGTCACTGGCACGCCCCTGCAGAACAACCTGGACGAGTTCTTTGGTGAGGCCCCATCCCTTCATGGCAGCTACATGTTTTCTGAGGACCGATGCGCATCCTTTGCCGCACCAATCCTGTCAGGAAGTAGTGACTTAATCAGTATTAGTCACACTGAGATTTCACATGAAGCATGGCCCAAGCAATGCACTATACAATACGACTTCGTCAGGCATCCTGCTGCAGAATTTCTAGGGAATGACAGAACCAAGCTGAGCTCGTCAGACATGTCACAGTTGTAGACCTGCATGCAAATATCCACATCTGACAACTACTCAGATCCAGAAGGGGCTGCCCTGATGTAGCCAGAGCTTCAAGCCTTGTCATGTTCCAAATTGTCTTAATGTGTTCTCAGTCATGGACAAAGGGCCGACATGACGCAAAAAAATATGCATGTGTGTGCAGCGCTGATCAACTTTGTCAACCCGGACCTGCTGGGCTCGATGGGCACCTTCCGGCGCATCTTTGGGGACCCGATCTCACGCTCGCGCGACCGCGAGTCCACAACGGAGGAGGTGGCGCTGGGACATCAGCGCTCGGCAGAGCTGAGCCGCCGCGTGGACGCCTTCATGCTGCGCCGCACCAAGGAGATCAACGCGGCGTACCTCCCGCCTCTGCACTCCTTCGTCGTCTTCTGCCCACCCTCCCCGCTGCAGGTGTGCTGGCACGTGCAATCCCATCACTTTCATCAGCATGTCATCTTCATGCTTTCAATAAGGATCTAGGCAGCATGCATGACCTTGTTGCATGCTACATTCAGGAGGAGATTATATCTCTTGAAGCATGGCAATGCGAATGGTGATGGAGGAAGCTTGCTCAACAGAAGATTGACCCCACATGTTCTACACCTGATGTTTCCTGTACCTTCCGTTTACTCATTGCTTGGGCTAAAAACGCCAGTATGTCTCTTCAGGTGGCGCTGTACAAGCAGCTGGTGCGCTCCAACATGGTGACATCCCTGCTGACATCAGCGGGCGGCTGCAGCGAAGGCAGCGCGCTGTCATGCATCATGGCCATGCGCAAGCTGTGCAACCACCCGGACATGCTCTTCGTCGGGGACGACATGGAGGCCGCCGGTCTTGAGGCGGACCTGCACCCCCTGTACCCCGCTGGATACCAGCTCGGCCAGCCACAGCACTCTGGTGAGCCCACCCTTCATCCATTCCTCGTGCATGGGCTGATCTGCAACACAATATCCAGCACTGACATCCAAGTAAAGCAGAAGAGCGGTGCTTGGCTTTGTGCGCATCATTAGGGGTATGTTTGCTCCTTCTGAGTGCTCTCAACTGGTATGGAAGGGAGGCCTGTTTCGAGGGACTTCAAGTAAGGCTTTGCAACTGTACTGTTGCAGGGAAGATGCAGGTCTTGGAAGGGCTGCTGGCACATGTCCTGGGAGGCGAGGCAGGTGAGCGGGTGGTGGTGGTTTCCAACAGCACCAAGACGCTGAACCTGGTGTCGGCAGTGTGCGACAGCCGCGGCTGGACGACTGTGCGCATCTGCGGAGACGTCAATGCTGCCAAACGCCAGGACATCGTCACCGCCTTCAACCGCCACAACGTCGGCCAGGTCCCCGTTCTAACCCCTGCACAGTTGACTTCACTGAGATTCGCAGCCTTGTTTGCATGTTTGCTTTTCAGCTTGTGCAGGCACTCACTTTTGGTTTTAGAGCTGATCCCCTTTCTGCTGCCTGTGTCCTAGGCAGGGTATCACTTGTTTATGTTTCACTAGGACATCTTTATTGTCCTGCAGGGTCTCAAGAGCGTGTGTACATGCTCTGCACTTGCAGAGTGATTTGACAATTATATTAGAGGTGGCAGGTCGCTTATGGGGATCATGGGTTGGTCATGTGATAATGTAATCTGCTTACTGAAGGCCCGAGAATCACATCATGTCAGCGGTGTCATGCAGGTGCTGCTGCTGTCAGCAAAGGCCGGGGGCGCGGGCCTCAACCTGATCGGCGCCAACCGCCTCGTCCTCTTTGACACGGACTGGAACCCCGCCACAGACCTGCAGGTGATCTACATGCCTGCACAGTTTTCGCATAACATGTGAGGGAATTTTTGGGTGTATCTTCATCGACCTTGATCTCTGCTCTCTCGTCTTCTTGCTCTGTGGTTGAAGTTATCTGAGATGTGTCAATGACTGTGGGGCAGGCAATGGCGCGCATCTGGAGGGACGGCCAGACAAAGCCCTGCACCATCTACCGTCTGCTCACGACAGGCGCCATCGATGAGAAGATGTACCAGAGGCAGCTCATGAAGGTGCTGCATTCTGCCCCACTACGCTGTTTTGATTCATTTCATGCCACTTCAATGTGGAAGTGCACTCAAAAAGAAATTGGGCAGTAGCTTCTGACGCTCATGAGGATCCTCTGGTGCGCGTGGCTTTTGAATCAGCACTAGTCCAAGAAGTCAGTGGAGGCTATTCAGAGTGTCTCTATTTCTCTTATGGTCTCTCCTTGCAGCACTGATTCATGGTATTGACTAATATACAGGGTGAGCTGGCGGATGCGATGGAGCAGGCCAGCAAGCAGAAGGGGCCTTCGTTCACGCGTGAGGAGCTGAGGGCACTGTTCTCCCTCAACACATCGACATCCTGTGAGACCGCTGTCATCATGCGCAACTCTGCGAGCGCCCAGGACTGGCTGGTGCGGCGCTATGTGCTGATTATCTGCTGTCAAGGCCCCCGCCCTTGCATCATATAGAGAAAGAGATATGCACACATCAAAGCAGTGCCAGGGAAAAAAGAGCGCCATGCATGAATTGCAACTTGTACACCTGCATGGCACCCCTTCCCCTTATTTTGATGCTCGGTCTGCCATCAAGGATTCCTGCCTCTCTTTACTTGAATTCGGGAGAAGAGCGCCGTGCATGCAAGTGTCCTGTGTGAGGAAGAAGCACCTTAGCCCATTTGTGCATGGAGGTCACAATATCTTCAAGTCACGGTGGTGATCTGTTTTGTGCCGGGCAGGATGTGAAGGACAGTCTGGATGATGAGCCTCTGAAGGCATGTGTGGCAAGCGGAAACATCAGCTATGTGAGGAAGATCGCCAACGAGCAGGACTCTCTGAAGGACATAGAGCAGTTGCGCGAAGCTACGCCTCCAGCTTCTGATGATGCAGCAGGCGGCAGCTGTCAAAGCTCAGAGGATGGTGTAGCTCTGGACAGGGACACAGCAGACACAGCAGAGCCTCAGCCGGTCAATGGTGCCTTCCATGATGATGTGGATTGCTTGGAAATAGAATTGTGAGTGGCATCATGATGGTCAGAAGGAGTCATCAGCACAGTCTCGAGAAGGTCGACGTCGACGTCGCACAATCGAGAATAAGAAAGTGGCTCTTCCATCGCCTCAGAGAGATCACAATCGTGATCATGATTATCGCAAGCATGTGGATCAATACTGAATTTGATCGTAATAGCACAGAAAGAATGCCTTATTGCAGTTACTATTTAGTAAATTGCTTGCGCTGTTGCTGTCAGCCTTGTCTTTGCATGCGGTCATCTTTAGAGCTTGCAGGGTGCAGGTTGCATCCCATCTCCAGTGTGATTTTGCAGTGCAGAATTTGCACCTCAAAGAGAACGAAAGGAAGTTTTCACATCAACTCCAGTCCCCTTGACCGGGAAGGAAGGAAGGAAGGAAGGAAGGAAGGAAGGAAGAGAATTACACCCAAGGAAGAGACGAACAAGAATCGAAAGGAAGTCACGTTTCAGGAAGCTGCCCCCGAAGCGATGCGAATGGCCTTGATATCGACCACTCATTTGCGTCCAACGTTGCAACTTGTGACAACGAAAAGCGCGAAAATACTTTATTTGCGATTTGCATTGTAACTTTTGCATCACTACAGCACACTAAAATGCTGAGCAACATGCAAACGTTCAGGCTGCCGAGCCCAGCAGTCTGCCGTCCATCACGAACACAGGTCACCGTGCGTGCAAGCACAGCTACTGCAGCTCCAATCAACCCGAACATTCAGAAAGATAACGAAAAGGTGGTCGACACGGTACTTACCTCTTCAGTGGGCAAGCAGGTAAGGCGCACCCTGTCCGGCATCGACTCTGAAAACGACTGACGTAACCAACGTAATACTTTCTTGGTTGTGTCACCTCAAGTATTGTGTTTCTAAACCTCACCGGATGTCAAATTTCGCACACAGGTGGCGTACTGTCGCTGCTGGAGGAGTGGGACGGTGAGCGCTGGCACTATATGCTGTTGCTCAAAAACTCTTTTCTATCTGAATATTTCTTAAGATCGATTCATAATTTCAAACTAAAATGTCCTTCTGACGGATCTCCTGAGTAATTGCCATTGCTGGGACAGTTTCCCAAGTGCAACGGAGCCCATGTGGCCTTCAACAAGGAGACAGGGGACAACGTGGGACCGCTCCTGATCAAGAAGGACGATTGATGAAGTCACAGATGGGTGTGATGCAGCCTGAAATCGTCTATTAAATCCGTCAGGCAAAAGCAACTGTGCTGCTTGAGGAGAACCGAACATTCTGGACTGGAGGGGAGATTTGTAGAGCAGAGAGGGGGGGCCCATTGGCAGAACACGGTTCTCAAATGCCATCATTTGGCTACAGGCAAATATGCTCAGTATTTATCCTGCGCAAAATGCGCCCAGTGTCACATTGGACAGGAAGTATTTCTTTTTGCCGGTGCCATGGCCTACGGGCCTGCCCATTAAGGCGTGAGGAAACAGCATTGGTAGCATCAAGCTGTCTGTACTCTGCATAGACTCAAGCATGAGGTATTCCCCTCCTGTTATTGGGGCATGGGCGCAGTTTTCAAGTGTGTTGTCAAATTGAAAAGCTGCTTGTAATAGTATATGATGAACATTGATATCGCAAGGCAGTGTCACAGATCATCTGTGGCAGATTAATCAAGAATGAAGATTGCGTGGACACTGTTACTTCCAGACTGCTTGTATCTCAGGTTGTGACTCATTACACAGAAGTCGATGAATTGGAGTATAGTATAGTCAATGCTCCTACTCTCACACAGGGCGCTCTAATGATGTCCTCGACTGGCATGCACACAAGACAACACTCTTTCTCTCTCTCTCTCTCTCTCTCTCTCTCGCTCTCTCTCCTATGTCATGCTATGTCCCTGCGAAGTCTCTGCCTCCAAAGTTCTTCTACTGCAAACACCACCACATCAGCCTGTCTTGACGGCTGTGGGGATGCCGTAGCACACCGGCGCAGCCCCGATCAAGTGCGGCAGGCGGCACACGCTGCGGCTGAGTGCAACACTGCCGCTGATACACATGCTGCCAGCTTTGCCATCCTCATTTGGCGCAGATGCTGCCTCAGCATCGGCAGGCAGCCACTTCTCAAGCAGCGCCATGGCAAAGCGGTCTATGTCGCGATCCGTCACGTCCCACAGGTTTGCCACGGCTGTAGGGCATCCTGCACATGCGAAAGATATTCCCCCTCCACGTCTGCATCTATGCTATTCAACCTTTACATGCACAAGCCATGACACTTGTTTGTAAGGTGCCCCTCAGGCTGCTGGTCCCACAAGGCAGAGCAACAAATGGCAGAGCTGCCAAACGCTGCTCTGCCCTAGCAGTCATAGCAAGACCAGTAAGAGATGAAAGAAGAATCTAAAAAACGTCAAAGTATTTATGGCAGCCTTAACCTGCAACTTGTCTGCAGACACACCTTGCCTTTTGGAAAGAATCATCAAGGTGAATATTCAGGGCAAAGAATTTGTGGGAAATGCAGGTGGCGGGGGGGCACCAGCGAGCAAGTAGGCGAGGACTGGGCCGGAGGGGTCGTAGGCGCCGGCGCGGCAGAGGCGGCCGGAGGAGCACCCCATGAGCAGCGACGCGGCGCAGCGCGGCAGCCGACGCAGAACGTGCGGCGGCAGGTGCTGCTGGCCGCCGCCGTGGCCGCAGAACACAAACAGCTGGCGCTGAGTCAGCGCGGTCGCCAGCTCAGCGCCCGGCAGCCCCGGCGCTCCCACGCTGCCCTGCCCAGCGAAATGCAACCTCGCCTTGTCAACTTTAATTCAACTTTTGAAATCGCAAATCGCAGTTTGCTTGAGCAGTAGGGGCCATGATAACATACCCGTACTGGGCATGTCTTGTGCTGACAGAGACATGACAGAGAAAGTTTTGATGTATGGTTGCCTGCTAGGGCAGACCTGCCAGCCGTGCTGCTGCTGGAAGAGTTGCTGGAAGGTGGACTGCGTGGAGGCCAGGTCTCCAGAGGGGTTCAGCATGAACACAGTGTCGTGCACATCCACACTGCTCAGCGGCCCGCAGCTGGCTGGCTGCTCTGCACACTGCGCCTCGGAATAGGCCTGCTCTGAGGCCCCTGAGCTGTCGGCATATGGGCTGCAGCCACGAGCAGCGATTGCGCATGCGCACGCCAATGAAGGGGCCCTGTACATCCTGTAACATCCCATACACAGCGCTATAAATCCTCCCACCAACCAGAACCAGAAAGGGCGTGAAACATGCAGATTTTCTCCATGAGCTTTACAAAGTAGCATTGCTTCCCACTTGCAGACGAAATCTCTGCATTTTATTGCTATCAATGGGGGCATGTGGAGGAGGCACCTGTGCCTCTGCAGCGCAGGCAGGCTCTCCCAGGGCAGGCTCTGCAGCTCCTCATCCAGGATGAGCAGCACAGGGCCGCGCTCGGCCCCTTTGCTGCCCCCCGCAGACTCCTTGCCAGGCCCCACCAGGCCGCCACTGCCCAGCGCCAGCGCTCGCATGCGCGGCCCCAGGTCCCCCACCTCCCCCTCCAGCTCGCCCAAATCAGGTGCCCGGTGGATCACGAATGGCGCCGCGCTCCTGCGGGTGGTCCCCTTCCCTGCGGAGGCCTCTGCCTCATCCCCCGCCTCTGCTGCACTGCCGGCGTCCATCCCCAAGGAGGCCTGCCTCCTGGTGCTCTTTCCCGCGGTGGCAGCGCCGGCCTTCTTCCTGGCGGCTGTCCGCGGCTGCACCGCAGGCGTCTCCGGCACCGGGGCGGGTTGCGCGCTCGCAGCAAAGCTCACGCGGCTTCTGCCGCGCGCGCGCTTCCCGGCGTCCGGCGGCGCCTCATACTGCGCGTTGCCGGGCGGCCGAGGCCGCAGCGGCGGCACGGTTGTCGGCGGCAGCCGGCTCGCCGCGGCTATGGGCGGTAGCTGCGCTCCTTGCGCGCTCGCGGCCGGCGTCTGCATCGCGGCGAAGCGGCTGCCCTGCCGCGCGGTTCTCGGTTGCGCGGGCGTTGCAACGGCTGCGTTCTCATCTCCGCCAGCCCGTGAAATTTTCACAGCAGCAGGTGTCTTTGCTGGCGGAGGGTCATGGCTGCTGGTGTCCCTCGAGCGGCTGAGCCTCAGGCCGCTCGTGCTCGTGCCTGCCGGCTTTGCCGCCTCTGGCGCATCCTCGTCAGAGTCTGTCTCCTCCACTGCATCGCTCTCGCTTGCCGACGCTACTTCCTTTGCACTTGCCCTCGTGGCTTTCGTCGGCGCCGGGGGCCGGGCTGCCGCGGCGCGGCCGCTCTTTCGCGGGGCCGCCCGGAGGGTGCACCAGGCCTCGTCCTGCGCCACTGCCCACAGAGAACCTCCGTCACCATCCGCCTCTGCGACACAGCTCCTGGACACGCAGTCTGCCTCTTCTAGCTCTGCTGCCTTGGGTGCTGCCCTGCCTCGCCTGGCTTTCTGGGCGGGGGCCTGCTTCCTCCCCCTGCCGGGCGGGGCTGCCGCGGTGTTGCTGATGTCTGTCAGGGCTGAGCTCAGGCTGAGGCCGCCCATAACACTGCAAATGGAGTCGCCGTCACCAGGATTACCGGCTCTCAATGCCTCAGCCGCCCGCCTGTCCACAGCACATTCATCATCTTTACAGAATATTGATGCACATGGTCTTCCCAGTGGACACGGCTGTTAATAGGAAGAAGGTCAGATTCACATCAAGCCAGCATTTTCAGACACCACTTTTACGACTTATTCTCCCAGCGGACATGGCTGATGGAGAACAGGAGCACACCTGATCTCTCCGGCCATCTCCGATGCGGCGGTCTCTGGCTCGGAGCAGCCCAGCAGGCGGCACAGCTGCTGCGCGGCCGCCAGCAGCTGGTCTGAGTCCAGGGCGTCCTGTGCCTGGAAAATGGCTGTGAAAACTTGTCGCAGCACCGGTGGCCAGCTGCTACCGGGCCCTGAGTCTTGCAGGCTGGGCGCCAGTCGCTCAGCCTCCACGAGGACCGCTGCAGCGAGTGGCTGCGGCTGTGGCTGTCCCAGCAGCATGCACCTGCGCAATGACAGACTCATTCATAGACATGACGCCAGTTACATTGGAAACCTTGCACATTTTAAGTTGGGCCCTTCACATCACAGCAGCTTCCCCAGATATGCTTCAAATTGTATAAGGTTCTGGACAACTGATAGGAGGCATCTTCGGCACGATGACTTGTTTTATCACCAAAGATAAGCTCACATGCTATGGCGTTCCAACTATACAGGTAGAGAGGAAACCAAGTGCTCACATCCAGGGGCCCAGGCAGGCTTGCAGATGCAGCAGGAGCTGCTTCAGGCGCTCATCCAATTCCAGGCGGGCACGCCACCAGGCGGCCTTCTGCGCCTTCGTGTCCCGATCCCCTTGCCCTTGCATGCTGGCCGCGCTGTCCTCCAGAATTGCCTCCAGCTCCTCTGCCGCGCTCACACCCTCTGCCTGCTCGCACACACCTCTTCTGACTCTCCACAACTGTGCATCATGCTTGGATGCAGGTGATGATTTGTTTGTCCATGTTCTGTCTCTCGATGAAGTGTTATGGGTGCTCCTTTGCCATAGCCAGCCCTATCTTTCACCTGTTCCAGCTGTGCATGCTGCAATAGGATGCCCTGTCTACCCGCCTGCAAGAGAGATACTTGTACTATGGCTATGACATTCCTGATTCTGCCTACCGCCATGATTCCAGATATTATGACACCTTGAGCATTATCAGAACGGCAGGGCAATGGTCTGAAGTGCCAGGGAAGAAGGTGGCACCGGTTGCGTGGCTGGGAACTCTACGATGATGGGTATTGCGCCGATCTCGCAGCGGCTCAGCAGCCATCGTCCAGGGCGCGTTGGATGCACGCTGATCGAGGACACAGGAGTGCCTGCCAGGAGATGACCCAGGCATGCATCCATGTGCCGCCTAGCCTCCTCCTGTGCACAACAAAAAGCATTCACGCCCGAACTTGCGCTGTTGCATATTGGTGCAGCATGGTCTGATGCCTTAAGAGAAAATACTGTAATTCGCCTATATTTGTAACACGCATGCTACAGCAAGTGATACCTTATCATTCTCTCTATTGGCATCCTGGCAACAGCACACAATACTTTATACTACCTGTGTGCTAGGGATGCACACCTCCAAGTATTGCAGCAGGCCAGCGGGGGACTGCCCAGACGCCACGTCAGCGAGCAGCCGCCGCAGCTGCGCGTCGTCAAATGCGTCCGGCCGCAGCGCCGCGCGCACTCGGCCCATGGCGGCCAGGTGGGCGGCGTCAGGGGGCATTCCACGCCTGCGCTGGCCGCTACGCAGCTTCGAGTCAGCTATAGCGGCTTGCTGGGCGCCGATAGATGCGCCAAAAGAGGCGTGCAGGAACAGCGCGGCTGCATGCAGCAGCTGCAGTCGGCCGCACGCCACAGACAGCAAGCCCGCCACCTTCCTGCAGTCGCATTGGAGACCATTCGGAAAAATAACATTGCGTTCTTGGTCACCAGGCATCTGCCCTCTATCGTAAGCAGTTTTCACAATGCTTTGCTTGACAGTAAGGGTTTCTCCAATGAATCTTGGAGTCCAGATGATATGCTGAAGTGGGGCAGGGGAGCACCTTGACAAGCCTGGGACGTGGCGGGAGAGCAGATAGGCCTCCACCAGGAGCACGAGCTGCTGCAAGGCATCTGCATCGCAGCCAGGAGGCTCAGCTGCGGCTTGCACCGGCTTGGTAGCCGCCGCAGCCGCACCCTTCCTTCCTCGGCCCCTCCTGCTCACCGACTCGACAGCTGCAGGGCGCAAGTCCTCTTCTGCACCCTGGCTGCCCCACACAGAGGCCTCCTGGGTAATCTCTGCCCGCTGCCTCTCCAGCAGCAACGCCCTCTGATAGCTGGCGGCGGCCGTCTGCAGGGGGAATGCCTCGCTGGGGTCCGGCCCATAGCTAGCACAGACCTCACCAGCCGCATCGAGGTGGCTCCCCGCAGCAGCTAGATCCCCCAACACAGCCTGGCACGCCGCCTGCTGCACCCGCACCCCCGCCACGAGCGCAGTCAGCGGCCACCGGCACTCACAGAATCCCGCTGACTCACCCTCCTCGCCCCTGCCCTTGCCCTTTCCCCTGGTTCCCCTGCCCTGCCGTCCGCTGCATCTCTTCTGTACGCCGCTTTCTCTGCCTCCATCACCGCTGCAGAGTGCCCGCAGCGCGTGCTTGGCAGCTGCATGGTAGTGCTCCAGCGCCTGTTCTGGCACGCCCTGCCGCTGGGAGCCACCACCCCTGACCCGCGCCAGCTCCGCTCGCATCAGCGCTGCAGCCTGGCTGGGTTCGCCTGTGTCCAGTGCCTCCACAGCGGCTGAGGCGCGATCGAGGTGGCTGTCGGCCTCCGGCCACTGGTGCTGTTTGGCGTGAACATGCGCGAGCCTTGTTGCAAAGGCCGCCAGTGTCGTGTTGGCCTCTGCTCCCTCGGACTGCAGGAATCACCACATGCCTTCATAACTTGGAGAAAATGTGCTGATGAGATGCCATATGATGCAGTAACTGGCCTGCATTTGGTCCCCTTGTGAGACGTGAACAGGCAATCACCTGGCTGCAAGAGCCAAGCAAATGAGATGCACCAGTGATTATTCTAAGGCATGTAGCCCTCATCACAGATGCATAAAGTCTAGATGTTGCTGAAGATCAGCTCACCATGCACAAGCCTTCCTTGAAGGCATGCAGCGCGTCATCGAAGGCCCCCATGCCCTCGTACAGGTCCCCGCACTGCAGCAGGCACCCCAGATACAGCCACAGCGCCTGCCATTGCCCCGCAAATGCCTGGCCGCTGCCATCGCCTGCACGGCGAATCCCATTTGCATTTGGCTCAAACCACCCATTATTCTTTCTCATTGCAGTAGAGCTACTGACAGGTGATTGATGCAATGCAGCTCTTGTAGCATCATCATATCGAGCATAGGACAGGGCAAGTAAAGCACCTGCCGTGGGAGCGTCCCCGGTCGGCATGGCAATAGCATTTGTCAAGCGCAGTGCCTCTGTGGCGTCGTGCACACCTCCCACCATGTCACCTGCAGAGTTGCCTGACAATATTTGAACCCAGCAAAACACCGTCCGGAGCGTGCAATCTCCTATACAAGTCATAAGCCACACTCGACATAGCACTTTTAAGGCATTGAGCGTACCTTCTCTGTGGGCCTGGGCAGCAGCAAGTAGGTGCAGCAGCCCCCGCTGCAAGCTCGCACCCGGGCCCTTGCTCAGCTTCGCAGCCGCATCAGCCGCCATCTGTCTCAGCTCCTCAGCGCTGGGTTGTGCCGTCCCATCCCCACCCTCGGCGATGCTCGCCAGCGAGAGCGGGTGACCGGACATGCTCTCACCAAAGCATGCCTGCAGCAGCGAGGGGCGCGCATGCGGGGCAAGTAGAAAGCCCATCGCACAGCCTGCCGGCGAGTTGGCCAGTGCCGAGAGCGCAGCGTCGCTGAGGCTGTCCTGGTGAGATCTGGCGGCTGTGACAAGCGCACAGCTCAGCTGATGCTGCTCCTTGGCGCTGCCCTGAAGCGCTGACATGTACCGCAGCTCCATCATCATCTGCAGCAGGTCGTCTGATGACACGCCCTCCGGCTCTGCACTGCATTCTTCTGCTGTAGCATCCGCACTGCTGAAACAGGCGGATAGCCTCTCCACAGCTCGGCCCCGGGCTTCCTTCGCCCTCGTCCATTCAGCCTTCTCGCCCACATGCGCGCTGTCCGAGCATACGGCGTCGGCGGCCGATGAGCTGGCAGTGCTGCTGGACGTACGCCGCGCGGCGGCCGCCAAATGGAGCGCCAGCATGGCGTGGACTGCCGCGCTGTCCAACAGTGTTGCCTCATCGCCATGCGGCTGCAGCAGCTCATCGGCTTCTTCCAGGTCTGCTGCGACAGAGTCGACAACATCGGCGTCCGATGAGCTCTGCGCGGCGCGGCAGAGGCGGCAGCGCGCGCGAAAGAGGAGCGCTGCTGCGTGCTGTGCGGGGTCCGAGCTTGGCGGGTGCATGGCTTTCACCAGAGCTGTCAGGCCCCGCTCCGCCTCCTGCCAGCACATGCCGGCACCTGCCGGCCCCTCTGCTTCCAGCTGCATCCACTTGCTCACCTCCTCCCTCACCACTGCTCCCAGCATGCCTGCCGGAAGGGCCAGCCCCTGTACACCTGAGACTTCCAGCCGGGCTAACAGCAAAGCGGCAGTGGTGTCTGATGGCTTGCTGCGGTGGCGAGGCTGCTGTTTGGGCTTGCAGGGAGCCACCATGGAAGTCACCATGGAGGTCAGGCTGGGCAGCTGATCAGGTGCATGGTCACCGCTGAGCGCTGCAGAGCGGATGCTGACAGCTGCGTGCACCAGGGGCTGCAGCAGGGGGCCCGAGGCGAGGCCCAGCTCTGCCCACAGGTTGAGGCAGCCCGCCAGGATGTGCAGCCCCTTACGCGCATCACCCAGGTCTGCCATGCACCGAGCCATTGCAGCGGCCCTCCTTGCTGCCACTGCCGCTCGCTCCTCTGACGCCTGCATAACACAGCAAATCAGTGAGCAATAAACTGTGTCATGAGATGTGAACATGCTGCTCATGCACTCAGGCACAGTGTGGATCCTGTAAGTACCTTGTCGCCTGACGCAGCTTCAGCTGCCAACACAGCAGCGACGGCAGCCTCAAGCGCCACACAGAAAGGCTCCTGGGCCTCTGAATGCCTGCCTGCAGCCGACAAGTCATGTCCGACAGCGCTCATGGCAGATGACACCCACGCCAGCTCATCCTCCTTCAGCAGCAGCCCATCACCACCGCGACCCTTGCTTTCATCCCTGTCCCTGCAACGAATGCCATTTCTCAGTGGTGATGATTTTCTATCTATCAGGTAGCAGTCCACCCCTTTTTCTAAACGCGCATGCTTCCCCAGAAAGGGATGATACATGGCCATTAAGAGGCAGATGTTCAAGAAGGCATGGACACATGGACCGATAGATCTTCATAGCATGACTCACATGTGCAGAAGGTGGCTGCAGGCTGGCCACATGATGCTGAAGCTCTGGATGCTGCACACATCGCCATTGCCAACGAGCGCGGCGCACTTGCTGCGCAGCTGAGCAGCGCAGACCAGCGCACACACAGCAGAGTAGGCATGCATGGCCAGGAATGCATCGGCCTGCTGCCCAGAAGCAGCATCGGCTGCGGCTGCAGCTGTGAGAATGGGTCCAACTGCCTCAAGGCCTGCACATACAGTAACACACCTTTTTTTTGTGATTGTCTCTTAGTAGACACACAACATGGGCAGGTTGGATTGCCCTTCTGGTGATATGGCAAATATTGAGGCAAACCCCACTGCCCACCTGATGCCACAGTACACGCAAGCTCGCCATCTGCTGCTTGTGTGATACTCTGGAACATAGCGTCCTGGCTCACAGTCTTGCGAAGGAAGCTGACAGCGCGCACTGCTCCTGCGAGGAGGCGATGTGTGCCTTCCCTCAGTTCTGACTGCAAGCTCTCGAGGGCCAGCACACCTCTCCTCAGTGTTGAGAGCTCAGTACCTGTGCAAGCCAGAGCCTAATTAACAAACCCCAAATCGGTACACATGCTTGTAGTTTCCAGTTGATTTTTGACAAAGTCCTCAACTTTGCCTTGTGATATTGATATACCTGGGGAGCCGTCAGCGGACAGAATATTCAGAGCACCAACATACAGCTCCAGCAATCCTCTAAGCGTCCCATCTTCTACCCTGGAGCACAGAAACACAGAGCTATGAGCACATGGGCAGGAGTGTCAAATTTGCTTTGTGGCATCATGTTCTGCAAATACCGACCCTTGAGATCACCATCGCAGGGCAGCCTCTATGAGGGAGGAGCATGCCTCTTTGACACTGCTTCCAGTCGATTGAGAAGCCTTGTTGCAGCAGGGGGGCTGACAGCTGACCGCGCTGAACTGTCAACGATTGCCAACATCTGCCTCGCCCCCTCCTGACATGTGATTCCATCGGCCAGTACTTCGAGGCTCCATTTTGTCAATCCCCAGCTGTCTTCCAGCAAGGAGGCAAGCTTCAAGACCACCTGTCACAAGCGACGATGCAAACGCTCGAGTAAAGTTGTCACTGCGTCAACCCACTGGCCTTGAAATACACATTGGTCTACGTCAACCCGAGTCAATCACATCCGAGTCAGATAATGTGCTGAATGGAATATTAAACGGCTCACTTGGGAAACTTTTGGCAGCGTTGAAGACTTTATGCAGGCACCCACTGCCAACTTGCAGACCTCCTCAGCTTCCTTTTCCCATCTCTGGCCCAATTCAAGCTCTGGGTCGTCCTCCAAAGTGAGCAAGGCTACCTGCATGTATGCAAATGCATTGTTGCTTCATTTTGACAGGCTCAGTCACAGGTCTTAAGAAGGCGGCAGTCCAAGGGGCAGAACTTTTGTGATCTCACCTTATAAAGGTAGCGAAAGAGTACACCTTGGTGTTTGGAGTGGTCTGAAGGAGGCAGCAGGCTGTCAAAACACCCATTCCTTCAGCTCGGGTCAGAGGTGTATTAACATGCTTGCATAAACTAGAAGGAGTGAATGTAAAGCAGCAACGCATCTTCCGATTCTGGTTGCACACCTGATCCAAGGCTCGAGACCTTTGCAGAGCACAGCACAGTCCTGCAGCACATCTAGGGCACTGCTGCTTTCATAGCAGTGAATGGTACAAAGGAAAAGATTGGACACAGTGCCCACGACCAGCGCCACGTTTTGTCTAGCTTCTTTGCATGCTGGTCGTGGAAGCACGGGGACGATGCGATCTCTAATAGTCCTGTGCTGCTGCAGCTTTGTGCTTGGCAGCAAGTCACTTGTTTGGACACCCCAAGACGAGCATATATTGGTATATAGTACCCAGGCCTGTTCTTTTGCAATGTTATACTGTTGCAGCGACACGAGCTTGCAGACATTTGTATAAATTTTGACCTCCAGCTCATTAGAATTGCCCTGACGCGACTTTTGCGTCGGACACCTCATCCTGGGCCCTTCTCATAATAACTCAGCCTCGAACTGCTTCTGCATCTGAAACACTCCTATATACAGCAACGCTGGAATATGCAAACTCCCTCATCCTCCTGTCTGTTGTCGAACAGGTTTGAAGATTTGTAAGGAATTACTAATATCACGTGCAAAGGCTTCTCGCTCACGTGCCCTCATTGAAGAACGCAATTTGCGATTCGCAGAGGAGGCCAGAAGTCAATACGGACAATCAAAACACTGTATTTGGAGGAGTCTTTGTGCTTGCTTTGCTCAGCGCTTGCTGCCAACGCTTGACTTCGGCCGGACGGAGTTCTCGAGAGACCTAGCAACGCGCTTGATTGACAGGTTTGCTCCCTCTTCCATATACCTTTGCTGTTTTAAAGCACATTTAATTGTATGCGTAATAGAGGGCATGTAAGCGCTTGTCTCCAAGACACGAGGGCCGCCGTCTGTTCTGGAACTTGCTGAAAAGGACCCCTTTTGTCCTGTTGCAGCACACAGAAATGGGTCATTTCCTTATCATCCTGGAAATCTTTCATAGCTCAAAGACTCAGGCTTCAGGGTTGATGTCACTTACCCTCAGTGTCCTGACGCTATGAGAAGGTGATCGCCGCACTATAGCTTTTTGCAGGCGAGAGCTGTTCTGCATGCGTCGTGCTCTCTTTCGCATCGACGGGACTAATTCAGCTCTCCTTTCGCTTTGCAGCAGGTAGTCTCGCAGCCAAAAGAGATGGGCAACCCATTTATAATCTACAGCGATGAAGACACCAAGAGCGCTGCTTTGGAGGACTGCCGCTATACTAATCAGCAACGCGGGCCTCAGCACCCTGCTAGGGGCTTACACAGAAATCCTTACAGGTGCTGCAATGCTCCTTCGAGGTGCATGCGTTGACCAAGTCTGCTCAAGATCCAAACCTGGGCTGATCTCAAGAGAACTCAGAGCAGATTTTTGACGATTGGATTGGTGGTCTCTGAGCAGGAACCTGAGCAACCTCGTTCGTGAGAGGGCACAGCAGGGTCCCTGGCTGCCGGTAGCTCATTTACCTGGACCGCCAGAACTGGCAAGTGCTTCTGATCTTGATCGCTCTGACGCGGACAGCATGCCCGACCTGGTCACTTCTCAAGGTATAGAGCAATTTCTCTACGTACAGGCTCTACAAAGCATAATTGTTGGTCCTGTGCGCTATTAGAGAGGCGGTCCACCCCTGCTTTGAAAGCTCCAGGCACTTTCTGCCTGATTTGCCTGGGTGTGACCCTTGCTGTTCTGGTAACAGAGTGGGATCACTACACCGGCATGTCTGACAGCGACGACGACGGCGGCCACATCATCGATGAGTACGGCTTAGAGGAGGCAACAGCGCTGCTGCCATCTCGAGACTGGCTCCTCGGCGTGGAGCGGCCCACGGCCTATGACGAGGTATTCCCCTTCTATCATTATTATCATTATCCTGCCAGAAGGCATGTCCTGCAGGCAGGCTGCAGTTTCCCCTTCTATACACCCCAAAATATAGGCCCCGGCTGGCGGGGGCCGGTACAAATACTGAGCCTCGTGCCCACTGTGGATTGGGTTTTGCTTGGAGTTCAACAAGTGGTAGAGTTGTGGCAGCCTTTAATTGTGCCCGGCACCCATCTCTCAGCCGCACTAGCATAGCAAGGCTGATCAGCATGCAATGCCCCTTGTGGGCAGACCCTCAAGGGGTACTGAAGACTTCAGAACCTTTAGTACTGCCTGAGATTCTGCGAGTTCTTGTTAGGGACGCGGTGTTCGCATGAATAATAGCAGAATGATAAGCGTGACCTGGAAAAGGAGTTTGGCATTGACTCTGGCAGTCTGGTTGGCGCGCGCAGATGCCGCATCTGGTGAGGGATGAGGAGATGACGTCGAGCGTGCTTGCCGAGTGGGCGTCCCAGAGGCGGCCGCGCACTCGCCCCGACCGCACAGACCGCCCTGCCAACCCCTCCGCTGACCAGCGCCGCGCCGCGGAGCCCTCCCCAGGTGCCGCTCACCTTGCAATGTGCTGCGGCGTCCTTGCAGCTCACACTTTTCTGACTTTTGTATGTCGTCATCTTGCGTCTCGGTCCCTCGAGAGGTGCGCAATAATCCTGACTGGGTGTGTGCTTTCGGCGCAGCGCATTCTGAGGCGATGGCGCTGATACAGCAAGAGTGGGAGCGCGTGAGGCAGCGACCCGGATCAGGGGGAAGGACCAGCGTTGAAGAGGTGCAGAGGATTGCTCAGGATGTGCTTGCGCAGGTGAGCCTCTACTCCCGTCTCTCCAATTTTCTGGCTCAGACAGTGCTGGCTCCCTTGAGAAGATCTTGTTGTCTGGCAGCTTGTAATCTGTCTCAGCAATCCAGTATGCCATGACTATGAAGACCCCTGAATGTGCCTGCTTGCTGCCGTTCTGGGCCTGGACAAAAGTAGCAGAGTTGCAGGCTGACGCTGTGGGTGTGGGGCTGCTGTGCATAGATGCAGGCGCGCGGCGTGCAGCTACCTGGAACGCTGCCCACCACGAGGCCCGCGACTGATACGCAAGACATGACGCCCGAAAGATTGAGAGAGCAAGTGGCGCGGCTGCGCGCGCAATGGCCGCCGGCCGCAGCACCTGGCCGCGCCGCGGAAGCCGTCAGGCAGCCCCCGGGAACCGAGGAGAGCACCAGAACCGAGTTCAGGGCGAGACTTTTACACCAGCTGGTTGCGAGGCGCACTGCGGAGGACCAGGCCAGTGTGGAGGCTGGGGCGAGGATGGCACAGCGGGCGGTTGCTTCCGTAAGCATCTGCTCCCTTACACTGAACGGCTATTCTCTGAGCACCCTTGAATGCACCTGTGCTCTTGGTGGGGCTTGTTGCCCTTCTGGGTCTTGGCGCAAACCAGCAGAGATGCAGGCTGACGCTGTGTGTGTGTGCTGCTGTACTCAGATGCACGAGAGGCCCCCCCGGACTCAGCATGGGCCAATCAGGGGAATTTCAGCAGCCATAGTGCCGACTGCACGGGCGCCCACGCAGGAGCCGCCATTCAACCTTCCCAGCCTCAGTGTGACAGGTAACGCCATTCGACCCATTCCCCCAAGACGCCCTCGTGCATTCCTATTTCTGTGGAACTCTACCCCTGTCACACCCCATCTGAATTGTCGACCCTTGCACTTCTCCTGTGGGCATGTGTAGGGCAGCCCTCTTGCCGGGAGCGGCACGGTACTTCAGGCCTGTGCCGGCAGGGTGCCAAGTCCGTTGGTGGGTTTTAAGTGCTGCGCGGTGAAACTGACGTGCTCAGGGGCTGTGGGGGTGCAGAATTGACGGCCGAACTGGAGGCAGTCGACAGAAGGCAGACGGCAGCGCAGAGGGCAGGAGTGGTAACAGCGAATCCCAGCATGCTCGACAACCCGGTGCCGCACTCGCCGTGGGTCCGAGCGACACATGGGGTCCGCGTAGGGCCCCCCGATGGTGCCTCCGACCCTCTCACCGACTACCTTATGGGCCGCCCGGAGCAAGCCCCGCCGCGCGAGCGGGCGATCACCCACAGCCCCGCGTACGACAGGTTGCTGCCCCCTGTGGGCGCTCACAACATTCTGGACCAGTTGACGGCGATGGCGCGCACGCCATTGGCGCAGCCGGCCCCGGGAGCACAGGACTAGATGCGCGCCGGCACTGCCGCAGCCGCCGCTGCAGGTCGCGCCGCCGCCGCTGCAGCACGCGTGGATACGTCGGGGATGTCCGCCGAGCGGGCGTTCCTCGTGCGCTCCGCGAACCGCGCTGCCACCGATGCCGGGCTCAGGCCGTCGCCTTTTCCGCCGCTTGGGGCGCCGTTGCCGGGCAACAGGGTCGGCGGCACAGTCCGCACCAACCCCACCGTGCTGCCCCACAACGCGCGCACATGAGGAGCTGATGTGTGGAATGGGAACGCCCATGTGGTGTGAAGGATCCCATGCAAGCGAGCGGTGCATGCTGCGCTGCAACCAGTCACTGGTGGATCTCCTGCAACGGCCGTGCCTCGTTGCGTTGCACTGTGATGCGATCCTGTGTGCAAAGGCTCTCGTGATTTCTCGGGGATTGAAATTACCTGCGCTGCTACGGCTGGTTCAATGCGGGCTTTGTGTCACTTGGGCAGAACTAAATGAGCTTGTTTCACACTCGTTTGCCATTTCCAAAGGCGACTCCCTCTTGATCAGGGTGTGCTGGGCATGTAGCAGACACATCAGCGACAATTTTACAATTGGTAGCTCGAGGAACTAGTGTGTAACAAAACGAGATGTGCTCGCGGTTGATCTTCAACAGTATGGGGTTCTTGAGTACTTTTGAGTTGATAGGCCTTGGCTTGCATGATCAATATCTCCGCATACCATATGGTATGTATGATACTTGAGCGGAGTCTTAGCCGAAATTTGTTCTCCATATCGGGATCTTTCCATGTGCTTGCAATGAGATACTCTGCACTCATCTGGAAGGAGCTGCAGAGTTGGTTGTGAATCGCAGTTCAGGAGGTCAGTTCAGACATCTATGAAGCCTACGATGATGTCCAAAGTGGGTATCAGTGTGATCGCAAGGTGTTGCCAAAGCACCCTCTTGTCGGGTGCACAAGTTTTGACGATTTGCAGCTGTGGATAAATGGCCTGCTGAGATGACTGCTCTGCCAAGAACGCTGATACCAAAAGGCAGGCAGACCGGATATCCTGCAGTACTTTGGTTTTCTCTGGAAATCTGTCTCAAGATGTAAAATTGTAGTATCAATCCCCCACAATTGCAGGATGTTACACCTGCGAAGCAGCCCTTCCTCCCTGCCTTGGCGCTCGCTCTGTCTTGATGTCTACATTCTCTCTTAGCAGGATGAATGTTTTAGGCTGCCAATGTTGATCATTGCTTATGCAGCGGACATGAACATGCACTGAGGGCCACGTGTTGGTCGCCAGCTGCAGCACTTGCACATATCTGCAGATCTGCATGCTGCATGATGCAAATTTGACCTTCAAGGACATTGTTGGTTTGTGATGTACAACATATGGGACCATGCATGATGTCCACAAACTTCCAATATCTTACAATTAAACCCTTGCAAGCAATTGCTGAGTTCTCCAACAACTTTTCTGAAAAGAAACATGCCCAAAGAGTTGATTTCAAGTAGTTCCCAATCGTTGCAACTCATTTCCGCGGCCATACATGCAGGCAAGATCTCAAGGCAGCTACCCTGGTAGTCATGGAGAATCAGCTGCAGCCAGCTGGCACCAGATATTTCCAAATGGTCTTGCAAGAAAGCACCCCGGCATATATCACATGATTGGCTTCAAATTGAGCCCCTCAAACACAGCATCTCGGCTGACTAAGGCAAGCAATTGCACCAATGTGAGACTTTGCATCATGTCGACAATTTTTGGCTAGCCTGAAAAGGACGCCTCATATGCACGAAAGCCGCCTGCAATGATTTAAACACCCCAATGGCTCTGCTCACTTTGCAGCGCGCATCAAAGTGAGCAAAAAGGGGCAACAATTCTCGGCAAAATGCTCGGCTTGCTCCCTTGGGCAAGTTTATACAAAGTGCCTCCGCCTGCACAAGGCAGGCATTGGCCGACACTACCATGCCCAGATATGGGCAACAGCTCTAAGGACAAGCTGTCCGTCCTCGTGGGCCCATTTGACCCAGCCATACATCCGGTTGACAAACCTCCACACGGCTCATAACCCCCAAGTGGCTGCCGCACACAAATTGTTCAAGTCAGGGCTCTGCTCGATGTTTTGCATTGGTATGCAGTCAGCAGAGACAGGCCCGGACGCAGCAAATCATTCACGCTTAAGACACACTTCACACAATGCTGGGCCCTGTTAGTCATGTGCCTCCCACACTGTACCCATGGGGGCGCCTCCCTCGAAAGAATTCAACACGCATGTGCACCCTGGTTCGGTGTTCAGCTTGTGTGCAATACATAGACGCAGAGGTTGAAAACCTCCGCGCGACAGCCCGACCGAGGGCACAGCAAACCGAAAGGGATTTGCCGCCGTCCTAAACTCCTTGCAAGAGGCGTTTGTGGCCGCCAAACTCATGTAAGCACACAGCCAAGCCGCCCTCTCTGAGAGGGGGGCGCGCAAAATATACGGCCGGTCCGGTGGGCGCTATTGGAAACCTCGGAATTCTGCTGCAGTACATCCTCGGACCACGCGCTTACTTGTAAGTCGCTGCAATGTCCCCAGCCAAACTGACAAACCTTGATCAGAAGCACCCGCAGGCCAAGTCGCCTGGCAACACCCCGAACACTTCTACAAGTATACCAACCAACAACTTGCAATCCCTTGAAGGCAGCCCCCCAGATCAACTTCCGGGCCGGTGTCTCGTTATGCAGATGCATCAGCTTCTGAAAATGGAGCTTCTGAAAATGGGTCCTCTGTCAGTGTCAGAGGAACCACTCTGCCGCAGGCCCTGATACAGACCATACAAGCACAAGGCAGCGACACAGCGCCGACACTTGTGAGAACAACAATGCGCTTGGGGTGCGAGGTCTGCTCTGCAACGTGTGAGAGGCAGGCTTCGCCCTTAAATAACATGCTCTCCTACCCGCCGTCCTGCGCGCTTCAATCTCCCGCGCATTGCGAAGCCGCTGGAGCATCTGCCAACACACTGGCGATGCTTGCCCAGGGCCGCTATGGGCAGGGACATGAGCGGCAGGATCATTTGTAGCTGAGGCACAGAATTTGCGGGAGGATATCGGCGTTTCTACCCAGCTGCACCCCTGGCCTCTGTTGGTGGCCACATCGGGGCCGGCACACAATCACTTCTCATCCAGCACCTCTGCCAGAGCCAGGAAATCATACCTGCATGCAGCAAGCAAAGGAGGGCCTCAGCAAAGGAGGGCTGAGCAGAGGCGCAACAGAAATTTTCGGGGATGTGGGACAAACTAGAAGCTTTGGCCCCTATGGCCCCTATTAAGAGCAAATGGGTGTCGAGGTGTGGCGGGAGGCGCACCATTGAGGGTATGACTCCACGAGCAGAGTGGCCATCTGCCAGGGTGTGAGCAGCTGCGTTGCCGTGCTGCCATAGCTCAGAGTCTCCCAGTGCTCCTGGCACAGATTTATTTTCAGCATCTTCATCGCATCGTGCGCCTGCACACACATGCAGTCACATCTCAGCCGCCTGCAGATGCCGGGCCCTTCTTGTCAGTCAGATAGCCCCACTTATCCTGCCTGCACTTCAAGATGCAGGAGACATACACCATTGCACAAAGCCAGGTGCGTCTTTGCATCCCTGTTCTGACAGGGGCCTGAGGTACATTGCCCGCAAAGAGATCAAGCTGGTGCCTTAGGGTCCAGTGAATTGAACACACCCTGCGCTTCATGATCTGCAGACACTGCTCTATTGCATGGCTTGATGATCATTGTTGACCCCAATTCTTGCACGTGAGGTCATCCCTGCTTGTGGGCTCTGGATGGAGTGAAGGGATAAAACCACAGCATAAAATGCTGCTGCGAGAACACCACGCACCCTGAGGAACTCATCGATGGCCTCCTGGGTGACATTGACGTGGTCGGAGGGGCGCTGCAGGCGCGCGTAGATGCCCTGGCGCTGAGTCAGCAGAGTGCTGCGCTGGTGCTGGAAGCGCGCAGTCACCGCCACCAGCTTCTCGCGCTGCTCCTCCGTCAGCCGCAGGCACGCCTGCGCACACCGTGGACCGCCAGCTCAGCACACACACTCTGGCCCCTTCTTGTTATTCTTTTTGGCGCTTCGGGACTTGCCCTAACACGCAGACCAGAGACCCACGTTTGGGGGCATAACAAAGCAGGCCTGCAGGTCTTCTCAAGTAGGATGCAGCCAACAATGCTTGTTGCCACGCTACCCAGAGATCTTCTAGGGAGGCCTGCAGAGGTCATCACAATGTCGAAACAGTCATTTACAGGTGTTCTGCAGTACAATGTGCAGGGCTCACCGCGATGCGACGGTGCTCATTGCGGGCGTCAGGGGTGCGCTCCTCAGCGTGGGCGCTCAGCTGTTGGTGCATCTGCCGCATAGCCACCGGATTCAGTGCCCACGCACGCAGCAGCAGAGTGCTCTGCAGCAGTCACATGGACACCCTTCAATCACAATATGCACATGTCTGATCACTGCATAAAATTCAGATCTAGAAGAAGCAATAAATGAAAGGCAGTAGCTGAGGAAAAAGGAGGCATAAACGCACGATTTCGTTTGCGAGTTTGACAACCCTGACAGCCGCAGGAGTGAGCGGCTGGTGCGCGGCCTCCACCTGCAGGCAGCTCCTCAGCTCCTCCACATATTGCTAGACACAGCCCACACATCACTCAGCTCTCAACCTTGGAACAGCAAGCCAGCCGACGCTTGCTCCAGCGATCCTGCCCTGCCATGATAGGCCGTGTGCATATGAACGGCATGCACAGTTTCGCACACTCAGCAAGCAGGCACAGCTGATACCATGCACAATTGTTTATTATGCAGCAATCCTATGATGTTATTAGAGAGGCAGGGGCACCTCGTAGATGCAGATGATGTCTCGCGGGGTGGTCTTCTTGAGGTCCTCGAGGGTGAGGGTGTGCTCGCCGTTGAAGGGCAGGCTCAGGCGGAGTTCATCGTGGAAGAATCTCACGCTGCCCTCCGCCAGGTCATCGCTCAGCCCGGGAGCCATCAGCGCTCCATGCGGCAGAGGGCTGGGCTGCCCTGCCGGGCTGGAACTGGAAGCTCCAGTGTCGCTCAATTCCTGGGGCATGCAGCAATTCTGGTCATGACTCCGCTCTGACTTTAATGCTGCCTCGGCTGAGATGCATGTGTTTGGGAATTATCCTGCCACCGATTTCTAATGGCAAGTCAATGGGTGGCATGGATGGCGGGCGCCCACCACAGAGCTGAAGCGACGCGCCAAGGAGTCGTCTGTTTCGCCACTGGTCGCCCTGCGCATCTCCAGAGTGTGTTCCAGAATGGTGGTGCGATCCTCGAGCCTGGCTTTCTCTGACAACAGCTCCCCCAGGCGCCCCTCCAGCTCCTCCACCTTGCCAGTGAGCTCTGTGAACTTGGTCTTCTGCCTCTCGCGAAATCTGCGTTGAGCCTGCGTAAAGGGACGCTGTCAGCAGTGGCTACTCACCTGGGTGGACAAATATACAGCTCGTAATGGCACTGATTGGCCATGCTCCAAGGGGATCCCAATTTTCCCGTGGGCTTACGGCACTAGCTTTTCCTTCAGAAAGCTTCAATATAGCATTTCAGCATTGTAGGCATGCGTATCGTACACCTACGAATTCTCACCCGTCTGTTCTTTTCCTGCATCTTGGAGCGGGGTTTCTCCTCGCCCTCCTGGCCTTCCTCAACGCTAGGGCCAAAGAGTGGGTCTTCCTGAAAGACTGCATGATACGGATCGATCTGAGGCAGCCCCGGCACGTTCAGCATGTCGAGATGGTTGGGGAACAGGTCGGCAAGCTGCCGCTCGGTCGCACTGTTGTCAAAAGGTGTGTACGGCTGGTACGCCAGCGACGCACCAAGACCCACAGATGGCAACACTGGATCGAGGCCTAGATAGCCGGACCCCATGGGCCCCTCACTGGCCTGACCAGTCAGGCCAGGCACAGACGAGAGATTGAGCCCATGCAGCTGATGCCCAGGTAGAGTGCCCCTGCTGGTGTTGCGTGAACCAAGCCATTCGTTGAAAGCAGCCTGCTCGAAAGCAGGAAGGGACTGGTGCCCACGACGGGGCTCCATCTCGTGGAACGCGTCTCCTTCGCAGGCCAGCCCGCGAGGAGCATGGCACACTCTCGTGACGTAAGTGACGTTCGTCGCCAATCTAGGCTGTACAATTCCTGGAACAGTACTTAAGGTCTCCATTTCCCAGGAATCTGGTACGTTTACGTGTTGGTCTCGAGAGAATATTCCCTTTCGACGTCATCAATTCTTTTTTGGCCCTCTCGTGCCAAAGTCACTATTTCACGTGGGAGCGTTTCACGCGACCGAGCCATCGCTCCTCGCTGATTGGCTGATGGGGAGATCTCATGCAAGTCAATTGACTACTGGATGCATCTTCATCTGGTCCTGATCACCCCAGGACCAGATGAAGATGCATCCAGTAGTACTGCATCATACTACAATGCATGTAGATACATCATGATGGGCAACAATAATGATGGGAACATTCGGGAGCATAGCCGATGGCATCCTTCCTTCCAAAGTCAGAGCACTGCAATACTGGTGGTAATACACCAGTGACCTTCATGCATGACCGGTGCCACTGGTCAGTGATCGGCGCAGGCATGCTTTGGTTTCCAGCGGGCTATCGTTCAGATTCTCTGAAACCCAGTGCAGTGTGTTTTCGGCAGCTCAAGGGCTTCTTCACAAGGCCCTATTACCTGGGTCCCTCCAGTCTAAAGTGAATTGTAGAGCTTGCGTACTCTTGACTAGTCAGCTTGGACATGCTGAGCCTTTGAGAACGGTGTGCAACACACCAAAAGAACAGAGTTTTAGCGCTTCGGACTTTCAAATGTGGTCATTCCCCAAATTGCCAAAGGTCATCTGTTGGATGAAGGAGTGCAAAAAGATACACCAAAACTATGCACCACTTTTCAGTGCCGCGGCTGTCACGCTCATCTTTGAACGAGCCTCGGCGCTCACTGTGTCTCGCTCGGCGCGAGGCACCGGCCGCCGGCAAGCAGCGGATCCACGATCTCCGAGCCCACGACGGGCACAAGGGCACGGCCGGCGCCGCCGCACAGCCGGGTGAACGTCACCGCGGCGCCGCCGCCGGCGCTCGCGCAGGCGGCCAGGCCGTCATCGAGCGCGGCGACGCCGGTCACGTCGGCCAGGCCGAGGCGCGCCGCGCCGCAGAAGTCGGGCGGGAGATCCACCGCGACGCGCCAGGCGGCCGGCCCGGATGGCGCCGGTGCCGTGCGCACGGAGGCGTTGTGGAAGAGGCCGCTGATGAGGAAGTCGGCCGGGGCGATGGGCTTGATCGGGCGCTGGGCGACGAGCAGGAACAGCGCCGTGGCCGAAGAGGTCACCGGCTGGCCGTCCCGCAGCGCCATGTTTGTCGGGTACAGCCGCGGCACCGGCCTGCACTCCCACAGTATCACAGTTCCATATGGCATCTGGCTGATTCCATATTTGTGTCTGATGGCCGTGTCTTACCTCTCTATTTTGGCTCTGTGCTGGATGTTGTGCCATCTCTGCGCATGGGCATCAACCCACGAACAAGAAAACAAACAGTGAGAAGCTCACCTCATCTGCACGGTCGTGCTGGCTTGACCTGCATCAAACGCTCCCCCACAGGGACTCACGACTGTGCCGTTCAGCACCGACAGGGTGACTTGCGTCTCCTTTGCAGCGTAGCTGGCTGGGGTTACGTAGCCTGTGACCAGGACGCTTGCGCAGTCCACCCTGGTCACATGCTGCACTGCTCCTGTACACACGCAGGAAAAGAACTAGCATACAGCAAGAGGCGAGCTTGATACCTCACCTATTTGAAGAACAGGGCAGGTATCAATGACATGCGGGATTTTATAGGGATGAGCAGATACGCTTGATAACAAGGGAGGCGATTTGATGGTGCGTGTGACCCACCCAATTTCTTCCCAGAGCGCGCTGCTGTCAAGGGGTCTTCACGACAGGGGCAGGTCTCTCCACTGCTGTCATCGTTGCTGCTGGCCACAAAGCTGGCCAGGTCTGCATCTGTGGCAGCCACGCTGTCTGGGAATGTCACCCTGGCCTGGAAGTAGACCAGGACTGGTGTCACAGCCACCTCATCGCTGGGCGGGCATGTGTCTGCAATGACACCCACCAAGGTATTCTCAGCAAGGTCTTCTCAGGGCACCGACTTCTGATCATCAAGTCCTCAACAGATCGGCATTTGCTCCGGGGACTACCGTTCAGTCTCCAGAGCAATTCATACCCCCAAATCATCAGGCAGGGCGCTACTTTGCTGCGCCCTCACGGTGTAAATAATTTGCCCAAAATGGTTCCAATCTGGGAAAGAGTATGCAGTGGCGGGGCCGCATGCATTTGACCTCAATTTTGGCGAGGCATGACTTTGACTTCTTCCTTCAAATAGCACATAATGCACTGCCCCACATAGGTGTCATCTGATGCCTTACGGTCCAACAAAATACACTTGAGAGGAAAGAGAGAGAGGCGCCACCCACCTGCATAGGTGAAGGTGATGTTGGGGCTGCTGCGGGGCAACTGGGCGTCACAGGGGCAGATCAAGTCGGAGGCCGGCGGCGGTGCAATCGCAGCCAGGAAGGGCGACTGTGGCTCCGCTGGCTTGTACTTGTGCTGCGCCGGGAAGGGCTGCTGTAGGACCGTGCTTTGCCGATTAAACGCCTGCAATCCAGCAACTTTGGTCCCTTTGCTAAATCAGGTGCATGCACATCCCTAGCTGACAGAAAATTTGAGGAATTATAGTTACGTGCCAAGGAAGAGTGGCCAAAAGCAACGCTGTTCTCACCCAGAACATGAGGTAAGAGGTTCAGACCTTCCTTGCAGCAGGAGCCTCCACTTGCGGCACAGCAGGAGAGGTCGGTGACTCGCAGTGCAGATCACATGCTCCATCCTGAATGTGGCATACAGCATTCTCTCAATGCAATGCTGATGCTCGTCATGACTTCACAGCATGCATCAGACCCATGCCACAGGCTAAATAGACACATGGCCTTGTCATCACCTGTGCTGCAGTCAGCAGCTGGGTTTCGTACAGGTTGCAGCCGCAGAGGGACATTTCAGTGTACTGCAGCTTGAGCTGCCTGCAAGTCCCAGCAGAGAAGGCCGCCAGTGCATCAAACAACCAGCTGCCCTCCACGTGGGCAGAGCGGTTGCCAAATTGACAGGTCGCCACTCCCTGCGAACAGCAGCCACTGCTTCAAACCCTACAGCTTACAGAAACGCACGAATTGCACGAAACCCTTGCGAACATGTGCCATGCGCTGCTGTGCCTCTGATCCAGGCTTCAGTCTTTGATTGATTACACAACCCCTCGGCAAGCAAAATGCAGGACGTTTCCGTTCAGTGACCCACTGCAAGATGCCAGAACATTAGAAGGGTCAGGCGGGAAATGGCTTCAATACCTGGGACCCATCCGGGCAGATGAGGGGCTTGAAGCCAGGTTGCTCTGGCGGCGGCGCAGTCTGCTGCTGCGCAAAGGTGAGCAGAGGGATCGGCGTGCCAATCAACGGCAGAGCCGCCTCCGGCGCCTGCGCCGGCGCTGGAGCGGCGGCGGCTGGGCATGGCTGCGGCCGATCGCAAACGCGGTGGCAGGAGCGATTGGCCAGAGCGGATTCTGCTTCTGGGGACAGCAGCACTCCGCCGCAGAGGAGCGCCTCTGCGGACAGCTTTGTGCAGCGGGAGGGGTATTCGGCCAACAGAGCGGTGTAGGTTGCCTCGTCGAAGGCCAGGCTGCCGCACTGCCACGACCCGGCGGATCCGCCCGGGCACGGCGGCGGGCCAGGAGCCGGCGCAGGCGCGCGCGCTGCAAGACACACACACACATCACTCAGAGCTCTCACTATATGGCTGCTTGTAGTGGGGCCAAAACGTCATTGTAGTGGGGAAGTTGTCCTCGGGCCACTGGTCATGTTAGCCAACGCAGTGCTGAAGCAGGCCAGAACTACCTGGATTCAGAATAGTACTGCATTGGTGGACATGTCAAGGACCGTCAAAGTCTCTTTCTTTCTCTGTGACAGAAGGGTCTAGGGCAGGCTGGGACAGAGAGGTGGACAGACCCATTCAAAGGGAGCTATGAGCGCACCATAGGGGGTGGACAGCGGGGCGACGCCGGGCGCATAGACGGAGAGCGGCAGGGCACACGGCTCCAGCGCGGCCGCGCCGCACAGCGGCTTGCACACTCCGGACACCAGCGCCTCGTAGGCGACAGCCTCCAAGACGACGTTGCCGCAGAGCACGTTTGTGACGCCCACCAACCCGCACAACCCCGCGGCTGCGGCCGGTGCCGCCGCGTCGTACGCGGGGGTGTCGAACGTGTAGGGCTGCTTGTGGTGCGAGCAGCGCCAGCCACGCGGCTCGGCGCCCCCGGGGCACGTCTCCTGCGGCGGTGCCTCCGGCGCCGGGGCCGGTGCCAGCGGCAGCACCGGCGTTGCGACGCAGCCAAGCGAGGTGTCTGACTGCTGCTGCAAGCCTACAATCATTTCAAAATGCTGTCTGCTTCGGCAGGATATTCTTTCTTCGGGGTTCGGAAACATTGTTGTGTGCCATGCCAGGCTTCAAATAAGCTTTGCACGTTGCTCCAGCACGTTGGACCTCATTCATCCCCCGTCATACCCTGAGCCGCCTGTGCTTCCACTACCATTTCAAAGTATCATCCTGAGCTGACCTGAGCTGTCGAGCAGCAAAATTTAACAATCTTGTAGCAGGAACACTAAGTCACACCTGGTGGGCTGGCCTGTGCCAGACAGGACCCAGGTTGCGCGCTCGCGATGATCTGCGGCAGCTGCGATCGCAGCAGCGCTGCGGCTGAGGAGGCCGCCTGCAGAGTGGCGGCGCCCACGAGCACCTCGAATTGCAGCGCGCTGTCGCAGCAGCAAGCTCCCGACTCACTGAGCTGGCGGTGGTTCCAGTGGTGGCTGCCTTTGGCCAACTTGCGCCTGACGTGCCTGGCATGTCTGCCCGCCTCTTCTGCAACATTACAAGCACACATATCTATACACTCTTGTATATGCTCTGCTTGTTTCAGGCAACTGCTCTCTGCTTGTCTGCTCTCGGCTTGTATCAAGTGCTCTGCTTTTTTACGACAATTGCTGGGGCACCATGCAAGTCAGCCCACTGGGAAGGGAGCTCTTCCTTGCTGACATGCACGCAGGCAGGGGGGATGAGGACGGTGTTTACTGGCACTGTTGTCGCGTCTTGGTTCAATGCAGAAGTCTCGAGAGGGGTCCAGGGCTTTACCGGGGCCAGGTGCCTGGCTAATGAGGGAGTGCATATGGCTGCGCAGCATGAGCAGGTGCCCAGTGGCAGGGCTCAGAGCCTCCCCGCTGATTTCACTACTCTGCAGGCGCCTCCCTTTCACCTTCCAGTCGTCATGGCCAATCGCCGACAGGACCTCCAGCTTCTCAGTGGCTGCCTCCATGTCGTCCAAAAAGGCATCCAGGCTCGCAAAGGCCGGCACCTTGGCGTACGTCGCGTTGTCCTGCACTCACAAGAGTCACTGCTCCGGCTGCACCTTCCACAACATCTCATTTAAGCAGCAGCGCAGAAAGCTAAGATGAGCAATAGATTGTCGGTGCAAGAGAGTTGCGGCACCAGGTGCAATTCACCTTGAGCCTCCCTCAGGTACTCATACAAGGGTAAGAAATGACGACAATGCCATAGCGACTATAAAGATGCCTTCCATAAGCCATGAAAGCTGCCAGCAAGTATGATAATAACGAGATTGACAGGTATAGTTATATTAGTGTAAAGAGGAGCTTGAAAGCACCTTGTGGCTGCCGAAGTGCAGGCGCGGCACGCCAGGCTCGATGCCGGCCAGCCGCCGGCGCCCCTCGGGCCCAGCGTAAGCAGCGGCGAGCGCCATTGGTGCGGCATCGATCAGCGCCTGCAGATTGCTGACGGCAGCGCGCCACTGCTGCTGTGCAGTCTCCTGTTGCGCGTCGGCCGGCCCCATCGCCTGCGCGGCTGCGCCGAGGCGCGCTTCTATCCTCCCCGGCTGGGCCGCTCCTGCACCCGCGACACTTATTCCTTTTGTTCCTCCTTCTCCTCTTTTCCTTCCTCCTTTCACTTTCTCCTTCTTTCACCTTCTTCATAGTGTCACTCAATGCTCGGCTGCCGTCTCGACTCCACGAGGAAATATATGCAGATGCGACAGGGCTTTGTTCTAGTCAATGGGAGATCTGAAAGACAACCAACGCCATGTGCGCATGCATGGGAAAGAACAGGAGAGCCGCACCCAGCGGCTCACTAAGGCCGGAGATGAGCGGCCCATTGACGGTCCCATTCAGCGGTTTGGGGACTTCAATGGGGCCGCCAGTGGGAGCTCCCACGGCCGCCACTGCACCAGAGACGAGCGGGGCTCCCGGAAAAGCCGTGGCTGCGAACTGAGCTTCTTGCAGCGGCTGTGGCAGTCCCTGGAAAACATCACCACCCACCGGCGGCGCTGCAGCGATGACCACTCCAATGCGCTCCACCACCTACAAAGTGTCAACCCTGATTTATAGAGTTGAACTTGAACTGGAACTGATTTCAAACCGCAATTGATTTCTGCAGTGTGCTGACACAGGCAACCTGCAGACAAGGCCCACCATGTTCCTGTTTGTAAGGATGCACAGCCCTCGAAGCGGCATCGGCAGGGGAACACTTGCTAAGCGAACAGGCTTTGACAGGTGCGATGCATGATATTCTTGCAGATGCAAAGTGCTAGACGTACTCAGATCCTAGATCTCTGAGAAATGGAAAGCGTGTAAGATTAAGGATGATGATCATGAAGACACTGCAAAGAAATGCAAAAAGGGTCAGAACCTGCTGTATGCGCTCTGCGAAGACATCTGCCGGGTCTGTGGATTGGCGCAGGCTACGGCCGGTGGCAATGAGGTCTGTGTTGAGCAGGGGCGCCTCTTGGAGCATCAATCTCTGCTGCAATGTCCACGCTAGGCTCTCCCTCATCAGCGCATTGTCCAACTCAGGCTGTGTGAGCCCAGAAGATGGCAGCGCCAACAAATGCCTCTGGTTATTGTTGACAGCTGGCGAGCTGGCAGGGGGCAGGCAGGGAACGCTGAGTGGCTGGCTGACCCGTGAAGGCTGCACATGGACATCTTCGGCTGGTGTGCCTGCCAGGCTTGAGGCAATGGCTATCTGCAGCTGGGCGGCGGTGACTGCTAAAGGAGACTGGTCGCAGATCTGGATCTGCATAGTGGCTGCGAAAGCAGAGCACTGGAAGGCACCTGCAACACAACAGCAGTGGTTGTGTTGAAATATTGTATTACCGGTATTGTTCTTGGTGGCAACGTGCCTAAATATTTTTAACAATTCGACCTTCAAAGAGGGTGGCAAACAGGGATGCGTACTTGGAGCGGGGGCTGGAACGAGTGCAGGACTTGGCGCAGCGGCGGAACAGTGCTCTGTCTGAGCGCTGCACTCGGATGTACAGGTCCCGTTGGTCACCAACTGCTCGAGATCGTCTGGCACAAGGGACTTTCCACACCGCCAGAGCCCCAACGTGCTCAACAATCGCAAGCACTGCCCTGTCTTTACTGCCGAGTAAAGGGTGTCGGATATTCTGTGCTGCAAGTCCGGGCTTGCTGAGCAAAGCCATGTTGGACTGATGCAACCAGGCTCACTCAATAAATTCCTTGAATCTGGTCGTGTTGTTCTGTGCTCTCGACTCTGATCATCTCCCAAGACAAAAAGCCCCTTTGATCCTGGTTCGGACGCAAGTGTTGGGCAACACGCAGCGACAACGATCGCTAAAGAGATTAACGATTTCAGCTTGTTTGGATGTCGGACACTGTGCACCCGGTTACATTTGCGAACAAGTCCCATTGTGAGCGTCACAGAAACTTCTGACGGAAATCATCGGCGTGGCAACCAATCACGCAACCTCCCATGATAGGATTGTCGGCAGCGTCGCGTCCTATGCGCATGGGGCAGCATAGCAAAATTGCTTTCGAAAATGATTTTCTGGGCTCCCTCTTTAATGCATGTTGGGGAAACGCTCGATGCTGGTCCCCGTAACCGTGCGCGCAAATGGGCGTGGCCGAGAAGCGTAGCTTTCGTAGCTTTCAGGACATGCCAATGTTGCTCGCCGAATGTTGTCCACACAGAATTGTCCTTCAAGATCAAGGTGAATAAAGTTGCAATGATGCAGGCTCCTGAGTCTGCCTATAGAAGGATCGCTTTCCTGGCAGCCCAACTCGTTGATGTACCCCATGCCAGGACAACCTCTCTTGATCAAAAGGTACATCTTCGTATTCAGCATGCAAGTTACTTTGGAATGGATGTTTCCTTTCATTGACTAGTGTCATCATTCCCGCAGGACTGTGCAGCAAACCTGGCACTACGTTATGCTAGGCCTTGCGCGTTTGGAGATCTGAAGTACGCTCGTGTAGGAACGCCTGAGGTAGGAATCTCCTCATTTTCATTCCTGCTTTTATTTTCAACAGACACACCGCACCACAGTCTTCCCTGAAGATTATGACGAGATGCCTCTACAACTTGCCAAGCATGTGCAGTGTCCACGAATACATAAGCACTTCTGCCCCAACCCTAAAATCTTCCTAGCGCTTAAATACAGGGGCTTTGTGACCTGCAGGCCTACGAGGTGCAGAGGGACAAGACCGCTCTGGACTTTGCAGAGCGAACTCTGGGCAAGGTAGTTCTGGGCAAGGGATTGAACCGCTTCCAGCAAATCCCTGACCCACCAGCATTTGCGCGCCCAGCACTGGACGAGCCTGCACCTGCTATCAGCAAGCAGCCTGCTGGCCCCAAGCCTGCCAGGGCCATTCAGGCACCCACCAGGGTGCCAAGGCTCACAAGCTCCCGCTTCTTCCAGCCTCGCCTCACCGCTGGCTGGGCTCCCAAGGTCCGCTGTAGCTTCTCAATTCTTGCACTTATTTTCAGTTCCCTGCCACATTTCAGCGCAACTGCCATGAATTTTAGAGGCCATGAGGTGAGCGCTGATGGCGCCATTGCTGCAGGTGGACGCCATTGAGACAGACAGCCACTACCAGCTGGAGGTTGCACTGCCAGGCATCCGCAAAGGTGCATCATACTGTCATCTGGGAACAGAAATGCATCCCTATGTGGTCAGTCATCTTATGGTGTACTTGCGGGTGTCACCACAAGTGCGAACACAAGCCGAGAAATGTCAGCTCAGAGAGGAAGGAGGGTAATTTTCTGGGGGATGCTGATTTGGCTCTGCCCGTGCGCAGATGACCTGCGGGTGGAGCTGTGGGGCCCGTTTCTGACGGTGTCGGGCACGCGCAACGGCGCTGCCATGGGCGCGCGTCGGCCGCGCGGCCGCCTGACGGGGGCCGGCCTTGTACTGCGGCGCGAGCTGGACCACGGCTTCTTCTCCGCCACCTGGAAGCTTCCGGTCAGCTTCCTCCTGCCACCCTCAAGTGTATACTCTCGTCATGCCCCACCTGCCTTCTGCTGCAGCCCCGCTGCAGAGCACACAGGACTCTCATGTTAGTATAGCGTGTTTACCTGCAGAGCACTTGATTCGGAGCATTGCATTGCAGGAGCTACCATTATTTTAGGTGGGTGGTGCGCAGTCTGACAGCTTGTGCGTGGGTGCAGGCCAACGGCGTGCTTGACAGCCTGTATGCTGAGTCAGTCGACGGCATTCTGCGCGTCACCATCCGCAAACGCAGCAAGTAGAGCTCCAATTGCTCTGGAGGACTGCTGCAACCGATGTATTCGGCCGATGGGAGTCCCAACATGGCACACATCAGGCGCGAAGAGGCAATAGTATGGACCAAGTGCATTCAGAGAAGATGTTGCAACAGGTGTAGAAAAGAATGTGCAGTAGATCATGAGTTGAACCTATAGTTGACCCATGTATGCTTACAAATATTGGCACAAATATTGGCACAAAAACACGTTACTTTAAAGTTTAAAGTAAAATTTTTCGTGCCTTTGTATCAACAGCATTGTTTGAGTCACCACTTGAAACATACATGTAAATCAAAGGCTTTTGACAAGGTCCGGTCCCAGTAATTGTTTCTGCATGTTTGTTGTGCGGGGCTTCTCATGCGACTTTTCTCTGCATGCTAAAGTTAGTGTCAGTGCTGTTGCTTTTGACGTCTCTACACAATTGTTATTCTGTTTCCTGCCGAGCAGCAGATTGTAAGATGAGTCTTTCTTTGTACAATCAACGGCGCAGACCAATCTAGACACATCCTGCCATGATCTCAAATCTCATCAATAAGATCATATGTCATACACTACGTCCTTGTCAATACAGGTGCAGCACTGTGTGGCACAACTCACTGCCCAGGAGAAATGGTCAAAAAAACCCTGATGTAAAATTTTAAAATTTTAGGCGCTGAATTGCTTTGTCAGCCAGGCATGTCGATCTGCACACTGCCGGATGATTCCAGGCATGGGAACCAGTACAGCCGCTGGCCATCCGGCCCCTGGTCATCCGCCATGGCAATGCCCTCCTTCAGCAGGCTCCAGAGCGTCTCCACCACTCTGGCCTCCTCCCACTTGTAGGCCTGCAGCAAACCGTCCGCCACACGCTCACACACAACATCTGGGATCCCAGACCACTCGTCAAACCATCTTTGATCCAGCAAGACTTGTATAAGGCAATGAGTTAGTGAGGATCTTCCAAATCTCCCCTGTTGGTTTACAGATAATCTAAAATCGCCTGCACTCAGGTGTGCAAGCAGTGCGAGCTTGTCCCCACGATTTATTGGAGAGGAATGAGCAGGCATAGGCAGGCGCTGTATGAGCGGCGATGAGTCACCTCAGTGAGCTGGCGCTTGGTGATGTGGCCGCGCCCCTGCGCGAGCAGCAACGCCTGGTTCTTGTCGGTGTTGAGTTCGCCGGGCACCGAGCGCACCAGCCGCCGATCTCCCACCTTGACCACGCCAAAGCCTCCGCCCAGCACCTGCAGCTTGTCGATGGCCCGCAGCACATCGTCCTCTGTCACTGGGTCCGCCTTGGAGCCCCGCCGCCTCTGCAAGGGACAGGGCACTGCTCAGTCCTGGTGCATACCTTGAGCGCTGCAATATGTGCCCTCATGACCACCAGAAGATGCTGTCATCACAATGATGCGGCCAACATGTTTTGTGCGACCTCACACTGGTGCCAATTATGGTCAGAGAGGATCCCTTGATGGTCTGCCCCTTTAATATACGCACGCTGGACATGCACAAATTCAATGTGCAGAAAGACGAGCTATCGGGAGCTGCTTGGACATGGGGATGTTGCATGGTGGTTGGGACTTACTGCCACATATCGCATGAGGGACTGCATGTCCATGAGGCCACCGTTGAGTGATCTTGAGGCCAGGCAGGCCTCCACAATCTGCACGCCGAGCTCATAGTAGAAGTCTCCGAAGCCCAGCACTTGCGCCCAGACTCCCTTGTTGGAGGCGAGAGGGTCAACCCCAATGTTGGCGCACATGGCGTGAAACTGTGCCCTGAAGACAGGGTCTTTCTTGATGTCGTCCCTGCATGCAGTGGCAAGCCCGTTGTTTCGTTGCTGCTCAAGAGGTGTACCTTGGGTAATGCGGTGCGAGGCTCACCTATGCTTCAATGCAAAATCCTCCAGATGCTCCTTGAAGGATGCCATCTGTGCCCGCATTTGCTCCAATTTTGTTTCTGCAACATTCTTTCCTAGTTCCTTGTACTGATCCTGCATGAAGTGCAACCCATGTGTGCTCGGCATCTGCTTTGTCAGTAAAATCAGACTTGATCCCCAGACTTGAAGCGAGGTGTCCCGGACAAGACACATTGTATAAATAGTTTGCGAATGGTCTTCGTACCCTGGCCTGAACGGTACGCTGCAGGCCCTGGATCCCGGGCCTTCTTCTCATGTTGTACAGCTAGACGATGAAGCCTTGGTTGATCTACACCATGTTCGTGAGCACGTCAATATCCTCAAATTAACATCAAACATTCATCTATCTGCAAGTTGGCACATCCAATTGGTTCCAAAGCGTTGCCTTTATATTCTCATTCCCGCAGAAATGCCATCTTTTGCAGGTCCTTCGTCTTCACACAGAGGCAATAGTGATGCTCCCAGATGTAAACAGATAAGTGACGACTGTTATTAAATGACTTGATACAAGTCAGTTACTGAAGGAGCGTGCAACCAGGCATTTGACGACGAAGGAGCATGTACAGGGGACTCTAAACTAATAGGGAGGGAAATTTCAGTTTAAACTCGCGCGGATTCGCCTGGCATGTAGGGTTGCAGGGGAAGATTGCATCTGACGGGGGTGGATGTGGCATCTGGAGTGCAGCCCTCAAGCTATCCGACAGCTCTGTGAGGCCCGCACTGCTTGCATCCAGCGTACCTTCGAACACAAAAAAAGACGGCAGCATGGCAGCCCAGACAGGAACTATGATGTCTTCGGGCTCCCTCTGCACGTCAGGCAGGCAGCAGAACGTCGTGCAGGCCCTGTTCGGAAGACCTGTTCAAGGCCAAGTAAGTTCTGCGAGCGCGCCTTGGATGCATTTGGTGCATGTTGTGAAATAGTAGTATTCTAAATGTTGACATGTTGTTTAGTATAGCACGGACACCCCGACACGATCTTGTTTTGCAAGATGCCTTGAGTTGCAATCCACGGCAACGAAAAGCTAACCCGGCAATCACGACTAATGAATTGCCATTGCATGCAGGTATCTCGATCACCTTTCAGAAGCGCCAGGGATGTGGTCGAGAAGCGGGCTTCAAGGGGTCTTAAAGTCCAGGTCAGTCAGCCAGTCCATTTGAAGGGTGTGCCCGAAATATAGCCCCCTTCATATTGCCATCACAGCCTGAAATCGTGAAAAATATCTTTATATTGTAGATCCGTGTGAAATTGATGACACGCATTTCCTAAGGCTGCCACTTCCCCAAGAGTACTCAACTGCTGCACAGGCTGTAGCGATTGTGGAGAAGGCAGCTGCATCAGCTCCCCCAAAAAGCCAATACGAGCTCTACACCTTGACGACATGGCTGTTGAAGGTGACCACTGGTCCATTATCCTGGATGCCACGTATCCTCTAGCATTCTCCAACCGTTGGGGAAAGGTGTTGTAACAAGCCCACACGACTCCAACATCATGGGAGTGCTGCTCACAGGAGGAGATGAACGGCACTTTGGACGGAGAGCTGGCCACCGTGCTGAGTTCCATTGCCACCGCTTGCAAGCAGATCGCTTCCCTGGTCACCCGGGCAGGCATCTCAAACCTCACAGGCCTGGCTGGCGCTGCCAACATCCAGGTCAGCCATGCACCAATTTTCCCAGACATACTCTATCACCCCTGCCCTGGCATGCCAGTACATCCATCAGTGACCACGTATGCACGTGTATGATGGCAATCTGAATCCCACAGTGTGCCATTGACAGCTATTCTGCTTGTGATCAGTTTACTGGCATAGATGGCTGATGGGGGTGATCTGTGTTGTTGTGCCCAGGGCGAGGACCAGAAGAAGCTGGACGTGATCAGTAACGAGGTGTTCTGCAATGCGCTGCGCGCGAGCGGCCGCACCGGCGTCATCGCCTCTGAGGAGGAGGACCTGCCTGTGTCTGTGGAGGAGACCTACTCTGGTAGGCGCCCATGCTGCTGTTTTACACTTGCCGCTAAAGCCTATATCAGCGGGAACCCATTCCACGCGATGAACCTGATCCTTCTGCCTCTCAAACCTTCTCGAGACTGCAAGCCCAGCATGATCTTGGTGCAAAGAGAAAAGCCATTGGACCCTGGGGATGAAGTTGTGTGCCAGGAAACGGGGGGGGCTGTCGATGGTACGCAGAAGTTCTGTGCTGCACAGAACTTCCCCTACGTACCAGGTGCTGATCAGGTGCAAATTGCTGAGCAGATCGTTGTCAGGATATAGTGCATTGATGTGGTGGTGCGTGTGGGCAGGCAACTACGTGGTGGTGTTTGACCCGCTGGACGGCTCTTCCAACATCGACGCGGGCATCTCCACGGGCTCCATCTTTGGCATCTACGCGCCCAGCGAGGAGTGCTCCATCGGCGACATGGACAACCCGGAGAAGATGTTGGAGAACTGCATCCTCAATGTCTGCCAGCCTGGCTCCTCCCTCCTGGCCGCCGGCTACTGCCTCTACTCCTCCTCCACCGTCTTTGTGCTCACCGTCGGCACCGGCGTCTACGGCTTCACCTACGACAGCATTGTGGGCGAGTTTGTGCTGTCCCACCCCAACATGAAGGTGCGGCTCTGTGGCCCGAGTGTGGTTTGGAGGGATGAGGCGCCTTGGCGCTGTGGCAGATAGCAGGGCACCTCTCGTGGATGTGAAGCATCGCTGTAGCTGCTGGGCCTTGAGCTGCCATGCATGTTGCAGCACTGGAGGGCAGACGAAGAGGCACAGAGGACAAGCAATGATTCGGGTCATGCCTGGACTTTGGACTGTCTTTGAAGAGTTTTCATGTGATGGCGACGCCTTGTTTTTGTGGTGATTGGAGATCCCGCAGCTCAGCCACCAAGCTTCACGTTGGTTTGTCGGGTGCATTTAGGGTGGCCAGATGAGGGCCCTGCATGCGTATGGGGTTTCCTCTAGGAGCCACAGCTGCAGCTGATGTGGCGCTGTGGCGCGCAGGTACCTGAGAGCGGCAAGATCTACGCGTTCAACGAGGGCAACTACTGCGCGTGGGACCAGGGCCTCAAGGACTACATCAACTCCCTCAAGGACGGCTCCAACTTCCATGGCCAGCCCTACTCCGCCAGGTGTGCTCCCCTTTCTCTCTGCACCCAAACAACCAGATCAGTGGAAAGACTTGCAGAAGCATGCGTTCTGCATGGCCTGGCTTTGCTTGAACCTCCCAATTCTGCCCATGCAGCTCTGCACACTGCACTGCGCAGAGCTCTCCATACTGCTCCTTCTGGAAAGGCATCATCTCCATGCTTTCAAGGAGACAATGTAGCTCTGAAAATGGCCACTGCTGGGCCAGAGAAGGGGCCCTGCTTCAGGATATCAGGGACGTGTACGTGTTCAGATCTGATCACATCTGGAATGGCTTTTCACTGCCATTTTTCGTGCAAGCCATCATGGCTTCTTAAGGGTTCATGGCTGAGCAGAGAATCATGGCTTATTCAGGTACATTGGGTCGCTGGTGGGTGATTTCCACCGGACGCTGCTGTACGGAGGCATCTACGGGTACCCAGGGGACAGCAAGAACAAGACCGGCAAGCTGCGCCTGCTCTACGAGTGCGCGCCCATGTCCCTCATCATGGAGCAGGTGCGTGCCCCTTTCCATTTTCCCGCCCTGATTCATATCCCTCTGCACCCCCGTCAGGGCTGCTCACTGAAATCCTCTCAGGTGGTACTTCACCATGTATCCGCATTGTTTTGTGCCCCTGGCTAGCCTGTCGCGTGCCTCGACCAGTCTTTGTACAGTGGGTTTAGGGGGTGATTATGGCCATGGCGTGACATTGCTTAAGAGAGGTACTGCAGCGGCTAGCAGTGCAGCAGCCACTTCTGTGCTTTGGCAACAACGCTGAGTCCACATCTCTGGACCTTCCAAATCCAGTTGCAGAGAACCTTGGAAGTCCAATTCCAGTTCGATGGGAGCTGGACCAACCAGTCCATATATGCCTCATGTCGTGCAGCATCCAATTGAGGACAGGGCCTCAAGGAAACAGGCGACGTTCAAACTAGATTAGAGATGATGTTATGCTGACATCAAATCAGAACGAGCGCCAAAAGGAAGGAGGAAGGGCTGCCTCGCAGTGTAGATTGAAAGAATTCAAAGTGTGGTACTGTCTGGATTTCCGTGATTGTGATTTTTGTCTGCAGCATTACTAAGAGACTTGGGCACATGTGCAGGCTGGCGGCAAGGGGTCGACGGGCGTTCAGCGTGTGCTGGAGGTGTGCCCAGAGGCTGTGCACCAGCGCGTGCCCCTCTTCATCGGCTCCCCCAAGGAGGTTGATTACCTCGAGAGCTTCTGCAAGTAGGCCTCAGCGGCCCCTTCTGAGCACCGCACGCGCTGAATATTTAGCGCATGCATGAGCACCGATCAGCCCCTTGGCGCCTCAGCATCATATAATCTTGCTGTGCGTCAGCCAGCAAGAATGAGGGATTGTGCCAGCGTGAAGGATGCTGCGCGGCATGTGCGTGCTGTGCCAGCTGCTCATGTGCCGGCCTCGTCAGGATTGCTAGTGTCAGCATTCAGGTTGAGAGCTTCCACTCCCCCTTGTGATAGCGGTGAGGGTGCCTGTTGGCTGAGAGTCATTGACATTTTTTGCCGCACCTGGCGGGTATGTTGTGTTTTCATGGACCAGCAAATTCCTGTGTTGACTGAGCCTCGGGATAAGTCTGGTGGGAGAGAATCGTCTGGGAACGAGCTTTGTCCTAGCAAGCTGACCCTAATCAGAATTATCAGCTTACGCCTGTTTCGAGAAGACTTTAGTGAGATTGCAGTTCAGAGTATCAAGAGGAGAGCATTCGAAACGACAGCAAGGAAACGTTTGAAAATAGCTGCAGAACAGTACGGCCTGTAATGCAGATTATTATCTAATTTATAAAGAATGTTTGGCAGGGATTTGAGATCTAGATAACATGCATGTGTATGAACAACAAGTTCCATGCATATTCCATTAATGATCAGCTCCGTGCATGCACAGAATTCAACAAATTTACAAAAGGTTGGAGCCGCATGCTGTGCATCTTCATGACTCAACAAGTCTCATTGCTCGCCATACAAAACAGCTGAGACAGTAGGTCAACCGAGATACACAATGCATTGTTTGATTCAAAGGGAAGCAACAATGGCAGGAAAAAAAAGTATAGGTATTTGACAAATACGATTTGACCATGTTGGATCATCTTGAGAATAAACACAAGCTATGCCAGAGCAGACAGACTTTTTGGAGCTCAAAGCATGAGGAAGCACTGTAATGGAATGACTTCAACTTGCAATCTTGCTTTCTTCGCTACCCTTGCAAAAGTTGCCCTAACCTTGCAAGCAAAAAGGGAGGTACATGTGGCAAAAGTTGCACTTATTTCACAATAACAGTAGCTTGTGTCTTGTTCATCTCAGCCTTTTACGTGGCTTAAAGAACTGCAGTCACCTTGACAACACAAGAGAACCTTCATCAACAATCTCGGTCTCGGTCTAAAACTGGCGTTGCCGAAAATGTGCAAGTTTAAAGAACTTTCTTGAACGGCCCCAGCCTTGTTCCCAATTGGACACCAGAGAGGCACCGGCCCCATCTGGCATAAAAATTCCGCAGCATTTGTTTTTGCAGCAACAGTGTCACTGCAAGAGAATGAAATGAGAAAACATTGAATAAATTTACCTGTCATACACATCTTTTGGTCATGTGCGGCTGAAGCAACTAGTGCTCCCAACACAGCCCATGTCTGTCCCCTCCAGCAGAAGGGACTGTCAAAGCAACTGTTGATTCAGACTTTCCTGTCGGACCCAAGAAGCTTCTCCTGCTCAAGCGAGTGGCCATCATGCCATGCAGCACATCTTGGCCTGACATAATGCATCCTTGACAACAATGGTGATGGGCGGTGCTTGTCAATGCCCGTGCCACACCGGCAGAGGGCAATGACTCATCAGCGCATTGAAACAAGCCAAATCAAGCGGGCTGCATGGGAGGCTCGCTCTTAGCTCAAGCTCAGACAACTCCCCTGCTCAGCCATTATGTGCTCTTGCCCATGCGCATGTTGGGTACCCAACAGCATTTCCTCTTCTGCGTTCGCTGCGCACAGCTGACACAAGCCTGATATGGCAGGAGGCTTAAGACCCCTTCAAGGAGTGATCCTTCTTTCCTCCTCTTCTAGATGGAGCCTGCACCGAAGAGGCTGATCATGTCAACAGGGAGCACGGCGGTGGTGCGGCCTGAGACAAAGCCGGACGCGGCGCGAGTTGCGTCCACTGGGCGGTGCCGCGCCACGTCGCCCGAGTACTTGAGCTCGCAGAAGCCCTGCACGTGCACACTGTCGCTCTCAGCAAATAGTTAACAAAGGAACAGTGCAAAGTGCTGGGAAGACACCACTGCTTGGTAGCCAACCTCAGCATTATGCAAGAGAATGGCTCTGATCCAGTTTGAAAGGCACTTGATAATGGTGGCTGGGTGGAATCTTGAAGCGGGCGGGAGCAAAAAGTTTGTTTTACTTCAATACTTTTGTCTGCATATGGCCCTTCTCTATACACACTTTGTCACTCTACCAGTTTAGAGGACTGGAGATTGCTGGTTGGGATTGAAGCGCCCACCTGCTGGTACAAGTTGGGGTCGTTGGCCGTCTTGCAGCCGAGTGGGGACGCGCAGTAGCTCCACACATTGCACGAGGGGCCCTCCGGCGCGGCGACCGGCGCGTTCGACACGTAGCCGCTGGCAGCCGCCACAGCCGCCGCGGCATCGCTGCCGTAAGTCCCGTTTACGGTGGAGTTGCCGCCGTAAGCGGCACGGCCGGCCGGCCCGGGGCGGCCGCCCAGAGCCCAGCAGGATCGGCAGCAGTCCTCCGCTGAGGTAGCAAGATTGTCATCGCCCGCCACCAACACCGTACCCTGCACTTGTCACAAGATTTTTCAGGGCACGCAAGCATGATGAAATTCGTCAACTTGCAAGCCCTGAGGGGAGGCATTCACTGTTGGCAAAAAGAGCTCTGTGCACAATTGTTGTCAAGACCCTGCAGCTAACGCCTGTGTGCAATTACTGTGCTGTTCCACATGGATTGCAGAAGGGCGTCGGCTACGAGGAATTGCTTGCCGCCAGCTGGCCAAGCAACAATTAAATTTCGGAGTGCAGCAGGAGGGAGTGCCTTGCTTCCCACAGTTCTTCCCACAGATTGGTGATAATTTAAAACAGCCCTGCAGCCTAAAATAACGGAAACTGCATGGACAACAAAGGTAGGATGTGCGCACATCGTAGAGGGCGTTGGGCTCTGCGAGGCAGGACTGGCCGTAGCCGCGGCGCGCGCCCGCGGTGACGTCTTGGGCGGTGATGAATTGGAGGCCCAAGGGAACGCCGTTGAGCGTCGCGAATGATCCGTAATCCTGCCCCGTAGCTAGCGCCACCTGCGCCTGCAGCGCCGCCTGCACGTAATCAAGCGCCAACCGCAGGCCCGGGAACCTGCGCACACCGCACATGACATCACACATGAAAAATGACACCATCTGTGGGTGATGTCAGACACTGCACACGCACGCGCGCCACCGACTTTTCATCTGTCGCCGGCAATTGAGCGCACATTCACAACAGGCTCATGTGTTGGTGCGAAGGCACGCTCCACCAGCAAACATGGGCAGACCAGATATGACATCGCAGATGATCACACCATCCTCATTTACTTCCTGATGTTGTTCAACAAGTCTGGGTGTCCCTTGAGTCAGACAATTCTGGGTACATTGTCTGATCCTGCGATTGAATCAGAGTCGGCTTCGAGCAGGCAGCTGCATGCCTGGTGGCAAATGTGGCTGCCTCGTTCAGTCTTTCCATTGTGCATCACTGCTCGCACCCATCTCAGCTCACAGGACCCTCTAACATTGCAGAGGAAGGTGGGAAGATCTTTGCATGGAGACAACATATATTATCCTCTGCATTATGTGCATGCATGCATGCTGCGGCAGGTCCTCTCACCCGGCGGAGCAGCCTTTGTTGCCGAGGGCGATCTGGGCGGTGTAGTAATACATGCGCACGAGCTCGTTGATGTATGATGTGCTGTTGGAGCGCAGAATCTGGAACCGCAGCCCTCGCTCCGTCGTTGTGTTGGCCACCTCGTTGGCCGGGATGTACACCAGCGGCGCCGCCAGCACCGACCCATTCGCTGCCTTGCTCAGGTCCGCGATCGGCTCCTGCAGCACAACGTTGCAGGCCTCGACTTCTGTGCTTTCGCCAGATGTGGCAGTTAAGACCAGCCCTGATTTAGGACCATGCTGAGGCTGAATAAGTGGATCTCACATGATGGTTGAGGGAAGCCTCGACTGCGCTAGTAAATTGCAAAGTACAAAGCAAGCTGAAGGGCCTATATGTGCTCATGGGCTTCTCCATGAGCTTTGTCAGCCTTTCTACAGCCATCTGGCGTGGGAGAGACATGGCTGAGACCGCCGGTCTACCCAGTGCACACCATCAGCGATGTCATCCTCGCGCTGATCGGACTGCAAAGAGGCTTGAAAAACTCGTGGAAAAGCACCTGGCCCGCTTGAGACACGTAGGACAACTGTGTCACTGTGCGCATGCCTCGGCCGCACCTTGGCATAGGCTTCGTCGGTGGTGACGTAGGCCGGCCGCGCGCGCGCGATGTAGCTGTCCTCCACATTGAAGTACGCGTTGTCCACCAGCTTGTACACGCACGTCCGGTTGCACGTAGCGTTGTTCTGGAACGGCACCTGCACTCACAGTCCAACCTCTCAGCCCCAGTCTTCTGCATTTGCCTCAAATGCCGCAGAGAAAGACCTCTTGAATAGGTGACCAAGTCTCAGATCTCTGCAGTCCTCAATCGGCAGAGGGTGCTTCCCTTGTGCATGGCTAATTTTGTGCAATCTCAACAATCCCCTGCGCCATCATAGCTGGGGCAAGGAGTCCCTATGAAATTGCCAGGGGAACAGCGCCAGCAAAAAGCATGGTCTACACCATTGGACCCTGATGCACCAGCTTGAACCCTGATGCACCAGCTTGACCTGCTTCACAGAAGGACACCTCACATACAATGCAGGCCTGGGTCGGGAAACAGGGGCCTTACAGACACTTGGACACACGTAGAAAAGGGAGGAAAAACAGGACTGTATGAGCATGAGGTGCGCACCCGCATCCAGCTGTGGATGGCATAGGCGCTGGCGTTGTCACGGCGGGTGGAGGGAACAGCCATGAGGTCCGCGCGGAGGTACGCCACCGGAGCCGCGCCGGCCGAGCAGGGCCGGTAGCGGAAGATGGCGCCCGGGTAGATTTCCATGGGGGACTTGTACTCCAGAGGAGCCAGCACCGCCGCGCCCTTGATCGTCCGGTTATATCCCTCTCCTGCAGCGAGCAGCATAAAAACAGCTCAGGGACTATTGTCTTACAACCATTTGTGGGTGTCATGTGCACCCTTGCATGCATGTCCGTCTCGCTGCTTCCAGTGGAAAATTGGTTCTGCGGCCTGTGTTCTGCAAAGGCAGGCTATGCCTGTGTGCATTGAATCAGCAGGGAGATAGGCGCAGAAGACAGTGCAGGGTGCCTGGCATATGGCTCCCCAGTGAAGGGCACGATCTGGCGCCGAATGCAGGTCCCCATCCGTGGCAGGCACAGCAACACATAGCAGTGCACACATTGACAGTAAAAGGCCGACAGACACAAAAGTTCCGCTCTACATGAAGGAGATGGGTCCGGTGCCACTCCAGCAACTCTCATAAGAAGTGGCCGGAATTTCCAATTTTCAAATATCAATACCAGGTGGCCTCACCTGCGCTTGAGGGCGATGCGCGGGGCGCGCCGATGTCTGACACTCCGTCTGCAGGGGTGACGACATCGTCCTGGGAAGTGCTGCCCACGCCAGCCCTCACAGAGGGGTTGGCCCCCGCTGTGCCGCCACTAGCATAGTTCTCAGAGTTCCTTGTCACCTGTCCCACCCATAGACAGCGCTTTGAGCTTCAAGCAAGTAGTACTCAGCTGGCAGCCTCAGAACAAAAATTTACTGACTCCATGCCCCACAGAGATAAAGGATTGCCGTGAGAATGGAGGAAGCAAGTAGCAGTCGGCCGGCGGGCTTGGAAAATGTACTCAAGAGCTGCAAGAACTGCACTTACAGATGCTTCAGAAGGGGTGAGAAGAACGTGACTCTTGGGTTTCTAGCACACCTGCGAGGAGCCAGAGGAGCCCATGTAGTCGGAAGTGAATTTGTCAAAGCCCTTGGGTGTTTCCTGCGCGGTGGCTTTGGGCCTGCTCGGCGCAGCCGTCACATTGACAGAGCTGTTGCTGGCACCAGCGCCTAGCAGAGCATCCAGCTCCGCGCTCGACCCTGCACCCCAAAAGCTCATCCTTGCCAGAGACAACGAAGCTGCTGCCATATGCCAGCAACCCATAATAGGTGTGACTGTTGAGTATGTTAGCATGTCCACAGTAAATAGCCAGGCAGACGCGGCTGGCATTTGCAGCATCCCACCAAAACTACTTTGCAGAAAAATGGTGTTGTGCAAATATCACTGACTTGCAGTTGACAGATGGCCAGAAAGCAAGGTACGCACCTGGCGCCTCAGTGGGGACGGCTGGCCGCAGCATCTCAGGCGCGGGGGCCTGCTCTCTGGGCCGCCCCGAACGCCGCGCGGCTCCGCCGCCGGCCGGAGCCGTCACCGGCGTCGCGCTCGCATTGACGGCCGCGCGGCCCACCAACGGGTCGAAGGAACCCAGAACTGCCTGTGCCGGCGCTGCAGCGCTCGCAAATGTCCCACCTGTTGACAGAATACCGCAGTGTTCAGCGACAGCCACAGCATTGCATCTCCTCATTTACTCCTGAACGGGTGCTGCAGGGGTGTGCATGGTGAGAGGCTGTGGGGGTGAGGAGAGAGGCACTGGAGGGGTATAGGTTGTGCACCTGCTTGCAGCAGCGCACGGCGCGCGGCTGTTGGAACGCTGACGGCCGCGGCCGAAGTGTTGGCAGAGGCGCGCTCTGGGTCCTCGCTCACGTATATGCTGCGCGCACGCACAGCCGATCAATCAATGCAATCTCCAGCCAGCCCTCTTGCAGACCAGAGGATTGCTGTGCAAGCTTGAGCCAGCAAGGCGGCCATGTCAAGCAGGTGAAAATTGGGTCCTTAGCGCCGAGTGAATTGTTTTCAGTGCAGAGAAGGTCTATTCAGGGGGGGGCCATATATAAAGAGAAGGTTACATTTAGGACCCTCCGGTCGACCCATGGCGCGAAGTGAATAAGGAAATAGGGGTGCGGGAAGAATGGGAGAGGGGAGCACCTGCAGTAGGGATTGAACATGGCGGTGGTGAGGTTGAGAGGCCCCGCGATGGCGCCTTTCAGGCGAATGCGCGCGGACGAGACGCTGGACTGCGCCGTCGACCGGAAACACAACTGGAACCCCTTGCACTTTTCGCTCGCGTCGCATGTCTCCGCTGCCGCCTGCAGCAGAAACATATGATCTCAGAACTGAGATTTTTCTGCAGCACTGAGGTCAGACATGGCCACACAGAGCAGGCACTGCTAAATAATTGAGCCTCAGCTATCCCATCCTTCCATGCACAATGATAATCTTGTCATGATTGCTCCGACAATCATAAAGCCAGTGCTTTGCATTGCATGACCAGGAATTACCCTTCAAAAGGGATGCAAAGATGTAATGGTTGGACAACACACCCAAACATGTTTTGCTGACCTCTTATATAAAGCGGCAGCCGTGATGGCTGTGACTCACCGTGACATCGCCGGGCAGCTCGCACACATTCTTGGACGTGTCAGACTTCGCGCATGCAAAATCAGCAGAGCCTGACCCGTAGGGCATCTGCACCCCCTTGTAGAGATCGTAGCCCGCCGCCGGCTTCAGCAGCTTTGTCGCCAGTGGGATGCCTGTAGGCAGACATCAAGCTTTAGCTTGGGACTGCATTCTGTCCTGATGAAGCACGGTATGCTCCACTGGGGACACTGTTGCATGAGCTTCATGATGTTGGGCTGAGCGGCAGGGCAGGCACTGTTGTAAGTATCTGCGACGGTGGCAAGTGCCTCAGCCGGCAGGAGCCTAGTCAATGTCTCCGCACAGATCCAATAAAGGTAATGTGGCTGTCAGGTTGTCATGAAATACTGACTGTCCGAATGCTGTGCATGCATTGCAGGCTGTGTGGTGTGGGCGGCCCCGCACCGGACGTCCACGCGGCCATGTCACCGGTGCGAGTGGTCTCTGGCGGCAGAGCAGTGGTGCCTGACACTGTGATGGGCTGCGCCTTGAAGGCACAAGTGCGGAAGGAGACACCGAACTTGCCATCCGCGTCCGCCAGGTTGCTGGGGTACAGACAGCCCTCCGCCGCCCCACACCTGCCCAACACGCAGTATCTATCTTTCAAGCGAGTTGCACTGCGTGGCAACAACATAATCATGCTGTGCCACTGCTCCTCAGGGGCTTGCTCAACCAACAAGGTAGCTACCTTGCAGGCCTTCCTTCGCTACCCGCCAAACTTATCAATACCCCGATCCACCCCACATCAGCGCGTTGGACGAGGACTCATGGCGACCGATCCGGTCTCTCCTCACATACATATAGATTAAAGAACATGGATGCCTGAAAGGTCATCTCCCAACCTTTGCTGATGCTGGACTCTGGGGTGTTGCATGCATGTATTGGATTGCTCCAAAAGGTTTTTGGGTTGTGAGTAATCTGAGGCGCACCAATTCCACATGTTGCACTGTGGCGAGGCCTGGCACTGGCGGCAGCACTCTTCCGCGCTGCTGGTGTTGGTGTGCTCTGTTGGCGGGAAGTCACTCCCATAGTACGCTCCAACCTCCGTCAAGCACTCTGCGGAAAAGTGAGGCCGGGATCAAAAGTCGCCCCAGAGGTTGCTGTGCTCCATGGGCATCTGTGAAAATATGTGAAATGCCCAGAAAGAATATGAGAAAGGTGCTCTGCTGCTTGGGAGGTACTGAAACTCTGCAGCTCACCTTTTCCAGTGCCTGCTGGGATGACCACAAGTTCAGGCCTCTTTTGCGCAGGGCTGCTATCCCTGGCACTTGCCAGCACGAGCAACGACTGCGCAGGCCGTCCTTCTAGCGTGATCGCAAGAAGCACCTGCAGGCGGATAGGACCTTGAATAGCAAGTGGATGGCTCCCATCAGTGCTATAGGGTTGAATTCTGGATGAGGCTACAGGCGGCCGCGTGACGACCTAAAGCAAAGAAGTGGCCAATCTGATACTACAAGTACATTAGTTGACAGGCTTCCATTTGGCACGTGATTGAGACTCACAAAGGTGAAAGCGATCCGGGATCCTCGTGGAGGCTGCATAACGGCGCTCCGATACTAAGATGCACTCTGATTCAATCCATCTCCATATTTATGTTGACTAGCTACTGCTATGATTATTCTGCAATGCTGATCGACGCCAGATTGCAGTTGTTTCTGGGCAGGCGATGCCCCTGCTGGTCGCTAGAGCTATGCTATGCAAGCTGCAATGGCAGCCAGCCAGTCTTTCTACACCAGATGGTAAGAGCAAACTAAGCTGATATATGTACGCCACGAAGATGCAAGATAGAAAATTTCCCCTTTTAGACGACTGATTCACTCAGTGTTGCGGCCAAGCTTTCTTGAGTTCAGTGGTCCAGGCACCTCACACGATCGCTGACCTGCCCGGCACGATGCAACCCCTTTCACTCGTTTCACGCTATTCAATCTGGAACCCCGTGCATATACGTCCTGGCAGTCACTGACCAGTGCTTGTGACGCTGACGAAGAGCTAGTCCGAACCCTGTCGACCCCGTATATTCCAAGGGTTTTGATCTGAGAACAGGTGAAGCTGTTCTGGTCCAGAACTTCTGGACCGCAAAGGATACTCTTACTAGGGCTTGTGCAAATATCAAACGATTTGAGTGACTCGTTGCCTGCCTTGGTCTTTTGTGGGCAGGGTCGCGCGGTAGGATTTTGGACTGCACATGCATGTGCCAGCAAACGTTTGTTGACTCGGGAAATTATCAGGTCTTGGGCACAAATTGAACACCATGTTACATTCTGAAGTACGGAACATTGTTCCTTTTCGATCGCCGGTAGCTCAGAGCAGATCATCAAAATGTCAATGCGTTCCCCTGAGGATCCAAAGGACACGAGAGAGGAAAAGAATCGTGAAATGTTCTTCTGAAGACGACACTGCTTCAAGAAGTATCAGGTAGTGTATTATAATGGGTCATCTTATATATTCGATCGTAGGCTCTCTGCCTCGATGTAGAGCGCAGTGCAGGGCAACTGAACACATCCTTTTCACGCAGGGCGGCGGCAGAGCTCGTGATCAAGCAACACATAAAAGAAAGCAGCGTCTTGGGTCTCGGCAGTGGGACGCTTGCGGCTTCAGTGATGGAATGTCTTGCAGCTGAACGGGAGCACGGCAACCTGAGGGTGGGGCTCTGATCGGCATTGCATTCGTCATAGATCGATTCATGGATGTTCAGTAAGATGTTTAGTAAGAATCATCATGCCCTCGGTGTGCAGGCCATCCGATGCATACCGGCCACAGACACCGCAGCAGTAGAAGCAGCAATACATGGCTTGCCCCTCTCGGACCTTACGCAGCACAACAAGGTAACAAATCGTTCCTGTTCTCCATGCGAACTTGAGAAAGAAGTATGCAGACATCAAGGCAGAGCGAGCGCCAGAACATAGGAGAAAGAAATTATAAATGCTTCTGCATGGAGAACTGTCAATATGCATTTGCTGCCATTGCACGCCCAGAAAATATATTTGATCCAGGTGGACCTCATGGTGAGCGAGGTGGATGAGATTGATAGGAGCAATCTGGCCTGCATATTTGGAAGAAATCCTGAGGGCACAGCGCCGGTGCAGCCTCCCATCCCGCGCATGCGAGAGCTCTTAGATGCTTCAGACCACTTGATTGCTCTGGTTGACCACCCTGACAAGGTGTTTGCCATTCTCAAGTTGCTTGCAGCTCTTGGGATGAATCACTGATCCTTGGACATCTGTGGGACTCAGAATGTGAGAGTGGAACCCAAATCTATAGGAGTGGAACCCTGCTCTTGTTGGTGAGTGTCTCTAGTTCTCTGTTGGAGCTGATCAGAGCTCATGGGAATTGGAGAGTCCTTGATACTCATCACTGACATGTGCCCCTGTACTCTGCATGCAGGTAGTTGACAGGCTTGCTGGCGATATCCCAGTTTTCATTAGGGCAGATGACTGGGAAGACACAGCCGAGGAGATAGATGACAGGTTCCTGGGGGATGCGGAGATCTGGTAAGCAGTCCCCACTCTTCCCTCAATATTAAATTTTGGTGCAGCATGACATTGTGCAAGCTCCCCTGATCTGGGCCTAGAAAAGCTGAGCTAAGCTGACAACACTCACATGTTGCGAGCGCAGGAGGCGGCCATCAAAGGGCACAGCAAATCCGAGGGGTGGGGACCGGCCCTACCTCAGCAACGATGGCGAGCACATCCTGGAAATACGATTTGGTGGGCAGGCGTCTTTGCAAGCAATTGTCTTCTGACCCGCACCCCTGCGTTCGTTGTCCCCCTGCATTGGCACTCCCCTCACGATGCTCAGAGATCTGAGGGATTTTGTGGGTGCAGATGAGACTCTGCGGCTGGATGGCAAGGCAGATGTGGGGTACAGGGAGATTGCTGCAGCCATTGAGGAGATCCCTGGTGTGGTTGCACATGGGCTTATCGTGCGAGCGGGGGTCACAGCGGTGGTGGCTGCACCCTCTGGACCCCAAGTTATTGAGCAAGTGATGCCTGTGCTGTGAAAGCATGCATGTCAAAATATGCTGTTGAGCGCAGATGCAGAGAGCGACACGTGAGACTACCAAGCACTGCCGCCGTTGAACTGAGAGGACCCTCCGTAAAAACTGTATCTGGGCAAGTGGAATGCATCTCAGCATGCTGCGCAGCCAAATATGGTGGAAACAGAGGTTGTTGTGCTGAGTAGCAGTCAATATGGCATTGTGTGTATTTATTCATGCAAGCTATCAGTGCCACACATTAGTGATCATGACTCCGGCCCGGGACTCAGAGTCTTATGTTCAACGATACAAGTTGTATACTATAGTACTGCCAGTATGCACTGCAATTTCTTCAATTGGCAATTTTGCACGTGCTCGACCACACCCGCATCGCATGATGATTGTTATTTCCAGGGGCCAGACCATTCTTCACAATCAAAACGGAGATCGTTTGATCTTTGGAGCGATGGGACGACAAAGGGGAAGGAAGGAAGGAAGATTACATCACTCCAGCCGCCTAGGGCTGATTGGATGA